>ERZ773042.9-NODE-9-length-172033-cov-7.687902_pt1 | contig 172033 bp, 143 predicted proteins | sample MGYA00511664_ERZ773042 | MGnify/ENA primary metagenome ERZ773042 (study PRJEB29015, sample SAMEA2737984) | human oral metagenome | biome: human oral; feature: human-associated habitat; material: dental | place: China | collected 2036 ... | reverse complement strand
CGAACCCGCCTCTGAAGCTTGGGAAGCTTCCATTCTACCGATGAACTACGCCCGCCAACTTCGCATCAGCGAAGCGACTCACCAAATCATAGCCGGACTCGTCGCGAGCGTCCACGTCAACACGGAGCCACAGGCCACAAGGAATACAAAAACCACGAACAGGAATACGAAGGGCCCCGAATCGCACAGCTCTCACCTCTCCACGAGCGGGGGCACAAACACGGTGGCGCATACAGGGGATCCGCGAAGCACTATCTCTTGAGGGCGTTCTCCAACACAGACGCCCCAGTCACAATGAACTCACAGTTCCCATGGGCTCCTCGAAGCTCGGATTCCTACGACCCACGCCCACAGACCACTCCGACAAGACACACCCCAAACCCGCCCGCCCCACACCCACAGACCACTCCCACAAGACACACCCCAAACCGGCCCCACAGGACATTTTTCGGAGTGGCCCAACACGACACCCCTTTCACCGCGAGCTCGACTCATCCACGCGCCTCATGCTCCTAGACTGAGCGCGTGACTCCCGCTCCAGTCGTCGCCGCCGCGATCGTCGATTCCCTGGCCGATCCGCGCCATCTGCTGTGTGCCGCACGTGCCTACCCGCCTGAGCTCGCTGGGGGATTCGAACTGCCCGGCGGCAAGATCGACGAAGGTGAGGAGCCCCTGGACGCCCTCGCACGTGAAATTCATGAAGAGCTCGGGACCAGGCTCAGCTTCGGACCTGAGGTTCTCACCCCCGAGGGCGAGTGGTGGCCGATCATGCAGGAGCGCCGTATGGGCGTGTGGATCGCCGAGGTCGAAGAGGGCGCTCCCGAACCGGCCGCGAAGGGCTCACACTCCGAACTCCGCTGGGTGCCCCTTGACGAACTCGCACTCCTCGATTGGATCGGGAATGATTTGCTCATTGCGCTCGCCGTCGCCAATCGCTGCGCGAGAATGCGAAGGATCAACTGACAGCACGGCCCCGCCTCTCATCTTTTCCCGCCACTGCCTCCCCGACCCCCTCCTTTCCATGCCGTTCCCGTCCTCTTCTCGTCCGAGGCTCCCACTCGCCTCGCCAGATTCGACTTCACTAGGACCTGCTTCACCAGGGTCTGCTTCACCACCCATTTGACGACACAGCAGCCTGAAGTGTCAGAATGTCACTATGCCGAAAATCATCGGGGAAAGCCTCGCCGACCACCGCACATTGACGCGCAAGAAGCTCTTCGACGCTCTCGGACAGCTCCTCGCCGAGCAGCCCTTCGACACCATCACCATGTCGCAGATCGCCACTCGCGCCAAGGTCGGACGCACCGCCGTCTACAACCATTTCGAGGACAAAGAAGTCCTCCTCCTCGCGTACATGTCTGAAGCGACCAAGGAGTTCGCGAATATTCTCGCCAACGCCGTTGAGAATGAGCCCAACCCAATTGAGCAACTTCGCCTCTATGTGCGCACCCACCTCGAAATGACCAGCCACTATCATCTGGCGGGCCGCATCCATTTGCGCGATCAAGTCTCAAGACAAAACTCGGGGCACCTGCACGAACATGCGAATGTCATCGGCATGATGCTGCTGAGAATCCTCGGCGACGCGATGCGTCAAAGATTGATCCCAACGCAAGACGCTCACGGCTTGATCCGGTTGATCCAGGCATGCCTCGCGGGCCAGCATCTGCCAAGTTCCCAGCCTGAGCGCCGCACTCGAATCACCCAGATCGAAGCCTTCATTCTGCGCGCGGTCGGTTCACCGGCCTCGACGATCTCGAATATCCCCTCCCCGATCAGAACTGGTGACAACCTCGAATCGGCTGAAGACCGCGAGACCTCATACATGCGCTGCCCTGTTGCGAATTGAAAGATCCGCACTGGCGACCCCCTCCAACCAGCAACACACCATCGATTCCGCTCGACACAACACCAGTGCCTACAGACGAGGACGAGTGCGAGGAAGCAGCCTGGGCGAAGAGGAGATCAGGATCACGAAAGAGCCTGAATAGGACCAAGAACAAGCCTAAAGGGGACGCGGATCACAGGTCTTTCCTTGCTGTCGCGGAATACTCACGCATAGGGCATCGTTGGAATCAACGAAAGGGCGAGAGCCCGAATGCGCGACGCCACCGGCGCAGCGCTCACGACCTCGGGCCCAGCCCGACTGACCCCGGGCCCAGCCCGACAACCCAAGGAGACCGCATGGCCACCGTCGCTCTTACCGCCGACACCTTCGAAAAAACCATTTCCGACAACGGCATCGTCCTCGTCGACTTCTGGGCCTCCTGGTGCGGCCCCTGCCGTCAGTTCGCCCCCGTTTTCGAGGAGTCCTCGAATAAGAACCCCGACATTGTTTTCGCCAAGGTCGACACCGATGCTGAGCAGGACCTCGCCCGCGCCGGCGCGATCACCTCAATCCCGACCCTCATGGCCTTCCGCGATGGCATCGCGATCTTCCGCCAGGCCGGCGCCCTGCCCGGCCCTGCCCTCGAAGACCTCATCTCGCAGATCCGCGCGCTCGACATGGACGAAATCCGCAAGCAGATCGCCGAATCAGAGAAGTGATTTCCCGGCGGCCATAGGCCGCCCACGAGCAAGAGAGTAGGATAGGTCACAATTCCGCTCCTCATCACCCAGGCCGAGCATGCGGCTTCACCCCGCCTCGGCCTCGACGAGCAGGACTCTTCAACCGTTCCTCTTTCGACTCGGAAGGACCACCCGCATGGAGTACCTTGCACTCACCGGGTGGTCCTTCTGCATACTCTTCCTCATCTTTCTCCTCCACGAACGCACCACCTCGAAACACTTGCGCCAGGAACTCGAGTCACTCCGACTCCGCGCCCTCGAAACCGCGAACGCACCCGCTGTCCTCGCCCACGAAATCCGAACCCCGCTCGCCCTCATTCGCGGAGCGGGGGAACTTTTATCCGAGGGGATGGCCGGGGAACTCACAGACACTCAACGCCAGTTCCTCCACACGATGATGACGAACACTCAGCGCGTCATCGCACTGGCAGAATCCATGCTCACCGACCTCAAAACTGCATTCATCCGACCCGCTCGCCACAGAGCCCGTGGATATTCGCGAGGTCGTGGCCTCCACCGCCCGGGAAATGCGCAGGATCAGCGATACTCCGATTCGAGTGGACGCCCCCGGCGGGGTCCTCATCGTCCCCGCGAACGCGCCAATGATCCGACAGCTCATCTGGAATCTGCTCAACAACTCCCTGCGCCACGCCTCTTCCGAGGCGGTAATCGTCTCAGTCGCACCCGCCGAAGGCGGTGGCGCACTCATCTCCATTGAAGACTCGGGGACGGGTATTCCCGAGGATGAGCAAGAAACAATCCTCGCCCCCTTCACCTCCGGTTCCGCACCGAACCCGGGGACGGGCATCGGTATGGCGGTCGCCGGCCGCATTGTGGAGGCCCACGGCGGAAGCCTCATGATCGACTCTGTCGAAGGACGAGGAACCGCCGTCCACATCCGCCTTCCGGGAGAACGATCATGACCCCGCGAGCGCTCGTCGTCGACGACGAACCCCAAATGCTGTCTATCGTGTCGTTCGCCTTGCAGACCCAGGGCTTCGAATGCCTGAGCGTTGCGAACACCGCACGCGCCGGGGAGCACTTGGCCGCCGCGAGGCCGTCCACCTCCATACTGGCGAGAGGCAAGCCGAGTCCCCACATCGCAGCCCCGTGCTCTCAGGCTCTCCCTCGGTTTCACAGCCCCTCTTAGGTTCACGCTCCCCCTCAGATTCACACACCCTCGGTAACAGGACTGTTTCTTTTCGCCACCAATCCCCTCTCGAACTGTTACCCGCTGCGCGCCACCATCAGAGTGTCCCTTTTCGTGTTCAATCCTGAAGGAAACAACGATGTCTCCACAGCCTTCACGCCCCCTCGGGTTCCTCTCGGCGCCGCCCGCGGCGCCAGCGCTTCCCGCTGAGCGTGTCGCCCCGACCTACAAGACGTGGAGGACCAACGTCTTCCTGGGCATTTTCATCGGCTACGCGAGCTTCTACCTGATCCGCAACAACGTGACCCTGGTGTCGTCCATCCTCAAGGACCACGACATCATGAACACGGTCGGCATCGGTATCGTCGCCAACGCGGTCCTCTTCGCCTACGGGCTTTCAAAGTTCTTCATGGCGATGCTCTCGGATCGTGCGAACGCCCGCTACTTCATGCCGATCGGCCTCGCCCTCTCGGCCGTCATGAACCTCCTCATCGCCTTCGTCCCCACCCTGTCCGCCACGGTTGGGGTCTTCGCGGTCGTCATGTTCATTAACGGCTGGTTCCAAGGCATGGGCTGGCCTCCCTCAGGCCGTGTCCTCGTCCACTGGTTCTCCACCTCCGAACGCGGTTGGCTCACCTCCATTTGGAACTGCGCCCACAACGTCGGCGGTGCTGGCGTCGGCCTGATCTCCGCATGGGCCCTCGGAACCTTCGCAACGAACGATGCCAACTGGACCCCCGCATTCTGGGCGCCCGCCCTCGTCGCCCTCGTCGTTGCCCTCATCGCTTTCCTCCTCATCCGCGACCGTCCCGAAGCAATGGGTCTGCCGCCGATCGAGAAGTTCCGCAATGACCCGGCCAAGGTGGAAATCAAGGGCGATGCGATGGGCTGGAAGGAAATGCTCTTCAAGCACGTCCTCACCAACCGCGTCGTCGTCCTGCTCGCCCTCACGAACGTTTTCGTCTACACCCTGCGCTACGGCGTCCTGTCCTGGATCCCGATCTACCTCACCGAGCAGGTCCACGGCGTCAACGTCAAGGAAGGCATCCTCGGTTTCGCGATCTACGAGGGCGCGGGCATCGTCGGCACGATCCTGTGCGGTTGGGTCTCCGACAAGGTCTTCAAGGGCTGGCGCTCGGGCGCGGGCATCTTCTTCCTCGGTGGTGTCGGCGTGAGCGTGCTCATCTACTGGCTGATGCCGCTCAGCGCTCCGATCTGGATCTTCTACGTCCTCATCGCGATCATCGGCGGCCTGATCTACGGCCCGGTCATGCTGATCGGCCTTCAGGCGATCGACTTGTCGCCGCGTAACGTCGCAGGCACCGCCACAGGCTTCACCGGCCTCTTCGGCTACCTGCTCGGCGCGACCCTCGCCTCCTCGGGTGTCGGTGCCCTCATCCACTACTTCGGCTGGAACATCGCCTACGGCTTCCTCGTCGTCGTGGCCGTCGCCGCCGTCGTACTGATGTTCATCGTCGGCAAGGACGAACGTCGCCTCATGGAGGCCCGCCACGCCTTCGCACTCCAGGAAGGATGAGTTCTCCCGGGGTTGGGCTTCCTCTTGCCCGGAAGCCCAACCCCACTCTCAGAGCACCAGGTACGAGCCCCTAAGGCTTAGCCCGGATCTCACAATCCCGCTAGCGCCGACGATCTGTACCTATCCGGATCGTCGGCGCTAGTGTGTATGAATGACGACCCTTCGCCCCCCGATCCTGCCCATCGCGGGGCTTGTGCTCGTCATCGCCGCTTTCACGTCCCTCCTTGCACTGCTCGCACCGAGTCGGGCAGATCTCCTCGTCGTCTGCTCGAACACGGCGAGCGTGTGCGACGCCCTCGCCGAACACTACGAGCAACACACTCGAACCAGCGTCGACGTCGTCCGAGTCCCCACATCCGAAGCACTCTCCCACCTCGCGGCGACCCACGGGGACTCCGAATTCGACGTATGGCTCGGCGGCCCCGCTGAAGCGCACGCCGAAGCCGAGCGCCTCGGACTGCTCCGCCCCATTGAAGGCATCGACGTTTCGGGCCTGCCCGAGCACTACTACTCCGCCTCCTGGTTCGGCTTCTACGGGGGGATCCTCTCGATCTGCGCAACCCCTCAAGCGAGTGAGCAGGTCACCTCCTAGAACTCGCTCGTACGTTCACACCTTCCCCTGATCGTCCCCCTGCCCCTCACTTCAGGGACCGCTGCGACGATGCTCGGAGTCCAGACAGGGCGCTTCGGCTCAGTCCCCGAATCGATTCCCTTCCTGCGCGCCCTCGACGCCCAAGTCGTCACCTATTCTGATTCGGGCACGGACCCCACTCACCTTGTCGCCATCGGCCGCGCTCAGGCGGGTATCACCTTCGACACCTACTGCGAAGAAGAACAAAGGCTCGGCGCCGAACTCGTGACCGTCTACCCGAGTGATGGCACAGGCTTCGAGGTCGGGGCTGTTTCCCTTCCCAAACGTGCCGAGGAGCGCAGGCAGGCGGAGGATTTCCTCGCATGGGTCGTCTCGGATGAGGGACAGGCGCTGGCCTCTTCGATCGCAGGCCAAGTCCCGATTTCGCAGCATCTGCCCGATAACCTGTCCCAGCGCCTCGTCGCACTCGACATTGCCGTGTACGGAGCAGATCCGCAAGTCGAGTCCCTCAAGCGCAGCCTTGAGATCGGAGCATGGCAGGCCCAGGTGTACGCGCCCAGGGGCTGCACCCCCGATGAGATTACCAACTCACCCGAGCCCGCGTGCGGAAGCGTTCCCGCACGCGATGCGAAGCTCACACGAATCGTATTGGGCCCGAGCATTGCCAGGACGGGACTCCTTTCCCTCGCAGCGGGAGGAATCGCGGTCCTCCTCGGGAGTTTCATCGCACTGGCTCTGCGCTTCGCCCCCAGGCGGAGCCTCATCTTCATGCCTTTCATCCTCCTGCCCGGCATGGTCCCTCCAGCGGTGAGTGCCGAGATGCTCATGCTCCTAGGGGCACCCACCTACTCGATCTGGACGCTCCTGGGAGCTGAGGCCCTCAATGCGACACCATTCCGCACTCATCATGGTCTTCGGACTATCCTCCGTATCTCGTGAAGAGCTCCTCGCCGCTAAGGATCTCGGGGCTCGGGGAGCACGCATCGCCCGGAGGATCCTCGCTCCCGCCCTCGTGTCCACTGTGTTCCCCTCTTTCGCTGTCTCAAGCCTCATGGGCGCGTCCGACGTATCAGCCTCGACTGTGAACGCGGGCCCCGAACCCTACCTCGCTCCTCTGGCGCGTCATGCGCTCAACGCGAGCCCCGATCATTCCCTCGCCTTGAAGATCCTCTCTCTACCTCGCTGCCAGCGCTATCACGGCTCTGAGCCTGGCGCGCGCTCTGCGCTTGAAGCGAGCATCCGCTTCCCCCTTCGCTCCGAGTGCGCATGCGCCCGAGCTCTTCGGGCGCGCCTCACGCGCACTTGGAGCAGCCCTCGTCCTGGCAGGGCTCGCCGCCCTGGGGCTCATCGCCATTGTCATTTACAGACTTGTTGTGGCATTCCTTTCAGGCTCCCCCCAAACCCTCCTGTTCAATGCCGCCCGAGAATCCTTCCTCGTCCTCCTCCTTGTCGTCCCAATCGCCGCACTCATTGGCTTCATCACCGCACTGTCGAACCTGCGACGCATGAAGGCGCTCAACACTGTGGCTCTCCTGGGCCTACTCGCCTCTCCCGTCGCAGGCGGCATCCTCGTCCACATCATTCACCGGCGTCCCCTCGAGTTCCACGGCCACGTCCTCCTTCCCCCGCTCGTCGGCGGAGGCTCCCCTGCAGGGGGCCTCATTGCCGTTCTTATCGCGTATCTCCTGCTTGCCCTTCGGCCGCCCACTTCCTCATGGTTTTCGCGCTTTCAGGCACCCGTGATGTGCGTCGTGCCGCCGAGGATTCGGGGGCGAGCCGAACGCGCACCATCGTTCACGTCGTCATCCCAATGAGGCGAGGACGAATCCTCGCCGCCCTGGCTGCGCTCTGCGCAATCGTCATGTCAATGAGTGCCCCGGCCGTGTTCGTCGTACCCGCAGGCTCAGCATTCCCCGCAGTCGCCCTCATTCCTTATGCAGCTCACGGTTCCACAGGGCATGTCCTCACCTTCGGGGTCCTCGGTGGAGCCTCCGCCCTCACGATGCTCGCCTTGGGTGCAGCTGCCCTCATCCCGACTCTCAGGAGACCACATGTCTGAGCTGACCCACGAGGTGCCGACACCTCATGCTGAGCCTCTATTGGACGTGCGTGGCCTCGCTCTGCAACGCGAGGCCCGCTTCCTTCACGATGTCTCCTTCAGCCTCGCACCCGGTGAGGTCCTTGCCGTCGTCGGGCCTTCCGGCTGTGGAAAGTCCACTCTCCTGCTCGCCCTGGCGGGCTTCGAGGAGTGCAGCGGAGAGATCCGAGTCGAGGGGACTTCCATTCAGGGCGTGGTTCCCCAGCGCCGCCCAAGCTCACTGGTGTTCCAATCACCCGCCCTCTTCGAGCGTATGAGCGTGAGGGAGAACATCGCCTTCGGATTGCACGGCAAAGCGCTTGGTGCAAAGCACGCGCACGACCTCGTCGAAGCAGCGATGACGAGGATGGGGATCAGTGCCCTCGCTGATCGCTATCCTGATGCCCTATCGGGGGGACAGGCGCAAAGGGTTGCCCTCGCCCGGGCCTTGGTGACAAGGCCGAAGGTGCTGCTCCTCGATGAGCCTCTCGCCCACGTCGGTGCCTCCCTCGCTGCAGCGATCCGTCAAACTCTCCTGCGTGAGGTCCGCAGGCTCAAAATCGCGGCCCTCTATGTCACGCACGATGTCGAGGAGGCGTGTCTTGTCGGCGATCGGCTCCTCATCATGGACGCTGGGCGGGTCCTCCAGATCGGTGCGCCGCGCGAGCTCTACGAGCGTCCGAACTCAGAAGCGGTCGCCCGTCTCATGGGCATTCCGAATGTTCTCGCATGCGAAGTCGAGGAGATCGTGAGCGAGCAGACTGCGCTCGTACGCTGCGGCTCGGCCTCCTTCCACGTGCCCGCACCACGTGTGAAGGACTGTGGGGGTGCAGACTCGGAGGACGTAGCCTCGAGGGGTGCAGCCTCGGGGGGCGAGGACGAGGCCTTAGGAGACGAGGTCGGGGGCGCTGGCGGCGTCAAGGATTCCGGGGACGCTGGCGGCGTCAAGGATTCCGGGGGCGCTGGCGGCGTCAAGGATTCCGGGGGCGACAATGTGGTGTTCGCAAAGCGGAGTCTCCTTTCCCTGGGCCCTGCACTTCTCGCAATGCCCGGTGAGGCGATCGAACTCTTGGCGGCTCCGCCCTCGGCGATCATTGGACGACACGCGCAGGTGATCGGGGCTTTCTTCGTGCGCGGCATCATGGTCTATGACCTCGAAACCGAGTTCGGCACCCTCGTCGCGAGGGACTCTTCAGTGCGAGAGCCTTTCACGCTCGGCGATCATGTCGAGTTCGAGTTCAGAGGGGGTTGGGTTATTCCCCGGGAGGGAACAACTCGGAGTCCTGAACACTGACAACTCACATTGAGTGCTCAACCCCGTGGTCTCCTACTCCCCAACACGCAGGGAATGGGGGGCTCAGAGCACTATTGCTCCGGAGCAGGGTACCTACTCCCTGACACTCAGGGAATGGGGGTATAGCAGAGGGTGCTAGCGGCCCAAAGCTTTTGGGGACCAAGAGCACCCCGAACTGCGGAAACCGCGAGCGCCCTCGCGACCGAGAAAACGCGAATGCCCAAGCCCTGGAAGCCGAACGCGCCCCAAGCCCAATCCCTGGGTCAAAGATTTGCTCCCAGGACAGGGCAAGGGGCCCGAGCCCGGGACTGTGGCGTTCAGCCGAGCAGTTCCTTCGCCACCACCTCGGCGACCTGGATCGCATTGAGGGCCGCGCCCTTGCGCAGGTTGTCACCGCTCAAGACGAGCACAAGGCCCCTATTGCCCTCGACGGCCTGGTCTTGGCGGATACGGCCGCAGAGCACCTCGTCGCGTCCCGCCGCTTCAAGCGGTGTCGGCACCTCGACCAGGCGAACACCGGGGGCTGAAGCGAGAACCTCGCGGGCCTCATCCGCTGTGATCGCGCCGGAAAACTCGGCGTGGATCGTCAGGGTGTGCCCGGTGAAAACAGGGACGCGCACGCACGTCCCGGACACGCGCAGATCCGGAATGTGCAAGATTCGACGAGACTCATTGCGCAGCTTCTGCTCCTCGTCGGTCTCCTCACTGCCGTCCTCGACGATTGAACCCGCAAGGGGGACGACGTCGAAAGCGATGGGGGCGACGTAGACCTCGGGCTCAGGCAGGGTGATCGCGCGCCCATCGAGGGCAAGGGCAGCGAGGTCCTGGCTGACACCGGAGCGGGTTTGACTCACCAGTTCTTGCACACCCTTGATGCCCGAACCGGAAACAGCCTGGTAGCTGGACACGAAAAGGCGCTCAAGGCCACCAGCCTTATCGACCAGCGGACGGAGCACAGGCATTGCGGCCATCGTCGTGCAATTCGGGTTCGCGATAATGCCCTTCGGGCGCTTCGCCGCGTCCTCGGGGTTGACTTCGGAGACGACGAGGGGAACCTCGGGGTCTTTACGCCAGGCGGATGAGTTGTCGACGACAACCGCGCCTTGAGCGGCGAACTTCGGAGCGTACTCGCGTGAGGCGCTCGCCCCGGCGGAGAAGACTGCAATGTCGATTCCGGAAAAGTCCGAGGTCGCGACGTCTTCGACCGTGATGTGCTGGCCCTTCCACTCCAAGGTGGTGCCCGAAGAGCGCGATGAGGAGAAGAATCGGATGGTCTCGACGGGGAAATCACGTTCGGCGAGAAGAGTTCGCATGACGCGGCCGACCTGTCCGGTGGCTCCGACGACGGCGACGTTCAATCCGCTCATGATTCTTTCCTTCTGTTAGGCGCATTCGCGCTGTCTTTTGGGACCCGGTTTTCCTTCATCTGCTGCACGCCGCGCGTGGAGAAAAAGGATTCAGTATGCGTTCAAGACTTGCGATCGGGTGGGGGTGGTGTCTTTCCAGGGCTGGCGGTTTTCCGGGGTGGGTAGGCTCTCAGGGCTGGTGGGCACTGAGGGGCGAGTCAGCGGCCGGTGCCGCCGTAGACAACTGCCTCCGTTTCACTCGAGTCGAGGCCGAAAGCCGAGTGCACGGCTTGGACGGCTCGATCGAGGTCGTCAAGCTTGGTGACAACGGAGATGCGAATCTCGGAAGTGGAGATCAGATCAATATTGATGCCCGCCGCTGACAGGGCGCTGAAGAGTCGGGCGGAAACTCCAGGGTTCGTTCGCATTCCCGTGCCGATGAGGGAGAGCTTGCCGATATTCGGGTTGTATCGCAGCTCCTCAAATCCGATCTCGTCTTGAGCGGCTTCAAGTGCATCAAGGGTGGCCTTCGCATCACCCTCGGGAAGGGTGAAGGTGATATTCGCCCTCGTCGGATCAGAGACCGGCACATTCTGCACGATCATGTCAATGTTCGCCCCGACCTCAGCGCAGATGGAGAAGACTCGGGCCGCGACACCGGGGCTGTTCGGGAGGTTCGTGACGGTAATCTTGTCCTGAGAACGGTCGTGCGCGATACCGGAGACGATGGGCTGCTCCATGTGCTGCTCCTTGGGGTCGAGGAGGGCTGCCGAAGGGACGAGGCCCTTGAGCTCGGGGTTTGCAGGATGGTCCGAGATCCAGGTGCCGTTCTTCTCTGAGAAGGACGAACGGACGTGGAGTGGAACGCCGTAGCGGCGTGCGAATTCAACAGCCCGAAGGTGCAAGATCTTCGCACCATGAGCGGCGAGTTCCAGGGTCTCTTCCTGCGTGATCGTGCGGAGGCGATGCGCCTTGGGAACGATGCGCGGGTCCGCGGAGAACAATCCGTCAACGTCGGTGTAGATCTCGCACACATCGGCACCGAGGGCGGCGGCCAGGGCGACGGCGGTCGTATCGGAGCCTCCGCGACCCAGGGTCGTGACATCCTCTCCTTCGGAGATGCCCTGGAAGCCTGCGACGATGGCGACCTGGCCTTCGCGGATGGTGCGGGCGATGCGTTCGGGCACCATACCGATGATCTGGGCCCGACCGTAGTTCGAGTTCGTTTTAATGCCCGCCTGGGCACCGGTGTAGGCCTGAGCGTCGACGCCAAGTTCATTAACGGCCATTGACAAGAGCGCCATGGAGATTCGCTCTCCTGCAGACAAGAGAATGTCCATTTCACGCTCGGGAGCCTTGGAGGTGATCTGGGCTGCCGTGTCGAGAAGGTCGTCTGTGGTATCACCCATCGCTGAAACGACGACGACGACCTGATGGCCGGCGTCATGGGTCTCGACGACGCGACGCGCGACGCGTTTCATCGCTTCCACATCGGCGACTGATGAGCCGCCGTACTTCTGCACGATCAGTGCCACGAGTCCCCATTCCTTCTGTGCGCCTTCACCATCTGCAGCGTCCACTGGCGTGAGCGCTCCAGGGGCACTCATGCTGCGAGCGCCGCGCCTCTTCATCCTAAGGAGGCCGTGGCCAATAGCGTTAAACGCCCGATATTCGGGCATCTGCGACATGTTTCTACTGTTTTCGCAGCTCTTCTTTCACCGCTCTTCGATCTGAAGTTCCACACAAACAGATCACATCTCGCAATTTGAGATCAAAATGATCGAAATATGTTCACGAAGCGAACACTCCTGTCCGCCCGTCCCTCGTCCTCGTTAGCGTCGAAGGCAGATGACCGATCAGCCGACCGGCCATTCCCAACACGTGGAGGCCTCCCATGAAGCGCACGTCCCTCATCGCAGCAACCGCGGTCGCTGCCGCCCTCGCCCTCGCGGGCTGCTCCGGCTCTGCCACTTCGACCGACGCGAACACCCCCGCTTCACCCGTCGGCGAGGCCTATTCAATCGGCATCACCCAGATCACAACCCACACCGCCCTCGACAGTGCCAGAGAAGGCTTTAAGAAAGCCTTCGAGGACGCGGGCATCCAGGTGAAGTACGACGAACAGAACGCTCAGGGCGACCAGGCGACCGCCACTTCGATTGCCTCGAAGTTCGCATCCTCCGACCTCGACCTCGTTCTCGCAATCGCGACCCCCTCCGCCCAGGCCGCCGCCCAGTCGATCACGAAGGTTCCGGTCCTCTTCACCGCAGTCACCGACCCCGTGTCCGCGCAACTCGTCAATTCCTTGGAAGCCCCCGGCTCGAATATCACCGGCACAACCGACATGAACCCGGTCGCCGACCAGATTTCCCTCGTCAAAGAGTTCGCACCCAAAGCGAAGACCCTCGGCGTCATCTACTCCTCGGGCGAAGTCAACTCCGAAGTGCAGGTTGAACTTGCGAAGGTAGCTGCCGCGAAAGACGGTCTCCAGGTCGTCGAATCCGCAGTGACGAACTCCGCCGAAGTCCAGCAGGCCGCCCAAGATCTCGCCTCCAAAGTCGATGCGATCTACGTTCCGACCGATAACACCGTCGTCTCGGCCCTGGCCTCCGTCGTCCAAGCGGCCGAGGACGCGAAGATCCCCCTCATCGCCGGAGAAGCCAACTCGGTCGCGCAAGGGGCCCTCGCAACCTACGGAATCGACTACTCGAAGCTCGGATACCAGACCGGTGAAATGGCGATCAGGATCCTCAAGGAAGGAGCTGAACCCGCGAGCCTCCCCGTCGAAGCGCAAAAGGACTACGAACTCACGGTCAACACGACGACTCTGAAGGCCCTCGGCCTGGAACTCCCCGCGTCCCTGAAGGACAGGGCGGTCACCATCGAGTGATCGGGGAATGTATCGAGCTCCGCGCTTCACGCCCGTGATGGCTATGGCTCGAGCCTGCGATGGCTCGGATCCGTGATGATTCAGTCCTGTGATGGCTCGAACGTGTGACGACTCCTCGGACCCGTGGAAGCTCGCGTCGGTGATGATGTCATCGTCTGGCTCGCGCCTGGTGATGGCACCCCTCCTCCGACTCGTACATCCCCTCCGGGGGCATGCAGCGCACCGGGCACACGGAGCGCGTCGGAACAGAACAAGAAACACACCGGACACAAGCACCGCACCGGACACAAGCATCGCACCGGACCTGCGAACGCCAGCCCCGAACCTCGCCGCTCCCCCACCCGGAGGCACGAACCACCCCGAAGCTCGTCCATCCCCGTCCCAGAGATCTGCATCCCCAATCCGGGCCTCGCCGATCCGACCCTCCCTGCTCCCACCCGAACCTCGCTGCTCCCACCCCGGGCGCACACATCCCCAGCCACAACACAAGCACACCCACCCAAAAGGAAACACTGTGCTCACAGCTCTCGACCTCGGCCTGATTTACGGCCTCATGGCACTCGGCGTGTACCTCACCTTCCGAGTCCTCGATATCGCCGACCTCACCGTCGACTCATCCTTCACGACCGGCGCGGCGGTCGCAGCCGTGATGATCACCACCGGGCAGAACCCCTGGCTCGCAACCCTCGGTGGCTTCCTCGCGGGCTGTGTGGCGGGAACGGTCACCGGCGTCCTCCACGTGAACGCGGGCATCCACCCCCTACTCGCCGGCATCCTCACCCAGATCGGCCTCTATTCCATCAACCTGCGCATCCTCGGCAAAGCGAACGTGCCCCTGCTCCGCGGCGTCGAAACCCTGTTGACGCCCTTGCGTGACAAGGGCCTGCTCGGCTCCTGGATCTCAATCCTCATCTTCGCCGCCCTCATCGCAATCGTCACGACCCTGTTCAACTGGTTCCTCTCGACCCAGATCGGCCTGGGGATGCGTTCCACGGGAGACAACGAAGGCATGGCCCGTGCCCAGGGAGTATCGACTGGAACGATGAAGATCATCGGCCTCGCCCTCTCGAATGGCCTGGTCGCGAGCTCCGGGGCGATCATCGCCCAATACCAGGGCTACGCGGATATCTCGATGGGCATCGGCTTGATTGTCGCGGGCCTCGCCTCGGTCATCATCGGCACTGCCCTCATCGGCTCGCAGGGGGTGTGGGTCACCTCCCTCTTCGTCGTCATCGGGTCGATCGTGTACCGCGTCATCATCCAACTCGCGCTCGGCGTCGAGTTCCTTGAGGCGAACGACATGAAACTCATCTCCGCGATCATCGTCTTCGCAGCCCTCATGATTCCCCGGATCGGCGTCTTCTCGAAGATCCGCGAGCGCCGCCGCAACCGCAGCCTCGTCCCAGAGCCGGATATCACGCACACGCCCGAAGAACGCGACAACGAAAAGGTGGTGTTCTGATGCTGGACATCGAGGCCGTAACGAAAACCTTCTTCCGCAGGACCGTCAATGAACGAGTCGCTTTGAGCGACATCTCCTTGCACCTCGACCCCGGGGACTTCGTCACGATCATCGGCTCGAATGGCGCAGGAAAGTCGACGCTGCTCAACATTGTGTCCGGCCGTTATCAGGCCGATGTCGGACGCGTGACGATCGGGGGCGAGGACGTGACGAAACTGCCCGACTACAAGGTCGCGAAATACGTGTCCAGGGTCTTCCAGGACCCGATGGCAGGCACCGCCCCACATCTGTCGATCGAGGAGAACCTCGCGCTCGCATGGTCACGAGGCAGGGGGCGCACACTCGGGCCCGCACTCACCCAGAAGAAGCGTCAGATGTTCCGCGATGTCCTCGCACCCCTCGAGCAGGGCTTGGAGAACCGACTGCACGCGAAGGTCGGTCTGCTCTCAGGCGGTCAGCGTCAGGCTCTTTCCCTCACGATGGCGACTTTTTCGAAACCGAAGGTGCTGCTCCTCGACGAACACACCGCAGCCCTTGATCCAAAGCGCGCCGCACTCATCACGCAGATCACCCGCGAGGCCGTTGAGCGCCAGCACCTCACCACCCTCATGGTCACGCACAATATGGAACAGGCTCTGTCCATGGGTAACCGGCTCATCATGATGCACGAGGGGCGGATCATCTTCGAGTTGGTCGGCGAGGAGAAGAAGAGGGCGACGGTCACTTCTCTGCTCGCTGAGTTCGACAAGCTCCGTGGGAAGGAGGAGCAGGGTCTGTCGGACAGGATGCTGCTCGCCTGAGCCTCTGTACACGCCTGAGCCCCTGTGCTCGCCTCAGCCCCTGTGCTCGCCTCAGCCCCTGTGCTCGCCTTGTTGCCCGGGGTGCGGACCCCCTTCGATGCATGTACTCGCATTGACACAAAACGCACACCATCTTCACGAGGTGCAGAACCTGGGAACGGGATTTTACAAGGGGTACGCGCGGAGGTACGCGTAGAACGAGGCACGACCACGGGTTCTTGCAAGAGGCGCGCGTAGAACGAGGCACGAGCGCGGGTTCTTGCAAGAGGCGAGCGGCGTGCGGGTCTGAATCCAGCTCATTTCAGGAGGTGCGGGGCTGGGCGTTGTGCGAGACAACTCGGGGGACGCGAGAGCGGAGCCTTATGCGAGGAGGTGCAGGGGAGCTTCGAGGCTCGCGGGCCGACTACGACCCTGGCAGGCTTGTGCACGCACAAGTCTCTTCTCCCCCGCACTCGTTCGTTTTCTGGGGGCAGGGCCACAAATGCCCACGGAGCCACGTAGGGTAATCCAGTGACCACTGCACTGTATCGCCGCTACCGTCCTGACACCTTCGCCGATGTCATCGGCCAGGATCACGTGACCGGGCCGCTTCGTGCTGCTCTGCGCGCGAATAAGGTGACACACGCCTATCTCTTCTCCGGGCCTCGAGGCTGTGGGAAAACGACCTCGGCCCGCATCCTTGCGCGTTGTTTGAACTGCGCGAAGGGCCCGACGGACACTCCTTGTGGTTCTTGCGATTCCTGCCGTGAGTTGGCAACAGGTGGCGCGGGCTCACTCGACGTGGTCGAGATCGACGCGGCCTCGCATGGCGGTGTCGATGATGCCCGTGAGCTGCGCGAGAAAGCGACTTTCGCTCCGGTGCGCGATAAGTACAAGATCTTCATCATCGATGAGGCCCATATGGTGACGAACCAGGGCTTCAATGCTTTGCTCAAGTTGGTGGAAGAACCTCCCGAGCACGTGAAATTCGTCTTCGCGACGACCGAACCCGAGCGAGTGATCGGCACGATCCGTTCACGCACCCACCACTACCCCTTCCGTTTGGTCCCTCCGGATGTTCTGGGCCCCTACCTGCACAAACTCGCCCAGGAAGAGCATGTGCACATCGCTCAGGGCGTTTTACCGATGGTGATGCGCAGCGGCGGAGGCTCCGTTCGCGACACTCTTTCCGTGTTAGACCAGCTCATGGCGGGTTCTATCGACAATGAGCTCTCCTATGAGACCGCTGTCGCTCTCCTCGGCTACACGGACACCGCCCTTTTGGACGAGTCTATTGATGCCCTCGCCAGCGGGAATGGGGCCGGCGTATATCGCGTGATCGAAAGAATGGTCGAGTCCGGTCATGATCCACGCCGTTTCGTCGAGGACCTCCTGCAGAGGCTGCGCGATCTTCTCATCATTGCGATCGCAGGGGAGAAGGCCGGGGACGTGCTCTCGGATGTGCCCGCAGACCAGTTCGAGCGCATGTGCCGCCAGGGGGCGAATTGGGGGGCGCATGGCCTGTCTCGGGCCGCCGATCTCGCCGATGAGGCATTGCGCCAAATGGTTGGCGCAACCTCACCGAGACTCCAACTCGAACTTCTCATCGGCCGTATCCTCCTTCCCCCGGCGCCTCCGAGCGCCCAGCCGCTCGAAGGCGCCGCCGATTTGCCCCCTTCAGCTGATGGGTCTCAAGAGGAGGCGCCTCAGGGGCGCTTCGGAGCTCGTGAAGCCCGGGAGGCACTGGAACGCTTACGGCGCAGTCGCGCAAGTGAGCGCGAGGGCATGAGTGAGCGCAGTGCTGCTGGTGAGCCTCATGCTGTTCGCGAGCGCGAAGGCGCGGCTCAGCACGCCAGTCCTGCCGCCCTTGGCAGTCCAAGCCAAGAGAGTGGACGTGCCGCTCCAGCAAGCAGTTCCGCCGCTGCAACACACTGGCCGGAGGCAGCTGTCCCCGGCACAAGCGCTGTTCCCGGCGCACCTGGCACTCCCGACGCAAGCAGGGGCCCCGGCGCGCATGAGATTACTGGCGCAAGCGCTATTGCCGACGCGCCCGATGGTCCTTCCTGGCTTCCTGCGAACGAGTCTCCCTCGGATAGCGCAAATTGCGACTGGCCCGAGGTCGCAGCCCCCGCCAGCGATGCTCAGACTCATACTCACAACCCGAACGAAACCACGGCTCACCCGTCCCGTGCTCGCTCCGCTCAAGAGCCCGAGCAGTCGGCACCCGCCCCTCAAAGGCCCGAACACCCGGCACCCGCCCCTCAAAGGCCCGAGCAGCTGGCACCCGCACCGCAAACCCAGGGCCCTAATACCGCGACCCCCACCGGCTTCGATCAAGAGAACACCCCCTCGCAAGCAAGCGCACCCCTTGAGGTAGCGCCGGGAACGACTCCTGCTTACAGCGACCAGGGGGCGGACACGATCCGCGAACGCTGGGATGAGGTTCTCTCCCGCCTCGGGTCCATCAGCAGATTCGTGGGAACCCTTGTCTCCGAGAATGCTCAGCTTGGTCCCGTGCACGGCTCCGAGCTCGTTCTGCTCTTTCAACATGCGGGCTTCGTCTCGCAGTTCTCTCGCGAGGATCGCGTAACGGCTCTTTCGGACGCCATTTTTGAGGTTACTGGGATGCGTGTGACGGTACGCGCCCAAACCTGGCAAGCCGGCACTGAGCCCGCAATCGCCACATCCTCCACACATGCTTCCACTGCCCCTTCCTCACCCACTTCCGATCACGCCGCTCAAAGAGACGCTTTTGAGCGAGCATCCCAGGACCAGACCTCTGCGCGCGCGGTCCAGGAGCAGGCTTCAGCGCGCGGAACTCAGGAACAGACTTCTGCGCCTGCACCCCAGGGACAGAGCGGCTGGGTTTCGGAGCCGCCCCCTTTTGAGCCTGATGAGGCTCCCGTCTCTGAAGGTGAACGGACCCCCACCGCCCCCTATCCCCTTGATGCCGGAGAAGACTCACCCCAAGACGACACCGCTAAGCGCCTTCACAGCCTCACCCCCGAATCCGTCCCGGAACCTGCCGCGTCTGGCTTTGCACCCCCCTGCGACGCTGAGACGAGGGATCCTTTGACTGCGGCTCCTCAACCCGTCTCTCCCGATCCTGCTCAGATCAGCGCTTCTTTCGCAGAGCCCCCTGCCTCGGACTCTCCTGCTGTGGAATCCGCAGTCTCAAGCTCCCCCATCTCGGAGCCTTCCGCTGCGAGCTCCCCAGTTTCGGATTCCCCCGCCTCGGGGCCTTCCAGCTCGGCCTCTCCTGCCTCGACGCACCATGCCCCCGCGGCCACGCCCGCGGCCTCTAAGGCTCACGTCGGCTACACGAATGGCCCGAAGCGGAGAGCCATCTCGGTCTTCACCTACGACGAGCCCGCCCAGGACAACACTCCGATCGCCCTCGATTCCGCTTCGGCTGCCCTCGATTCCGCTTCGACGCCCTCACCTGAGGAACAGTCCCAGGAACACGCATCAGCACCAGATTCCCCAGCAGCCTCATATTCCACGCCCATGACGGAATCTAAAGCGGATGCCTGGGGCCATGTTGCTGTGCCTGGTGGCAGCACAACTCAAGACGATTCGGGGTGGACCCCAGACACCTCAGCACCCTGGAGCCCCGATCCTGCCACACCCTGGGGCTCCGAACCGTCCGCCCCCGGTGCCCCCGGGACCCCCGACACCCCCGAACCCTCCACTTCGTGGGAGCTCAATGAGGAAGCTCCATCTACCTGGGCTCCCGGACCTTCGACACCCTGGGAGCCGCACTCTTCCCCCGCAGAAGCTTCCATGTCCGGATGGAGCGAATCCCACACCACACCCACCGGCGTTTCCTTCGACGACTCCCCCTCGACCTCGGCAGACTTCCCCTCGACCTCGATAAGCGACTTTGACAACACCTCAGGTCCCCGCCCATCCGAAGCATCGCCGCAAGCCCCGACCTCGTCACCCGCATTTGACGATTCGCCCTCACTGGATGATGAGGACGTGGAAGTGAGTACGCATTTCGGTGTGCCCGCAGTCCTCGATATCCTCGGGGGCACAGTCATCGAGGAGATCTACGACGAGGGGAGCCGCTGAACCGTGTACGAAGGAGCTCTTCAAGATCTCATCGACGAGTTTGGACGCCTACCCGGCATCGGCCCGAAGTCCGCGCAGCGCATGGCGATGCACGTTCTCGATTCTGAACCGGACGAAGTCGCTCGACTCGTCGACGCGATCCAAGCGGTTCGCAAACGCGTGCACCACTGTGAGATCTGCGGAAACCTCACCGAGGAAGAAGCCTGCTCAATCTGCCGAGACTCCCGGCGTGATCCGACAACGCTGTGCGTCGTCCAAGAACCGAAAGACATCCAGGCGATCGAAGGCTCACGAGTATTCCACGGGCGCTACCACGTGCTCGGCGGAGTCATCGACCCGATTCACGGCATCGGCCCCGATCAGCTCCGCATCCGTCAGCTCCTCACCCGCCTGCAGGACGATCGCATCACCGAAGTCATCATTGCGACCAACCCGAACGTCGAGGGCGAAGCCACCGCAGCATACTTGGCGCGTACTCTCGCCACGATCGGCATTACGACCTCGAGACTCGCGATGGGCCTACCCATGGGCGGAGACTTGGAGTACGCCGACTCGATCACCCTGGGGCGCGCCCTCGAAGGACGTCGCTCCATGGCCTAGGAGCGTCACAAACACAGCTTGTGTCGATATCCCCGCCTGTAGCCCTCAGGCCCGCTGGAAGCCGCACAGCCGGTAGCCCTCACTCTGTGGAAGCCGCACAACCGCTATTCTCCACATCCCCTTCAGGGCAAGCCAGCGGGTATCCTTCAGCCCCTGTGGAGGCCAGTCACAAGGGGCTCACCACAAGCGACGCCACCGCGCCTCCTCGCGAAGCGAGCCCTGAGCCTCATTAGTGCGGCACACAGGCTGCGTAGAATCCTCCCGCTCCCAAAACCCCAAGCGACACGCCCGAGAATGCGACGCATTCTCGCGGTGCCCCTGTTCAACCACCCCAATTTCCCTTTCGGCAAGACTTAGGGGCGCTCGCTAGCACCAAAATCATGTTGAGGGCCCTTCGAAGGGGCACTCAGCCGCATTCCAGCACCCCAATCGCCCTTTCGACGCACCTTGAGGGTGACTGGCAGCACCGAAATCATGTTTGGGGTCCTTCGAAGCGGTATCGAGCGGCATTCCACTACCCCAATTGTGCTTTCGGCAAGGCTTAGGGGTGACTGGCAACACCGAAATCATGTTGAGGGGCATCCAAACGAGAACTGAAAGGTGCTCAGCCACCCCAATTGCCCTTTCGGCAGGACTTGGGGCGCTCGCTAGCACCGAAATCATGTTTGGGGTCCTTTGAGAGGGGTCTTCAGTAGTTTTGGGGTGCTGTCGGTCAAGAACCCGGACACCTCCTCGCCCGCGGGCAAGCTCAGTTCCCATCCATCACGAGGAGCAAAGACGGGCGAACACCTCCTCGCCAGCGGCTAAGCCACTCCCCCTCCTAAAACCCAAGCGGGGTTACCGACACGCCCGAGGATGCCGCACAGTCTGGCCAGGATCCGGGTATCCCCCGCATTAGCCCAAGGCTCAAGTCATCGCCCCAAGGCCCGAATCAACTGTCGAAGGCCCAAGTCAACTGCCCAAGGCTCGAGCGCGGGGAGCGAAAAACCCCGGGATCTTCACGATCCCGGGGTTTATTCCGCGGAGACGAGGGGATTCGAACCCCTGAATCGCGCAACACGATTAACTCCTTAGCAGGGAGCCCCTTTCGGCCGCTCAGGCACGTCTCCAGTACCGATAAGCCTAAAGCATGAACCCCTAGCGTTGAAATCGTGGACTCCAACGCCACACAGGGTCCAGCCGGGCCCAGCTCGAAGAGCAAGAGCCCCCGGCGAAATCGGTCTGGCGGAGGGCGAGGGATTCGAACCCCCGGTGCCATTGCTGACACAACGGTTTTCAAGACCGCCACCTTCGGCCACTCGGTCAGCCCTCCAGACTCGTTGATCTTACCCGACTGACACCACTCAGGCAGAGTGCCGCCCGTTGTGTCCGTCACGACAGGCGGCACTCACACGCCACGCTCAGCTACAAGCACACGCCACGCTCAGTTATCAGCGCGAAGATAACTCGCGTCGCGCCACCTTTCCCATCTGGGCAAACCCCGGTGTCTCACACCTGAGGAAACCCCGGCCGTGCTTTCGTCCTCGGGATTCTCGGCACCACAGCGCGCACCCACAGAAGAAGCCGCACCGAACCTCGTACGCAGGAAGAGTCCACAGCGAACTTCACACGTGGGGCAAGTCGAAGCTCCTACACGGGAAAGACCCGCACCGCGCCTCGTAGCTCGCTCAGAACCTCACTGAAGAGAAGAGGCAGGGCAGAGAATCAGTGGCGACGGAAGAAATTGTTCCACGACTTCTTGTCCGAGGGCGCTTCCTTCGGCTTATCGAGCAGGTCTCGCGACAGCGCCGAAGCATAGGGTGGCCACAGGGGCACCCGCACGGCGAGCGTCGTCTGGATGGAGTGGTAAACATCCCAGGGCGAGCACTTCAGAGTTGCATACCTCTTGTTATTCGCGTCGAGACTGCGCAGCCACCGGCCGGGCTTGAGAATCAAGTAGTCGTTCACATAGTCGAGGAAGGAACGGTAGCAGTGCTCGAAGTGTTCGATTTCGCCGGGTGTGGCACCATCGTCAAGCATCGCACGACGGATTGCGACGGTCGCACAGATTCCCTCGCACACGACCCACTGCTGGTGTTCGTCCTCGCCCGTGACAGGGCTACCTTCAAAGTCGACTGAAGTTGCAAAACCGGGTTCCCCATTGTTACGGCGCCACCCATCGACGCGAGCCCGCTCAAACAGGTTGACAGCGCACTCCATGAGGTAATCGGGCTGGGGTCGGCCGAGTGAACGTAAAGCGGCGCGCAGCTGCAGCATGATGCGCGTCCACTGCATGGCGTGCCCGGTCACGTACCCGTGGTAGATGCGTCGACCGTCCACGTACCCTTCGGGTTCTTCGCCTAGGGGCTTCCAATTCTCGTCGTAGTATTCGGGAAGGCGAGAGCTCTTTTCAGCGGCGACCTTATTCGCGAAGGCTGCCATCTGCTCGGCCCGGTCGATCCACACTGGGTCGGTCGTCGCCTCCGCTGCCGCCAGATATGCCTCGGCCGTGTGCAAAAGGGTCCCCAGAGTGCGCCGAGGCAGCGCATGAGTGAAGGCCTCATCGTATTGGTCGCGCACGAGCCCATTCGGCTCGATCCAGTGCCGCTCCTGATCGTGAAGGGCGTCGTTGAGGAGTTCGTAGGCTCCCTGACGGTTCGCGACCGTCGCCGCAGCGAGGCCGAGGATCACATAAGCATTGTGGTACTGGGACTTCGAGCGACCCTCCTCATCCCAGGGGATGCCGTGACCGTCCTCGTCCGGCTCGGGTTTGATGGAAATCCACAAGCCCCCATTGACCGGGTCTTTGAAGTAGGTGCCGATGCTCTTGAGCGCATGGTCCGCGTAGCGCCGTGTTCCGGGCAGCCCTATGAGGACGCCGAGGGAGAAGACGTAGAGCATGCGCCCGGTGACGGCGAGGTCGATGCCTCGTTCAGGATCCGGTTCGCCCTCTTCGGTGAGATGAGCGAAACCCGTGGGGACGATCGCTCCTTCTGCTTCGGCGATCAGCGCCTGCATCTGCGTCGATAGCCATCTGTTGTGCTCAACGGAGTCAAACCACCCCACGAGAGCCTCCTTCGCATCATCATCGTTGCACCGTGAGTGACCGGCCTAACACAGCGTAGCGGCATATTTCGCCATCTCATATGACCATTGGCCAAGATCATCGCCTCGATGACTCCAAAGAGAACGAGGGGAGCGGAAGGAGAGTCTGCGAAGGGACAGTCAGAGCAGAACAGGAGACGAGGCCGAGGAGGGAGAGTCTGCGGAGAGACAGCCAGAGAAGGATGGGAACGTGGCCGGGCCTCGCCCAAGAAAGACGGGAGACGAAGACGGGGGCGGCGCGGTAGTAGCGCCCGAGAACGATGCGCCACTGACACCACACCCGAGAACGTCGCGCAACGGACCCCAAGCCCGAGAAAGCCGAGTCAAGGACACCAAGCCCAAGAAATGCCGAATCACGGACGAGGAGTCAAACGAAGAACGGGCCCGCTTCGCGCAAACGGAGCCATTGCTTCACAAGAGCAAAGCCGGACTTCGAGAATCCCTTCCGCGAGCGCACCCAAAGTGAAACACTGTGGGCATGCATGAGAGAGCTGGCACACTTGCCCTTCCCGAAGACCTCATCAACGTCGAAGAGGTCCTGTCCGCCTATTACGACATCGAACCCGACCCGAGCATTATCGACCAGCGTGTGTCCTTCGGAACTTCCGGACACCGCGGATCCTCGCTCGACGGCAAGTTCAACGAAGCACACATCGTCGCGATCACCGCAGCGATCGTCGAGTACCGAGCGAGCCAGGGCATTGATGGCCCGCTCTTCATCGGCCGTGACACCCACGCACTGTCCGAGCCCGCCTGGCGCACCGCCCTCGAGGTTCTTGCTGCTGCGGGAGTGAGTGTGAAGATCGACTCGCACTCCTCCTACACCCCGACCCCCGCCGTGTCCGTGGCGATCCTCGGCGCAAATGGAGCCCCGCAGGCGCTGCGAACCTCCGGGCCTGGTCTCGCCGACGGTATCGTCGTCACCCCCTCGCACAATCCCCCACGCGACGGCGGCTTCAAGTACAACCCGCCTCACGGCGGACCTGCCGACACGGACGCGACCGGATGGATCGCGAACCGCGCCAACGAGATCCTCGAGGAGGGCTGGCGCAAGATTCCGCGCATCATCGGCGCGCCGCTCTTCGAAGACGAGCACTTGGAGAAGTTCGACTACCTCACCTACTACGTCGATCAGCTTGACCAGGTCATCGACATAGATGCGATTCGCGAGGCCGGGGTCCGCATCGGCGCAGACCCCCTCGGTGGAGCCTCCGTCGACTATTGGGCGGCGATCGCGGAACGCTACGGCCTCGAACTCACGGTCGTGAACCCCGTTGTGGATCCGGCCTGGCCTTTCATGACGCTCGACTGGGACGGCAAGATCCGCATGGACTGCTCTTCCCCGAACGCCATGGCTTCCCTGCGCCACGCCATGACACCGGACGAGAACGGCAACACCCCCTACGATATTGCGACCGGCAACGACGCCGACTCGGATCGTCATGGGATCGTGACGCCTGACGGTCTCATGAACCCGAACCACTACCTCGCGGTTGCGATCGACTACCTGTTCCAGCATCGCCCGGGATGGAAGGCTGATACCGCGGTCGGCAAGACCCTCGTCTCCTCCGCCCTCATCAACCGCGTCGTCGCGTCGATGGGCCGTAAGCTCATCGAGGTCCCCGTCGGCTTCAAGTACTTCGTTCCCGGTCTGCTCGACGGCTCCGTCGGTTTCGGCGGCGAAGAGTCCGCGGGAGCCTCCTTCCTGCGTAAGGACGGCACCGTGTGGTCGACGGACAAGGACGGCATCATCCTCGCGCTGCTCGCCTCGGAGATCCTCGCGGTCACCGGCAAAACCCCCTCGCAGTTGCACGCTGAACTGGTTGAGCGTTTCGGCGCCTCCGCTTATGCGCGCATCGACGCTCCCGCGAACCGCGAGCAGAAGGCGAAGCTCGCCGCCCTCTCACCCGAGGACGTGACCGCGACTGAGCTCGCGGGGGAGCCGATCACTGCTCGCCTGGTCCGCGCGCCTGGGAATGACGCTGCGATCGGCGGCTTGAAGGTCACGACCGAGAATGCGTGGTTCGCTGCACGCCCCTCGGGCACCGAGGACGTGTACAAGATCTACGCCGAGTCCTTCAAGGGCGCCGAGCACCTCGCCGAGGTCCAGGAGGAAGCGAAGAAGGTCGTCTCCGACGCCCTCGGCTAAGACACGTTGATCTGGGGTGTCACCCCGATTTTTGGCCCCCGTCCTCGTCCCGCTCGACGAGGACGGGGCCAAGTCTTTGAGCATCGACATTCACGCGGAGCGGAAGGTGGGGGATGTCCCTTCCACGCCCCGGTAATGCACGGTTTCGATTTTCACGTCCCACATTAGAATGTCAGACCCAAAGGAATGGATGGAGCCCATCAGTCGATATCGACACGTTCAGTCATCGAATTCCTCTTCTTCTCCCCCTGATGGAACTTGGGTTCCACTGCGAGAAACGAAATTCGGATGGTCGACATGAAGCGGATCAGCAAGGTTCTTCGGGGGACGGCTGACGCATTGTCGGAGCCCGTCAATGTGCTCGTTCAGGCTCGCACTGACACGAGACCACATCGGATCAAGGATGAAGTCGATCCCCTGCCTTCTCGCGTGCTTCGCCGCAGGAACAAAATCGGAATCACCCGAGATCATGATGATCTGATTGACGAGTCGATAGTGAGCGAGAGACGCGATGTCGAGACCAAGCCGCATATCAACGCCTTTTTGTGTGATCTCAACCTTGAAGTCCTTAACCGTAAGGTCTTCTACACTTCGTTTCTTCGCACACAGTTCCTTCGTAGCTCGACTCGATAATCGGAATCCTTCTTGCGTCTCCAACTCTTCACCGCGGCGCAGCGCGATCTTCCGTCGCTGCACAATCTCCTGAAGAAAGTCGGTCATCCACGCAAATTCCGCAGTCTTTCCGAGATTGATATGTTGCCTCGTCAAAGGATGGAAGAGGACCTTCTCGGACGGAGAACAGTCGTAATAAAAGATCCTGTACAAGGAGCCCTTCGATCTCTTGACGTGACGCCGACAATACTCGACAAGCTCATCCGCACGATCAGCAGGAGGCTTTTTGCCAAACAGAACCTTCGCACGGCGCCTGTAGAATCCTCCGTCCACCATGATGGCGGTGAGAACATCGCGGTTCTCCACGTGCATCTCCTCATCAAGATCATCAAAAAGGGCCCGTCATCGGCACACTCCTTATCGGCGGAGGGTCAACGGCTGGGCCCTGTACGGGCAGGATACTATACAAGGATTTCCCGCTCAACAACTGAGGATCGGCAGAGTCTCGACAAGGCGGGGAGGCGCTCAAGCTCAGCCGAGCTGCGGGTGCGCGATCTGACACGAAGGAGTGAGGTTTTCGCACTTGCTGGTCGATAGGATCAACGGGTGCTCGGCCCCTATCTCGACGTCTTGAAACTCGACGGCTCTTGGAAATTCTCCCTCGCCGGACTGATCCTGCGCCTACCGATGTCGATGACCTCCATCTCCATCGTTCTGCTCATCAAAGCAAGCTACGGGAACTACTCTCTCGCGGGCCTCATGGCAGCCCTCAACGTCATCGCGACTGCACTCTGCGCTCCCATCATCGCCCGCTACGTCGATCGTTTGGGCCAGCGCAAGGTCATGGGTCCGCTCCTCACAATCGAGGTCGCGGCGAACGTCGCTTTCCTCCTTGCGGCGATCATGCACGCCTCCCCCGTCCTCGTAGCTCTCATCACTGTTATTGCGGGCGCAACGTGGGGAGCTCCTGGAGCCTTCGTGCGAGCCCGATGGACGAACGCACTGAAAGACCAGCCCAAAGGCCTGACGACCGCCTTCGCTCTCGAGTCCGCCATTGACGAGTTCGTCTATATCCTCGGCCCTGTCCTTTCAACGGTCCTCGGTACCCTCTTCCACCCCGGTGTCGGCCTCGTCCTCATCTGCCTATTCCTCGGGATCGGAGGATTCTGGTTCTTCTCGCAGAGCGCATCCGAACCCGCTCCCCGCCCCAAAGCCGAAGGAGAGCGTCGCCAGTCGGTTCTACGTAATCCCGCTGTGGTCGTCATGGTCCTCACCTACATCGCAATGGGATCCATGTTCGGTGCGAACGATGTCGCTGTCGTCGCTTTCGCCGCCGCCCTCGGCGTCCCCTCCATGTCGGGCGTTCTCCTCGCATTTTTCTCCATCGGGTCACTGCTCGCGGGCCTGTGGTACGGCTCGCGCAGGTGGACGCAGCCACTGTGGAGTCTCTTCGCCTTCGGCGTCGTGCTTCTGGCGATCGGCACCTCGACCTATCTCTTGGCCCATTCGATTCCCGTCATGGCGCTCGTCATGACCCTGACGGGGATCACCTGCGCGCCGACAATGACGAATGTCAACACTGTGATCGCGAGGATCGTCGCACCCGAGCGCCTCACTGAGGGCCTGACCTGGGTTGGTACCTCTCTCAATATTGGCTTGTCCCTCGGCTCGGCCATGGCGGGCCCTGTGATTGATGCCGGTGGGGCCCGCTCCGGCTACTTCGTCATGGTGGGCGCAGCTTGGGTGATGGTTGCGATCATGGTCCTCGGTCTTCCTTCCCTGCGTCGGGCGACCACCTCGCTGCACCCCAGGATTGAAGAATAAGGCCCGTGTATGAGGGGCCCTGTCTTCTCTTCATCGCAAATTCGGGCAGAATAGGCGTGTCCTGCTAGGAGGCCCATGTTCGCCAGACCGCTCATTGACGATGAGTCACCGTCCCTGCTTCTCACCCTGAGTTCGTCGTTTGGGGAAGCGGGTTCGAAAGCGCTTTCCAGATTCCTGGGTGAGTGGGGTTTTCATCCGGGGATCGTTGGTTTCGGCGGACACGGCTCCACACGCCGCGCGCGCGTCCTCGGCCGCGTCATCATGGAGCGCTCCGGTGATGAGCGCTCCTGGCTGGCCCAGCGGCGCGGGTGGCGTCAGTTCTTTGACGCTCAGGTCCCTCGCCAGCCCGTCCTCGTCACCGTTGGGGATCAGAAGCGCATTGCCTTCGCAGATCGGGGTGGTTATATCGACCTGTCCGTTTCGGGACACGGTCTTGCGGCGGGGTGGCACAGCGCGTGGATGCAGGTTCTTCACGAGGGCGATGTGCGCGCTGCTGGTCTTCACGAGGGCGACGCCCTCTACTCGGCCCCTACGAAGAAGGGCCTTGTCAAGGAGCGCCCCCTAGAAGAGCCTCTCCCCGGCGAGAAGGTCCCAGATGGGGTCTGCGCGCTTGAGCCTTGCTTGGGTGAGCCCCTCCCTGGCGAGATCTGGCCGGACAAGGCCTGCACTCCTGGACCTCGCGCGGACAAGCCCTGCCCGCATGAGCCCTGTGACTATCAGTCCCCTGCGACTCATCGTGTCGGCAGGGTGCGCGCGGGGACACCAGTGTCCGTCGCGCTGCGCATTGTCGGCGACGAGGAACGGATCGGTGTCGTCTCAGACATTGACGACACCGTCATGGTGACAATGCTGCCGCGTCCCCTCGTCGCAGCGAAACACTCCTTCGTCGACCGCGTCTCCGCGCGCGAAGCCGTGCCCGGAATGGCGAACTTTCTTCGCTGCCTCGCCCGGAGGGGAGCTCGCGGACGCGCTGTAGCCACTGAACATGCGCCTGCCTTCGGTGCTCCCGTCATCTACCTGTCGACCGGAGCGTGGAATGTCGTGCCCACCCTGCGCGATTTCCTGCAACGCCTCGGCTACCCGCGCGGCGGATTCCTCATGACGGATTTTGGACCATCGAACACCGGTTGGTTCCGTTCTGGCCCCGAGCATAAGCGGCGTGAATTGCGTCGGCTCGCCCGTATGTTCCCGACAATGAAGTGGTTCCTCGTGGGCGATGATGGGCAGCACGACCCTGAAATCTATGCCGAGTTCGCCCGCGAGTTCCCGCTCAATGTTGCGGGGATCGCGATTCGTTCGCTTTCCGAGATCGAACAGTTCCTTTCGCACGGCACCTTTGAGGCTCTTGTTCCCGATGCCCTATGGACCGTTCCTCACAGGATTCCGGTGTGGTTCGGTTCAGATGGGGACGCCCTCGTCAAGGAGATCCACGAGGGCGGGATCTCCCGGAATGAGAGGCCTTGAAATGAAGGGTGCGGGGCTGAAGGCTGCACGGTAAAGGGGCTGCTCAAGGGGTTCTTTGGCTCGAAAGAGACGCTTCTCGAAGGGGATCTTTCGGATTGAAGGAGGCGCTGCTCGAAGGGGGCTCCTCGAAAGCGATTCCCCGGCGTCCATGCTCTGCTTTCCCCGCTGTGGTGTTTCCCCCGCCTTGCTTCCCCTGCCCCGTTTTCTGCGGACCCTGACTACCGATCCTTTGTGCACCGGCAACGGGGATGCTTCTTCTGCTCCGTTTTCTGAGGGCCCTGACAATGAGGGAGCGTTATTGGGGAACCTTGTTCTTAGAGACCCCTTTTTGAGGACCCCGGTTCTTAGGGACCCCGGTTCTTCTGAGAACACTTCTCCACCCCAGGGGAACGCTTTTTCTCCGCCTGCTGACGCCTCACGGGAGGACACAGAATCTGCAGCTTGTCCCCGTGAATACCTCCTGAGCTGACATGGACTCTGCCTCCTGCCCCAGTGAACACCTCGTCGGTGGACATGGAATTAGGGCACTGCCCCTAGTGATGCCTCGTTGGCCGACATGGACACTGCAGCCTGACCCGGTGAACACCTCGTCTCCAGCGCGCGAAGAACTCTGCTCCACCCTGGGAACGCCTCCGGGCAGCGTGTTTCCCTTTCAACACTCCCTGTACAACAGCTCAACCCTATTCAGGTCTCCAAGCAGCCGGGGAAGCTCAAAGTCCGCAACTGTCCTCAACACCCCTCGAGCAAGTTGAGAGCTCAAAGCCGCAAGCAGCCCGATCCCCTGCCGTGGTTTTCAACTCGCAGTTCGAACTTCAGTTCTCCGATTGCGAATCGGCATCCGACTGTCCGTCCATAGAATCTGATTGCGCAGCCGCCTGCTCGGCCTTCTTCAGACTCTCCTCCGAAAGGGGAAGACACCCCGAAGGCCCCTTCAAGGGGTCCTTTGATTCTGCAATGCGGCCGACCTCATCGGAAACGGAGGAAGAATCGTAGAAAGTCCCCAAGAGGACCGTCACCGTCTTATCAGTCGACTCACTGAGAACGACCTTCGACTTCGGGAAGAAACGAGCAACCGTATACGCCTCATCCACTGCGGCCGGGCCAACGTCGATCTGCACGACTCCAGCGTATTCAGGGCTGGCATTGCTCGGCTCGAGAGGCTCATAACCGGCATTGACGAGCAGAGTCGTCGCCTCACTGGCCAAGCCCTGACGCGAAGTCGTATTGAGGACTCGCACCTGAATCGTCGAGGGATCAACAGGAGTTGCGCCCTCGGCCGGACACGGGATCGTCCCCGGGGTCGCGTACTTCGTGCCCTTGGAGAAGTCATTCGCGAAAGGCACAGGAATCAGCCCAGTCAAAACGAGGAGACTGATCAGCGCGAGGGCGAGCATCACAGCTCCAGTCGAAGCGAAGACGATGTTCTGTCGGCGCTGCCTTTGCTTGAGGAAACGCTGACGCGGAGTGAGGGGATACGAAGTCACAAGACCAACCTACTTCACCCAGAGTCAACACCGGGAGTGCGACACATCCTGCACCCATCTCGGGCACTCCTTGACCTGGCGCGCTAGCGTTGGCCCATCCGTCGAGCTTCATTGAAAGGACCAGCATGGGTTTCCTGAGCAACGATCTTCTCACGCGCATTCACGAGCGCGCTGGCGCTCACGACCTCGCAAATGAGTTCCCCGTGGATGACCTCAAGGATCTTCGAGAAGCGGGGTACCTCTCAGCTTTCGTGCCGGAAGAGTACGGAGGCGCAGGACTGAGCCTGGAGGAGATCGCGGCCGAGCAGACTCGCCTCGCAAAAGCGGCTCCGGGCACCGCCCTGGGCATCAACATGCACCAGATCATTGTCGGCCTGGGGCGCCACCTCCTTCGTAATGGGAACCCTCGTGGTGAGATCATTTTGCGCGACGCCGTTGCCGGTGAGCTCTACGGTTTCGGTATTTCTGAACCTGGCAACGACCTCGTCCTCTTCGGCTCCATCACGAAAGCCCTACCCGACTCTGAGGGCGGCTATTCCTTCGAAGGAGTTAAGGTCTTCACCTCCCTCGCTCCGGTGTGGACGCGCCTGATGACCTTCGGCCGCGATGATTCGGGGGAAGACGGGCCACGCTCGGTATTCGCGATTCTCAAGCGCGAGGACGGGGGCTTTTCAATCAAGGACGATTGGAACACCCTGGGTATGCGCGCCACCCAGTCGAATACGACGATCCTCGAAGGCGCATACGCGCCCGAGGATCACATCCTCACCCGCTGTGAGCCCGGCCCCTCGAAAGACCCGGTCGTCTTCGGCATCTTCTCGCACTTCGAGATTCTTCTCGCCGCAACCTACATGGGCATTGGGGAACGCGCGATCGAGGTTGCGGCTGAGCACGTCAAGACCCGTCGCTCCGTGAAGAACCAGAGCGTGTACGCCAATGATCCTGATATCCGTTGGAGGATCGCCGAGGCCGCCATCACCATGAATGCCGTCGGCCCGCAGATCCGCGAACTCGCCCGAGACATCGAAGGGGGCGTAGATCGGGGTCCGATCTGGATGCCGCAGCTGTCTGCTGTGAAGAATGCTGCTGCGGAGGCGAGTCTGCGTGCGGTTGAGCAGTCGATCCGTGCCTGCGGCGGAGGCGCCTATTACAACGGACACGAGCTTTCTCGCCTTTACCGGGATGTTCTGGCTGGGCTGTTCCAGCCCAGCGACCAAGAGTCGTTGCACGGTGCGTGGGCGAAGGTGGTCCTCGGACCCGTCACCGAATAGTCCTGGATTGTCCTGGTGTTTGGTGGTCCCTGCCTTTACTCGCCCTCTGGACACTCCCTGCCTTGCCTCCCCGCGCTGGGCAACCCCTGCCTTTACTCGCCCTCTGGACACTCCCTGCCTTGCCTCCCTGCCCTGGGCAACCCCTGCCTTTACTCGCCCTCTGGACACAAATCGGACAATGGCTGCGTCAAGCACCGTTTGACGGTTTTGTTTTCCCTGGTCAAAGACTCTTCAGTCTCGTCGCGGATGGTGCGCGGACTCCAGCGGGGGTGCCATTGTCCGACTTGTGCCCAGGCAGGGAGCTTCACCAGGTGAAAGCGTCGGGTGTGATCTCACCTTGGGAGGAAGTCATCCAACCGCCCCTCGCGAGGGCGAAGGACTTGCCATTGGCCTGGTTCCAACACGAGATGCCGTCCATCGTGGAGGTACAGGCGATCTGCCCATTCTTCGCGTACTCGCCGTAAGCAAGCACCGGTGCCTGCGCGAGGTCCAGGGCGACACAGGATGCCTCCGCACGGTTCCCCTTGAGGGAGAGGACTCCGACGCCCTCATCTCCTCGGCAGGTCTGATATGCGGTGCCCTCCCAGGAGTTCTGGGCGATCTTGCAAGTGGCCTGATCATCCGACAAGAAACAGACAATGTTGCCCGAAGGTGAGGAGAATCCGGGCATGGTCTTCGCGGTGGCCGGAGCCGGGAAAACGATAGTGCTCTGGGCGGTATCGGGCTGTTGAGGTTTGTTCTCAGCTTCAGGTGCCGTGGGCTGTGTCTGATTTGTTTGAGAATCCGTAGAGTTCGGGGAGGTGGAATCTCCTTTGCCACTGGAGAAGTCAAAGAAGATAAAACCGAGGATCGCGAGCAGAGCCACAACAAGTCCGATCAGGATCCACATGGTTTTCCTATCGCGGGGCGCAGCTTTCTTTTGAGGGGGAGTGCTGAACTCGGGGAAAGACGCTGTGGCGGAGCTAGGCGCAAAGGCAGGAGACGGTGAAGCAGAAGGAGCTTGTGTACGAAGCGTTGGCGGATAGGTCTGAGCACGAGTGGACGCTGTGGGACCGACAGGGGGATGGGCAGGCCCTGAATTCGGCGCGGCAGGGCCAACAGGAGGATGCGCCACCCCTGGATTCTGTGCAGGAAGGCCGACAGGGGGATAGCCAAGACCTGGATTCGGTGTGGGAGGGCGAACAGGAGGATAGCTCAGCGTCGAATCCGGCCCCCTGGACGCAGCAGACGGATAGCTGAGCGTCGGATCGGGCAGCATGGGAGCACGCTGCGGATAAGTGAGCTCAGGGCCTGAGGGCACATCGGTGGGACCTGAATGAACAGGTGCAGCAGGGCCAACAGGGGGATGGGCCACCCCTGGATTCTGTGCAGGAAGGCCGACAGGGGGGTAGGCAAGACCTGGATTCGGTGTGGGAGGGTGGACAGGAGGATAGCTCAGCGTCGAATCCGGCCCCGTGGGCGTGGCAGGCGGAGTCGGCACTGCAGACGGATTGGGCACCACTTCGGGATGATTTGGGTAGACCAGAACAGAATCAGGCGTGACGGGATCTGGCCCTCGAACAGGAAGCGCAGACTCGGGGGTCATGGGAGCGGGCCGCGGATAAGTGAGTTCAAGATCCGCAAGCGCGTCGCCTGGCCCCGGATGAGTAGGCCCCGCATCGGGAACGCTGCTCTTCTGGGGAGTGTTGTCCGACTCGGGCCTCTGAGAAGCAACGGCCGGGTAGATGGACCGACGATCCACGACCACGTCCTCGTCTTGGGGAAGATCCTGAATGGGAATGATGGCTGTCGCCTCAGCATCGACGGACACGGCGGCAGGCCTGAGGGGTTCACCAGAGTCTGCTCTACGGCGTTCGCCGACCAGCGCAACGATCTCAGGGTCCCCTATGTCCTCCAACCAGTCGAGTAGCCCCGGATACACCTTCGGGTGACGAATCACTTGGGCGCGCAGATCCGGCGCGAAGTAGGCGATGAGTCTGAGCTGTTCAGCCGATGTCGTGGGATCGACGACGAGGCCTTCCATTTCAGCGAGGGTCATCGGGCTTTCCATCAGTCCTCCAAAGGGGTGTCGCCCCTCCACTCTAGCTGCGGGCGGCTCCTTCTCGGTCTTGTCTGCACAACACACATGCTCATTGACGAGGAGGCGGGGGCTGCGCGCAGGTCAGTGGCATGCGCCCGCGCGCTAGAGCCGTCCCCGATTCCGCATTGTCGTGGGCGACTGAACTCAGAGGCATGCACGTGCGGGCCAGAACGGATGCTGACGAGGACACTCCCCGGGGCCCACAGGTCAGTGGCGTACGCGTGGGCCAAAGCCGCCCGGTGCACGGGGGATCAGCTCTACGCGCTTAGAGGCATGCATGTGCGGGCCAGAACGGATGCTGCGAGAGAAAACCCAAGCCCCACAGCTCAGGAAACATGCACACGCGAACCAGAGAGCCACGCCTGCACATCCTGGCGGATATCGCTGAAATCAAGGAGGTTCACTATTAACAGGGCCCCACGTCTACGCATCAGGCGAGTGCAGCGACATGTGAAGAATGCGCGAACCCGGCGACAAAAGCGCGTGCGTCAACTCGAGATAGCCGTCCGTCTCTGACGGACCACGAACTTTCTCGAAGCGTCCGACACCTTCGAAGCATCAGAAACGTTCACAGCATCCGAAGAGGCGATGCAGAATCCGACGGAAAGACCACGAACTACGTCTACACTTCGAGGCGTCTTGCCAGATCAGTCGGGACGGAACTCGAAACTGTCGAAGCCCAGGGCTGTGCAATCACGCGCGAGCGCCGCGACCTGATCGTCCCAGCCCGCCCCCTTCGCCTCGAAGCCTTCCGGGGCTCCGAAAGCCCGAGCCTGCTGCAAGGCGAAAGCCCTCACTCCACGTGCTTTGAGTTCTCGGGCGACTTCGAGCCCATCGAAGGGCCCGCCCGGATAGACGGTGAGTCGGACCTCGTGCGCAACTTCCGGATGAGCAAGAACGAGATCGAGGGAGGCCCAAGCCTTCTCAGCCGCACCGGCTCTGCCCGACACCTGCTCGTAGTTCTCCGGCATTGCCTTCACGTCAATCCCCACCCAGTCGACGAGGCCCTCTTCCAGGATCGCCTCTAGGCGCTTCGGATAGGCGCCCGCGGTGTGCAGTCCAACGCGGAAGCCGAGTTCCTTCACTCTGCGCATCGCGGGAAGGAGGGCGAGCTGACGCGTCGCCTCCCCACCGGAGAAGACAACCCCATCGAGAAGTCCGTGCCGACGCGACAGCAGATCTTCCACGGCGCTCCACGCAACCACACCGGGGATCTTCGGATCCAGGATCGCCGAGTTCTGGCAGTACGGGCACCTCCAGGGGCATCCCTGGCAGAAGACCGAGGCCACGAATCGTCCTGGCCAGTCCACGGTCGATAGGGGAACGAGTCCGGCGATCTGCAGATCATCGGGGGTGAATCCTCCGATGCGGAGCGGGGCCCCAGCCTGCTCGGCCCGGGCCCCAGCTTCACTCGATTCGCTCATGATGAGTGATTCAATCTCGCTTTTCAGCGCTGGTCGACCGGCGGGAAGGCGGACACCAGTTCACCGTGCTGACCAGCCGCTTCCTCGGAGAACATCTGGCGTTCCGCGTATTCGCCCTTCTTGCCGATGTTGAAGGACTGGACGGGGCGGAAGTACCCCATGACCCGGGTCCAGACCTCGCAGACCTGGGGCTCGCGCTCGGGGTGCGCTTCCTGGCACTTCGGGCATTCGAAGTGTTCGCCGACGAGGTAGCCGTGGACCGGGCAGATCGAGAAGGTCGGTGTGATCGTGATGTACGGGAGTTTGAAGGCGGTCAGCGAGCGCTTCACCATTTCCTTACAGGCCGCTCCCGAGCTCATGCGTTCCCCCATGTAGAGGTGCAGGACCGTGCCTCCCGTGTACTTGCCCTGAAGGACTTCCTGATCCTCAAGAGCCTGGAAGGGGTCGTCTGTGTAGCCGACAGGCAGCTGAGAGGAGTTCGTGTAATAGGGCTGCTCCTCGGTTCCTGCCTGGAGGATGCCGGGGTAGCGCTTGCGGTCCTCTTTCGCGAAACGGTATGTCGTGCCCTCAGCTGGGGTCGCTTCGAGATTGTAGAGGTGGCCGGTCTTCTCTTGGAGTTCCACCATGCGTTCACGCACGTGGTCGAGGATGCGCACGCACATGTCGAAGCCGCGTGGGTCGGTCAGGTCGTACTCGTCATGCGTGAAGTTGCGGACCATTTCGTTCATGCCATTCACGCCGATGGTGGAGAAGTGGTTGTCGAGGTGGCCCAGGTAGCGCTTCGAGTAGGGGAAGAGCCCGTGGTCCATGTGGAATTGGATCGTTTCGCGCTTGCGCTCGAGGGAATCGGAAGCGAGGTCGATGAGCCGGTCGAGTTCAGTGACGAGGGCGTCCTCGTCGCCTGCGAAACGGTAGCCGAGTCGTGCCATGTTCATCGTCACGACGCCGATGGAGCCGGTGAGTTCAGCCGAGCCGAAGAGGCCGTTGCCACGCTTGAGGAGTTCACGCAGGTCGAGCTGGAGGCGGCAGCACATGGAGCGGATCATGTGCGGGTCGAGATCGGAGTTGATGAAGTTCTGGAAGTAGGGCAGCCCATACTTCGCGGTCATGTCAAAAAGGAGGTCCGTGTTCTCACTGTCCCAGTTGAAGTCCGGCGTGATGTTGTAGGTCGGGATCGGGAAGGTGAAGACCCGACCGTCCGCGTCGCCGTGGGTCATGACCTCGATGAATGCCTTGTTGATGAGGTCCATTTCGTGCTGGAGTTCGCCGTAGGTGAAGTCGCAGACCTCATCGGCGATGAGGGGGTACTCGTCTCGCAGGTCGTCCGGGCACGTCCAGTCGAAGGTGAGGTTCGTGAAGGGGCATTGGCTGCCCCAGCGTGAGGGGACGTTGAGGTTGTAGATGAGCTCTTGCATGTTCTGGACGATCTGCTTGTATGTCATGTTGTCCAGACGCACGAAGGGCGCCATGTAGGTGTCGAAGGAGGAGAAGGCTTGAGCGCCGGCCCACTCGTTTTGGAGGGTGCCGAGGAAGTTGACGATCTGGCCGCACGCGGAGGAGAAGTGGGCGGGAGGTGCGGAGGCGATTGCGCCGGGAACGCCGTTGAAGCCTTCCTGGATCAGTCGCTTGAGGGACCAGCCCGCGCAGTAGCCAGCGAACATGTCGAGGTCGTGGATGTGGTAGTCGCCGCGGCGGTGAGCCTCGCCGATCTGCGGGGTGTAGACCCGTTCAAGCCAGTAGTTCGCAACGACTTTGCCTGCGGTGTTGAGGATCAGTCCGCCAAGAGAGTAGCCCTGGTTCGCGTTCGCGTTGACTCGCCAGTCAGAGCGGTCGAGGTACTCCTCGACGGTGGCGATGGCATCGACGTCATACCGGGCGGCGTTGTCCGGGGTGGGCTGATCCATGGTGGACACCTCTCAGGTCGTTGCGCTTTCGCGCGGAAGGCGCCCCTGCATCCGAGGAACAGTGTTGTTTCAGGGCGAGTCCAAGAGTGTGGGGCGCATTTGGGAACATCGCCTACGGTACTACATATTGTGCCCAAGTCGATACAACACCAGCACATCTAGGGAATTTCAAGTTCTCAAAGAACGCGTCGGCATAGCGGAGTGCAGCAGCGGTACGTTTGGGCTCAGCTGATGTGCTTGTATGACAGGCGAACACGAAAGGCTCGCCTGAGCGGGGCAAATAACCGGTCTTAGTCCGTGCTCTGCTCGCGCCTCAAGAGCCTTTATCCTCTTGTCATCTCCCCCGCTCTCAGAGCCCAGGCCCTTCCCCGACTCTCGAGGCCCAGGCCGAGGCGCAACTTCAAGAACAATTCGCAGAGGACCCCTCCCCCTCACCCTCGGGGCCTAGACTCCCTCCAAGGCCTCCTCCCCCGCCCTCAGAGCTCTGGCCCCCTCTATGGCCTTCTTCCCCTCAGAGCCCACGACACCGAGCCACCACACACTCAGCCCCATGAGTCCCTTGGCGCGGCGTTGTCTCCTGCCGGGAGCGCTACGAAGAAAAACCGCTTCTCAGACTCACGCCCTTCAATCGCGCCTCGAGCACAGGACATCGACCTCGTTAATCACCCAACCCGCGACGGAGAGCACCCACGTGGAAGCGGCGAGTGCGAGAACTCGGGACCGCCAAGGAGCGCTCTCAAGGTAGGCGTCATAACCGAAGCTGTAGGCCCCAGGAGAGGAGATCTCCTTCAAGGAGATGCCCGCCAAAGCGAAAATGGTGAGGAGCACGGCCACGATGAAGAATGCTCCAACACCGATCGACATCGCGCGCTGCACAGCGGGAGCATGACGTTCACGCCCCTCAATCGGCGCGAGCGCGAGTGCCCACGCTCCGCAGATGAAGAAGGCGACGAGGACGTCAGCCAAGCGATGCCAGGCGGAAATCATCACCGAAATCCCCATAAGGGACGCCCAGATCCAGCCGACCCAGGCTGATGGGGCGCGCAACCACTGGGGTGCGACCATCACCAGTGCAAGAGTGATCGACATGGCGACCGTCGTATGCCCCGAGGGCAGGGAGTTCGGTAGGGCCGTGGATAAGCCGAGGTCTGGCCGGTCGAGCAGAGCCTTCGCGATCTGCGTGGTGGCGTTCGCACCGAGGACCATGACGATCGCCCTGCCTGCGAGAGTCGGGCGCCTCCTCGCAAGAGCAACGAGGAAAACGAGCGTGCCCACGAAAACTATCGCCGGCACAGACACGAGCGAAGTGACGAGCTGAACGAGAGGATCGAAGCGGCGCGCGCTTTTAGCGGCGGCCTCCATGAAGATCGTGTCCACGCCCTGACCGCGAGCGGTACTCAAAGCCACCCTCGTCACAATGACGCTCAAGAAGGCACAGACCAGCGCAGCAAAGATCCTTCGCCTCAGTTTGCGCGCATACCAGCGGTCGGAGGAAACTCCGGGCCGCGACGAGGAGGGGAGAGGCTTCTTCGCGTCGGCGCGCTGATTCGCGGGCAGCCCTTTGGGGCGCCTAGACGGGGGCATCCCCACGCTCATCGGCTCTCCTCTCGCGATCCTCAGGTGTTTCAACCCCCACTGTATCGGTGCGTAGCGGGCAGTGGCCGCAGCGGACACGGGTGCATCCCCGCGCTGAGGGGCTCCATCTACGCAATCACCGCCACTCAAGGGCATCTTCAGAAGCATCCCCGCGCTGGGATGTTCACGAAGGAAAACTACGCCACCACCTACGGGTGAGAAGTGCATCCCCGCGCTGAGGGGCCCGCCCTCGGATACAGTGGACGCGTTCCTCGTTCAGATGAGGCCATTACCGAGCATCAGGAGAGCACGTGTCCGCCACACCAGTGAGCACCGAACGCGTCAGAGACCTGCTCTCTTCGCGCGATCTCAACTTCGGGGAGTACTCCGAAGCGGAACTTGTCGTTCCCACTCGCAACGCCGTCTATTTCTGGAACACCTCAAACCCGCAGATCCTCCAGGTTCGCGCCCAATGGCGTGGGATCGCCGAGGACGACACCCAGTTCGGCGCCCTCGTTGACGAGATCGCGAACTGTAATTCGACTCGGAGCGGCCCGAAAGCCTACCTCGCTCCTTTGGAGGACTCGAGCCGCTACGGGCTCATCGCCGAATGCAATGTCGTCGCGATGGACGGTCTCACCCAAGCTCAGCTCGACGGCTTTTACGAGACCAGTCTGTCGATGATCATGGGATTCTTCGCTGACTTGGAAAAGGCACTTCCCGACTTCGTGACCTGGGCCGATGATGCGGAAAACACGAACGACGCCGGGGATGCCACGGAGCAGGCGAAACCCCGCCTTGCCGCCTCAGTCACGATCGTGGAGGAGGACCAAGAATGAGCGTCCCCTTCGCAGTGCCGAACGATGAGTGCACCCCCTACCCCTTGACTTTTGAGCGCTTGCTCTCGCACGTCCACGAAATGGGCTACGAGCTTGATGTGATCGCCGAGGGACGGGCCGCCGGAGCGGTCTTCGACTCCGTTCCCTTCCTCATTTCGATCGATCAGTCCGGTCGTTTCCTCTCGATCCGGGCGATGTGGGAGACCGGTCTTGATGTTCCCCGCTCCACTCGTCCTCTCTTCGCGGCGGCGGATTCGTGGAACCGTGAGAAGTACTTCCCGACCGTCTACTCGATGCCCTCGGAGCAGGGGACGTCGATTGTTTTCGCGGATTTCGTCCTCGACACTGCGGCGGGTGTGTCGAAGGATCAGCTCACCCAGAACGTGTCCGCTGGCGTGTCCACCGGTATTAGCGCGATCGAGTACATGAAGCAGGCTGCCGAGCAGACCCTCGGGTGGACCGATCCTCGGGCGAAGTGAGAAACGAGGACGGCTCGCACCCTCAGGGCGAAGTGGGCGGTGAGGATCGCTCACCCTGTGAGGGCGAAGTGAGCGTCGAAGAGCGTTGTCGCACTGAAGGCGCGGGGCCTAGCGTTTTCTCAGCCGGTCATCCTCTTATCGGCGCAGCCGGGGATTCTCTCGCCGCTAGCGAAGTCGGGGAGCCTGTGCCCGGTGGCGCAGCCGGGGATTCTCTCACCGTCGGCGCACACGAAAACCCGAGTGACAAGTCACGCGAAGGTCCTCGTACCACCGCAAGCACAAGCCCCCTCCCACGTGATGCGCTCAAGAACCCGCAGACGACACCTGACGAAAGCCCGAGTAAAAAGTCAAGCGAAAGTCCTCGTACCACCGCAAGCGCAAGCCCCCTCCCACGTGATGCGCTCAAAATCCCTCAGACCATCGCAGACGAACGCCCCTGCACCAGTAGTGGGCCCGAAAGCCCGCGTGCCAGCAGTGCGGCTGAGATCCCTCATCCCATGTCAGCCGCAAGCCCCCTCACCACCCCACCCTTTCCCGTTTCGATTCCCCGCGACCCCGAAAGCTTTGGCGACGCCGACCTCGTGGATCTACTGAAAAGGCTCAGCGCAGATGATGACCGTCTTGTCGACCTGCGCGAGATCCCCGGGCGCAGAGCCCGCGTGGGCGACTGGCCCACCTGGGTCGCACCCGATGTGGTCGAAGCCTGGCGAGCACAGGGGGCGACAATGCCCTGGAGTCACCAGGTCAGCACCCTCGACGCAATCCATTCGGGCAGCGATGTCGTCCTCGCGAGCGGAACCGGCTCGGGCAAATCGGTAGCCGCGTGGACTCCGATCCTTTCTGATCTATGCCAGGTCGAAGATTCCGCTCGGATCTCCGCAATCCGCAGGCGACCGACCTGCCTGTACCTCTCACCGACGAAAGCGCTGGCCGCCGATCAACTCGCCGGACTGACGCGCCTACTCACGGCCTGCGCACAAGACTCTCCTCTCAGCACAGTCCGAGCGATGAGCGCCGACGGGGACACCCCACGAGAGGCGAAGGAATGGGCGCGCGCCAACGCCGATATTCTCTTGTCGAACCCGGATTTCCTGCACTACGTCATGCTTGCGAGCCATCAGCGCTGGACCCGTTTCCTCGCCTCCTTGAAGTACATCGTCATCGACGAGCTGCATCATTGGCGCGGCGTCCTGGGCGCGCACGTCTCCCTCGTGATCCGTCGGCTGTTGCGCATCGCCCACAGCCTCGGCGCCAATCCGATCATCATCATGCTCTCGGCAACGATCCGCGACCCCGCCTCCGTCGCCGAAGCCATGACCGGGCGCGGGGCGGAAGCAATCGACGAGGACGGCTCCCCTTGCGGCTCGCATCACCTAGCCCTGTGGCAGGGGCGTCTCATCCCCGAAGAATCCGAAGTCGACATCTCCGAGTTCCTGCGCGCGATCAACGGGGAGGATGTTGTTCTTGAGGCCCCGATGCGTCGCATCAGTGCGCAGAGCGAAGCCGCGAACCTGGGTGCGGCATTCATGGAAGAGGGCGCTCGCCTCCTCCTCTTCTGTCGCTCGCGCGCTGGCGCAGAATCTCTCGCCGCACAGGTCAAGGATCGATTGGCGGCGCACGGTTCCACCCTCGCCGGGCAAGTCGCGGCCTACCGGGGCGGGTATCTGCCCGAAGAGCGTCGAGCCCTGGAGAGGGGCTTGCGCTCTGGCAAGCTGCGCGCACTTGCCACCACCTCCGCATTGGAGTTGGGCCTGGACGTGTCAGCTTTGGATGCGACGGTCACCGTGGGGTGGCCGGGAACACGAGCCTCGTTGCGTCAACAGATGGGCCGGGCGGGCAGAGCCGGAGCCCCCGGGGTCAGTGTGCTCATCGCTTCCGAGAACCCGCTCGACGCCTACCTGCTTCACCACCCGGAGGAGATCCTCGCGCCCGTTGAGACCGTGGTCATCGACCCTTTCAACCCCTATGTCCTCGCCCCACACCTGTGTGCGGCAGCTGGCGAGCTCCCCCTGTCCGAGTCGCGTGCGCAGGGGGAGGACCTCGCCTTATTCGGACCGGGCATGACCGCCCTCGCCGAGCGACTCGCGTCGGAGGGGTATCTGCGTCGCCGCCCCGCAGGCTGGTATTGGGATGCGACCCGAAAAGAGCGAGCCAGTGATCTGACCGATTTACGAGGCTCGAGTGGTGAGGTGCAGATCGTCGATGCGAGGAGCGGTGCGCTCATCGGCACGATTGACGAGGCTTCAGCTGATGCGCATGTCTTCCCCGACGCGGTCTACATCCATCAGGGACGCACCTTCCACGTTTTGTCCTTGTCCTCAATGATGGCGCCCCTCAGTCACGAGGCCGGGGCTGGTGTCGAAAGTGAGGCAGAGGCTGGTGTCGAGAGTGAGGCCAGGGCATCGTCTGGAGCGGAGGCTGACGTCGGGGCTGGGACATCGGCTAGAGCGGAACCTAACGCCGGGGCCGGGGTTGGGACCTGGGCTGGTGCCGCGGACGAAGTTGACATCGAGAGTAGGGTCCGGGTCGGAAGCAGAGCTGACATCTGGGGAGAATCCGGTGCCAGAGCAAAAGCCTGGGGCGCGCCCTCGCTCATCCCAGCGTCTTCGAGGGGTGCACAACGTCAACGCATCGCCGTCGTCGAAGAGGTCCGCACTCCCCTTCGCACTCGCGCAAAACAGCATGTGAGCGTCTCCGTGCGACAGGTCGAACGCTCCTGGACCAGCGAGGATGGGCTTGTGACCTGGCGTTTCGGCGCGGTCGATGTGACAAGTCGCGTCACCGACTACGACCTGCTGCGCCTGCCCGGGCTCGAGTTCATCCGCAACTGCGAACTGCGCTTGCCAACCCGAGTCCTGGAGACGAAAGCCGTCTGGTACGAGCTTTCTGCTCATGCGCTCGCTGTGCTGGGGCTCGGACGCGATGAGCTTCCTGGTACTCTCCACGCCGCCGAGCACGCGGCAATCGGCATACTCCCACTGTTCGCGACCTGTGACCGTTGGGACCTCGGGGGATTGTCCACCGCCGAGCATGAGGACACGGGCCTGCCGAGCGTTTTCGTGCACGATGCGTTTCGCGGTGGAGCCGGGCATGCTGAGACTGGATTCGAAAGGGCAGGCTCATGGATGCGGGCGACCCTGGACACTCTTCTCGGATGCGAATGCGAGGAGGGGTGCCCGCGCTGCGTCCAGTCACCGAAATGCGGCAATGGGAACGAGCCCTTGTCAAAAGCGGGCGCGATCCTCCTCTTGAACTTCCTGGTTGATCACTGCCCGCCCGGCTAGGTGGCCTTCTAAGCGGCCCGCGTTGACCGCAGTCGCATGGATCGTCATGAGTCGACCACTGCCCCACCCGGCTCAGTGACCTGCGCTGGCCACAGTTGTGTGCATTGTCATGAGTCGATCACTGCCCGCCCCAGTTCAGCACCCAGCCAACCCTGGTGTCGGCACTATGCCCAAAGGCAGGATGCTGGAGGGCCACCGGATTCGAAGAGGCTCAATCCCCACTCCTTCCACCAGAGCTTTTCCATCAGGGGCACTTCCCACCAGGGCTTTCCGCATCAGCGGCTCCTCCCACCAGAGCTTTTCCATCAGATCCTGCTCCCGGCTACGCTTCCCGCTTCAAGGGCTCTTCCCCGAGGCTCCTCGCACTAGGACTTTCCACCTCAGGAGCTCTTCCCACCAAGGTTCCTCGCATCAGGGCTTTGCATCAAGGGTTCTTTCCACCCGAACTTCCCGCTTCAAGGGCTCTTCCCCGAGGTTCCTCGCACTAGGGCTTTCCGCCTCAGGAGCTCTTCCCACCAAGGTTCCTCGCATCAGGGCTTTGCCCATCAGGGACCTCAATCTTTCTGATGTTGGCAGCTCGCGGATCACGGCCTCAATCTCAGAGGCCAGGTCTTCTCAGCCACTCGGATACGGGCGCGGCGAGGTCGATGCCGCCGTGTCTGAGTTGCCGGAGATCTCCGGCGCTCGGATATGGGAGGGAATCGTGGTCTGAGGGTTCTCGAACTCCACCCGACCATCACCCGAAGAACCCCAAATATGATCTCGGTGCCACCACCCACCCCTCAGCCCTGCCGAAAACACAAACGGGGTAGCACAACACCCGCCAACCCCCACCCACACAACCCCAAACACAATCTCGGCACCACCACCCACCCCCCAGCCCTGCCGAAAGCACAAGCGGGGTAGCAGAACAGGGATATGGGCCCGAATGTGTAGTGCCGTTCGGGTCTGGCAGCGCTCGGGTTTTGCACCACTCGGGTTTGGTGTCGTTCGGGGATGGCGCCGTTCGGATGTGTCGATGCGGCTGTCCACAAATCGAACATTGCGTCCTAGTTCCTTAGGAAAACCCCAGGTCAAAGGGTGAATTGTTCGACTTGCACTGCCCCACTGTCCGACTTGTGGCCTCACTTGGGAGTTCAGTGTCCGACTTGTGGACGTGAGCAGAGGCTTGGTCTTCAACTTGCGGCCTCACCCAGGGAATACAGGATAAGAACGGGGCATTTCGAACGGAGCCGAAGGCTTTGGGATGTTGGAGAGGTAGGCGCAGATGCAGGGAAGCGGGCATGGAACGTACCAAGACGCTGATACGGAAAGACATAGTCGCGGACTGACAAGGGATATGCGCACGCTCGGCACGCAGACCCTGGGATACCGCAAGGTGTCGGCGAGGTTTGAAGCTAGATTCCAGTGGTGGTTGCAACGGAGTCTTTGTGCAGGGAGTTCGTTGTGGCTGATCTTGGTCGTGCTTTTGGTGGGGTTATGTACCCCTCCCGTCGGCTGACGTGGCGGGGTACAGGCGCACAGGAAACGCATACAGGCGCTGGCGTGCTGAAAAGCACATCTGTGGCCGCATTCAAGGAGCGCACCTAAACTTGAGGACTATGAGCGATACTCCTGTGAAGAACCCCTCTGTCATCCCCGTTTTCTCCGCCACGCCGGAACTCAGCGACGCCCTTGAGCGTGTCCTCGTTGATGTGACCGCTCTGAGCCTCGTTTCCAAACAGATCCACTGGAACGTGGTCGGCCCGAACTTCCGCGATATTCACCTCAACCTCGATGAGGTCGTCACCATTGCCCGTGAGGCCTCCGATGAGATCGCAGAGCGCATGCGCGCCATCAACGCGATCCCGGACGGGCGCCCTGAGGCCATCGCAGAGCGCACCTCCGTCCCGAGTGCGCCCGAGGGCGTTCTCATGGTGTCCGACGCTGTCGACTACATGGTGAATGCGCTCAACGCAGTCGTTTCCACTCTGCGTGAGGTCCACAAGGTCGTCGATGAGACCGATTCCATGTCTTCCGGAATTGTCGAGGACTACGTGCTCAGGCTTGAGCAGCAAGCGTGGTTCCTCTCCTCTCAGAACTACTCGGCCTGATCGACTGGCCCTTCTCGCTCTGATCGAGCAAAACTCCTCGCCCCTGATCACAATGGTGGGTTCGCAGCCCTGTGCTGCGAACCCACCATTTCACGTCAACTGGCGCTCTCCTACTCTGTTCAGCGAGGCTTCCGCCACTGTGGTGTTCTCAGCCTCTCTGATACCCAAGATCCCGAAGCACCCCGAGCGAGGAGTGCCCCCTCTGGCTCCTCAGCGGCTCAGCCTTTCCGCGAGCTCTCTATCATCAATGGGGACCCGAGCTTTGTATCGATGGGCACCCCTCTCGGACTCCCGGTCGGCACAGCTCCTTTCGACGCCTCCATATCCCGAGGCTCCCCAACGAGGTGTTCCCCGGGCCCACACCGGCGCATTCCCCTCCTGGGGGCTCCGTAGGAGGCGCCCTCCCCATACTCCCCATCAAGGCATGTCGGTCTGGCTCTCCGTTGATAGCGCCCCCGACGCCCCAATTCCCCAAGCTCTGCCCCGGCCTGTACCTCAGAGTCCTTTGAGTCCTTGAGGCTTCGGAGACTCACCTCTTCCCTCGTGCCCATCACTCCTTCGGCCCGGCTCTGGCCCTCGCGCGCACCGGAACTGACACGCCCATGAGCTTCACCGGTGAGGAGACGATGACTCGGGTGTGGGTCCCAAGGATTTCGCAAGAGTCGAGGGCAACACCATTCCTCGCAACCACTGCTCCGGCCTCCTCACAGGGACGTGAGCCGACATCCTCCCATTGGGCGGTCGCCGACACGTCCGCGCCCGCCAATGCTGCAAGGTCTGCGATTGCGTCGAGCCTCGCTCGAGTGGAGGCCTCAACCCCATATGCGCCGATCACAAGCGCGAAGAGAACTACCACCGCGCACACTCCCGCTGTGAGGATCGTGCCCGAGCCCTCCTCCTTTAAGCTCCTCACGGGGCCAAACTCCCGAGCTTCGCATGGACCTCGCATGTGAGCGGGGGAAGCGGCATAGAGGCGATGCTCGATCCGGGCATGCTGGCGGATGCGAGCGCCCACTGCCCCGAACGAGTGACCGACACCTGTGCTCCTCGAGCCGCGAGGCTCCCCAGCGCCTGACGGCCAACCGCTTCAGCATCCGCAGTTCCACTCACCGCCGCCCTCGCTGCCTCCCCTGCCCCACGGCACAGCCCCTGGCGTGCGATCCCGAAGGAAGAGACCGCGAGGACGAGGACGAGCATCGCCGCGACGGCCACGAAACCGATCGCCAGTTCAACGCTCGTTGACCCCTCTTCCTCGCCTCCTACTCGGCCTCGTCTTTTCACAATGTCAGAGCCGAGGTGATGATGCCCTGAAGTAGGGCCTTGACCGCGCCCGACTTGAGGACGACGAGCAGGAGCCCCGCGAAACCCGCGGCAGCGACCGCGCCGATCGCGTATTCGACTGTTGTCGACCCTTCTTCATAATCCCCTTGAAGTGCTCCCGAGGTGAATGCGAGTTCTTCTTCGATTCTCGCTCGGGTGTGCGCGCCTTGACGTCGAGCACGTGTGATCGCCTCTTCAATGCCCGCAATGCTGATCAGGTGAGACATGAGTGAACCTCCTCTTTCTCCCGGTCTCTCCGGGATCTTCAGGATCTCCATCTCCCCGTTTCGGCGCGACCTGCTTCTCCCCCAGCTGTGCATGAGCGGGAAGAGGCTATGAGTTGTGGATGGCGCGCTTACGTGAAAGCTCCGAACCTCACTCATGCTGGAGCAGATCCGGGCTGCAACTAACGGACGCCCTTTGCCCCGCCCGAGCCCCACTCACGCTGGAGCACACAGTGGAAGAAACCGAGCACACAGTGGAAGAAACGGATTGCCCGCCCAAGTAACAACCCGAGTGAACAACTGCGGGTTATCTGAAGGCGCCCTTGGGATTGCCCGCCAACGCGAAAACTCCGAGCCTTTCCGCTCAACACCCTTAGACAAGTGAAGCGAAACCGCCCTCGAACAGGTGGAGCATCACGGGTCCGAGCCCGAGGGCCAGGAACGCGGGCAAGAGGAGCGCCCCGAGTGGGAGTGCGAGCTCCACCCCGAGGGCCTCGGCCTTTGCTCTCGCATCCGCGATGCGCCCGACTCGGATCGCCCGGGCACTGCGCCGCAGCAGCTCATCGGGCATGGCCCCATCAGTCCACGCTGGTTCGAGGGCGAGAGCGAGGGGATCATTCGGACGCTCCTCCCAGGCGCGCGACCATTTCAAACCAATACGCAGACCTCGCCCGGCTGCACGAAGCGTCGGATCCTCCGCCGATTCTCCAATCGCTTCGAGAACCTGCGGGATGGACCCTCCCGCTTCCAAGACTGCTTGGGCGAGATCGCAGGCGATTGCCGGGTCCAGTTCTCCAGCAGAGCCTGCGGCCCTGGCGATGAGGGTGCGGGAGACGAAAATTGAAGCGAGGAGGAGCGTCAGGCCGATGAGGCCGAGGACAGAACCGATCCCTGCGTCTGAGAATGTCCCAATCGGGTCCGCCCCCATTACCTGTGCGCCGATGATTCCCAGGAGGGGGAGTGCGATCAAGATCCTTGAGGAGGTGCGTGCCGATGATGAGGCGATCCTGCGGGCCTCTTCGGCGGCTTCGGATTCTTCGAGTCCGTCGGCGACCGCGTCGAGGATCTGCGCCAAAGGAGCTCCACTGCTCGCGCTGAGTCGGCAGGCACTGCGAAGGGCGAGGGTGGCACTATGAGCGGCGCGTCCTCGTCCTCTTTTCAGCCAGTGAATCCGACGAATGTCAGAAAAGGTTCTGATCTGCGTTAACGCAGGGACTTTTGTGAGCTCGGAGAGGACTCGCGGGCTCCCGTTCTCGTCAATCCCACTGAAGGGGACACCGGGGATCAGGCGGGTCCAGCTCGCTTCCCAGGCGTGCTCGACTGGCGCGCCCGCTCTCAAACGAGAGGCGACTTCCGTGACGAGGAGCGCGAGCTCTGCACCGGCGATCCGATAATCTGCGGGGCCACTGGGTTTTCGGGAGCGAAGAATCTTGGCCCGCGCAGCGCCCGAACCTGAAGCTTTTATTCTCGGGCCTCTTCCCCTTTCGGAGCAGTCCCCTCCCCAAATCCCGCTTCCGTAGCCTCCTGCGGAGCAAGCCCCTCCCAAGCATCTCCTTCCAGCCCCGCCCATGTGCGTCGAACATCCAGCCACCCTCCTCGCTTCTTCGCCACTTTCGCCCCACGCGCACACGACCCACCGACGCCACGAGCGCTTGGTGACAACACTGGCCACCGCTGCTACAAGTGCTGCGAGCGCGAGAACGATGCTCATGCGGATCCCGCAGGCTCGCGACCCGAAGCGGAGCCTGCGAGCCTCTTTTCAAGGTCTTCCCAACCAGGACCGTGCTCGCACTTCCCGAAACGAGTCGCTTTGATTGCCAGGTCGCACAACAGTTCAGAGCCTTGGCGGCGAAGGAGCGCGATCTCACTGACCCATCGTCCCGGCCCTTCGTCCATGCCGGAGCGCACAGGGGCCCGCTGCATGTGGACGACCGCATCAAGTGCCGCTACCGCCTGGGCGGCGACCGCCGCATCACTCATTCCCGCGAGCGCACCGAGAGCATGAAGCCGCGCAGGCACATCATTGGCTCCGTTCGCATGGATCGTGGCCCAGCCTCCGTCGTGCCCCGTATTCAAAGCGAGCAGAACATCGCGCACTTCAGGGCCTCGACACTCGCCAAGTACCAGTCGGTCGGGTCTCATGCGCATCGCGGCGCGCACGAGTTCCGACAGGGGGATTCCTCCTCGTCCTTGCACATTCGCTTTCCGTTCGACGAGGGAAATGACATGCGGGTGATCGGGGGAGAGCTCGGGGACCTCCTCAATGCAGATGATTCGCTCGTCGGCTGGAACCAGGCCGAGCAGGGCTGCGAGCAGTGTCGTCTTCCCGCTTCCCGTCGCCCCTGATACCAGGACATTCGCCCGCTGTTCGACGAGGTCGCGCAGTATTCTCCCGATCTCGGGGGTGATGGATCCCGTCTCGATCATGTCGTCCACACCCATGCCAGTGGCTCTCGCAGTCCGAAGGGAGAGCAGGGTCCCCGAGGCTGAGGGTGCTGGAAGGACTGCGTGGAGGCGGATTCCGCCCGGCAGTGAGCCGTCGACGATGGGACTTGCGTCATCGAGTCGGCGTCCGCAGGCGGCAGCCATTCTCACCGCGAGCGCTCGAGTCTGCTCATCGCTGTCTAAGGGCAGGTCGAGAGGTTCAAGGCCTCGACCACGGTCAACCCAAGCCTGTGTCGAGTTGACGAGGACATCGCTCGTGAGAGGATCGACGAGGACGCGGGCGAGTTCGGGACCTGTTCCGGCGGCGATCGAGGTGACTTTCTCGAGGAGTTCGCTCATTTCACGGATGCCCGCGCCGGGTCGGGCGGCTTGGCGGACAGCGAGGCCGATGCCTTGGCCGGAGGCGATCCTGGCTAAGGCATCCTGTTCGAAGACTTCCTGTTCGAAGGTTTCCCCTCTCGGATCTGCGCTGTGCGCCACTGAAGCCCTTTCCACGCGTGTGCCATTCCGATCGCCTCCCTGAGTTCTCGCCTTCACGCTCCACTCCTCAACGAAGACACTGCCCGTGCTCCTTGTCCGCTCCTGAGAAAGCGTTTTTCGACTGAAACCACCCATGGATCCGCTCATGCTGTCGCCTCGAAAACCCCAGGCTTCGCCTCAGGCACGCAGTGCTTCGCCCCGAAAACCCCGCGCTTCACCTCAGGCGCGCAGTACTTCTCCTCGAGAGCCCATCTGCCCGCCCACTGGCGCCCAGATGCGCGCCGCAGTTCCTTTAAAAGAGGCCTGCCCCCTTTTCTCATCGCCGCCGATAATTGCATCGTCGGCGCATCCGTGAGCTGCGCAATATGCGGGCCGACTCTCCCCCGGGTCACGAGCACAGTGGGAACCAGCGGCGGATAGAGCGCCAGGACGCAGGCAAGGCGTGAGGCTCCAGCAAGATCACCGCTTCCAAGGAGAACCAGGTAGTCGATGCCCGCCATGAGGGCAAACTCCGCTCTCGAGTCCCAGCGCCCAAGGTCAAGGACGCAACGCCCCGCGCTCGCCTCAATGACGGCTGAAAGACGAGGGTCCGCTCCGTCCGCAACTCCCCGAGCATCCCCGGCGAGGATGCGAATACCTTGCGTTCGTGGCAGACGTTCGACGAGGTCGGGGCCGAATGCCCGCTCAGCTCGATCCAGGTCGGCCCAGCGGATTCCTGGCAGGTCTGGGGATTGCATGAGGAAGGGCGAGGGTGCAGTACCGGAGGCGTCGATCAGGACGGAGTGTTCAGTTTTCGCGAGGAGTCCGGCGAGAACGGCTGCTCCTGAGGCGGGAGTCCACTCGGCGAGGGCAATGACTTGCGGCCCAGATTCATTCAGCGCTCGTACAGGGGCTTGAGCGTGATTCGCGCTCGCGGCCCCCACGGCGTTCACGATCACCTCGGCGAGTAGTGGCAGGTCTTCCGGGAGGTGGAATTGCCCTCCGGCCCCGATTTCCACACGAGGGCATTGGGGGTGAGAATCCCGGGCTTGTGTATTCCCGTCTCCGTTCCTTCCTCCTATTCCTCCCACTCCCACGATTTCAAGATCCGGCGCACCATCTGCCCTCCCTTCCCTCCATTCAAGAATCTCCACAAGCTCTAGGAGATTGCGAATGCTTGTCTCATCTGTGGTTTTCAGGCCGCTCAGTCGTACACCTCCCGTCCTCGTTGATCGAGCCGAATCCACATGCACACTTTTTCTTCGCCACAGTCCCATACCTGAAGAAGACACCCATCCTCCCGGCCTTTCACCCCGCTCTTCTTTTGCCTGTGGAAGACTTGATGGCATTAAATTCCCTGTGGACGCGCCACGATGGTGCTCTCTTCGCCCTCAAAAGGAGGCGTCATGCCCGATTTGCTCTCCCCCTTGAGCACTGCGCCTCATAAGAGCGCAGCGTTCTTCGACCTCGATAAGACCATTCTTGCGACGGCCTCATCCATGGCCTTGCGGGGGCCTTTCGTGGATGCCGGGCTGGTTACTCGCCGAGCCGCGATCATGTCCGTTCTCGTCCATCTGCCCTATATTCTTCGCGGCGCCGATGAGAACCGTATGAATGAGATGGCGAAAACGCTTGGCGATCTGGCGAAGGGGATTGACGCGCGCCGCCTTGAAGCGACCGTCGAAGAGTCCTTGGATTCAGTTATCGACCCGGTGTGCTACCTGGAAGCTCTTGAGGAGATCACCCGTCACCAAGCCGAAGGGCGGCCCGTCATCGTCGCTTCCGCTTCAGCACTGGAAGTCGTCAGGCCCATCGCGAAGCGCCTCGGAGCCGATGGGATTCTCGCGACCATTGTCGCGAAAGACGAAGAGGGGGCTTTCGCCGGCGAGATCCTCCACTTCAACCAGGCCGAGGGGAAGGCTCGCGCCTGCGCGGAGCTCGCCGCTGAGCGCGGCTGGAACCTCGCCGATTGCTGGGCCTACTCCGATTCGATTTCTGATGAGCCCCTCTTGGCCTCCGTCGGTCATCCGGTCGCGGTGAATCCGGATCGTGCGCTGCGCAAGATCGCTGAGGAACGCGAGTGGCGGATTGAAAGGTTTGAGAAGAAGGCGCGTGTCGGTCGTGCTCTGCCTCGTCCACCCCGCAAGGCAATTTTCGGTCTGGGATGTGCCCTGCTCGCCGTATCGGTCGCGGTGAGCGTGTCTCTTCGTCGCACGAGTGCCTGATCGCGTTGAGCCGTTGCCTTTACCTCGCTCGGCAGTTGCCCCTCACTCCAGTCGACTGTTGTGCCCCTAGTCGTGCCCCGCGACCCGCGAGCACGCCTCGCCCCGCAACACCGCACACGCAACCCTCGCCCCGGCCCCGGCCCGGCCCCGATCAACTGTTAGCTCTCGTCCAAGCCTGCCACTGCGCTTTTGCCGCAGTCGGCCCGCTTTAGCCCAGTCGCCCCGCCTGCACGTGCAGGGCAATGTTCTCTCCCGCCTTCGCCCCGTGCTCAACGGACTTTGTGAAGTGGAGGATCCAGCGAGCAACCCCCTCCTCGTCTGCGCTGACCCAGCCCGCGAGTTCCCGACTCGCCTGCACGGGATCGTGAGCATCGAGCACTGAGATCGTGCACACTCCCGTCGGATCGACTCCTTCGAGGACGAGGAGTCGCCTGGCGAGCGCCGCACCGACTGCCGGGGAGGCCGGAGTGAAGACCTCACGGAACCTGAAATGCGCGAGGATGGCTGCGGCCCTAGCCAGAGCGGGCGCATTCGCGCTCAGATACCCTGCGAGTGGCGCGAGGAACTCAGGAGATTTCGGCATCGCAACCCCCCTGGTGCTCATTCTCCCGGATTCGACGAGGCCGGAGCAGATGTCCCGGTGGATCGACGCCACAAGCGCAGGCAGGGGAATTTGACGAGGACGAGAGGGCACCCTGGAATTCAGGGGAGGAAATCCTGCGACAAGTCCGGTCTGCGACCTTTGAATCCCAATGGCCAGATCCATTGCCGGATCTCTTCGAATCGGCGCCCCAGCCTCAGAGGGGCACGAAGCCGTATCAGCATGGGGTGAACCCGCCCCGGCGGGGAACGAATCCGCCCCGGCGGGGCGCTCCCCCACCCCGGCGAGGCTTGCGAGCCTCAGATCGTTGACACTCGTCCTCGCGCCGAGGATCAAGGAGAGCGCTGTCGCCTCGTGAATGGTCGCCTCGGCTCGCGCCTCCTCCCATCCGCGACGCAGTCCCTCGTGGAATCTCAAGCGCGTGAGGGCATCAATCGCGGAGTTCATGGCGGCCTGCACCTCAGGTCGCGCCGAAGCGCGGGCGAGTACGTGCACCGAAGGGTCGATCAGAGCGTCGATTGTCACCGCCTCAGCCTACGGCGCAAAGGAGCGGGGCGCTTTCGGCCATACCCAGCTGTCCTTGCGATACTGAATCCATGTCTTTGCGTTCCGTCATTCGCACACCACACGCGAAGAGCCTCCTCTTCGCCCTCGTGTTCGCGCCAGTCGCGCTGATCCTCCTTGGCTCCTCAATGGCGGATGTGCAGGCGAAAACTGCGATCGGCCAGCCTCTCGCCTCCGTTGAGGGACTCATCGGGATGGGTATTGGCGCGGTTCTGTTGACTCTCGTGTCGTTGAACTGCGAGGAATCGCCTGCGGGCATGTTCCTGACGAGCGGTCTTTCTGTGATCGTCGGCGCAGGCCAGTTCGTGGGTTTCTTAAGGATCCCGATGCTCCAGTCCTCTTTCGTGGACTCACTGGATATGCAGGCCGCTGTCTCCTGGAGCCTCTACCCCCTCGGGGTCACTGCGATCACCCTGGGGGCGGCACTCGCTCTCATGCTGACCTTCAGGCGCGCCGCCCACCCGCAGCGTCCTGGGACTTCGCAGGGTCGCAGGATCTTCCACCATCGGCACGCGTGGGTTGCGGGTTTTGCGATCCCAAGCGCCCTGGGTGCGAGCATCCTGCTCATCGTGATCGCCCCTTCCGATACGACCGAGGTCGCCGCCCACGGCCTTGGAGCGCTCGGCCCCTTCACTTTCGGTGCGGCGATTATTGCTTTCACGGCGGCACTTCTGCTGGGGGTTGTTGCATTCATGGCGTGTCTGTCTTTGACGGGACCTCAGCTGACCGCCTGGTTGTTCATGGTGCTCCCCAGCTACATGCTATGGCCGTTGTGGACGTCCATCACGGGTTCGGTCGTCAGGCCCGGAGCTTCGATCCTCACTTCCTTGTCGATGGCCGCCCCTGTGGTGGCGACCCTCGGCCTCGTCCTCGGTTCCTCCACGATCGGAATCTATTGGGCGAGGTCCTTCGCACTGTCAAATGGTGTCGTCGAGGGCGAGGCCGGGGCTGGAAACGGTGACGTGCACGACGCTCCTGATCCGCGCCAAGCCGAAGAATGAGCCCGCTTCTGCCTCTTTCGCTCGTTATCGTGTGTCAACGAGTAGGAGGAGACGCATGTCTGAGCAGGATTTCCCCCAGGGCCCTGAAGAGGGCGACGCTGAAGAGGCACTGACCCTCGATCCGAATTTCATCTTCGATCGGGGCGAGGAAGAAAACGTTGATCGGGACGAGGAGACGGCGGTGACTGAGGCGCCCCTCGCGCAGGCGCAGACCGCGCCCCTAGCGCAGGCAGAGACCGCGCCCCTAGCCTCGCGCATCCCGCTCGTGAAGGCAGAAGAGCCCTCACCCACCGAATCAGAAGCCTCCCCCACACAGGCGCCCTCCGCCACTCATGCAGAGGGCCTCCCCCACACCGAATCGAGCGCGCCTCTCGCACAGGCCTCCTCCCCTATTCAGATGGAGGAGACTTCCGACGAGCCAGAAGCTCCGGAGGCACGGGACTCCTCGATCGCCACTGGCGAGCAGACTGTGGCTTCAGGGAGCAGCACAGTCCGTCCCGAGCCGCGCGCCGTCTCTGCGGACGCTACGGGAGTCCCTGCTGCTCCGACGAGCTCCACGCTCTCGAGCACAGCGAGCAGGTCACCCCTCTCGGACACACCTGCTAGCTCGCCACTTTCGAGCACGTCAGACACCCCGCCCCTCTCGCCGACCTCTGCTAGCTCTCGCATCGCGTCGCTTCCCGCCGCCTCACCCATCTTTGAGACACCGAGCAGCTCCTCCGTCTTGGAAACGCAGTCTGTTGGCAACGAGGGAGCAACGAGTAGCTCCTCTCCCGCGGCTTCAGCTCCGCCCGACGAGCTCGCCGAGTCCATGTGGGCCGCTGTGCGTGACCGCAGCCGCCAGAGTGACACTGAGAGCGCTCCCGCACTGGCGCAGCCGGTCCTTGCTGGCGAGCAGCCCCTTACTGGCGAGGAAGTTGAGCTTCCCGGTGAGATTACGCCTGAGGATGACATTGTCGGAGAGTCCGCTCCTGTGATCACCGGTCAGATCGAGACTGTCACGCTGGGCTCGCATACGACCACGATCCCGGTGATGACCGGGGAGATTCCCGTCATGACTCGGATCGATCCGACACCGACTCCTCGTGATGTGCTCGCTCATCGCGTGGAGGACGAGGACGGCGAAGCGGAGTCTTTTGAAGAGCTTGAAGATGTGGAAGAGGGTGACCCCCTCTTTGAGCCTCTCGATGAGACTTCTGTGCAGCGCCGCTCGCTCATAAACCCGAGTGTTGACCTTGATGAGCCTGAGCCTGAAGCCTCATGGCGTCCTCGTGAGGACATTGGCGAGCAGGCCGTCGAAGAGTTGGGAGCCCCAGCAGCCCCGCATTCTCTCGATGACGCGATTTTTGATGGTGCCTCTGTTCAGGCTGAGGTTCCTTCCCGGACGGGAGCCCACTGGGCGAGCCTCTTTGGGTATCTTCTGCTTGTGCCTCTGGCGTGGTTCCTCATCGCAGATTCGGGGGCTCGTCTGACCCTGAATGATGCTGGTTCCGTGGCGACGGGGAACTTCGCACCCTTGCCTTTCCTTGAGCTCCTCGGTGGATTCGTACTCGTCCTCTTCCTTTTCCTTCTGGCCCGCAAGTCCTCTTTGGGCCCGTGGTTTGTTGGTGTGTTGACGACGCTTGTGGGCCTGCCTTCGCTCATCGTTCCGGGCCTGACCGCCGAGTTTCTTCTGCCGTATTTGCGGATGCTGAGTTCCTCGAGCACGTTCGGCCAGAACCTGAGCCACCATGTGCAGGCTTCAGCCTATTCAGGTCGTCTTTTGCTTGCTGGTTTCGTGCTCATGGGGATTGGCTTCCTCTCCCATTCTGTACGTCGCATTGGCCGGAATGAGGAAGTGCTTCGCGCTGAGGTTGAAAGGATCAATCCTGCGGGGGCTCATTTCACTGCGCGTGCTCGTCGTCGCTCTGCGAAGGCCGCTGCCCGCTTCTGATTTTCCTGTGCCTTAACCGTTCGACGCGCCGAGTTTTCAACACTTTCGGCGCGTCGAAGCGTGTGCGCACACCTTTGCGCATCTGAAGGGGCATAATATCCAGTGATCCATCACACCCCCTTTAGAGCGCGGGGGTCGTGACCCACGGCCCGGACGTCCCGGAGCCTTGAGAAGAACGGAGCCAACGCCTCATGATCGGCGACGGAAACTTCATCAGCCAGGTCCCGCTCTTCGGCGGCCTGGATGAGACTCAGCAGATTTCCCTTCAGCAGAAGATGGGGCATACGACCCTTCGACGCGGGGAGACCCTTTTTGACGAGGGCGACCTGGGTGATCGCCTGTACATTGTGACTGAGGGCAAGGTGAAGCTCGGTCACACCTCGAATGACGGACGTGAGTCTTTGCTCGCTGTCCTCGGCCCCGGCGAGATTATTGGTGAGCTCACTCTTTTCGATCCGGGCCCGCGTTCGACGACTGCGACCGCTGTTTCCCCGGTGTCTCTTTTGTACCTCGATCATGAGGATCTGATGGAGATTCTTGATACGAATCCGACTCTCGCGAAGCATATGCTCAAGGCTTTGGCTCAGCGTCTGCGTCGCACGAATGAGTCTCTTTCGGATCTTGTCTTCTCTGATGTGCCGGGTCGTGTTGCGAAGGCTCTGCTTGATCTTGCGGATCGTTTTGGTACTGCGACGGATAAGGGTGTGCATGTTCCCCATGACCTGACTCAGGAGGAGCTTGCGCAGCTTGTCGGCGCTTCACGCGAAACGGTCAATAAGTCGCTCGCAGACTTCGTTTCGCGCGGTTGGATTCGTCTTGAGGGCCGTGCGGTGACTTTGCTGGATGTTGATCGGCTTGCGCGTCGCGCACGCTGATTCACTGCGGGGGCTTGGTCATCCTGGGAGCTTCTGGTGTTGAGAAGTTGCCTGGCTGATTGAGAGCCCACTTCCACTTGGGGCGTCCGGAGCTTGTGCTCTGGGCGCCCTTCGCATTCATTCAGGACGTCCTTCGGCACCCGGGCACATTTCGTTTTCTGAGTTGGGTGTGCGTAAAGCGGTGGGGGTTGGGAGCAGTTTCCTGTTCCCAACCCCCACCAGTCAGCGTCGGCGTTTCATCGCCTCAACGCTTCGCGTGTCTCAGGCCTGTTCACGCTTGCGACGCACAGCGAGCATCACAGCACCCGCCCCACCCAAGATGGTCGAACCAAGGAGGAGCCCACTACCGGACAAACCAGTCTTGGCGAGCTTCTTGTCAACATAGGTGTTCGTCACGGTGAAGCCATCTCGCATATCACCCTTCACCTTCGCCTCATAGCCTTCCAAGGCATCTTCTGTGATGGTGTAGGCGATCTCCTTACCGTCCTTGAACTTAGGAAGGCCATCGAAGGAACCCTTCCAGTTCACGGCGGCATCAAGAGTCAACACCTTGCCCGTATCATCCTTGCCAGCGTAGAGGTGGAAAGTCGCGCTCGCGCCCGTCTTCCCCTCCCACTTCTTGACAACCGGGATCGAGACCTGCTCAGGAACATGAGTATTCGTCACGGTGTAACCCTTTTGGGCATCACCCTCAACCTTCACCTCATACCCCTGGGGAACATCCACCTCTTCAACCTTGTACTCGATCTTCTTCTTATCCGTGTTGTTGTTGATGAACAGATCCGTCCACGTGTGAGTCCACTTGTTGTCAGCGTTCAAGACAACCGGCTCACCAAAAGCCGCGCCATCAGCCTTCAACTGAACCTTCACCGAATCAGGACGCACACCATCTTGGTTATCAGCGTCATCCCACACCTTCGACACCGTCACAGACGTCTTACCCGGAGTGTACGAGTTCGTGATCGTCCCATCAGCATCAATCTTCGTCGCATACTCTCCGACAGCATCCTCAGACACCATGTAAAGGATCTCATTGCCGTCATTGTCATACTTAGGAAGATCCGTGAACGAATACGCCCAGTTATTAGCAGCCGTCACCTTCTGAGATGCCTGCTCGGTACCTTTCGCCTTCAAACGAACAGTAATCTCATTCGGACGCTTACTATCACGATCATTGTCATCGTCCCAGGTCTTCACACCCTCAACTTTGACCTTCTCAATATTCTTGTTCGTGATCGTAAAGCCACACTCCGCATCCGCACGGACCTGCTGATCCGCACGAGGAAGCGGACACGGAACGAAGTCACTCACAGTCACCTCATACTTCGAGGTATCAACATCTACCTCCTTGACCGTGTACGCGATCTCATTACCTTCCTTGTACTTCGGAAGGCCCGCAAAGACACCCTGCCAGCCATTGCCCTCATTCAAGGTCAAGGTCTTACCCGCAACCTCACCATCATCGTCGAACAACTGAACGGTTGCCTGCGCACCCTTCGGACCGACCCATTCCTTCTTCACAGGAATATCCACAGTCTCCGGCGAGTAGGTGTTTGTAATATTGGTGCCGTTAATGGCCTTCTCGTAACCATCAACCGGCGCCTCATCGACCGTATAGACGATCTCGTGACCATCATCCGCCGCATACTTGTTAAGGCCCTTGAAAGAGTAGCTCCAGCTACCATCGGCACCAGGGGTGACTGTCTCTTCCTTCACAACATCACGGTCGGCAAGAAGCTTCACCGTGATCTCTTTCGGACGCTTCCGATCACGATCATCGTCATCATTCCAGGTCTTCACACCACTAATGTCGACCTTCTCAATATTCCGATTGGTGATCGTGCTGCCGCATTCCTCGGTTGCTCGGTAGACCGTGCACGCGCCCTTGTTGTCGATTTCGACCTGGTACTTGGAAGTATCAACATCAAGTTCCTTGACCGCGTAGCTGACCAGCTTCCCCTCTTTCAGCTTCGGAAGATTCTCAAAAGAGCCCTGCCAACCTTCGTCTTTGGTCAGGGTTAAAACCGCACCCGGAACATCCTCGTAGGGCTCCGCATCATCAAGACGCCCGAGGAGCTGGACCTTCACCGAATCCGCTCCGGGACCAAGCCACTTCTTCTTCACAGGAAGGCGCACAACCTCAGGCTCGTAGCTGTTCGTAATCGAGAATCCCTGTGAAGCGTCGCCATTCGGATCGCCAGTGACGGTCACACCATAGTCAGCCGGAGGATTGAGCTCCCTGACTGTGTACTTGATCAGCTTGCCGTTAGGGTCGAACTTCGGGACGTTCTTGAACTCATCCTTCCAGTTATTCACCTCAACCAGAGTGCGCTTCTGCCCCTCAACATCTTCGTCGTTGGCAACCAGCTGAACCTCAACCTCTTGCGGGCGCAAGCCGGCCTGATTTCCCTTGTCTTCCCAGAACTTCTCAACCGGGATATCAATGGTGATGCGCTTGTTCTGAACTGTCAGCTCAGCGGCGGAGTCGGCATTAACCGTGAGGACATGCTCGGTCTCATCCGCGATATACCCTTTCGGAGCTTCAATCTCTTTGACCGTGTACTGCTGCCCAGCAACGAGAGCATCAGAAGTTGCGGTGCCGTCATCGCCAGTGGTGAGTTTGAAAGTCTGCCCATCCGGTTTCTTCACCTCGAACACAGCACCCTTCAAGGTGATGGTGGGATCAGTTTCATCGACCTTCTTGAGTTTAATCTTCGAAGCATCGTCATTCGAGCCCGTGCCACCTGACTCAGCGGACTGGTAGGTATAGGTCTTCGAGAAATCCTTAATCTGGTCTGAATTCAGAGTCAGCTTATTCTTCAACTGCTTGCCAGGCTTCGTGTAGGTCGTCGAATAACGCAGCGCTAACTGCTTACCGGAAATGTCGCCGAGCCTAATCGTGAACGACCGCTTGTCGGGAGCGAGCGTAAAATTACCTCCTGGCCCCTCGATTAAATCAATCGTTTTAAGAGTTGTCGATTGTTCACCATTTTCACTGTATTCTCGTTCCTCTAGGATGAAGCTACCGGGAATGTAGGTTTCATCCCCCATTCCTTCAGAAAGTGAGTCAGTAATCACAGCATTCTTATGGTCATGCTTAGCATGGTTGATTCGAGCCCCCCATTTTACCACATGAGGGTCCATTGAATCAGGATTACCCCATTTCAGAAGATCCTCGTTAACAATAGGTCCCGGCAGATAGGGAGTCATCTCAGTAGTTATAGGGACATTCGACACTGTGACCGTGAACTTGTTAACCTCATTCACTTTCAGTTTGTCCATATTGAACTGAGCGCCCATCCAGAGCGTTCCATGATTATTGAGTTTACCCTCAACCTTTTCATTGAATGTTACGGTAACCGTCCCCCCAATATCACCGGGCCCGGGCTGAATTATTCCCTTGCCAATGACGACACTAGGGTCATCCTTCCGAGTGAGATTAAATTCCCGCTGCACTGCCCCAGCTGGAAACTTCATAGTGTCAGGGAGTTCGATATGGAATTGATCGCCTGACTTAAGCGTGTCACCCAGATGGTCAGCATTCCAATCCATCTTCAGGAGGAAGGTCTGCGTGTGGTGGATCTTCTCAACTGTCTCCTTGTTAAGATTACGAATCTCGAAGTTCGTAATCCTCACATCCACGTCAACTACTTGACCTTCTTCAGCTCTTGCCATCATCGTCAAGCCTGGGATCATCAGGGCGAACGCGAGAATGAACGCGAAGAACGCCGCTAAACGCCGCATATTCAATCGATCAGATCGTGGGAACACGAATCAACCTTCCACTTGTCTGGACCGCACAGGGCGGATACAAGAACTCAGTCTCAAGAACCGAAGAGGACCGCAGAGCCGACACCCCTCCCTCGAGAGATAACCCTGCCAGTGTTTCACGCACCAAAGAAGAGAAGCAAGAGGTTGGACGCGAAATGCGCCTATTCCCACTCACCAAGCCTTATTGCGACCCTTTACTCACCAACCGCGATTCATAGCGATATCCGCGACAACCGCGAGGACAACAGGGGACGAAGCTGGAGTAATGCACCCAAACACCCCTCCACCTGTACGATTCGCCACAGCAGCCACAATCAGAAGCTCAGCATGAGGCAGCCCACAAAAGCGTTCTGTTACACGAACGTACAAATTTCAAATCTTGAGCGATTTTGCGTCCCTCAAAGCGACAACTGCCTTAAATGACTCTCATGACTCAGGTTCAACCCTCAACAGGCCGCTTCAAATAGGCGACAAGATTCTCCGAACCAGTCGGACCGGGGATCACCTGGACCAACTCCCAGCCTTCAGCTCCCCACTGATCGAGGATCGCCTTCGTTGCATGCGTCAGCAACGGAATCGTCGCATACTCCCACTTCATCATGAACCCATCCTACGAAACACACAGTGCACCCAGCACCCACCAAGCGGGAGTCACTGAAAAGGCAACAGAATCCTAGAGCTCAGCCGAGTCACAACCACATTATGCGCGAACGTGCGCAAGGACCCTCGGCACCTTTGGGGAACGGATCTCAACAGCGAGAGGATCATCAGATTCCCTCAGCCACCCGTACCAGTTCTCCACACCCTCATAATGGCGCAGCATCGCACGGCGTTCACGCTCGGTCAGTCCACCCCATACGCCGAAGTTCGCTTCGGACTGAAGAGCATCAGCCAGACACTCCAGACGCACCTCACATTGAAGACACCGAACACGGACCTGACGCTGAGTCGCTCCCTGAACGAACAGGGCATCAGGTTCACAAGAAGCGCAAAGAGCCCGCGCAACCCAACTCTGGTCGTCATCGACACTGTTCATGGATTGATACTCCAAATCGCTCGCCAATGAGCTTTCACATGTGACGATACACACATTTTGTGAGAGAGTCCAAACCTGAATCCCACCACGCGGACCACCCACCGGCCCCAGCCCGCCCCTCACCTTGTGGTACCACGTATTCTGGACCTATGTCGCAACACCATCCGCGCCTCGTGAGCCCGGCACAACTCCTCGGACTCCTCCTCTCCTTCATCTCCGTCTCCGCTCTCATGGGCATCCTCGGAGCCGGCCTCCTCGTCCCTCTCACCGGATCAGCGGCAATCGCAACAAAAGCAGTTCCCTCAATCCTCAACGATCTCCCCAGCAAAATCGAAGTCGTCGAACCCGCAGAAGAATCCCAACTCCTCGACGCCAATGGCGGTGTCATCGCCCGCTTCTACGACAAGCAACGGATCGTCGTCCCCTCCGCGAACATCGCCGACATCATGAAACAAGCGATCGTCGCAATTGAAGACAAACGCTTCTACGAACACAACGGCGTCGACGCCACAGGAATCGCCCGCGCCCTCATCAACAACCTCGGCGAATCAGGGACCCAAGGCGCATCCACCATCACCCAACAGTACGTGCGCAACGCCCTCGCCGAAAAAGGCTACCTCGAAGGCGACGCCGACCAAGTCAGCGCAGCCACCGAACAAACCACCGCCCGCAAACTCCGCGAAATCAAATACGCCCTCGCCATCGAAAGGACGATGGACAAAGACCAAATCCTCACCGGATACCTCAACATCGCGCCCTTCGGCCCCATCACCTACGGCGCCGAAGCCGCATCCCAACGCTACTTCTCCAAATCGGCCTCCGAACTGAACTACCTCGAAGCAGCAACTCTCGCCGGCCTCGTCCAATCCCCCGTCGAGTACGACCCACTCATCTACCCGGAAGCCTCCCAAGAACGACGCAACTTGGTCCTCAGCGTCATGCTCGAACAAGGAGTCATCACAAGCGAGGAGTACGACGCCGGAATCGAAACCCCCCTCGCAGACACACTCAACCCCACCAACACCGCCGAAGGATGCATCGGCGCAAACGGTTCGACCGGTTACTTCTGCAACTACGTCATCACTCGATTCCTCCAAGATGAAGCCTTCGGTCAAACCGCAGCCGAACGCGAACACCTCCTCAAGACCGGCGGTCTCACCATCCGCACAACCCTCGACCCGGCGAAGCAACAAGCCGCCTACGCGGCCCTCACAAGCGCCATCCCCGTTGACGACCCCTCCGACGTAGACGATGCTCTCGTCTCACTCATACCCAGCACCGGCGCAATCGTCGCCATGGCCCAAAACACAACCTACGGCGTCGAAGCAGGCCAGACCATGAGCTCCTACGCCGCAGACGGCCAATTCCAGATCGGCTCAACATTCAAAGTCTTCACCCTGGCCGAATGGTTCAAAGAAGGCCACTCCGCATACGAAACCGTCGGCTCAACCAACAGGAACTACGGTTCAGGCGCCTTCCGGTGCGGCGGCACCCCCATCGGCACCGAACCCTGGAGAGTAGAAGACCTCGCAGGTAAAGACGGCCCAATGAATGTCGTCAAAGCGACCGGGCTATCCGTCAACCAAGCCTTCGTCAACATGGCATCCAGAGTCGACTTCTGCCAAATCTTCCAAACCGCCGCCGACATGGGCATCACCGAAAACGGTGAAACGATCGCGGCCCTACCCGCAAACATCATCGGATCCTCCTCCGCATCCCCCCTCCAAGTCGCCAGCGCCTTCGCAGTTTTCGACAACGGCGGATTACTCTGCGAACCCATGTCGATCTCAACAGTCACCGACCGCGATGAGAACACCGTGAAGGAATTCGCCCCCAACTGCTCGCAAGTCCTCGACTCAAACGTCGCCAACCAGGTTGCAACCCTCCTGACGGCATCCGCCAGCCAGTACTACACCTCCACACGGCTCGCCGACGGACGACCCTTCGCCGCAAAATCCGGCACAACCGACTACTCCGCGAACACCTGGCTCACCGGCTTCACCCCCTCCCTCGTCACCTCCGCCTGGGTCGGCCACGCTGATTCTTCGACCACCCCGGTCCGCGATATCGTCATCAACGGCACCTACTACCACGCAATCTTCGGCGAGACCTTCGTCGGACAACAGATCTGGGCGCCCTACATGTCCGCGGCCCTCGCCGACACAGGGATTGAACCCATGCATAACGCTTCACTCGGCAACTCCGCGGTAGGCACGCCTCAACAGCCTCGGTAAGGAGCCCGGGCCGACACTGACTCCACCCCTCAGAACACGGCACCTGTAGCGCCGCAAGACTCACCCAAGGAATAGGAGACTGACGATGACGAGCGACGCTCTTCCCCTCGGGCTCGACCTCATCGCCGACCGCCCCTCGATCGCCCCGCGCGCCCTCATTGCGACAGGCCGCGCGCTCGGCATCGCCGCCGGGACCCTCACCGGAACAGGGCTCCTCGCCCTCGCATGGGGAAGCGTGGAAAGGCGCATGCCGGTTCTGCGCAGAATCGCCATCGACGTGCCCGCACACCGCGGCATCAAAACAATGACGATCCTGCACCTGTCCGACCTTCATCTCTTCCCCGGACAGGAGTTCCTCGTTACCTTCCTTCGACGCGTCGCCGCTGAAGAACACATCGACCTCGTCGTCTCAACGGGCGACAACTTCGGACTCGCAGAGGGACTGCCGCTGCTCGAAGACGCCTACGAGCCCCTCCTCGCTCTGCCCGGAGCATTCGTATTCGGCTCCAACGACTACTACTCGGCACAGAAAAAGAACTGGGGACGCTACCTCCTCGGCTCCTCAAAACTGCCAAAGAGTTCAATACCGGACCTGCCGTGGATAGAACTCGCCCGCCGTTTCAGAGACGCCGGATGGCTCGACCTTTCCAATCAGGCTGGCACACTGACTGTGGAATCCTGCGGCGGTGGCGGATCCGCATGTGGGGGGTCTACACCTGAAGGATCTGTGCTTGGGGACTCCGCGCCCGGGGAATCTGCGCTTGGGGGATCACAACTCCACGGCTCCGCACGAGAAGGTTCGCAAAGAGTGTCCTTCCTCGGAACAGACGACCCACATATCGGGCGCGACCGGATCGTCGAACCAGCTCCCTCCTGGGCCCTGGACTCCTCACTTCGTATCGCAGTCACGCACGCCCCCTACACACGCGTCCTCAACGCCTTCACCACCGCCGGAGCGGACCTCATCCTCGCAGGCCACACCCACGGAGGCCAGATCGGAGTGCCCGGCTTCGGGGCGATCGTCACGAACTGCGACATCAACCAAAAATACGCAAAAGGACTTCACCGCTGGCGAGCAGGCGATCGCTCGTCCCTCCTGCACGTGTCTGCCGGACTCGGCACATCCCCCTACGCTCCCGTCAGGATCGCGACGAGGCCGGAGGCGTCCCTCTTGACGATCCGTTCAATCTGAGGAGCGCGGGATCTCGCCAAGCTGTGAATGTTCGGGCGGATGCCTGAAGAGCCGTCCATTTTGGGGGCTGGCAGTTTGGCGGGAGCCATGCGCTGGGAACCGTGTGGTTGTCGGGGCCGTGTAGCGGGAGCGATGCGGTTGCGGTTGCGTTTTGAGAAGCGCACCCTGTGAGCCGCGCGGCGGTAGCAGTGCCCTGGCAACCGTGCGCGGGAGCCATGCGGTTGTCGCGGCCGTGTAGCGGGAGCCATGCGCGGGAAGCGTGTGGTTGCGGCCGTGTAGAGGATGGCGGTCGAGCAGGGTCCGTTTGGAAGAAACAGGCGCCAAGCAGAACTTGAAGGCTCGAGTGAACACCCCAAACTCTCCTCAGCCTGGGGATTCAAGGCCGAGGGACGCGAGCACTCAAGAATGCTGTAGTGCTGTCAAGCTATTGAGCCTAGAACTTCTCGAACCCAACAGGTCTTCGAGCCTCTGAGCTTCACTGAAGCTGTTCAACGCTCGATCCTAGGCTGACACGCCCTATGACGCTCCCATGCACTCCACACCTTCGATGCTGTTGTGGGCTCCGAGGGAACGTCGCCAAGCTAAGACTCACAAGCCCCACCGACCTTCAACACTGCACGAACGGCATCCCTGTGATCCATCTGCCACCCCGCTCCTCGTCCTCAATTTTGGAGGGCGGGCACCCGGCGCGTATACTTCTCAAGTCGCACGGGGTGTGGCGCAGCTTGGTAGCGCGCTTCGTTCGGGACGAAGAGGCCGTGGGTTCAAATCCCGCCACCCCGACTCGTGTGGAGTCCCAGGGCACTGTTCAACCAGGTCCTGGGACTTTTCACATCCGCTTCTTCTTGATCTTCCCTCCGGGTATTAATCCCCCTGTAGGTTCCCTGCATCTTCCCATAGCCCCTGCACCTCCCCCACGCCCGAAACTTCTATCAATGGCACGAGGCATCTGGCTACGCGAGCACGGATCACCTCCCACGCCGTTAACGCGCGACCGACCACGCGCATTTGGCCGCGGGGACGTGCAGCTCCCCTGTGGCGCTACCTCTTCCATCCCCTATGTCGACATCTCCTTCATCCCCTGTGGCACAACCTCCTCCATCCCCTGTGGCAGCGCCTCCTTCATGCCCTGTCTTCGACCTCAATGCTTTGAGCTGTGCCCGACCTCAGCGCCTTGACCTGTCCGAAGTCTCAATATCGCTTGCCGGTTCTCGGTGAAACCGGGATAACGGCCAGAACGGAGTGGGGACAGAAAGTATTCGTTTGATCTGGACTTTTTGGCTTTGTGGTGCGGAAAAGTCGGAATAGCGGTCAGAATATGCGGCGCTGCCCGTGCGGTGGTTCGGCGGTCCACAAGTCGAACGGTACGCCTCGGCCCCTTAAGGAAACCCCAGGTCAGAGTTTGGATTATCCGACTTGTCTACGCCTATTGTCCGACTTGTGGCCTTACCCAGGGGGTTGGTGTCTGAGACACTCAAAATGAGAAGCTCCCGACACGGGAATCCCCAAGGAATCACGCCAGCCATGTCATCTCAACAGACTGCCTTGGAGTTCCACTACGCGACACCGTGCCGACCAGTAGGATGACGGAAACGCTCCTCAGGAAACTGACGGGACGTGCCCATAGTGCTAACAAGGTGTTGAGAGGTGACGAGCACTTGACACCTTCGGGCCGTCACATTACCGGTGTACCCGCCAATTCAATGGAGATCCAAATGTTGCCTCCGAAAATCATTCTTCCAACAAGCGCGGAAGGCGTTGTCTACTTCATTGATGAAGCCGGTTCCAAAGGGTCACTCGGTGATTTCTTCGTCACAGCCGCGGTCCGCACTACCGATCCTGATCTCCTGACTCGAACAGTTAAAGCGATCAGGGACCGCCACAGATTCGCTGCCGCAGAAGAACTGAAATTTGCGAAAGTCACTAAACGATCAGAACCTATCCTCAGCGAAGTCTTCCGGGAAGTAGTCAACAGCGGTGTTACCTTCGGGGCCTTCGTTCTGGACAAGCGTCACTTTGATCCCTGGAGCAGCCGCTCGCAATGGCAAGGACACCTATTCGCGACTGAACGACTCCTCAGGGGCCTTCTCACTCGACGCGAGATCGCGGTTGCACTTCTTGACCATATTGATGTTCCGGAAGGAGTGTCTTACGGAGACCACCTGATGCACAACATCAATGAGAGGTTTGGAAACAAGAGGATCGCAGCGGCAGTGAGCCTCGACTCACGGACATGCGCTGGACTTCAGATTGCAGACCTCGTAGCTAGCGCAGTATTCCACGCGCGCAAGAAGATTGAAGATGGCGGTATTGAAACCTTCTTGGACGACAGCTCGCCGAAGGCACGCTTGGCACGAGACATCGCTGCTTCACTGGGATCGACATACTTCAAGGATTGCTCGTCGGAAGTGCTGCAGATCCAAACCAGTCACGAAAAGTCATTGCGAGAACTACGCAAAAAAACTACACTCGAGGTAAGTGCGGATGCCTTAGCCTCAGGCTAGAAGCAAGCACCTGCTGGGCCGGGTCACAGATCCACTACCCAGCCTTGATGCGGGGTCCAACCGCAAACTCGTTCCATACTTTCTGCGCCGCCCCTGAGCTCAAGCTCAGGGGCGGTTGCTCATCGTAACCGCCCCCAAGTCGTGAGGTTGGGCTTATGAGATTAGGGGTTATAGGACAAAACGTGTTGGTTTGATCTGGACTTTTTGGCTTTGTGGTGCGGAAAAGTCGGAATACCGGTCAGAATGTGCGGCGCCGCCCGTGCGGTGGTGCGGCGGTCCACAAGTCGAACGGTACACCTCAGCCCCTTAAGAAAACCCCCAGGTCTGAGTTTGGATTATCAGACTTGTCTACGCCTATTGTCCGACTTGTGGCCTCGCGGCCTGGGTGCCGACCAAAACCCTCGCAGCCTACGTCCACGCCGAGCCCTTGTGGCCTTAACCGAAGGATACCGGCCACGATGAGGGGCATTTTCGGGTGTGTCCAGGGTTTTTCGAGGTTGAAGCGTCGAGCCTTCTAGCTCCGTGGCGCCGAGCATTCGCACCCGCACCGCCCAAAGGACCCCAAATATGATCTCGGCGCCATCAGCCACCCCTCAGCCTCGCCGAAAGCATAACGTGGGCACCCGAACACCACCCCATAGCAATCCAGAGAACCCCAAATATGACCTCGGCGCCATCAACCACCCCTCAGCCTCGCCGAACACATAACGTGGGGACGCATGTCCCAAAGAGGCTGAGGCATAGACGCACAGCAGCCCAGACTTCCAACACCGCACCTCGAAGCAGCAACACAGCACCTCGCAGCTCCGCCACGACAGCTCGCAGCCCCAACAGCGCACCCCGCAGCCCCGCCACGACAGCTCGCAGCCCCAGCACCGCACCCCGCAGCTCCAGCACTGCAGCCTCGATCTACCGGATAACACCCACGGCGCGCTCCTCAGCGCGCAAAGCGCCTCGCGACCTCCAAGAAGCGATCATTCGTTAGCGGATCGGCGAGCGTCACGCGAACACCCTCGGGGAAAGGACGAACGATGAGGCCCGCATCCACACATGCTTCGACAAAGTCGGCGCCCAAGCCCGGAAGGAAGAAGAAGTTCGCCTGAGAATCCGGCACCGAAAGCCCCACCTCGCGAAGCGCGGCGATCACGCGTTCACGCTCGGCAATGACCGCCTGAGCCGAAGCGCGGACCCCGACCTCGTCCTCAAGGGAAGCGAGAGCGGCGGCCTGCGCAACGCTCGACACCCCAAAAGGAACGGACACCGCCTGGATCGCGCCAATGAGCTCCGCATTCCCAATCGCATACCCGACCCGCACTCCCGCGAGCGCATGCACCTTCGAGAACGTCCGCAAAACGAGGACGTTCGGATGCTTCTCAATCAGGGGGATCGCGCTCGACACACGCGGATCATTCGCGAAATCAATGTACGCCTCATCAACGAGGACGAGGACAGATGCGGGAACGCGCTCAACAATGTCCCCGATCGTGTCGAAAGTCAGAACAGGACCCGTCGGATTGTTCGGCGAACACAGGATCAAGGCAGTAGCATCCTGAGCTGCACACACCAGCCCCTCAACATCGTGACCCCCATCCTCGTCGAGGGGAACGGGAACCCCTTCGGCGTGCGAAGCGGGGATCGCAATCGGATAAGACTCGAAGGAGCGCCACGGGTAGACGACTTTCGCTCCCGGCGAGCACACGGCCGACAGGGCGGCGAGGAGGAGCGCAGAAGAGCCAGTTCCGACGCAGACCTGCTCGGGAAGGACCTTGAAACGCTTGGCGATGGCCTCGCGCACTGGCGTTGCCATGAGATCCGGGTAGCGGTTCACGTTCTCAAGGGCTTTTCTCATCGCCTCGAGGATGGGGGCCGAGGGCGGGGTCGCCATCTCATTCGAGGAGAGTTTCATTGCTCCCGGCGCGGCCTTCCCCGGCCGGTAACGCGGGAGATCACGGACGGCGGGGCGGATCGGGACCTGGAATTCGCTCATGCTTCAGTCCTAGCGCACAGCGCCGAAGGAGATGAAGGATTTCCGAAGTGCGGGCGTTCACGCGCTCAAAGGGCGCGGAGGGGACGAGGGGCCTTTCACGTGGGCCAGTATGAGAGTTGAAGCGCTCTGCGATAGAGAAGCGAGGCAACCTGGCCCACATCAGCTGAGCGCAACGATGAAGCATCTAAGTGCTCGCAGCACCCAAGCGTTGTTTCGCGTGGCCGACATGAGCGTTGAAGAGCTCGGCGAGCATGGAGCAGAGGCATAGCGGTAGACGGAGAACGATCGGGGGAGGTGAAGCGCTCGGCGAGCATGGACAGGGAGCAGGCGAGCGGAGCACCCGCTTGAGCCAAGGTACTGCGGACCACCGCTGAGCAAAGCGCGGAGGGGGCAACCCCATGCCCTCGCGTGGGCCAGCATGAGCGTTGAAGCGTCGCTCAGCGAGCGCGGAGCGGGAAAATGCGCGACAGTGGAGGCATGGAGTTTCTTCTTCGTCTTCTCGCAACCATGGCAGGGATCTGGGTGTCCGCACGCCTGATCCCCGATATTTCCTTCACCTCAGGGGCTTCCCTGACGGAAACAGCCCTGACCCTCGCAGTGATCGCTCTTGTTTTCACCGGGGTCAATTCCATCATCAAGCCGATCGTGAAGACCTTGACTTTCCCGCTCTACCTGTTGAGCTTCGGGCTTTTCGCAATCGTCACGAACTCGGTCCTCTTCAAGTTCACGGGCTGGCTGTCCACACAACTCGGCTTCCCCTTCTCCACGGGCGGTTTCCTGTCCTGCCTTTTCGGAGCGATCATCACCGCGATCGTCTCTTCTTTCGTCGCCGGTCTATTTGGTGCAAAGAAGAAGGAGGACTGAAAAAGGAGACGTGAAGAGCCGCCGATCCGCGCGTCAAGACGGAGAGCCGCCGAAGCAAGTCGGGGAAGGACCGAAGCAAGACGGGAAGCGGCCGATCCGCGCGTAAAGACCGCGTAAAGACGGAGAGCCGCCGGAGCAGGCTGCGCAGCGGTCGAGGCAAGACCCCGGCCGCTGCGCAGCTTGAGCACTCCCACAGACTCCCCCGAAATGCTCATCCGGGGCAGCGATCGGACTTGTAGCAAGCTCGCGATCCTCAGATCGCGGCGAGCCAGCACCCCAGATTCCCCGGACCCCCAGCTCACCCGGACGCCCTGGCTCACCCGAGCTTCTCCCATCCCAGCTGCTGCGCAGCTTGAGCTTCTCCCATCCCAGCTGCTGCGCAGCTTGAGCTTCTCCCATCCCGGCTGCTACACAGCTTGAGCGCTCCCAGCTCAGATCGGCCAGGCCTCCATGCGCCAGGCCGCATCCCAGAACATCCACTCATAACGACAAGCCGTCTCGAAGGCCTCACGCATACGCCCACGCGTCTCCTCTGACACCTGCTCGGCCAGACGATCCACAATCGAACGAACAATCATAGTCTGCTCGGCGAAAGCCGGATCAGCGTACATGCCGATCCAATCCCCATAAGCGTGATTCTCCAGCTCACCGGCTTTTTCGAGCAGAGAATCCCCAACGCTCTGGTAGATCCAAAAACACGGCAGAACCGCACTCGCAGCGACCGCATACTCACCCGAGGCGAGGCAGGCCAAGAGGAAACTCTGATACGCCCTCGAGGTCGGCGACACCTCCAAGGGGCCGTCAACCTCCACATGGGAGGCGTGTAAGGAACGCTCAACAAGGATCGAATCCCTCGCGCAACCCGCCCAGAACACCAGGTCATCCGGGTCGCTCGCCATCGAGGCAAGCCCCGCAAGAGCCCGAGCATAAGTCCCGAGGTATCCCGCATCCTGACGCATGTAGTAGTCGAAGCGCTCGCGTGAAAGAGTCCCCTCGCCCAAGCCCCTGAGGAAATCAAGATCATCAATCGCCTGACGGATCGGGACAGTCCCCTGCCACAGTTCATCGGTGAAACTCATCGCTCCTCCTTGGGCCAGATCGCGTGGAAATGGTGAATGGGGCCGTGCCCGTGCCCAACGCCAAGAGAATCGGCGTGAGCAATCGCCTCCGTGAGGTAAGCCTTCGCGTCCTTCACGGCATCGACCCATGTGTGACGACGAGGACGCAGCGCCGCAATCGCCGAAGAGAGGGTGCAGCCGGTCCCATGAGTGTTGTGCGTGGCAATCCTGCGGCCCGTCAAAACGAGGGGCCCGTCCTCGTCGATGAAGACATCACTCGCATCTTCATCCAGGTGCCCGCCCTTGACGAGGGCGCGCTTGACTCCAAGCTCACGCAAAGCCTTCGCCTGCTCGATCATCTCCTCAACGTTCCTTGCGCGTTCACATTCGAGGAGGACCGCCGCTTCGGAAAGGTTCGGCGTGATGAGCTCGACAAGGGTGCAGAGCCTACGAACCTCGGCCCGCGCATCCGGGTCGAGGAGCGGATCGCCCGAGGTCGCGACCATCACCGGGTCGAGGACCGTGTTCTCCAGGGTCGGAAGATACTCAGCGACGAGGGCGGCAAGCTCGGCGGTTGCGAGCATCCCAATCTTCGTCGCATCAGGGCGAATATCAGCGAGGACGGTGTCGAGTTGGAGTCGAACGAAATCCAGGGGCACGGCATGCACTCCCGCGACACCACGAGTCGACTGGGCGGTGAGCGCGGTAATGACACTCATCGCATAGGCACCATTGGCGCTCATCGCCTTAAGGTCCGCTTGAATGCCCGCACCTCCCGAAGGGTCAGAACCTGCGATCGTCAAAGCTGTGACGGTCCTAGTCATTCCTGTGCTCCTTCATTCCACTGGGCAAGTAGTTGAGCTGCGGTGGCAGCCGGGTCAGGGGCGCAACAGATCGCGGACACGATGGCCCCTCCGTCAATGCCGATTCGCGCGAGCTGCGCCATGTCATCGACTCCGACCCCACCAATCGCGACGGCCGGGATGCCGACAATCCTCTTCAAGCGTTCACAGCCTTCGAAGCCGAGAACATCAGGAGTGTCGGTCTTTGTCGCGGTGGTGCGCAGAACTGAAAGGCCGACGTGGTCGGCCGCCCCTTCCTCTCGGGCGGCCTGTGCTTCCTCTTGAGTGCCGATCGACAAACCAAGGTAGGCGTCCTCGCCGATGAGAGTGCGCACGAGGGAGGCGGGTAGATCGGATTGACCGACGTGCACGCCAGCAACCTGCGCTCCGAGGGCGCGGGCCGCGAGGAACACGTCGACGCGGTCGTTCACGATCACGGGGACTTTCTCGCCAACGGCTTTCGCGACCTCGAGAACTTCCTCAAGGAAGGGCCTCCCATCGGAGTCCTTGGCGCGCAACTGCACGCAGGTTGCGCCGCCCTCAACTGCGGCGATAACGGTTTCACGGACCGTGCGGCCCGCGCTTTCACACAGGCCCGCGTCAGTCACGAAGTAGACGCGAAGATCAGGGGCGCTCCTCATGACAGGGGGATCCTTTTCAGCTCGGCGCCTTCCAGCGAGTACAGGGCATCGAGGAAGAGCGGAGCGAAAGTGCCGGGCCCTGCAGCCTGAGACTCGGCGCGCTCAGCTGCAGCCGAGTAGGCGATATGGCATGCGGCAACGGACTCCAGATCCCCCAGGCCCTTGGTGCGGCCCGCGCTCACGAAAGCGGCGATCACAGCGCCGAGGGCGCAGCCACCACCGGTCACTCGCGTCAGCATCTCGGCTCCACCTCCGACGCGGATGATCTCAGAGACGGACACGATCGCATCAACGGCCCCAGAGATCGCGACCACGCACTCGGCCTTTTGCGCGAGGGCCCGGGCCGCGTCGAGTGCGGCATCAACCTCGTCAGCGGCATCCACGCCGCGACCCCCGATGCCAGTGCCAGCCAAGGCGATGATCTCCGAGGCGTTACCCCGGATCACAGTGGGCTTGAAGTCGAGGAGCTCATGAGCGAGGGCGGTGCGATGCACGAGTGCGCCCACGGCCACAGGGTCAAGGACCCAGGGGACGCCCGCATCATGAGCGGCTCGCGCGGCCTGTCTGGCTGCCTCACGCTGTTCAGGAGTCGGGGTTCCTAAGTTGATGAGCAGGGCGGAGGCGATCGAAGCGAAAGGCCCGGCCTCGCCGACAATGTCAACCATCGCCGGTGCGGCGCCCACTGCGAGCAGAGCATTCGCGGTGAAGTTCGTGACGACCGAATTCGTAATGCAAGAAACCAGAGGAGTGGTCTCGCGAACGGCGTTGAGTGCGGTTGATGCGGTCGCGTGCGTAATCATGCGACATCCCTTCGTCAGAATTATCTGGACAGGTTCAACGGGTGTGTTCTCAGCCAGTGGCACCCCGTGTCACGCAGCACACGTTAGCACTCCACAGGGTGTTTGACCTGCGCACTAAGCCCTTGAGCGCGCTTGCGCGAGCTGTTCTGGGACCTGTTGCCAGCACGCGCTCGCACTCTTTCTTCACAGACTTCTCTTCAGCACCCTCTTGCACTCTTTCTTCACAGACTTCTTTTCAGCACCCTGCTACGCGACTCCGTTTCAGCACCCTTTTGCGCAGTTTGGTCTGCGTTTCCTTTTCCGCACCCTCTTGCGCAGTTTCTTGCCCATCTCCACCCGCGACTCAGTTCGTGTTTTCAAGCGCGAGGTGTCGCGAGGCTTTTTCAGCGAGGTGTCACGAGACCTCTTCAGTAGCCGACCCTTTGAGTGTCGAAAACGAAGGCCGTCGTCCTCGTCCTCGATGAAAACCCCATCCGAGAGTTGCGTTCCTCCTCCCAAGCCCTCACCTCCGCGAACTCTTCTCCCTCATGTGCCTGAAGATCAGCGAGGGCGTTGCGGTACAGCCCGATGTCGTGGGCGACGACCTTCCCGCCCTCCTTCCCCTCGGGGATATAGGGTTCCCCGTCGAAGTGGACGGTAACGACTCCGGGCGCATTATTCGCACCATCCAGCCCGGGAACAATGTCCCTCGTGTTCTCAAGAGCAAGGACGCGCACACCTCCTTCGGGGACGGATCCGGCGATTGGCGAGCCCGCAGTCAGGGCGGAAACGACCGAATAGTCCTGACAGAGCGTCTGATCGGTGGCGAGTTCCGCAGCAACAATTCCCCCTTGAGAATGGCCGACGAACTCGACGGGCTCACCCTTGTCAATCCCCGCCATTTCCATTGCGGCCAGAACCGCGCGCTTTTGGTCCGTGTCGAGGCCGCCGACTCCCTGGAAGTTCGTGAGCATGTCCTGCGGGTTCGAAGCTCCAACTCCCCATTTCTGTGTGCCGCGCACAACGACGCTCCACGATCTACTGCTCGTCCCATCCCCCAGTGGTGTCTCATGACGCAAGATCATGAACTGGCCGGAATCGCCAGAACCATCAAGGCTCGCCAGGTGATCGAGAAGCGCCGTCGGTTCCTTTGGTGTGGGGACCGAGGACGCAGGAGTGGGAGTCGGAAGCCCTGTCCCGGGAAGAGGGAGTCGATGCCCCACGAATCTGGTGAGGCTTCTCGTGCCTCCCGGAACAAGGCTTGCGCTTGAGAGCAGATCAATAACCCTCAGATTGGTCTCCCCTGCCTTGGCAAACCCCCTGCTCACACCCCCTCCGGGATTCACCAAGACATGATCCCGGCCGGGTGGAAGGCCCTGACCGCTGCGCACTTCAACACCCTTTGGCGCGCCGAAAACGGAAGCGCCCAAGAAGGAGGAGAGCCACGATACCCGCGCCGCAGCCTCTTTCGTTCCTCGAAGCCCGCCCGCATCCTCCTCGCAGAAGGGAGTGTCCATGAGCGCCCGACTGATCGCAGCGAGGTCGCGCTGCAGGCGCACTCCAGCGAAACCATCGCCTGCGCCGGAAGTGAATTCCATGATCTCCGCCACGATTCTCGCGTTGCTCCCCGTCGCAACGAGGCGTGCCAGCCAGTCGAAGTAACTACTGGCCGCCTGGTGATGGTTCGAGTCGATAGCCGCAGAACGGGGGCCTCTTGAGCTTAGGAGCAGACTCAGCAACACCCCGCCTGCGCCCGCAGGGCCTGGAAAGAGCATGGACATTCCCGCAATGCCCCGTAGCGCCAATTCACCGTCAGTGAGGGGCTCGCTCAGACTCAGGGCACGCGCCTCTGCTTCGCAATACAGGTTCGCCGCAAACCTCACAGAATCAACGAGCTCAATCAAACGGGCTCTGGCAGTCAGGATTCCCTGTTCGGCGGACTCAGCGGCGACCCTTGCCTGCCAGGCTCCAGCAAAGTCCCCGCTCGAAGCGGCCAGGGTATCCTCGCCAGCACGGCGCGCACGGTATTCGAGCTCTTCAAGATCACAGGCAAGAGCCTCAAGACGAGCCGCAGCAGCGAAAAGAGCCTCCGTATCGACCTGGGTCTCACCGTTCGTCACAAGGAATCGGCCAAAAGCCTCCATCTCTTAGCGTCCCATCACACTCGCGCCGAAAAGTTCGGCATCCGAATCCGCTAAGGAGGCAAACCCTGAGCCGAAGAACGCGCCCCCAGAAGAGCCCGCGCCCGCAAAGGCCGCAGCGGCGAGAGAATCCTCCACGAATTGGACCCGCGCCTCAGCCTCGTTCAATGCGAATTCCGCCTGACTTCTGGCGCTTTCCAGCATGGAGCAAAGCTCGACGAGCCGTGAGCGTGCGCCTTGTGCGGCGTTTCCCTCCCACCCGTCGAAACGTTCAAGCCCGAGCCTGCACACAGCGCCTTCAAGTTCTGCAGCGACAATTCGCAGGTTGTCCCGCGCGTCTTGCGCCGCGATCAGCACCCCTGCGCTCATCCTTTTCTCCTTCCCCCTGTTGAGGTGACGCTAAGCCACTCGCCCTCTTCAATCAGGCTCGACAATGGGAGGATGTGGACCAGCGTGCGCCGAGTCGATGCCTGTGGATGAAGGAGCGGAGGGAGGAAGAATGCAGATCTTCACGAAGAAGGATCCGAGGCCCTCACGGATCTCCCATGAGGTCAGGGGACTCATGTGGCTCGCCGACACGTCTCCTAAGGCCGCGCAGGTCGTGCCCGTCCTCGACAGTGGAAGCACCTGGCTCACAGAGCCCCGTCTCCACAGGGTCTCGCCCACCGCATCGGCGGCAGAAGAGTTCGGTCGAGCTCTCGCCCACACTCACGCGGCAGGTGCCCCGCATTTTGGCGCTCCCCCGCCCGGACACCTGGGCGATGGGTGGATGGGCGAAGCCCGGCTCCCTCTCCTCCACGAGGGCGCACCCGCCTCTTGGGGAGAGTTCTATGCCCAGTACCGGATCCTTCCCTACATTGATTCGCCGGGCTTCACCCCCGATCAGCGCACAGCGCTGGGCATGCTGTGTGATCGTCTCGCAAGCGGAGAGTTCGACCATGAACAGCCGAAGCTCCTTCACGAGGGCGCGCTCACTAAGGATGAAACTGGTGAGAAGGAAGTCGCTCCGACCAGGGACAAGACCGGGGAGAAGCAGCACACCCTCCCCGAGGACAAGAGCCGGGACGCAGAGCCGACTTTGCCGACTCCGGACCCCAACAGAGCCCAGCACGCCTGCGGGCACATGGCCGCACGCACGCACGGCGACTTGTGGAACGGCAACGTCATATGGACCCCCTCCGGGGCGGTCCTCATCGACCCCGCAGCTCAGGGCGGACACGCCGAGGAGGACCTCGCCGCCCTCGCCGTCTTCGGCTTCCCCATGCTCGAAAGAGTCTGTGCCGCCTACGACGAGGTCTCTGCCCTGGCTGATGGTTGGCGCGATCGCGTCGGCCTTCACCAACTCCACATCCTCACCATCCACGTCCACCTATTCGGCGCCGCCTATGCGCCGGAGGTCATGAGCATCCTTCGACGCTTCGTATAACCCACGGATGCGCGCAACGCACGAATGCGCGCCCCCTCCTGCACGAGCGGCGCGCCCTCCCTCCTGCTGTGTCTGGGATGATGGGGACATGAGCGCTGATTGGTCCACTCTGTTCTCCCCCTCCCACGGCTACTCCGACCTCGCAGCTTCCGGAGAGCCACTCTCCCCACTCGACGGCCGCTACCGCACCGCAGTCGAGCCCCTCGCGAATCACCTCTCTGAAGCCGGTCTCAACCGCGCGCGCGTCCATGTCGAGATCGAATGGCTCCTCCACCTCCTCGACAAGGAGGTCCTGCCCGGAGCCCCGAGCCTGAGCAACGCCGAACGCGAATACCTGCGCGCCCTACCTCGTTCTTTCTCCGAGGCCGAGATCCTCCGCCTTGCAAAATTCGAGGCCACTACCCGCCACGATGTGAAGGCCGTCGAATACCTCATCGCCGAACACCTCGACAAAGCCGCCCACGTCCTCGGCCCCAACACCTGCCTCCCGGGTCTTCGCGAGGTCGTCCACATCTTCTGTACCTCCGAAGACATCAACAACCTCGCCTATGCGCTCACCGTGAAAGCCGCGATCGAACAGGTGTGGCTGCCCTCGGCGCGCGCCCTCCTCGATCGTCTCCACCGCCTGAGCGAGGTTGGTGCCGATGTCCCCATGCTCGCGCACACCCACGGCCAACCCGCCACTCCCGTCACCATGGGCAAGGAGATGGCGGTCTTCGCGCATCGTTTCGCCCGACAGATCCGCCGAGTCGAAGCGTGCGAATACCTCGGTAAAATCAACGGGGCGACCGGCACCTGGGCTGCGCATATCGTGTCCGTTCCCGGCGCCGATTGGCCGAAGATCGCGCGCGAGTTCGTCGAGGACCTGGGTCTGAGTTGGAATCCGATCACCACTCAGATCGAATCCCACGACTGGCAGGCGGAACTCTATTCCGATGTCGCCCGCGCCGGACGCATTGCACATAACCTCGCGACCGATTGCTGGACCTACATTTCGATGGGCTACTTCCATCAGAACCTCGCAGCCCAAGGCTCGACCGGCTCCTCCACAATGCCCCATAAAGTCAATCCGATTCGCTTCGAGAACGCCGAAGCGAACCTCGAAGTATCCGGAGCCCTCCTCGATTCCCTCGCTTCGACGCTCGTCACCTCGCGCCTGCAGCGAGACCTCACGGATTCGACGACGCAGCGCAATATCGGCATCGCCCTGGGGCATTCGATCCTCGCCTACTCCAACCTGGTCCGTGGCCTTGATGGCATCGACCTCGACGCGGAACGCATGGCTGCGGATTTGGACGCGAATTGGGCGGTCCTCGGTGAAGCGGTGCAGCAAGCGATGCGCGCGGCCGCGATCGCGGGCCACACAGGGATGGCGAACCCCTATGAGCGTCTCAAGGAGCTGACCCGCGGCCATGAGGTCGATGCTGTCGCGATGCGTGATTTCATCTCTACTCTGGGGCTTCCCGCCGAGGTTGAGGAGCGTCTGCTCGCATTGACTCCTGCGAGCTACATCGGCGCGGCCCCCCAGATCGCACGCTGGGTGCTTCCTCGCGAACGCTAAGAACGAGGGGCCCCGACAGCAATAGCTTCGGGGTGAGGTTCCTCGGGGCTTCCAGGGTAGGGTCCGAAGCTAGGGCCTGCGCTATGGGGCTCGAAGGTGGGCCCGAGGCCGAGGAAGCTGAGACAGCGGGGGTTCTCAGGGGAACCTCTCAGGACAATGGCCCCGAGGCTCCCCCACCTCAGGGCCTTGCACTGGGACGATCAGCCCAAGCGCCACCAAGTCGTCGAATTCGCCGGAAGGACCGAGCCCTTTGCTCCGCACCCCGAAGAATCCACAAGATCAGCGGTGTTGAGCAGGAAGCTCGCGCCCTCGATAAGAGGAGCCTCTCGCTCCTCGTCCGCAGTATTCGTCGCACACACCAAAGAACCAGCGCGAAACGCCACGACCTCTTTAGGGACCGCATCAATCCACTCCACTCGGCTCGCCCCACCCAAAAGCTCGGGACGCAAACGGCTGAGCCTCTTGTACAAGGAGAGCATCGAGTTCGGATCGGCCTTCTCAAGGTCGCGCGCACAACCTCGGAAGGAGTCGGGCTGAGGGAGCCACGGCTTCGCCCCTCCCTCGGGCCCAAAACCCATCGAAGGACCCGACGCACTCCACGGGATCGGGACACGGCATCCGTCACGACCGAACTCGGCGCCACCGGTACGCGTGAAAATCGGGTCCTGACGAACCTCATCCGGCAGATCAAGGACCTCCGGCAAGCCGAGCTCCTCACCCTGATACACGTAGACCGTTCCCGGCAGGGCGAAAAGGAGCCCCGCCTCCGCCTTCGCGCGGCGCACCCCCAACTCCACGTCGACCGGCCAACGCCTACGAGCATCAGCCAGCATGTCCCTCGGATCCGGGTCCCGATCAACCTGCTCTTGCCCTAGGCGCGTCACCACACGATGCACATCATGATTCGACAAGGCCCAGGCAGGCCCCTCCTCGGCGCCCGCCACAGCGAAAGCGTGTTCAATTGAACGACGCAGACGGTAGGCGAACCAGGGTTGAACGAGCAGCTCGAAAGCGAAGGACTGGTGCAATCGGCCCGGCTCGGTGAAACGGGCGAGCTTCTCAGCAGAATCCACCCACACTTCACCAATGAAGTACTTCTTCTCCTCGTAGGAGTCGGCAAGGGCGCGCCATTCCTCGTAGATCTCATGGACTTCTGGGCGGCCCCACAGTCCTTCGGCTCCGACTCCCTCGCCGCGGGGAATCCTGGCCGGTTTCACCAGTCCGTGTGCGACGTCGATGCGGAAACCGTCAACACCGCGTTCGAACCAGAACCTGAGGATCTCGAGGAACTCCTCACGCACCTGCGGGTTTCGCCAGTTGAAGTCCGGCTGGCTCCAGTCGAAAAGATGCAGGTACCACTGCGGGTTCTCGCGCCCGTCCTCGACGCGATGCCACGCGCCCCTTCCGAATACGGAAGTCCAGGTATTCGGAGGGGTTTCGCCCCCGTCCTCGCCCTCGGTGAAGATGAAGCGGGCCCTTTCGGGGCTTCCCGGTTCGGAGGCGATCGCCTCGTGGAACCATGCGTGCTCAACGGATGCATGATTCGGGACGATATCCATGATGACTCGGATGCCGAGGGCGTGAGCTTCGGCGAGCATGAGCTCGAAACCCTCAAGGCTGCCGTATTCGGGGTTGATCGCACGATAGTCGGCGATATCGTATCCGTGATCGCGCTGAGGCGAGGGGTAGCAGGGGTTGATCCAGATGATCTTCACGCCAAGATCAGCGAGTTCGGGAAGGCAGTGGCGCAGGCCCTCAATGTCTCCGATCCCATCCCCATCGGAGTCCTTGAAGGAGCGGATGTAGACCTGGTAGGCGACGGCGTTGCGCCACCATCTTGAAGAGGGGCCGAGGCCGAGCGGAGTTCCCGGAGTGGGCGAGGGGGCCTGAGCGGCAGTCGGGCCCAAGCTTTGCGAAGTCTCGTCGTTCATTCGTTTCCTTGGTGATTGCTGAAGTGAGATTTTTGTGGAGCGTTCCCCTTGCCGGAGTGAAGAAATGTTATCCCCGAAGTGAGGAAGCACCTTCTCAGGTTGAGGAAGCTGGCTCTCAGATTGAGAACAATCGTGCTGCTCGTGTTTTGAGAAAAACCCCCTCGCTTCTGGTCTGAAGAAAGGCGCCACCCTCAAGGTGAAAGCGAAAAAATGCGGATATCCGGGAAGTTCAAGGTCTCCACCTCGGGTCCGATGCTGGAGAACCGTAACGAGCGAAGAGGTCCTCCGGCCTGGCAGTTTCGTCGAGGAAGCCAAGGACTGTCATATCCGCGAGGACGAGGACTCCGGCCTTTCTTCCCTCCCTGGTCATTTCTTCTTCCGAGCCCGCCGACGTCGGCCCGGCTGTGCTTCCCGAATCTGCTAACTCCGGCTCCGGCCCGGCCTCGTCACTGCATGCTCGCCCAGCCCACGAACCCCCGGCGTCCTCGCGAGTGGAAACGTCGAAGGACGTGATGATGCGTCCGCGAATCGCGACGGGCGCGAGCTCCGGGTTATCCCACACGGCCTTCGTCGCCACGTCCAGCAACTCGGACAAGATCGCAGGGCTAACACCCCCGCCCTTCGGCAGAAAGATATCGAATGCCACGAGAGCCGGCTTTCCGAAACCCTCCCCGACCTCGACGGACACCTCAAGCGGTATTGAAGGTGCGAGTTCTTCGAGACGTGCACGAAGCGCCTCATCAACGCTGGAAAGGAGGAGAGCGCGAAAACGCGATGAACGCCCACTCCTCTTCGAGGGACGCATCGCCTGCATGGCGATTCCCGCGCCAAGAGCCCCCACGCCGAGTGCGCCGATGACCAAAGGACTTGCGATCTGCGGGATCTTCCGCGTCGCCGAAGAGAAGGTCCCCTTGTTGATCGGCGTGGACATCTGCGTCCAGCGGAGAATCTCCTGCCAGGACGAACCCGGCGTCGAATGAATCATGATCGAATGTCCTTCCGGAATGCTTCCTGCGAGCGCTCAAACCCGGACACTGCTCTGTGCCCGCCGATTCTGATCGTTTTCGGGATTCTCATCGATTTCAGGATTCTCCTGGGAGTGTCCGCCACTTTCTTCACATAATCAGATACAAGCCTCGAATACGGGGCGAACGCCGACATTGAAAACTCGGGAAGAGTAATCAAAGGCGTCGGAGACCAGTCCATGTGGTAATCCACCGGCTCGAAGTCCTCCGCACGATCAAGCGCAACGAACGCATCTTCCGTGTCCGTCCTCGTCGGTTCGAGGAGTTCTTGCCAGACCTCGTAGAAGAACACGCGGGTCTCCTCGTCAATCTGCGGTAAGAAATCCGTCAATGCTGCAACTGAGGACGCGAGCCGACCCCAAGGATTCACACGCACCTTCCGTTCGAGGTGGCGCACCGTCTCCGTATACGTCGCAGAAGAATGCGCATAGTACAAGGGGGATTTCTTCGGGCGCACGAGGCTGCGGCCCACGTGAACGCGTTGATCGGGGGCTCGCGCCGGAGTGCCGTCCATCGAGGGGATCACATCCTGATCGTGCTGAACAGACACCATCGTGACATCTTCACGAATACGAATGCGCCTCGCAGGGGCACCGGTCGCGAGGATCACCTCAACGTCGACTCCTGCTTTTAGCGGTGGCAGCGCAGCGAGGGCGACCGCCACCATTCCTCCCTGCGAATGACCGCAAATCATGACGGGCTCTTTCGAATAACCCGCAGGATCCACGCCGTCGAGTGCCATCGCATGATGCAGTGCCTTCACCACCCCGACTCGCATCGCCGACTCCAAGCCGAGCATCTCACGAATATTCGACTCGAAATCAGCCGGGTTCTCCGTGGAGTGAAAGTCCGTATGGGCCGTGCCAGGCAAGGAGAGAAGCCAGCGTCGAGCCTCACCCTCGCCGACCCGAGTGATCTTGAGAGTGTGTCCGGCGCTCATTGACCAGTACATGTCGTCAATGTCGGCGCACATGTCGCGCAAGGATTCAGGTGGCTTCGGGCGTCGAAGATGAACCTGGGGGCTGCCCGGACGCGATGAAAAGGGCTCCTCAGGATGTGCCGAATCACGCAGCAGGGTCACATGGACGGCACCGCCGCGCGCCGCACCGATTGCCGTCAACACGGTGAGCATCCCCGTCATGAGGGCGTCGTAAGAACGACTCGGCAGCAGAGGCAAGAGGGCTGCGGCGCGCCGGGCCCGATCTCCGCCTCGTCCTCGGTCGAGGGCGATCTCAACTCTCAAGACCCGCGACAAGGCACGGTTGAGGGTGCCTGCGGCTCCGGCAAGGCCACGAACGAAAAGCGTATCCAGGCCGGGCTCGTCGAAGAAGATCCTCTGGGATCGTTCAGAGGTGTCGACGCCGAGGGCCTCCGATTTCTCACGAGCAGCCTCACGCCACCCCTCTGGCAGGCTCTGAATCTCCGCAACGAGGCCGAGGGCGCCCGTTGCCAAGAGAACGGGCAGGAGGGGGATGAGCGTGAAGCGCACCTCCGCTGGAGGGTAGGAGTGTGGCACTCTGCGTCGCGCGTACATGCGACGGTGCCTGCGCCGGACGCGCATGCGGGGGCGTCTACGGGGTGCACGCACATGGGAGGCTCTGCGTCGTGTTGCCATCCGTTCTCCTTCCCCTGTGCCACGATCCTTGTCCTGTGTTGCACAGTCGCTACTGCTGTGGTGGTTTCACGTGCTGTGATGTCCCATCGGCGTTTCGCATGTTGCTGGTTTCGCGTTACACGTTTCGCGTCTTGGGGTTGCTCGTTCGGAGTTCCGCTGTACTCGGCCCCGTGTTGCGTGTTCGAAGTCGTGCTGGATTCAGGCCGTGCTGCGCGTTCGGAATCGCGCACTCGGCCCGTGCTACGCGTTCGGAATCTCGCACTCAGTGTTACTCGTCCCGCATCGTTTCGCGTCTCGGTTTATTTGTACGGCGTTACTCGTCCCACCTCCTGCTTTATTCGTTCGGCGCAACTTGTTTCGCTCGTGTTTCAAGCGTAATCCTGAGAATCGCGGGGCGCAGAAGCGAATGCGGCGAGGCGCTGAGACCACAAGAGGAGGGCCTTACGACAACACCTGCAACCATGACGACAGTCGAAGGCAGGGAACCTCCATCAGTGGCATTTCCAGCAGTACTACCTCCATCAGTGGAGGGGATCCCGATAAAAGGAGGGACTATAACCCCTCCACACTCCGCCAACCCCTCCACTCACAGATATCCAAGACACTCCGGCCCAAGTCCCACACCGATCACACCTGCCACCCCCTCCACTCACAAACCCCCTCCTTAGTGGAGGGGATCCCGACAAAAGGAGGGACTATAACCCCTCCACACATCGTTAACCCCTCCACTTACAAGAACCCAGGATTTCTCCACTGATCGAATCACGCGGAAGGATTGACGCATATACCCCCTGGGGGTATTGTTCAGAGGGTAGGGCAACTGAATGCCCTATGGCGGAGCCACGAGAAGGAGCCCTGATGACATACGGCTACTCGTCCTCGACGGACCGCTACCTCGCTCGCCTCCGCCGGATCGAAGGACAGGTCCGAGGACTCCAACGCATGGTCTCCGAAGGCGAGTACTGCATCGACATCCTCACGCAGATGTCCGCCGTCCAATCAGCCCTTCACGCCGTTGCGCTCGGGCTCCTTGAAGACCATATGAACCACTGCGTCATCAATGCCGCGAAGGAATCCGACGAGGCCGGACGCGAGAAGATCCAGGAGGCGACACACGCCATTGCCAGACTTGTGAAATCCTGAAGCACCCCGGGCGAGAGAGTCGACCTGCATCCACGTGCGACATCCCAACACTCACCCTGTGCTCCGCTCTTGCCCGTCGGCGTCAAACGTCCACTCGTAGCCCTTCGCTTCGTAAGCGAGTTCCACTCGTCGCCCACCTGGGACAAACACCCCGGCGAGCCCGGAACCTGAACTTCGGCCCGCAGAATCCCTGGGAGCCGTCTCCGCCACTCGGCTTACCTTTAGAGTCCCGTGGAGGTCCCCTTCCTCCACTCGGATCACCTGCAAAGGCCGGAGCCGAGCACCGTATTCATCCCCAATACCAGCCCCCACACCTCGAGGACAGCCCAAGCCTCTCCTTCAATCTCGAATCCGACACTGCGAACTGCTTCGCAGAACCCTTCCGACACTGAGGACTGCTTCGCAGCCCATTCCCTGCCTCAGACCTCAGACCCCAGCCCCGATCACACTCACACCCCTAAGGAGAATCCCATGACCATGGAAATTGATCGTTCCATCGAACTCGCCGTCAATGGCATGACCTGCGGCCACTGCGTGAAGTCCGTGACCGAGGAGCTCGAAGAAGTCAGGGGTGTCACCAACGTCGAGGTCATCCTCAATTCCGGTGCCACATCGAAAGTCACCGTCTTCACCTCTAAGGGTGTGGACGATGATGCCCTGCGCGAAGCGATCACAGAAGCGGGCTTTGAGCTCGTCAGCATTTCCCGCGATTTCTGAGCGGACCTGAGTGGGCCGCCCGTGTCTGTGCCTCAAAGCGCCTGCCCGCACCAGCTGCTACCTTGGCGGCCCGCTCATTTCCCCATGCCCCGCCGCTGCCTCGCCCTCCGCATTCCCCGCGCCCAGGTTCTCGTACTCCTGCGTCTTCCTCGCTCTTGCAGCTACCCCTGACTCCTCGGCTTCGCATCCCTTGACGAGGGCGAGGCCGGGGTCCGAGGACGGGGCTGGAACCGATTCGTCACCTCCTCGAAGCAACCCCGACAAGCCATCCGCCGCCGGGGCCAATCCGAGTGGCCTTATCAAACACGTCCCCATTCACACTGCCACCCCGCCCGGGCCGATCTGAGATCAATCGTTCAGCTCCAGGGCGCTTTGAGAAGGAACACCGTGTCTACGCCCAGCACCGACTCCGCCCCTTCCACGCTCAATACCTCTGCGCCCTCGACAAACGCTTCCTCAGTGACCCCTTCTTCCTCCCCAAACGCAATCTCAGAAACTACCCCCGCATCGACCACCTCCTCACCGGGCGTGGGCGAAGGAGCCCGCGAGCGCGCCGACAACCTGGAACACCGCCTCCTGATCTCCGCGCCTTTCGCGATCCTCGCCCTCGTCTTGTCAATGGCACCGCCCCTGCAGTTCAGCGGATGGCAGTGGGTCGTGGCCCTGGCTTCGATTCCCGTGACGACCTGGGGGGCGTGGCCATTCCACAAGGCGGCTTTCGCAGCTGGGCGCCACGGTTCCACAACAATGGACACCCTCGTCTCTCTCGGCGTCATCGCCTCTTCCCTGTGGAGCTGGTGGGCTCTGCTCTTCGGGGGTGCGGGCGAACTCGGGATGCGCATGTCGATGACTTTCCTGCCCAGAGCTTCCCAGGCGACGCATGCGCAGATCTACTTCGAGGGTGCATGCACCATCGTCGTCTTCCTCTTGACGGGCCGCTGGATGGAAGCCAGGGCCCGCTACCGCGCTGGTGACGCCCTGCGCTCCCTTCTTGAACTCGGCGCGAAAGAAGCGATTCGCGTCGACATTGATCCGACGAGCGGCGCGCGTTCCTTCGTTCGCATCCCAGCAGCGGATCTCGCGATCAACGACCTCTTCCTCGTTAAACCTGGTGAGAAGGTCGCCACTGATGGCGTCATCGTGGAGGGTGCGACCGCCCTCGACACTTCACTCCTCACGGGCGAGTCCGCCCCAGTCGACGTGTCCGAAGGCGATGCCGTCACCGGTGCCACGATGAACACCTGGGGTTCGATCCTCGTGAAGGCCACCCGAGTCGGAGCGGATACGACGCTCGCGCGAATCGGGCGCATGGTGACTGAGGCTCAGGCGGGTAAAGCGCCCGTTCAGCGTCTCGCCGATTCAATCTCCAGTGTCTTCGTTCCCCTCGTCATCGGGGTTTTCCTCCTCACCCTCGCGGGTTGGCTCATCTGGGGCGCACCGCTCCAGGCGTCATTTACGGCAGCCGTCTCGGTTCTCGTCGTCGCGTGCCCCTGTGCGCTGGGTCTGGCGACCCCGACTGCTCTGCTCGTCGGCTCGGGGCGCGCGTCCCAGCTTGGAATCGTCATCAAGTCCGCTGAGATCCTTGAGCAGACTCGCTCGATCGACACGATCCTTCTCGATAAGACGGGCACGGTCACGACCGGACGCATGTTCCTTGAGGAGGTCTGCGCCACTTCCGGCGTGAAGACCACCGCTGAAGTGCTCTGCGATGAGGAACGCGGTTGCGTGGAAATCAGTGAAGAGGAGGCTCTCGCTATCGCTGCCGGTGTCGAATCGGCTTCCGAGCATCCCATCGCCCGTGCGATCCTCGTCGGCGCGCACGAACGCGGCATCACCCCCACCCAAGTCACGGCCTTCACTAACCACGCGGGTCTTGGCGCCTCCGCCATCATCCATCGCCCCGATGGCCCCGCCCTCGCCCTCGTGGGTCGCGCAACCTGGCTCGCCGATATGGGCGTCACCTTGAGCGAGGAGCACCACCGCGCCCTCGCCGAAGCTAAGCGCCGCGGAGCCTCCGCCGTCGTCGCCGCGATCGTGGCGACGTGGATTGACGAGGGTGGGGCTCACTCCTCCACCGAGCCCACAGGCTCTGGGCACGTGCTCCCCAAGGAAGACACTCCCCTCCCCCTCGCGACGATCACCATGAATGTCCAGGGCATGACCTGCGCCTCGTGCGTCCGACGCGTGGAGCGCAAGCTCGGGAAACTCGAAGGGGTGAGTGCGCAGGTGAACCTCGCGACTGAGACCGCGACGATTCTCCTGAGCTCAGAGCATTCGAATGAAGAACTTGAAAGGGTCGTCGACAAGGCCGGTTACTCCGGCACGATCCTTGAACGTCACGAAACGGGCGAACGCAGCCTTGCATCGCCAAGCAGCGACGAGAACGGCGAAGAAGAACGAGAAACGCAAGAGCGTGTCCTCCCGGCAACCCTTGAGGGCGCGAAGGCCCTGGCTGTCCTCATTTTGAGCGACACGGTAAAGTCGAGCTCTGCCGAAGCGATCGAACGTTTGAAAGAACTCGACATCGAGCCAATCCTTTTGACCGGAGATAATGAGGTCGCAGCCCGTAGGGTCGCCGAACAGGTCGGCATCCACCAGCTCATCGCTCAGGTCATGCCCGATGAGAAGCGCGATGTCGTCGCGAGCTTGCAGGAGCAGGGTCATGTGGTCGCAATGGTCGGCGATGGTGTGAATGATGCGGCAGCGCTCGCTCAAGCGGGCGTACAGGGGCTTGGAATCGCGATGGGGTCGGGAACCGATGTCGCGATCGAGGTCGCCGACATTACCCTCATGAATTCCGAGTTGACGAGCGTGGCGACCGCGATCCGCATCTCCCGGCGAACCCTGCGCATCATCAAGGGCAATCTTTTTTGGGCTTTCGCCTATAACGTCGCGATGATCCCCCTGGCGATCGCGGGCATGCTCAACCCGATGTTCGCTTCGGCGGCTATGGCGTTCTCATCGGTGTTCGTCGTCCTCAACTCCTTGCGCCTGCGCAACGCCAACTAAGAGAGCCTGCGCAACGCCAACTAAGAGAGCCTGCGCAAGTGAGCTGAAAGTAGTGGGTGTCCTTGAGGAGGGTCAGGCCTCGATCTGAGGAGGGTCAGGCCTGGGCCTGCGCTTCCTCGGCGGTCCTGTCGCGAGCCGGACGAGGGAAGGGAATCCCAATGCCCTGGGGTATCGTCTGGCGCAAACGATGAGCGCCGGGAAGGCGGACCCGACGCACGGTGAGACGCGCCGAAGCGAGCGCAGCATCCGCGAAGCGCAGCGAGGGTTTCAATTCACCGAGCGACTTATCGGCGCCACTGTGTTCGAAATGGCAGGGGATCTCCACGACGGAAAGACCCGCGACGAGCACATCAATCGTCATCGCAATCTCAAGCCCATACCCCTTCATGAAGGGCATTGACGCTTGGATCGCTTCGCGCGTCGCACAGCGCACGAGGGAGAGGGGGCACGTCGGCTCCCAGCCGGTCGAACGTCGGATCCTCGCGCGCGCCATGTTCTTCGCATGGGAACGGCCGCTGTGCTGTTCGGTACTCGCGGGTACGGCGCAAGCGAGATCCGCTTCTCCAGTCATCACAGCCTCAACGAGGGCGCTCGCCTCTACCGCGGACTCGCCCAGATCCGCCGAAAGGATGAGGAGGAGGCGCGGCGGCCAATCGGCGTGGTCGCGCATCGCCGCGACCTTCACTCCTGTCTCAATGGCGGAGGCTCGGCCTCGTTCAACAGAATGGCGGACAACAACTGCGCCCGCTGCACGCGCATAGGAACCCGTGTTGTCGTCTGAACCGTCATCGACGACGATCAGCAAGTCCACACCGGGGATGGCTCGGCACGCTCGGATAGTCGGCGCAATGTCACGGCCGACGTTGTGGGCAGGAATGATCGCTGCGACGCGTTGCGGCGCATGAGGATCCGCGCTGCCCAGGAGATTCACGATTCGATCATAGCCTTCACTAGAGGGGCTAGGATCGGGTGTATCAGGCGTAAGGGACTGAAAGCTGAGATGCCTCTTCAAGTCGCATACCCGCCTCGTCCGAGCGCGCCCGACAGCCCTTGGCAAAGCCACGTTTCAACCACGGATGCTGAAGGATTCCCCCATGTAAGACCCGGCGGGAAGATCCTCCACGAGGACGTCCTCGACGCTCGCCCATTTCGGCCCCTTGTAGAGCCACACGATCAAGCGAGCCACCCCATCAGCCGAGCCCTGCGCAATGACGCAGACCGAGCCATCCGCACGATTGCGAACCTCGCCCACCAGGGAGAGGCGCTCGGCCTCGTGCTGGCAATTCCACCGGAAGCCGACCCCCTGGACCCTGCCATAGATGCGCGCACTGACCGTCCGAATACGAGCCTGCGCAGGCTGCCCGCTCATGACATCGCCCCCTTTCCTCAACTATGAAGAAGGACCGGGTGTTGGCTAAGGCCGCCACCCGGTCCGATCCGATCCGGTCCGATGATGAAGATCGACTCTGCGGCTTCGATCAGCGAATCGTCACCTGACGCGACACCATGCCCTGACGGGCACGCCGCTCTTCAGGCGTGAGCGGCTCCTTCACCTTGAGGGCAGCCGCAATGGCCTCCTCAAGGACTCCAGCCTCCTTCACGATGTCCTCGGCGCGCACACCCTCAGCCAGCTCGAACACGGGAATCGCAATACCGCAGGCACGGAAGGCACCGATGAAACGCGAACCCTCACCCAGATTCGCCTTTCCGGCGGCCTGAACACGGGCCAGAGCATCAAAAAGGGGCGACTCTTCAACATCGGAGAGGTAGCGGACGAAGTTGCGGTTCATCTCGCACCAGTACATGCCCTCAACGCCCTCGACCTTCACGGTCGGGATGATCTCGTTGTGATTCTCCTCGAGGGCACGACGAGTCGCCTCATCCCAATCCTCGTCCGGATTGAGCCAGAAAGCGAAGTTCTCCTCCAAGACCATTTCGCCGAACGAATCGGGGTCAAGAATGTCTTGCAATCGCTCGGAAGGATCGCGCACGTCGAAATCGACGAGGCCCTCGTCTCCATTCTGCTTCGCGGAGATCGCATTGAGTAGCGCTGCGCCCGCGTCGTGCGACAGATCGCCCGAGTTCGAACGAGTCTGCAGGGCCACGAGAATCCGACCATCGCCGCGGACCATTGCACCGCGACCATCGGGAAGTGCGGTCACGAAGTCGAAGTCCACAAAGCCGTGGTCGGCGTTCGTGCGGGCAGTCAGAGTGGCGCAGGGGATGATCTCTCGCATGGCAACGAGCTCAACCTCGCGTGGAAGGCCCTCGAAGGGGCGAGCGACGAAGGGAATCGGCGCGCGATACTGCGCCAGAGCGGCAGGATTCACGACCTTCTTACGGCGACTTGCTTTACCCATGAGCGCAATCGTAGCGGGGTGTCGCGCCCTTCACCTACGCCAAGATTCTCGCCCAGCTACTCCACAACCTCCGCTGCAGCCGTCTGAGCGCCCATCCGGATCGCACATTCGCCGCCGCTCGCGAGGCTCCACTCCGATACCGCATCCGAAAAACCTGGTGCACACCCAGCGTGCATCACAACGCATCACAACACCCCCAGGCAGGGCGTGTTAACGGGGAGGAGCGAAGCCCCCACAAGCGCCCGGGGGCTGTTCCTCATTGCGTCCCTGATGCGGTCAGCTCCGCGAACGCTCCCACAAGAGCCCCGGGCGCTTGTGCAGATGTGCAGGCCGCATCCCGGCGTGGAAAACCCCAACAGCCCCAGGAGGCTGTTGCACGCAGCCAGCAAGACGATTGCAAGCACTGAGCAGGACTATTGCAGACACTCAGCCGCAGGCGTGGAAGCTCCCAAACGGAAGCTAGCGGCTTCCGGCTGGAGGCTACCGTCTGAAGGCTGGAGGCTCAGGAATTGTCCGCCGCCGCCTGCACCACGGGCAAAGCCCTGCGGTATCGAGCCAGGAAACGGTTATAGGCCTCATGATCGGCCGGGTCGGCATTAATGACATTCGCCTGCGCGGAAGCGAACACCCTCTCCCTCAGATAGTCCGGGAGGGACTCGCCCTCGGCCTTCGCGATCGCATAACGCGCAAGCACCGCAATGCCCCACGCGCCACCCTCGCCCGCAGTCTCACCGACGGACACGGAAATGCCGAGCGCATCGGCAAGGATCTTCTGCGCGACCCCCGCAGTCTTGAACAGTCCACCGTGCGCGAAGAGCTCATCAAGCGCCACGCCCTCGGCCCCCAAAATGTCGAGGCCGATGCGGATCGGAGCGAAAATGCTCATGAGCTGGGCCCTAAAGACGTTCGCGAGAGTGAACACCGCCTCCGGAGTGTGGGTGAACAGGGGGCGTCCGCCCTCAAGCCCGATGATCGGCTCGGCCGACAGCGTGTTGTAGGCGAGCAGGCCAGCGCCATCCGCATCGCCATTCAAGGCGTTGGAGTACACAAGCTCGTAGACCTGCGAAACATCCAGCTCCATGCCCGCAAGTTTCGCGAACTCCACGAACATGCCGACCCATGCGTCAAGCTCGGAGGCGCCATTATTCGAATGGACCATTGCGACGGGCGAAGCGTCCGGGGTCGTCACCATGTCGACCTCGGTGTGCAGGCGCGACAGCGCCTTTTCGAGGACGACCATGAGGAACACGGAAGTGCCACAAGAAATGTTGCCGGTCCTTTGGGCGATTGAGTTCGTCGCGACCATGCCGGTCCCAGCATCACCCTCAGGAGGGCAGAAGGGGATGCCGGGTTTGAGCGTGCCCGTCGGGTCAAGTAGGAGCGCGCCTGCTTCGGTGAGCTCCCCAGCCCTCGCGCCCGCAGGCAGAACCTCGGGCAGCAGATCGGCGAGCTTCCAGGCGAAATTCCGATCAGCGACGAGCGTGTCGTAGGCCTCGACTCGGGCAGCGTCGTAGGTGCCACTCCTTGAATCGATCGGGAACATGCCCGATGCGTCGCCCACACCAAGCACATTGCGGCCGGTGAGTTGACGGTGCACCCACCCCGACAGGGTCGTGATCGACGCGAGTGAGGGGACATGGGCTTCCTCGTCAATGACCGCCTGGTGCAGGTGGGCGATCGACCAGCGCAGTGGAATATTGAAGTCGAAGGCGTCAATGAGTTGTGCGGCGGCGCGACCCGTGTTCGTATTGCGCCAAGTGCGGAAGGGCACGAGCTGTTCGCCCTCGGAATCGAAAGCCAAGTAGCCGTGCATCATTGCGGAAATACCCATAGAACCGTAGCTCGTCGGGACGAGGCCGTAGCGCTGCTTCACATCGGCGACGAGAGTCGCATACGCATGTTGAAGCCCTTCCCGGACCTCCGTGAGGGAATAAGACCAGAGTCCATCGACGAGGCGGTTCTCCCAGGAGTGTCCCCCGGAAGCGAGGATCTCATGATCCGGGCCGATCAATACGGCTTTGATACGTGTAGAGCCGAGCTCGATGCCAAGCGCGGTCCGCCCGTTTTCAATGAGGTCCCTTTCAATAGGGTCCTTCGCTTCGCCAGTCATCTCGGGGTCCTTCCGTCCTTGGCGCTTCCCCCCGAGATTCTGCCACTGTGAGCCTTGTCTTGGCCACTGATTCGCGGCCTACGCTCATCGGCGCTTCAGCGCCGGATTCAGCGGCATGAGCGCCAATCTCAACACAGGCAGCAACGAGTTCAGCGTGCGACCCCGCAATGGTCGAGCAGCGCGCGGATCACGGCCGCAGCCCCGTCGTTCTCCACAGCACCGGTCACGTGATCGCCCTCGGCCTTGATGATCTCCGAAGCGCCACCCATGACGACGCCGAAGTTCGCCCATCGGATCATCGGAACGTCATTCGTGCCATCACCGATCGCGACGGTTCCGGCCCTTCCGATCCCGAGGGTCTCGGCGAGTTCATGCAAGCCGCTGGCCTTGGTGACACCAAGCGGCAAGACATCCGCCCAGCTCGTCCAGCCGACCGAACACTCGTAGCGCTCGGAGATGCCGAGTTCATCGACCAGGTCCTGGAAGTCATTTCGGTCCATTTCTGGAGCGCGAATGACGAGCTTGATCGTCTCCTTGCCGCGCAGTTCTTCGACCGGATGGACGCGGTGAGTCTCGATGAACTCGCCTGGAGGGAAACCACCCGACAGCAAGAAACAATCGGACACTTCCAATCCGATCAGCGCATCAGGGATCCCCTCTAAGACGAGGTCAATGAGGTCCGTCGGGTCGAAAGTACGGATTCTCGAGGACACCACGCCTTGACGCGCGTCGAATTGGACGCTCACCGCGCCATTCGAGCAGATCGTCCACCCTTGAGGGTCGCCGAGTTGATGAAGGACAGGAGCGGTCGCTTCGAAAGAACGGCCGGTCGCGACCACCGTTTGAAGGCCTGCACGGTCGGCCTCGGCCATCATTTCGCGAACGCGAGGCGAAGGTCCCGAGGGGAGGAGCACCGTCCCATCCAGATCCACTGCAACGAGGATTTTCGTAGGATCCTTCGGCATGTCGGCGGGCAGGGCGAGGCGCGCCGCTTCGACCAGGGTTTCGAAGGGGATCGGCGCCTCCCCTGATGGGGGCGGCGACACGAGGTTCAGGATCGGCTCCATGCCGCTCACTTGACGGGTTCGAGGACTTCAAGCCCGCCAAGATAGGGGCGCAGGGCCTCGGGAACACGAAGCGACCCATCGGCGAGCTGGTGGTTCTCAAGGATCGCGACGAGCCAACGGGTCGTCGCCAGCGTGCCGTTGAGGGTTGCGACCGGGAACATGCCGTCCTCGCGGCGCTCGCGAACGCCGAGACGACGGGCCTGGAATGTCGTGCAATTCGAGGTCGAGGTGACCTCCATGTACCGCGACTGGGTGGGCAGCCACGCCTCACAATCGAACTTCCTGGCGGCGGAGGTGCCGAGATCACCTGCGGCCGTGTCAATGACCCGGTAGGGCAATTCGACCTTGCGGAGCATCTCCTCTTCCCAGGCGAGGAAGCGCTCGTGCTCTTCGGCGGCCTCTTCAGGGCGGCAGTAGGAGAACATTTCAGCCTTGTTGAACTGGTGTACGCGGATGATGCCTCGCGTGTCCTTGCCCGCTGAACCTGCTTCACGGCGGTAGCAGGTCGACCAGCCGAGGTATCGCTTCGGACCCGCAGACAGGTCGAGGATTTCATCGCTGTGATAGCCGGCGAGGGCGACCTCGGAAGTGCCCGTGAGGTAAAGGTCGTCAGCAGGCAGGTAGTAAATCTCCTCCGAATGCTCGTTGAGGAAGCCGGTACCGCCCATGACCTGCGGGGTCACGAGGGTCGGGGTCATCATCGGGACGAAGCCCGCTGCGAGGGCCTGGTCGAGGGCCATCGTCATGAGCGCCAACTCCAGGCGGGCGCCAATTCCCTTGAGGTAGTAGAAGCGGGCACCCGAGACTTTCGCACCGCGCTTCGTGTCGATCGCGTCGAGGCCCTCACCGATGGCGAGATGATCAGCGGGCTCAAAACCCTCGGCCGTAAAATCTCTGATCGCCGGGCCCTCGTGGCGCAGGACCACGAAGTCCTCTTCACCTCCGACGGGCACGCCGTCGAGGACGAGGTTCGGCAGGAGGCGGGCGAGACGCTCAGCCTCAGCATCAGCCTCGTTCGCGCGCGCCTCCAAGGCCTTCACCTGCTCAGCGAGCTCTTTCGCTTTCGCGAGAATCGCGGGGCGTTCTTCCTTTGAGGCCTTGCCGACCGATTTCGAGATCTCCTTTTGAGAGGCGCGGAGCGACTCGAATTCCTGAAGGCTGGTGCGGCGAAGCGCGTCGGCCTCGAGAATGCGGTCGACGAGTTCGACGTCGCCGCCGCGAGCGCGCTGGGAGACGCGTGCGGGTTCGGGGTTCTCACGGAGTGCGCGAATATCGATCATGGCGCAATCCTAAGCCAGTCGGGCACCGAGTGATCGTCGCGGCCCAGGTGCTTGTTCTTAAGGAAGCGGCACAATCACGCAAACGCGTGTTGACTTCCTGCTGAGGGGCTCCTTGAAAACCTAGGGCCCCTCGAAAAGCGACCCTATCCTTGCTTGCTCTCAAGTAAGCAATTGCCGCATCTCGGCTGCAAATCTTGACACTTCCTCGCGTTCAAGGCGCTCGAGAAGATCTCCGAACCCCCATTTCGGGCCCTTTCGGCCGCTTCGAGTAACGATCACCTTCACAGAATCCTGGACAACCCGAGGATTCAGATCGAGCAGGTCGAGGAGGAACTCGTCGGGATGGAGTACGTCGAGTTCACGCGGCACAAACGACTCGGGAAAATCGTTGATATTGAAGGTCACGATAACGTCGGCGCGTCCGGCAATTGCCGCCGCGACAACATGTCGGTCATTCGGATCAGGACCTTGGGGAACCTGATGCTCAAACTCTTCCCAATCCGCGATTCTGGCATCAGGCAGTGCCGCATTCATCTGCTTTGTCAGGCGTTTGACGTATTCCCTTGATTCCTGAGCATCACGCCCTCGTTTCTCGCTCAAGCGAAGAATCGTCCTCGTCACTTCATCTTCGATCCGCTCGCTCCACAGGGGCCGATATACGTTCGTCGTGCCCAACTCCAAAAGCAGGTCACGAAGAGTGCTCGGCACCAGAACACAAGCGTCAAGGAGCGCCGAGAAAGCCATACATCATGCCCCCGCTCGAATCCTCGCGAGGGCACGACGCGCTTCAGCAGGATCGATGTCGTAGGCTCCCATCGCTTGCCCGTCGGCAACCATGTCCGCAAGCGCCTCGTTCGCACATCTGCGCTGTCGTTCCCTGTACTCGAGTACATCAGAAAGCAAAAGTCGACGATGACGTCTCACCTTCTCGAAGGGGATCTCTCCGGCTTCGAGCATCCTCACGAGGGTTGATCTGGAGATTCCGAGGAAGTCAGCGGCCTCCTGCGTCGTCATTCGCGTATTCTGCGGAACGACGCTCACTGCGAGTCCCCGTTCCATTGCTCGGGCGACCGCGGTGAGGATATCAGCCATCTCCTTCGTCAATTCGATTCGTTTTCCCCCGACAAGCAGACACGCTTCGCCCGGCTCCTCCTCAAGGGCTTCAACCATCTTTGCGAAACGCTGGGTGACAAGCTCTTCAGGCAGGTAGGTACTCTCATGAGTTGGCATCGGAAGTCCACAACTCCTTTCACAATCGATTTGCGCGAATTGATCGTTTTGAGCGAATTGAGCCTATCGCCTCCGAGTCAACAAGGACAAGAGTTCACCTCCAGGGCACCGCAATCCATTCCTCCACCCCAGTACGCCTACGGGCAATCGCGCAAGCGCTCGCTCTGCTCAGCACCATTGCATCCTGCATGAGCCCAACGCTCCGGCCGGACGGCAGATAATCTGGCAGCATGACTCTGGAGACCTGGATCCTCGTGGCCTTCCTTCTCGTCATCCTCATCGCCCTCGCGTGGATGATTCGTCTTCTCCTCGCCCAGTACGCCAGGCGTCGGGTCCGTCGCGAGGCGATGCTCACCCCCGCACCTGCAATGGATCCCGAGTGCGGATGCGCGAGGCCGTGGGTGATCGTCAACCCCTCGAAGCACGCGGACCTCAACGCTTTCAAAGCGCAGGTCGAAAGAACCGCTGCGGAAATGGGGGTCTCCCAGATCCAATGGTGTGAGACCAGCGTCGAAGACCCCGGCACCGGCCAGGCTCTTCGTGCGGTCGCCCTCGGCGCTTCTCTTGTGATCGCAGCCGGTGGTGACGGGACCGTTCGCGCGGTCGCCGCAGGCCTTGCCGGAATGGGTGTCCGCATGGGCGTCATCCCCGTGGGAACCGGTAATCTCCTCGCGCGAAATCTTGAGCTTCCAATCGACGATGTTCCAGCGGCTGTGCGGGTCGCCCTCGGTAATGAGCATCGTCTTGTGGACTGCGGGTGGCTGAGAGTCGATGGTGTTGAAGAGCCTTCCTCCCTTCCTGCAGAGGGCATGTTGGTGCGAGCCGCCCGCACGTGTTTGCGCGTGAATGAGGGGATCGAGTTGCCTGAGCCCGAGTCCCTTCCTTCAACGAACGAGTACTCCTTTGTCGTGATCTCCGGTCTCGGTTTTGACGGAGAGACCATGGCGAAGACCGACTCCGAGTTGAAGAAGCGCATCGGCTGGGTCGCCTACGTCATCGCCGCCCTGGGCGCCATGACCACAGCGCGAACCGGGATGCGCGTCATCCTGCGTCGCCCCCGTCCCTCTGATGACCCCGTCGGAGATGCGCCCGCTGCCCCAAGCTCCAGCGGGGTCGTTGCGGCCTCGGCGATTCTCGAGGGCGAAGAGCTTGCGGACGCGCCGGAGCAGGAGATGGCGTGGATCGAGTCGAAGTCCCTCATGTTCGCAAACTGCGGGGATCTGCCGTACGTGACTCTTGCTCCGGGGGCTCGCCTGGATGATGGTCTTCTCGATGTGATCGCGGTTGATACTCAGGCGGGCCTCCTCGGGTGGGCGGACCTGTCGTGGAAGATCCTCTTCCAAAGGCTCGGCCTCAAGACCTTCAACCTGGCGAACTCGACCGGTCAGATTCACTTCCGCCAGGCCGAGGGTGTGTCCGTCCGCGCACACACACCACAGACCGTACAAGTTGACGGCGACCCAGTGGGGACGGCCACGACTGTGCACGTGCGCATTGATCAGGGCGTCCTGGATGTGTCCGTGCCGAAGGTCCTGTGAAGGCGCCCCTCCGCCAGGTCGGCCGCGCCATCCTCATCTTCGACCTTGAGCCACAACATCTTCGTTCTTGAGCCACAACATCTTCGACCTTGTGCCCCGACCTGCCTCATGAACCCCAACCTTCCTCATAAGAGGAGGGTTTGGCGAGAGCTGGGTGCTTGACGACCCGAAAAAGGAGGGGTTGACGACACCCGACAAGCGCGCACCCACGCAAAAGGAGGGGTTGACGACAAGTGGAGGGGATATACCCCCTCCACACATCGTTATCCCCTCCACTCACGCCGTCAGGCCGTCACGCTGTCAGACTGTCACGCTTTGACGATCCCTCACTCACGCACAAGGGAGTTGAGAAAAACCCACAAACCGGAAAATCCCACCGGAAAGCCGGACAGTAAGCCCCCGCCTGAGGCCACAAGTCAGACACCAGACCCCCGGACTGGGCCACAAGTCGGACACAAAGCGTGCATAGCTCCGACGATTCAAACCTTGACCTGGGGTTTCCTCAAAGAGGTAAGGCATACGGTTCGACTTGTGGACAGCCGCCCCCTCAGGGGAGTCGAGGCCCCTTCAGCCCAGTCGAGGCCGCCCCTCAGCCGAGCAGCGGCCAAGAAGGCTCAGGCGTGGAGGAATCAATATGCATGCCATTGCCGCCGTGCAGCAGATCCGCGACCCACGCACGCCCCTTTTGGAAATCCTCATCCCTCGTTCCGGGCAGGACCACCGAGCGCCGACCGTCAACCCTCGGATATGAACCCATGAATCGCACCTCCGGCGAATACCGGTGGAGGCCGACAAGGGCCGCCTGAACCCGCTCCTCGGCAATATGGCCGACAATATCGATGCTAAAGGTGTAGTCACCCAGAGCATCTCCGCTGGGCCGAGATTCAATGCGAGACAGGTCGACACCGCGCACAGCGAATTGTTCGAGGAGAGTCAAAAGAGCGCCCGATTCATTGACGGGCAAGGCGACCTGGATCGTCGTCTTATCCGCTCCAGTCGGCGCCGGCAGATTCCCGGGGGGTGCGACAAGGACGAAACGCGTCACCGCGCCCGGGTTATCGGCAACGTCTCTAAACAGGGCCTCGACCTCGTAAGTATCGACTGAAACTGCAGAGCATAAGGCCGCATCGAAGTTCGCGTCGCCGTTCGCGAGCAGCTGCGCACCCGCGGCAGTTGAAGTCGTCGGCACGTGGATCGCGCCGGGGAAGGTCTCCTCGACCCAGTTCCGGCATTGAGCCCACGCATGAGGGTGGGTGCCGATCTTGTGCACATCCTCGGGCCGGGTGCCAGGGCGGACGACGAGCTGGAAAACGACCGGAACGACCATCTCCGCGACGATCACGAGCGGATCTCCGTGCGCCAGCGAGTCGAGGGTCGCGTTCACACCACCTTCGATGGAGTTCTCGATCGGGGCGACTGCACGGTCCACCTCGCCGCGGCGCAGGGCCGCCAGTGCGTGCGGCGCGGAAGTCATAGGGACGAGTTCGGCACCTGCGGGCGCAATCTGTCGAACAGCCTGCTCAGTGAAGGTTCCGAAAGGGCCGAGGAAACCGATGCGCATGCGCTCACCCTTGGGCGCAGGACCGGGGATGTTCGTGGGCGCCGAGGGCGGGGCGGTTTCGCGCGATGACAGGGGGGTCGATGCGGCTTCCATGCGCCAAGGCTAACGAAGCCCGCCCCCGATCGCCTCCTGGTCTCCCGATGCGGGCCTGCCACTCCCAGCCCGGTACACGCCTAACCCCATCGGTCCACAGCCAGGCACCCACTTCAGCCCCGAAGACGGCAACCATACCCGCAAAGGCTGGACAGGACGCTCGCATCCACCACGCCACGTGAACCCTGTACACACATTTCTGCTGCTAACCCTCGCCTCATGCTCCCCGTCGAACCAGTACCCACGAGCTCGCGACTCAGCCGGACGCGCCACTCAGCCTTTACCCATCAAGCCTTTGCCCACAACCTCGCCGCAGGCAGTGATTCGGTAGAGCTTCGCGCTTCCCCCATGATCGACCAATTCGAAACCCATCGAAGTGTCGACACCGTACAGGCCAGGTGATCGCGTGGAACGCTTGAAGTTGTAGTACCAGCCGTCCTCGTCCTCGTAGAAATGCGTGATGCCGAGTTCGCGGACCACCTCGCACACTTCCGGATCCGTGTGGATGTCCTTGAAGCGGTGAGCGAGGACCTGCTGCCAGCGCTCCCCACCATTGGTCATGCTCAGCTGCGGGAACACGGCCTCGTGCTGACCGAGAACCTCCGTATAAGCGGCGCCCGCGATGGGGTCGCCCAAAACGAGGGAGTCGCCGGGGATTCGCAGGCGCATGCGGCGGATCATTGCGAGCTCAGCAGTGTCGGCCATACCGGGTTTTCCCAGCTTCTCAGGATCGTAGACATAATCGGTGGCCGCCAATCGTGAGTCGAGTGCGCCGAAACCGCTGAGAGTCAAAAGGACGAGGCCGAGGGTGATCTTGACTTTCCAGGGGGCGAGCTGCGGGAGCGAAAAAGACTGTACCGAGCCAGTTGCTCTTGAAAGGATCTTGTGCGCTATAGAGGCGAGAAGGTCGAAACCGAGCGCCATGAGCGGCACCATGGTCAGCCCGTGCGCACCCATGATGCGTCGGGCGTCCAAGTACCAGGGGGCGAGGAGAAAGGTTCGGACTTCGCCGAGGGGCGCGTAGGCCAGCAGAGTCAGCACGCAGAACACGAGGTAGGACGCAATCGGCCACAGGGGTTCTTCCACTCTGAGCCAGTCTCGTGCTCTGGACCACTCGCGCGGGTGCTCGCGAGCGAGAGGAGTTGCCTTGTCATCCCACGGGTCGTCGTCTCCCGGACCGTTGTCATCCCACGGGTCGTTATCCCCAGATTCGTTGTCGTCCCCCGGTTCGTCGCGACTCCTCGGGTCGTCGTGATCCCTAGGGGCGTCACTCCCTGGTTCGTCGTCATCCCACTGCCCGCCGCTCAGTGGCGGCTTAGAGTCCGAGAGCTTTTCATGTTCTCGCTCCGGTTCCTTTGTGATTGACGAGGACGAGGGTGCCCCTCCTCCTGTCTCTCGAAGCTTTGGTGTCATGAGCCCGCTCAGGTAGGCGATGCCCAGGAGGACCAGTCCTGCCTGAAGGAGGATCATCATCGACATGGAGGTCGTCTCGGTGAAGGGTGGAGCGGGGGTGAACATGTGCGACAGGGCGTAAGACCAGGTGAATCCCGGACGCGGATACTCGCCCATCGCGCGGATTTTGCTCGTCGTGAGCGCTAGGAAGGGCATGAGCGTTGCGGGCGCAACAATCAGGGTGACAAGGATGACTCGAAGCCACGATCCTGAAGCCACAGCCCGCCGCAGGACTGTCATAGAGCCCGCGAGGAGCGCGGGAATGAGGAGGGCGGCGAGCACAAAAGCAGAGCTCGGATGCGCGGCGCTGGCCCCCGCCGCACCGAGCAGTAGGAAGATGCTCAAATAGAGCTCGCGTAGAAGAGGGCGGATACCTTCCTCGAAAGCGCCAGCGATGCGACGACCGAGGATGACCGCGAGTGCAACGACACCCGGCACTGCGGCCAAGCCCATCGCGTTGGGCCACTGGTTGTACATCGTGAGGTTATCGGCAGGCATGTCGAGCAACAGTCCGGCAAGGATTGGTGCTGCGAGGATCGCGCCGCGTCGACGGGTGATGACGCTCGTCAATGCGCTCGCTCCGAGGACCCACATAATCATGAGGACAATGGAGGAGGCGTTCGCCGCTCGGATGACTGTCGGGGAGGTGGAGAAGAGGGCGGTGAAGGCGTGCCAGGTCGTCGGGTAGAAGACGCTGCGCCCGCCATAGAGGTCGGAGAGCCCTCCGAAGGGGGATGCCGATCCGAATTGGAGGATCGACCACACTCCGTTGAGGTGGAAGGTCGAGTCCCACTGCTGGGCCGGCAATTCGGGATTCGCGTGCAGGAGCATCGGGAGGGCAGCTAAGAAGGAGCCCGCCGCAACCATCGCCCATATGGGTCCGCCGACTGGTTCAGGCTCGACGAGGCCCTGCCGAAAACGCCCCTTCTCTCCTCCGACCTGGGCCACGCGCCCCTGCGACACCTGGCCTTTCTCAAGTCCACTCGTCTCGGCTCCGGTCGTCGTGATGCAGCCCGTCTCCACGCGGCCCGGCTCGACTCGGCCCCTCGCCGCTCGCGCCTTCTCAAGTCCACTCGTCTCAGCTCCGCTCGGCTCCGCTCCCCCGAGCCTCCGTTCCTCCAAGGCATGGAGGATCGCACCTCGGGTGACTCGCCCTCCGGTGAGCTCTCGGGCCTTCGTGAAGACGAGGACGAGCGCGCCGAAAAGAGTGAGGATCCCGAGGACAGGGAGGACGTGTTCGCGCTGCCAAGAGATGCCGACCCGATCGAAGAGAATCGATAAAACGGTGATGAAGGAAAAGGTGATCGCCGGTGCGACCGCAAGCGAGATCAGAGGGGAGCGGACTTTGGCGTGCACCCAGAAAACAGCGGGGAGTACCGCCGCGATCAGCATCTCAATGATCGTCGGCGTGAGCATCCACCACTGTCCGAGCATCGACTACTCGCTCAAGTTCTCCGAAGTTGTACTTGTCTCTTCCGAAGCGGCGTCCACGGCATCAGCGTCAAAGGGAGCAGCCTGAGAGGAAGCCTCACTACAAGAGACCGCCTCGCCCACTCGCGCAGCATCGGAGTCATCTTCTCCAGCGGCCTCGTCCTCGGGATCCAAGTCCTGAGCATTCAAGCCCTCAGCGCCAGAATCCTGAGCCTTCGAGTCCTTAGAGCCCCGGTGGACAATGAACTCGATAATCATCGGGAGTAAGGACACCCCCACGATCGCCAAGATGATGAGCGAGAGGTGGTCGTGCACGAACGCAACCCCACCCAAGACCGAACCGAGGTAGGTAATTCCTGACCCCCACAGGAGCGCACCCAGGGAATTGAACACGAGGAACCTCGGGTAGGAATACCTCGCAATTCCGGCGGCCAGGGGGATGAAGGTGCGCACGAAGGGAATGAAACGGCCGATCACGAGCGCGCGGCCCCCATAGTCAGCGAAGTAGCGCTCAGCCTTGTCGAGATACTCGGTTTTGAGGAATCGAGCGTCTGGGGAGAACAGCCTGCGACCGAAGCGCGCACCGATCCAGTAGCCGATCTGGGCACCAATGAAGGCCGCAACGAAGGTCAGGGCGACGAGGGTCGGAAGGTGGAGGCCGAGTCGATCATGCAGCAGACCCGCCGTGAAGAGGAGAGAATCGCCGGGAAGGACCGGGAAAAGGACTCCCGATTCGATGAGAACAATGCCGAGGGTCCCCCACAAGACCCAGGGCCCCATCGCGAGGAGGAGGCCTTCAGGATCGTGGAACCAGCCCAGGAACGTCTGAAGCCACGAAGAGTCAGCCATGGGGGCGAGGGCTTGGAGGATCACGCAGTCTCCTTGTGTCGGCGCCTTGAGCGTCTCCACACTACCCGCCCCTCGCTCGACAGTAAGATCAAGCCCATGGATAGTGGTGAAATGGGCACAACCCCTGAGACGCAGGACACTCCCCCAGCGTCCGCCAATACCCGCGAAACCCCCGAGCTTCCCCACACTCATCACGCTCCCTCTCCCCCTCAGAGCCCCGAGGCTCCTGCGGATTCCGACGCCCCAGCGCTATCCACACGCCGCATCGTCCGGGAAGTCCGCGTCGCCGACCGTCCAACACCGCGACAACGGCGCCGAGCGGACCTCCTCGACGTTGTCCTCTCCATCCTCGGCATTGCTGCGACCTGGGCGATCGGAGTCTTCGCGAATGCGACCACTCAGGGCGTCACCGAAGATGTCCTCCACTTCCGTTTCATCCGCGAAATCCTCCTTCTGCCGATCACCCTCATTGAGGGGGGTGTCGTCCTCGTCGCCCCAATCGCGGTCGTCATCGCCCTCGCGCGCCGCCGTCGCCTCATAGCGATCCTCCAGGCGCTCGTCACGGGTCTGGTCGCCGCGCTCCTCGGCTGGGCGGCCCTGTACGCGACCTCCCTGCTTCCCCCCGAAATGACCGCGCCCCTCAGAGTCGCGAAAGCCGTCGCCCTGCAATCAGATTCCACCTCGACGGCAATTGGCATCAACCTCGTGGTCGTCGTGCTGTGCGCGCTGTTCACTGTCGCCGGAGAAATGCACAACATGAAGACCGTCCGCTGGTCCTGGATCGGACTATGGGGCATTGTCTTCCTTGGCGTCATGCGCTCCTCTATGACCCTGCCGAGTGCATTCCTCTCCGTCTTCCTCGGCCGAGCAGTCGGCTCAGCTGCACGCTGGGTCTTCGGTTTCGAGGACCGGCGCGCCTCCGCCAAGGACATTGTGCGAGCCCTGCTCGACATCGGTGTGAAACCCCTGTCCGTCATCCGCTCCGACCTCGACACCTCCCTCGAACCCTTGGAGTCCGCGACCCTCGGCGAAGACGAACGAGGCCGCTTGCACCTTCTCGACCGTGAGCTCGAAGCAGGCGAATACGCCGTGACTCGCCGTCCTGACTCCGATGGCAACCGCCACTACCAGGCCCTCACTGAAGACGGCTCCACCGTGGAAGCCGTCGTCTTAGACCCCGGACGTGAGATCCTCGGAACGCTCGTTGACGTGTGGAACAATCTGCGACTGCGAGGGATCAGCCGCTGGATTTCCCTGTCGTTGAAGGCCACAGTCGAACGCGCCACCCTCACCGCCCTCTGCGCGCGCAACGCGGGGGTCCGCACGCCCGAGGTCGTCGGCATCGCTTTGGCCGGGGATTCCTTCGTCTGCGTTTCCAAAGCCCTTCCGCCTACAGTCCCGCTGGCTCAGCTTCCCTCGGAAGCGATCCCGGACTCCGTCCTCGATGATGCGTGGCGTCAACTCCAGGCCGCCCACTCGCACGGGATTACGCACCGCGACCTTGATGAGAACTCGATCGTCCTCGACGAATCAGGGGCCCTGTGGATCGTCGATTGGGAGCGCGGCGAGGTTGCCACCACCGAACTGAACCGCAGAATCGACATCGCGCAGATGCTCGTCGTCCTCTCCCAGGCGGCGACCCCCGAACGGGCGCTCGCCTCCGCGCGCCGCATCCTCGACGAACGCTCCTTGACCACCGCCGCTCCGCTCCTTCAAACAGCGGTCATGCCCTCGTCCATTCGCTCGACCCTGCGGCGCGGGGATTTCCTTGAAAACTTACGCGGCCTCGTCCTCGGGCCTGAGGAGGCCGAGGGCGTGGAACTCACGAACGTTCAAAGGTTCGCCCCGCGCACCGTAATCATGGTGACCGTCTTGTTCACCGCGCTCGTCGTCGTCCTCGGTTCGCTGAACTTTGAAGATATTGCCGTTGCCGTCACTCAGGCGGACCCGATGTGGATGGCGATCTCTTTCGGACTCGCGTGCTTGACCTGGGTGGGTGGCGCGATCCCGCTCATGGCCCTCAGCCCCGTGAAGCTGCGTTTCCGTGACGCGGTGAGTGCCCAGGTTGCGGCGTCAATTGCGACGATTGTGGCCCCCGCGGGAGTGGGACCGGCTGTCGTGAACCTGCGCCTATTGAAGAAGAAACGCGTCAACACGGTGGTTGCTGCGACAACTGTCACTTTGCAGCAGCTGCTCCAGCTGTTCATCATGCTGAGCTTCTTGCTCCTCGTCATGGTCCTCTCGGGCAATTCCCTGTCCGTCCAACTCCCCTACGCCACGATCCTCGCCGTTGTGGTGCTGGTCATCGTGGTGATCGGCATCGCCTTATCCGTCCCGAGGTTCCGCCAGTGGATCTGGGCGAAAATCAAACCGACGTGGACGCAGGTGTTCCCTCGACTTATCTGGATCGTCGGGCAACCGAAGAGACTCGCTGCAATCCTTGGCGGCAATATCATCATGAACGTTGGGTTCATTGGAGCCTTCTGGGCCGCCCTGACAGCCATGGGCGGGTCGATGGATTTCCTGCCCCTGGCGCTCACCTACCTCGCCTCGAACTCCTTGGGCTCAGTGATCCCCTCGCCTGGTGGTATCGGCCCGGTTGAGGCGGCCTTGACGGCGGGTCTGCAGGTTGCGGGGGTGTCGCTGTCGATCGGCCTGCCGACGGCGGTGCTCTATCGTCTTGTCACTTTCTACGGGCGCATTCCCTTCGGTTGGGTCGCGATGAAGTGGATGGAGCACAAGGATCTGCTCTGATCCCAGGCGTTGTCTTTGATCGCTAGCGTTGTCCCCAGCCTTGTGTCTAGCGGATGACAGGCCTGTTCAGAGCCGATGCGCTGTCCACACGAGGGTCCAGTACGGGAGCAGGATCCTCGAGCCATTCGGACGCCCCAAATGCTCATGCAGGTACCAGCGCAGATTCGCTTGCATCCGCCGACGCCCGGCTTCGTCTTGTTTCAGGTAGGAGGAGCGGGTCGTCCCCAGTTCGAGGATCTGCTCGGGAGTCATCGCCTCCTCCCATGTGACGAGTTTGAGCTCAGGGTGTGAAAACGCGTCTCCGAAGTCCGGTCGGTCCTCGGGCCGATGGACGTCCCCTGATCGCATGATTCGCGTCAGCCTGTGAACCCAGGGGATCGATACATCCATCTGATTCCACACTGCCGCGAGCACTCCACCAGGAGAGAGGATCCTCGCCGCTTCGACCGCTGCCCGAACGGGGTCGACCCAGTGCCAGGATTGAGCGAAGACGACGAGGTCGAGAGTGCCATCGGCTAAACCGGTCGCTTCGGCGCTCGCTGCCCGCACGGCAATGGTTTCGCTATCGCCTCGGGACCCTTGGTTCTGCCGCATTGTCGATGGAGCGAATGCGGTGCCCTCGTCAAGGAGGATGAATCCTTCTTGAAAGAGGTCTTCCCTCATGTGCTGGCGCATCGCCTTCGAGGGCTCCACCGCTACGACGCTAAGACCCCGTCGGGCGAGGAGTTGCGTCATTTTTCCCGTTCCCGCACCGATGTCGGCGACGAAATGTGCCCGGTGTCCCAAGGAGGCCTCTGCCTCGTTCAGGAGGGCGTCGAGGACGGGGCTCGGGTAGGCGGGTCTGACGGCGCCGTATCTCGGTGCCTCGACCTCGAAGGGGTTAGTGGATTCCACCTGGGGATCTTATCGGGCCTGCGGAAAAGGGATGCGGCCGATCTGGCTCGAGTGCTCGCTTCACCGCAGGTGATCAGGCGTGGGCGGATCCGCCCCTCAGGTGTTGAAGAATGCGCCGCTGTTGAAGCATGCGCCGATCGCCTCAGGTGATGACAAGGAGGTCTGCGTAGGCACGTGGATCCGCGGCTGCCTTCGCCGACGAGATCCCCACCGCCCTCAGATCCGCATGGGCGCGCGGATCCGCCTCCATTCTTGTTCGACGTTGCTGTAGGTCTGCCCTCAGATCCGCGTGAGCGCGCGGGTCCGTGTCTGCTCTTGCGACGAGCTGTGTCGTGTTCCCTCCCGGCCTCGGTCCCGCAAGACGCCCCAGGTCCTGTTCAGCCCAGGTCTCCCACCATGCGCGGAACATCTCTCCATCGCGTCCGATCGCCCGCCGGTAGCGTTCTTTCTCGCCTCCAGCGGCCTCAACCCACAGGGCGATGGCGGCGTATCGACGCGATTCTCGCGTCAGGGCACCGCAGCCCTCAATAATCAGGGGAGCTCCCGCTTCGATGATGAGTTCTTCGCCGCGGGATTCACTCTCCCAGTCCCAGGGTCGGTAGCGTGCTGGGCGTGCTTCTGCGAGGTCTTTGGCGATTCTGGAGGCGATTGTGCTCCCCGCGTCCAGACCGTGCCATCCCTCGTACAGGGAGTCGAGGGCGAGGACGCGCACAGACTCAACAGGGCCGTGGGAAGCGAAGTCGCCGCTCAGGGAGGAGGCGAGGGAGCGAGCGAGCGCTTGTGCGAGAGTGCTTTTTCCCGCTCCGGACAGGCCATCGATAAGGATGATCGGTGTGGCCGGGCGCGACTTCTCATCGCCACCTTCCTGGGTTCTGTCGGGATCCTGCTCCTCCCCCAGGCTGTGGCTTGCCCGTCGATTGTGGCCCATCTGCACGTCATTGCCCTGCAGGAGGTTCTGGCCTGTCTGCAAACTCTTGTCCTGGACAAGGTTGTTGCCCGTCTGCTGGGCCTCTGCCTCCCCTGTGATTGGCCTCTTCCATGGACTGTTGGCTGTTGTTCTTTCTTGCGTCGCACTGTCAAACGGGTGCGACGACTTCCCCTGGGCAGGAGCGTCTTTGACGGTGGAAGTATCTCCTGTTCGAAGAGGCTCTTGCAGAGCACGGATCGCATTTATGCAGGAATCGAGGAGAGCCTCAGGTAAGGCATCGCTCCCGTCCCAATGGACCTCGATTCGCTTCTCCTGCCAGTACGAGCGAGCCTCGATACGAGTCTTGGTTGGAGTTTTCGCTGGATGGATCTGTGGAAGATCATGGCCCTTGGGAGGCTTTCGGCAAGATTCTTCTCCGCACAGCTCGACGCGTTCTCGCACCTCGTGGGCCTGAAGAGATTCACCTTCCCCATAAGAGTGCGCACACGCCCTCGACTCATCTCGCTTGTGTGCGCCACTGGCGCCCGAGGCTATCGGCACGCGAGGATCCGCCGCACCCGCGCCACCAGCGCCCAAGGCACCCACCTCCCAAGCATCCGCCAGCTCCTCTTCTCCAGCATCCAGGGCACCTATCGCGCCAGTGCCTGTCGGCTCCTCTTCTCCAGAGTCGCTTACTCCCCTTTCCTCAGCGTTGAGCACTCCCACCCTCGTCACCGCCCGATGAGTTCAAAAGACCCGCTGAGGACTGACGCCGTCAAAGCTGCAGTGGGAATGATGAGGGCGACGAGCATCATCACGGCGTCCGCCATTCCGACATGAGAAGGGCGCGCCCATGTCCTCGTCCTCGCCGTCCCAAAACCTCGGGCTTCCATTGTCAGCGAGAGCTTCGCTGATCGACGCAGTGCGAACACCAAGAGGGAGAAGGAACCTATCAGAGCGGAGACCACTACCCTCGCATCGCCGATTCCTCGGATGCGCCGCGCCTGCTCCAAAGCCTTCCAATCGGCCGCCATCAATCCCGTCATGCGCGCAGCTGCGAGAGTGGCGAGCACGGGACGTGCAGGCATGTGGAGGACCTGGGAAAGACCATCTGCCATATCGGTTGGATCGATCTTCGACAAAAGGATGATCGCGGGCGCTCCCACAGCGAGGACGCGCACAAGGATCCCCAGCGCCAAGCGAATCGAGCGTTCAGAAATGATCGCTGGGCCGAGGGACCAGAAGATCTCTCCCCCTGGGTTTGCGTACAGGAGCATCGAGAGCGCAGCGATTGGGGCGGCGATCAGGAGGGGGATCATCCTCAGGGCAAGGGTCGTGGGCCTGATCTGAGCGAGGGGGAGGAGCAGGATTTCGAGGCCGAGGGCGATGCCCGCAGAAATTGGATCGATGGTGATGAGGAGCGGGGTCGTCATGACGATCAGGGCGAGGACCTGCGTCACGGGGTTGACCCTGTTGAGGAGCCTGCGTCTGCGCGAGGGGGCATCGAGCCGTGTCGATGGGGCTTTGTGCTCGGCTGCGCTGCGCACCTGGGCAAAGGAGGCGGCCTCATTCTCGTTTGAAGGCCCGTTTTCGGTCCGGTCTGCGTTCTCACTCAAAGCCAGGGGGTCATTCCGGGTTCCGCCCCCACTCAAAGTCGGGGGGTCATTCCGTGTCGCACTCTGTCTCGGGGAAGCCGTCTCACGTAGGCCTTCGTTCTCACTCCAGGTTCGATTCTCACCCGTCGGATTCGTCCTGTTCACACCCCGGTTCTCGCTCGCGCCTCTGGAGTTGTTCTTCGCTCCCTCGGTGCCCCCGAGGTTCTCAGTGCTCCTGCTGTTCCCAGCATTCCCGGCACTCCGGGAAGTACCGACGCTCCCAGAGTTCCCGGTACTCCGGGCACTCTGAGCAGTCCCGGTGTTCCCAGCGCGACCGGGTGCGCCAATGTCGGAAAGATCGATCACCGTATCCCCCATGGCGGCGACATAGGCAGGATCATGGGTGATCGACACGAGGGTCGTCCCCCGGTCACGTGCATCTCGTAGGAGTCGGACGAGCTCGATCCACGTCCCCCGGTCCTGACCGAAGGTCGGCTCATCGAGGATGAGGAGCTCGGGGGCGCTGATGAGCGCGCTCGCAACCGAGAGTCGACGCTTCTCCCCGCCGGAAAGCGTCATGGGATTCGCCTCGGCGAGGGCGCTGAGTCCCAGGGCCTTCAGATGCTCCTCAACGAGGGGCGCGAGCTCGTCTTCGGACATTCCGGCTTGCCGCGGCCCGATTTCGAGTTCCTCGCGGACGCTTCGCGCGAGGAACTGGTACTCGGGCTCTTGGAAGACCATGGAGATCCGGCCCAAAAGGTCGGCGGAGCGCCACTGGTGGGGGTCCGCCGAGGCGGAGCGCACGGGGTTTCGGGGGACTGCGGAAACGTTTCCATCAAGGGCAGGTAAAAGCCCCGCGAGAGTGAGGCCCAGAGTTGATTTCCCTGTGCCATTCGGCCCGATAATGCAAGTCGATTGCCCTCTGGCGATATCAAGGTTGATTCCGGTGCGAATGGGATGCTCGGGGTCGTATCCGATCGTCAGGCCACGCACGGAAAGGATCGGATCGGAGGGACTCGTCTCATGACGCCGTTTCCCCGGCGCCCCAACTGCGGCAGCGACGTCGTCTCCGGGAAGCCAGATCCCCTGTTCTTTCAGGAGGCTCCCCTGCTCGGCGAGGATACGCTCAACGGGCCCGTCTGCGGCAATCCTCCCCTCGAGGATGACGATGATCCTGTCGACGAGCCCTGCCCACACATCGACGCGATGCTCAACGACAACAAGGGTGGCTCCGCTCGCGGCCAAGACCCCTTCGACTGCGTCACGAACCTCGGCCACTCCAACAGGGTCAAGATTCGCGGTGGGCTCATCGAGGATGAGGAGCCCCGGACGCATGGCGAGAATCGCGGCAAGGGCGAGCCTTTGCTTCTGCCCGCCAGACAAAGCCGAGGTGGGATGGTCGAAGGGGAGATCAAGGCCAACCTCTTCGAGAGCTTCTCCCACTCTCGGCCAGATCTGCTCGCGGGGAACGCTGAGGTTCTCCATCGGGAAGGCGACGTCGTCGCCGACGCGGGCGAGCACGACTTGCGCCTCCGGGTCCTGCATGACCAATCCGATGCGGCCCCGCTGCTGTTCCGGAGGCATGCCGTCGACGCTCAGGCTTCCCCGCGCTTCGCCCTCGTCCTCGCCTCCGAGGATTCCGGCAAGTCCCGCGAGGAGCGTGGACTTACCAGAGCCTGAGGGGCCGAGGATGAGGACGCGCTCACCTGGGGCGATGTCCAAGTCGATGCTGTTGAGGGCCCAGGCGTGGCGGCCGCCGTGGCGCCATCCCCAGGCTCGGGCCTCGACGCAAGCACCCGCTTCTTCGGTTTTCACGAGGAAGCCCGTGGGGCGAGGCTCAGACACGGGCGCGGGCTTCGCGTCCTGCGGCGAAGCGGTCAAGGGCGCCGGTCGCGGCGAGAGCTTTGACGAGAAGCCAGGCGACGAGCCCGCCGAGGACGAGGCCAGACAGGATGCAGCAGATCAGGTACGTGATGAGGAAGGCCGGTCCCATCGCGAGATTCCCGGCGGTGAACAGTTCGAGGACCCACGCGGCGACTCCCGCGCCCAGGCCGGACAGGGCCGCGATACTCGCGTTGTAACGGCGGTACATGAAGATCAAGAAGATGAGTTCGGCGCCGAGTCCTTGGGCGATTCCCGAGTAGAGGGTGCCGATGCCCCACTGGGAGCCGAGGGCTGCTGAGACGGAAGCGGCGATGACTTCGACGAGGATGGCGGCTCCGGGTTTGCGGATGATGAGGCCACCAAGGGTCCCGCCGAGGAGCCAGATCCCCAGGACGAGGCCGCCGATTCCGGGGGTGAGGGCGTCGAGCACGGAGTAGCCCAGACCACCGATCTGATTCCAGACGAGGAAGATCAGGCCGCAGGCGACGCCGAGGACGGCGGCAGTGACCATGTCGACGACGCGCCAGTTGAGACGCGGAGCGGAAGTGGAAGTGGTGGTGCCCATGCTGGGGGTTCTCCTCTCGTTCACAGCACGGTGCGCACGAGCAGGCAGCCTCCCTACGCCGGTATGAGCCGGTTCAGGTTCGACGGTCGAGGGCGAGGGCCCTCCTCTCAACCCGGTTCTTCCAGGTTCCCGTGGCACTGGTTCAAGCCTACTCTCCCGCAGCCTCGAAGCGCGAAGTCAGGGCATTGTCCAGCCCAGTACGAGGCCTCGGCTCCAAGCGCACTGAGCCCTAAATTCGATGCCGGGACACCATGCGAGGACCACCCATCCTTCAAAAGGAGGGCCCCAAGAAAAGGAAGGAGCCTCAAGAAAAGGAGGGTTTCACGACTTGTGGAGGGGTTATATCCCCTCCACTTGCCGCCAACCCCTCCACTCGCGCATCACAGTACGACCGCGCATGCCCCTGCCATGAGCGCGCCACGCGAAGCGACGCCTCCACGCAAGAAAAGACTCAGACACCCTGGTGAGGGGTGGTCGGGGATCGGAAGACACCTCCCCACAAGAAGGGCTCGGAACTGCACAGTACGTGTCAATAAGGTCCAGACTGACCCGTCGGCCGCAAGAGAGCCTCAGAAGTCTTCGAGCTGCCCCATCTCCGCCCGCTTGAGCATGCGGTGACGATGCACGAGCGCCGCCACAGTCACCGCGCCGATCCACACCAAAGAGGGAACCAATCCGGCCCGGGTATCGGGGAAAAGCCCAAGGACGACAACCATGATCGCCATGAAGCCAAGGACCAACCACGCGGAAGCCGCACCGCCGGGAGCCTTGAAGGTCGAGGCCTCATGCAGGTGAGGGCGCTTCTTCAGGTAGATCAGGTAGGAGACGACGATGACGACCCACACGCCCATGAACAGCGTCGCGGACATTGAGGTGACCAGTGTGAAGGCTGCGGAGATCGAATCGCCCGAAGCCATGAGAATGATCGCGCTGAGCAGGAACACGCAAGAGAGGAACAGGGCGTTTCTGGGAACGTGACGCTTCGACAGTTGGGAGAACACTTTGGGCGCATCCCCTCGGTTCGCCAGGCCGAAAAGCATGCGCGACGTCGAGTAAATCCCCGAGTTTGCCGAGGAGGCTGCCGAAGTCAAGACCACGAGGTTGACGATCGTTGCGGCTGCACCTAGGCCCGTCATTGAGAACATCGTGACGAAAGGCGAGCGCTCAGGATCGACCTGATCCCAGGGGGTGACCATCATGATCGCGGCGAGCGCGGCGACGTAGAACAACATGATGCGGATCGGGATCGAATTGATCGCCTTCGGCAGAGTTTTCACGGGGTCCGCAGTCTCGGCGACGGTGGTGCCGACCAGTTCAATGCCCACGAAAGCGAAAAGAGCGATCTGAAAACCGCCGAGGAAACCCATCACACCTGTCGGGAAGAAACCTCCATGCGACCAAAGATTCGAGGCCGCGGCAGCGGTTCCGGCCTCGTCGACGGTGCCCATGAAGACCATTCCGATTCCCACGAAAACGAGGGCGAGGATCGCGATGATCTTCACGAGGGCGAACCAGAACTCTGTTTCACCGAAGGCCTTCACCGTCATCGCATTGAGCGTGAAGAGGAGAGCCGTCATGATCACAATCGGGATCCACGCAGGCGTAGTGGGCCACCAAAACCGAATGTAACCGGTGATCGCGACCATGTCCGCGACACCGGTGACGACCCAGCACATCCAGTAGGTCCACCCCGTGACGAAACCGGCCCAGGGGCCGATGAGGTCGCGTGCAATGTCCGCGAAAGTCGTGTAGCGCGAATCGGAGAGTAAGAGTTCTCCCATGGCGCGCATGAAGAGGAAGAGGACGGCTCCGATGATGATGTAGACGAAGAGGACCGAGGGTCCCGCCGTTGCGATCGTTTTTCCCGAGCCCATGAACAGGCCCGTGCCGATTGCTCCGCCGATTGCAATGAGCTGGACGTGACGGTTCTGCAAAGTGCGCTGCAGATCCTGTGTCCCTGACACGGCTGCGGTGTCCTTCGCGGTCATCGGGCTCCTTCAAGATCGGATGGGCTCAATGCGCCCATGCCTGTGGGGATTCCCGATAACGCTACTCCACGGCGGGCTTTGGACGCTCTTCAACCTTGAAAGTGGGCTCCGACCGTCCAGGTTCAGGCTTCCAGGTGCGCCTTCACGGCCGCGAGCGCGACCTCCCACATGGCGAGCTCGTCCTCGCAAATCGAACGGGCTGAGGCATCGTCTTCGGCGATGGCGGAGAAGCCGGACTCTTCCACGTGGACTGCAATGCCTGAGCCTTCTTCGGATAGGGAGATCTCGATGCTCGTCGAGGCGTCTTCGGGAAGTTCGTCGGAGGCGAGCGGATACCAGCGGAAGGAGACGATGTCCATCGGGTCTTCGTCGCCTTTTTCGACGAGCCATTCACCCGCTTCCGGGTCGTTCACGCGGTAATAGCCGTGCTCATCGCGGGTGACCTCGTGGTCGCCGACGGGTCCGTCGTTCACCCACCAGCCCGGTTCTGCGACGATGCCCCACACGTCCTCGACGGACGCTTTGATCGTCATATCGACTTCGATGCGATCGAAGTCCTCTTCCGGCTGGGCGGTGTCATCGTCGAAGAAGCTCATGCCTCAAAGGTAATCGTCAAGGGCCATGTCGGCACCCTAAACGGCGTGGGGAAGCCGCGTTTTTCCCCAGCGGAACACCGAGTTCGGGCCTTGGTCCCGATGTCGAGGTCGAGGGGCCTTTTAAGGTGACGGAGAACCACGGACATGATCCGCATCACGTCCTTCGACTCCTACGATAAGGAGCACCTATGCGAATCGCTGTTCCACGCGAGAGGGAGGGCCAGCCGCTCGTTGCCGCTGCCCCACAGACCGTCGAGCTTCTCATTCGCCTCGGATACGAGGTCCTCGTTGAGCGCGGCGCAGGCCTTCGCGCGTCCTTCCCAGATTCCCTGTACGAGGACGCGGGCGCGAGCCTCGTTGATGCGCACAGCGTGTGGGCAGCTGATGTCGTCATCGCGGTCGACACTCCGAATGAGGAGCAGCTCGCGGCGATGAGGCCCGGCGCAACCCTGATCGCCCGTCTCGCCCCACAGCAGACCCCGGGGCTTGCCGAAAGTTTGGCGCCCCTGGGGATCACGGCGCTCGCGATGGATGCGGTCCCGAGGATTTCTCGCGCACAGGCGATGGATGTTCTTTCCTCTCAGGCGAATATCGCGGGCTATCGGGCCGTCGTGGAGGCTGCGAATCGTTTCGGGCGAGTCTTCACCGGTCAGGTCACCGCTGCGGGCAAGATGCCGCCCGCCCGCGTCTACGTCATTGGTGCGGGCGTTGCAGGACTCGCGGCGATTGGAACTGCGAATTCAATGGGGGCTCTCGTCTCGGCGACGGATGTGCGTCCCGAGGTCGCCGAACAGGTCGAGTCGATGGGCGCAAGTTTCGTACCCCTGCCGACTTCTCAGGGAAAGTCTGAGGACGGGTACGCGAAGGCTCTGTCCGCCGAGGAAGCGGCGGCGGCGAATGCTCTCTATGCTGTGCAGGCCGCGAAGTCCGATATTGTCATCACGACCGCGAATATTCCCGGCAGGACAGCGCCGATCCTCCTCGACGAGAACGCTATCGCAGGCATGGCACCGGGTTCGATCATTGTTGACATGGCTGCCGTGAACGGTGGGAACTGTGCGCTCACCGTCCCCGGGGAGGTTGTGACGACTGCCAATAGTGTGACGATCATCGGCTACGTTGACCTCGCTGGACACCTGCCCACTCAGGCTTCCGGTTTGTATGGGCGCAATGTCGCGAATCTTCTCGAACTCATGACGCCCGGCAGGGACGGTGAACTCGTCGTTGACCTTGATGATGAGATCGTCAGGGGAATCGCCGTCAGTGTCGAAGGCTCGATCATGTGGCCGCCACCGCCGATCCGCGTGTCCGCTGCCCCTGCGAAAGTCGCGAGCGGGCCCAGCGAGCAGGAGCTCGCTGAAGAGGCGGCGCGCAGGGCCGCGAAGGAGAAGAGGACGAAACGCACTGGACTGATCGGCCTCATTCTCGCGATCGTAGTGTTCATCGCTCTCATCCTCGTGACTCCTGCGGCGGCGACCGGGCACTACATTGTTCTCATCCTCGCGGTGATTCTCGGCTTCTATGTCATCTCGAATGTCACTCCGGCGCTACACACTCCGCTCATGTCGGTGACGAATGCGATCTCGGGGATCATCCTCATTGGCGCGATCTCGCAGATCGGCGACCCGCATCCGCTCATCGCGGGTACGAGCTTCGTCGCGATCGTCCTCGCGTCCGTCAACATCTTCGGCGGCTTCGCGGTGACGCACCGCATGCTCGCGATGTTCAGGAAGTGAAGCGCCATGCACAACCTTGAAAACCTCCCTCTGGATTTGTCCGCTCTCAACCAGCCGGTGACGCTCGCCTACATTGCTGCGTCGATCCTTTTCATCCTCGCCTGCTCGGGCCTGTCCCGACATGAGAGCGCTGTGAAGGGCAATATCGCGGGCATGGTCGGTATGGCTTTCGCCTGTGCCGCCGCGATCGTGCTTGTCCTCGCAGGTGAACCGGCTCACGGCGTCCTCGTTACCGCTGTGCTCATCGCCTTGGCGATCGGTCTTGGTGGTGCGATCGGAATCTATAGGGCGCTCCATGTTGAGATGACGGGGATGCCGCAGCTCATCGCCATTTTCAACGGTCTCGTCGGACTTGCGGCTGTCCTTGTCGGCTACAACTCCTATCTGCATCCCGATGTTTCCTCCGCTTCCCTCGGGTCCTTCCACTACGGCGAGGTGTTCCTCTCCGTGTTCGTTGGAGCGGTGACTTTCACGGGGTCGATTGTTGCGGGGTTGAAGCTTCAGGGGCGTATTCCCGGTCGTCCGATTCTCCTGCCCGCCCGCAACTGGTTGAATCTCGTAGCCCTCATCGTATGTCTCGTGCTCGCTGTCCTTTTCGTGGAGCATGGTGATTTCTCGCTCGCGGCTTGGGCGTGCCTCGTCCTCATGACGGTCATCGCCCTGACTCTCGGGATTCACCTTGTTATCGCGATCGGCGGTGGCGATATGCCCGTTGTCGTGTCCATCATGAACTCGTATTCGGGGTGGGCCTCGGCCTTCACCGGTTTCCTCGTTGACAATGATCTGCTCATCATCACGGGCGCGATTGTCGGTTCTTCGGGCGCTTACCTGTCCTATCTCATGTGCGAAGCGATGAACCGTTCCTTCCTCAATGTCCTTCTCGGAGGTTTTGGCACGGATGCGTCGACGGCGCATGTGCATGGTGGGGAAGAAGAGGGCGAGATCCGCGAGGTCGATACGTCCACGGTCGCTGATCTGCTCCTTGGGTCCAAGCGCGTGGTCATCACGCCCGGCTACGGCATGGCCGTCGCACAGGCGCAGTACCCGGTTGCCGCTCTCGTCGAAGATCTTGAGGCGCGCGGTATCACGGTCACCTTCGGGATCCACCCGGTCGCCGGGCGCCTGCCCGGTCATATGAATGTCCTTCTCGCCGAGGCGAAGGTCCCTTATGACATCGTCCTCGAGATGGATGAGGTGAATGATGACTTCGGCGAGGTCGATGTCGTTCTCGTCATTGGGGCGAATGACACGGTGAATCCGGCGGCTGGGGAGCCCGGCTCCCCGATCGCGGGCATGCCCGTGCTGAAGGTCTGGGATGCGAAGCGCGTCATCGTGTTCAAGCGCTCCATGGCCACCGGGTACGCGGGCGTCCAAAATCCCCTTTTCTTCAGGGAGAACACGTCGATGCTTTTCGGCGATGCGAAGGACAGTGTCGAGGCGATCGACAGGGCCGTCGAGACGGTCGCGCCCCTGCGGGGCTGAGAGGTCCCTCTCCTCTCTCTTCGTCTTTTCAGTGGGCGCGACGCGCCCACTGCGAGGCTGAGGGGTTCCTGCGGGGTCGGGTGGGCCTTGGGGTCTCGTAGTTTGTCGAGTCCCCAAGGCTTACTCGAGGGCTTCAGGTCTCGCGGATGAGCCCTGGGCCGAGGCACGGGCTCTGGGCCCCGAGGGCTCAAGCGCGGGCTTCAAAATTAGCTCAGACGAGTGAACTCCTGAACTGCGAAGGTAGTGCCAGCTCACGCGAACACGACGAGGGCATTACCTCCCTGTTGGTGTAGGGGCTTCAGGACAGGCGCGTGATGCGGTAGCGCCAGCTGAGTGGCCCTTCTTCTAAGGTCTCCACTCGGTAGTGGGACTCGGAGTTCTGGAGGTGCTCGAAGAGCGCTTGGGGGGCATGAGGGGCGAGAATACGAATGTTCTCTCCAATGGGCAGGATGTCCATCGCATGGAAGACGAGGGCGTGGCGCACGACTTTCGGGAGGGCGTGGATGTCGAGTTCCTCAACGCCGCTTGCTTCTGCAACGCCGCTTCCCTCTGGGAGTCCCTGGGCGGCAGGCCTTTTCTGAGCAGCGCTCTGAGTGCGCCTTCCACCGTGGCCATGCCCACCGCAGCCGCAGCCGCCGCGACTACCCCCATGCCCGCCGCAACCGCAGCCGCCGCTCGTCTTGAGATTTTCAACCTTGGTTCTCGCATCAACGAGTGTGAAGATCTGGTGAGTCGTCGTGGGCGCTGCCTCGGGCATGGTATCGGCCATCTTGGGCATGGTGTCGGCCATGAAATCTCCTGAAGAACTGTGGATGGGGATACCCCGGTGGGGGTGCTCGTCCAGTGTATTGCGATGAATCGGACACATGAGACCCGAGAGGCTTTCGCAGATCGGCGGAGCTTCACCTCATACCTCGCGCGCCCTGCACGAGCGATCGGCTCCGTCTGAGCCTTCGGCAACCTATCTGACCACTTCGGTGCTCTGTCTAAGCCTTCGGGACCCCGTCTGAGCCCCTCGCCACCCACAAGTCTGCGCCTCTTGCCCCTGGCTATGAGCCTTCGTCGGCCTTCAGTCTTCGACGAGGGCGAACTCGGCCTCGACCTCGACGGACACATTCAACGGCAGAGCAGCAACGCCGACCGCGCTGCGCGCGTGGGCAGAGCCGAATACCTCGCCGAAGAGTTCAGAGGCGCCATTGATGACACTCGCCTGAGCGTAGAAGTCGGGGCGCGATGCCACGAAACCAACGACCTTCACGACACCTGCGAGGCGGTCGATGCCTCCCGCGAGCGCAGCGGCGGCGGCCAGGGCGTTCAAAGCGCAGACGCGCGCGGCATCTTTCGCATCTTCGGGGTCGGCCCCGTCCTCGCCGACAGCACCGATGCAGACCGGCTCGCCCTCGACGACGGGGATCTGGCCGGAAGTTCGGATGACGCCCCGGTCGAGTACAGCGGGCACATAGGCGGCGACCGGGGTAGCGACTGGGGGCAGTTCGAGGCCGAGCTCGGCGAGCTTTTCGGAGGGGAGAGTCATGATGCGCCTTTCATTTCACGCTCGAAGGGGGTGATGATCTCCAAGCCTTGTGCTGTTGCGCAATCCTTGACATCGCGCTTTGCAAGACTATATCTGCGACTCATGCCCCATCTGCCTGCCGCCCTCGGCTTTGGTGACACTGATGGGGAAGAGGCTGAGGCTGGCTCATGCCCATCTGCCTGTCGCCCGCGATCTCCAACTCCCTTCGACAGTGCTACCCACCCCACCCACGTTGTCGTCTCGCCGCACTAAGACGAACCAACATGAAGAATCGCAGCTGAGGATCTGCTTGCGATTGCTCAAGCGACGAAGTACCTAGACAGGGTCCTCGTCCACCGGTTCCTCGGAAGCGAGGGGTCGAGGACGGCCATCGCAGTCGCGTATTTCGAGATGCGCGCCGGGCGGTGTCCCCTCTCCCAGAGGAGATGGTCGAGCGCGGAGGGCGTAGAGCCCGACTTCGTCTCAATGATGACGAAGTCGGACGCTTCAAGACTCGCGCCCTCCTCATCCCTGGCCCCGACATGACGCAGGCTCGTCCACTTCAGGTCGGAGTCTATGGTCGCCCGCCCATCCCCGTGGGGCATGAGCAGAGTCGCACGCGTATAGGAGCCGCGTAAGACCGGACGAAGCGAGCCCGGGGTCGGCGCCTCACAAGCAGCGATTGTGAGAGTCTTTCGGATCCATGCCTCGCCCTCGGCGGTGATCCTTCCCGCGCGGGCGTCCTCGACACTGCAGGGAATGCGGGTCTTGACGGTCGTCTTGCGCGCTCCTCGGATCTTCACTTCAAGGAAGGCGATGCCTGAGTCGAGGTAGGCGCGGGTGCGGATCTTGTATCGGCGCCTGCGGGGCCTGGCCGTATCGAGGAAGGATCGCAGTCCCGGCGTGTCGAAATAGGTCGATGCATAGGCCTGGGAGCGGACCCCTGCGATGCTGAGGACCTTCGTGTCCGTGTCGAGGCCGGACATGATGTCGGGGATATGCGAGCGGGTGACAATGTATTTGCGGTCGACTCGCGTCAGCATCTCCGCCTGCTCGTTGAGTTCAGCGAGTCCGATCGTGTCGAGGTCGACGGAGATGAGCGCATCGGCACTGCGCTGAATGATGCGCGGGTGTTGGAGGAGATGGGGCGTCATCGCAGGTCCTTCCGGGTGCAGTGTCAAGCTCGGTGCACTATCGGTCAGGGTTTCGGCGCGGCAGAAACGAGGGTGTGGGCGCTTGCCTGCTGGGCGGCGCTACGCTCAACGCGAGGTCCTGCCTGTTCGTCGAGCTGGCGCTGCCTGGCCGCAGTTCGCTCGGCACGCGTGTAGTCACGGAATCGGACATCGACGAGGGTGAGGTCGTTGACGAAGTCGACGCGGATGACTCGGGTGCCGATGACTCTTGCGCCGAGGCGCTCGCCAAGAGCGGCCCGAAGTGCTCCCTCCTCAGTGATGGCGCGGTCGAGTTGCACAGTCTGGTTCGAGTAGCGCCCGAAGAGGAGACGAGAATCCCCGAATGCGAGAGCCACGAGGATGAGGGCGACAAGTCCGACGACGAGGGGCGTCGGCGTACTCGTCATTCCCATGAGCAAGCCGATGGACAGGGAGGCGAAGTAGTAGGCGATCTCGTGCTGGGTGATCTCGTCGGAGCGCAGGCGGATGATCGAGAGGACGCCGAAGAGGCCGAGGCCGAGGCCTGCGGACACTGCGGAGTTCGCGAGGACCGTTGCGACGGCGAGGACGCCGACGTTGACGCCGAGGAACGCGGCGACGAGGTCTGCCCTCCTGTGTCTGGGGAAGTAGAGGCCGAAGACGAGGACGAGCATAGCGACGAGGTCGATGCCGATCGTGATGAGCGCGGTCATGATGTTCTCCTTTTCTTGATCTCTTGGTGTTATTGCACTCCCTCTCCTTAAATCTGTGCTGTGGAGGAGATGAGAGGCTTCTAAGGCTTGAGGTGTTCTCAGATTCAAGGCGTTGCAGGGTGAGACCGGCTCCCGATTCGCCTTACCGGACAAGCAGATGCGGGGACAATGGGGACATGAGGCACATCATCTGGGACATGGGCGGCACTCTCGTCAACACTTATCCAGAGGTCGACCGTTGCCTGTGCGAAGCGACCTTCGGCAACTGCGATCCTGAGAATCTGCGCGTGGTCACCTTGGCGACGCGGCGATCCATCGCCCACGCCATGGACACTCTCGTGGGCCAGCACGGCGCCAATCGGGGTGCACTGGAAAACGCTTACGAGGCCCTCAAGGAGCGCTGGCGTCACCAACCCGCCCCCGTTATGGAAGGGGCGCTTGAGGTGATGGAGCGGGTCAGTCGGGTCGGTGGCTTGAACCTCGTGGCCACCCACCGTGACCGCACCAGCGCTCAGCATTTGCTGAGCGCCCTGAACCTGCACGTGGATGACATGGTCTGCGCCCCTGATGGGATTGAGCGCAAGCCGAGTCCGGCGATGAACCTGCTCCTGGCGAAGAAGCACGGACTCGACCCCGGTGAGGTCTTGTGTGTCGGAGATCGTCCGATCGACATCGCCGCCGCGCGCGATGCCCATATGCCCGCGGCTTTGCTCGTGCGCCCCGGGACTTCCGTCATGCTGCCCGATGATGCGCCGGGTGCCCTCGTCGTGGCGAGCCTGACGGATTTACTGTCCCTTTTCACCCCCGCTTCGGACTGAGGCTTCTCAGCCGCGAGGCCCTGGCATGCGGCCCCCGCCCATCTGCCCTGCTGCAGGCTCACCGGCCGTCACCGAGGTCGAGACCCCGTCAACACTGAGCGTGTACTGCGCGCCCGCCGTCATCTCGGCGCTTGAGAAGATCACGGAAGCGAAAGCCTTCGGGGAGGTGTAGCTCGCCAGGACGACGCCCTGGGCATCGCTGATCGTGATTGTGGATCCTGCGGAGCCTGAGACTGTGGAGGAGACCCACCCTTCACCTTCCGTTGAGGAAGGCGCCTGGGCCATGTCCGAAGAGCCGATGGCGAGCAGGGTTCCCCCGCTGAGAGTCATCGTCCCGTTGTAGTCGAGCGCCCCATTCGCCCCGTTTTCGGGACCGTAGATCGTGGTGTTCCCTCCGCTGATGGTGATGGAGCCATTGGAGTCGATGCCGTCGCCCCCTGCGTTGACGGTGAGGGTCCCTCCGGTGATGTTGAGTTGTTCGCCGGTGTCTTCGAATTCGCCTCCCATTCCAGCGCCGGGAGCACCCTGTCCTTTGGAGTCTCCGCTCTTGTCCCCGGGATTGGGAGGGGCCGCTGCCCCGAAGCCCCCGTTAGGGGCGCCCTCAGGTGGGATGGCACCCTGAGGCGGGGTGGCACCTTCAGGAGCTGCACCCTGGCCAGATGCCCCGACATGTGAATCCTTCGTCGTTGTTTCAGAGTTCTCAGTCGAAGACGAGCCGTCCTGCACAGCTGCCACGCCTGCTTCAACGCTTGTCGAGCCCGAGGCGTTCACCCCGTCATCGGTGGCGACCAGATCAACGGTGCCCCCGGAAATCGTGATCAGGCCGGCTTCGAGGCCTTCATTCGATTGGGAGACGGCAAGATCAGCACCGTCGAGAACCGCGGCCACTTCCGCGTGGGCACCATCATCACCGCTGGCCACTGTGATCGTCCCAGAGCTCAGGCGCAGCGCCCCATTCGAGTGGAGTCCGTCATCTGCGGAGTCGATGTTGAGGCTCGCGTCCTCGCTAATGAGATAGACCCCGGCTTTCACGCCCTTCGTTGAAGTGGAGGCGTTCAGGGTCGAGGAGGCTCCGCCTCCGGCTTTCACATCGATGCTGCCTCCCGTCAAGATGACGTCGGTCTGAGCGTCGATGCCATCGCCACCGGAAGTGATGGAGACTTCTCCACCCTGGATCGTGATGTAACCGGCGTTCGTGTCTGCGTCCTGATCGGCTTTGAGCCCATCACCACCGGCTTCGACGCTGATCGTGCCACCCGCAATGGTGAGGGAGTCCTTTCCGCGCAGGCCATCGTCTACGGCTGTGAGCATGAGTGTTCCCGAGAGGATGTACAGGTCGTCTGTGGAGGTGATCGCATCGTTCCCCCTCCCGGTGACCTTCAATGTCCCCTCCCCTGTGATTGTGAGGTCGCAGTCCGCGTAGATCGCAGCATTCGCCTCCGCCGAATCCTCATAGGAGGAGGCGTCTGACACGGTGGAGTTTCCTTTCAAGGAGATCACCACGTTGTCCGCGCTGTGCGCCCAAATGGCTGCGCCGGACTGGTTCTCGATTGAAGCATTGTCGACAATGAGGATGACATCGGCATCTTTCGGGGCGTCGATGATGATCTGTCCTTTGAGTTGGCCGCTGAGCCGATAGACCCCGGCCCGGGTGATCGTCACCGTCGAGTCCTTGACGTTCACCCCCTCCGCGTCGCTGGTCGCAGTCGATGTGTGCAAGCTGATCGTCTGAGCGCTCGCCCCATCCCACTCGTCATCGCCGACATGGGATGCCGGAGTGTTTTCGGCGAGGGCCTGCGCTGCGCTGGGTGGTGCTGCGGTGTGAGATGCGGGTGTGCCTTCGCTCGCGGATTGACTGGAGCCAAGAGTGTTGTTGAGGCTGTCCAGCGCATTCGTGGCTGAACATCCGGCGAGCGCGATGGAGGCGAGGAAGGCGAGGGACCCGAGCTTCAGTGGCTTTGCGCTCGCTCGTTTTCTCAATGGATGTCTCATATTCACACGTCCTTCACGTGAGTCGGAAACGGTGCGCAGCCTTCACCTCCATGGGTGTTGGAGGTTCATCGAGGACCGTATTCATCATGTGCCCGTCTGTTTCGCAAGCTCTGGTCGCCTGCGCTTCGGGGTTGAGAATCCGCTCAAACTGTGGTTCGCGCGAACGTCGATACGGCATCTATTCGGCCACGCTCTCCTGCGCTCATCCTGAACTCCTCCTGAGCGTGCTCTGCGGGTATCGCAAAAGTCTGATGGGACCTGACTGGGAGTTTCCTTTACGACAGTGCAGTGGTGTGTTTTATCGCCCGAGGCTCTTCACCGTTTCACACTGTGGTCACCGCGATGCCCGAGTTTTCAAGGGAAAAGCGCAAATCTATGCAAATGGGACCGAGTTTCCTCCCCTGGGCATAGCGTCAAGAGCATGGTCGAAGTGAGAATCCACGGTCGAGGAGGACAGGGCGTCGTCACCGCGTCCGACCTGCTCGCAATGGCAGCATTCACCGATGGGCACCACGCGCAAGCGTTCCCCTCCTTCGGTTCAGAGCGCACCGGCGCGCCAGTGGTCGCCTTCTGCAGGATCGCCGAGACGGAGATCCGCACGCGCGAACCCGTCCTCGAACCCGATGTCGTCGTCGTCCAAGACCCGACTCTCCTGAGCGTGATGGACGTGTTCGCCGGTCTCAAACCCGCAGGCTACGCGCTGCTCAACTCCACGAAGAGCTTCGAGGAGCTGGGCCTATCCGAACTGGTGAATCGACTGCCGAAGGGGCATGCGATCACCCTTCCCGCATTCGACCTCGCCCGCGAGCATGTGGGCCGCCCCGTCCCCAACGCCGTCATGCTCGGCGGGATCGCAGCCCTCACAGGACTCATCCGCCTGCAGTCGGTGACCGACGCGATCCGCCACCGCTTCCCCGGAAAGGTCGGTGACGCGAACGTGTCCGCCGCGACCGCCGCATACGACCTCGTCGCCGCCGAACGCGGCCGCGCGGACTCGAAGGAGAACGCCGATGCGTGAACAGATCGAAGGATCCCAGGCGATAGCGAAGACCATCGCCGCATGTCGACCCGAGGTCGTGGCCGCCTACCCGATCAGCCCTCAGACGCACATTGTTGAAGCACTGTCCGCCCTCGTGAAAAAGGGTGAGATCGAGGGCTGCGAATACCTCAACGTCGAGTCCGAGTTCGGCGCGATGTCGGCGTGCATCGGCGCTTCAGCGGTCGGGGCACGCACCTACACGGCGACGGCCTCACAGGGCCTCCTCTTCATGGTCGAGGCCGTGTACAACGCTTCGGGCCTTGGCCTCCCGATCGTCATGACGGTCGCGAACCGGGCGATCGGCGCTCCCATCAACATCTGGAACGACCATACGGATGCGATGAGCCAACGCGACTCCGGGTGGCTCCAACTCTACGCGGAAACGAACCAGGAGGCCGCCGACCTGCATGTCCAAGCCTTCCGCATCGCCGAGGAGCTGTCCCTGCCCGTGATGGTCTGCATGGATGGGTTCATCCTCACTCACGCGATGGAGATCGTGGACGTGCCCGAGGCCGAGGACGTCGCCCGCTTCCTCCCGCCCTATGAGCCCCGCCAGGTCCTCGACCCGGCGAATCCCGTGTCGATCGGTGCAATGGTCGGCCCAGAGGCCTACACGGAGGTCCGTTATCTCGCGCACCACCGTCAGATGCAGGCTCTCGAGCTCATCCCGAAGATCCAAAAGGAGTTCGCCGAAGTGTTCGGCCGAGACTCCGGCGGCCTCGTTCGCCCCTACAGGATTGAGGATGCGGACACGATCATCGTGTCGATGGGCTCTGTTCTCGGGACCATCAAGGATGTCGTCGATGAGCGCCGTGAGCGCGGGGAGAAGATCGGGGTCCTGGGGATCACGAGCTTCCGTCCCTTCCCCACCGAGGCCGTGCGCGACGCTTTGAAGGACTGCAGGCGCTTCATCAATATTGAAAAGGCCTTCTCCGTCGGCATCGGCGGCATCGTCTCGTCTTACTGCCGCGGCGCCGTGCGAGGCATGGGGATTGAGAACTTCGAGGTCTTCGCGGGCCTTGGTGGGCGTCCGATCACGAAGGCCTCCCTGCACGGCCTTCTTGACGCCTCCGCACAGAACACTCTTGAAGCGCAGACCTTCCTCGACCTCGACCGGGAACTCGTTGATGCCGAGCTGGCCCGCGAGGCTGCCTCCCGTCTGTCTGGCCCGCTCGCGGAGAACATTGTCCGTGACTCCTATGCACGCTCCGACGCGGCGCTTGCTAACGAAACCGGGAACTGAAAGGAGAAGGATCATGTCCGTCCACCTCGGGATCCCCGAAGTTCAAGAGACCGCGATCCCCGCGCGCGAGCACGTGAAGTTCTACCAGGTCGGCTCTTATGCGGTCGGCAACAGGCTCGCCGAAGAGGACTATCGTTCACTCCAGTCCGACCCGAACCGCTGGAACACCCTCACCTCTGGCCACCGCGCCTGTCAGGGCTGCGGTGAGGCCCTCGGCGCCCGCTACGCCCTCGACTCGGCGGCCGCCGCAAGCGGAGGCGACATTGTCGCGGTGAATGCGACGGGCTGTCTGGAAGTCTTCTCCACGCCCTACCCGGAGTCGGCGTGGACGCTTCCCTGGCTGCATTCTCTGTTCGGCAACGCCCCCGCAGTCGCCGCCGGGGCCGCGGCCGGCCTGGCGGCCAAGGGGAAAACGACTCGGGTCGTCGCCCAGGGCGGTGACGGTGGAACCGTTGACATCGGCATGGGTTGCTTATCGGGCATGTTCGAACGCAATGACGATGTCTTGTACATCTGCTACGACAATGAGGCGTACATGAACACGGGCGTGCAGCGTTCGGGGGCGACTCCCCCGACGGCTCGCACCGCGACGACCCAACCGGTCGGCCCGAATCCGGGCAATCGCTTCGGCCAGGGCAAGGACATGGCTCGGATCGCAATGGCCCACGAGATCCCCTATGTTGCGACTGCGACCGTCGCCGATCTTCGCGACCTTGAGCACAAGGTGAAGAAAGCGATGAGCTACCACGGGGCGCGCTACATCCACGTCCTCGTCCCCTGTCCGCTGGGGTGGGGCGCGGCATCGAGTATCACCGTCAAGCTGGCCCGGCTTGCAACGCAGACCGGCCTGTTCCCTGTGTTCGAGGCCGAGGGCGGGGAGATCACCTCTGTGACGAAGATTCGTCGTCCTGCTCCCGTCGAGGAGTATCTGCGTCCGCAGAGGCGCTTCGCGCACTTGTTCAAGGGCGGGGGCGACGCTGAGACTCTTGCGCGCCTCCAGGCGATCGCGGATCGCAATATTCGCCGCTACGGCCTCATTGATGAGGAGAACCTCGACGAGGATGTGCGCGCCCGCGTGCTTTCTGCGCCCGAGGATCCGGAGGGGCGCTATGAGTGCATCCTTCATGCCGCTTCGCAGACGAAGCAGGGACGTGCCGAGGCTGCTGCCTTCGCTGAGGCCTTTGAAAGTGGAGGGCCGGCGACGCAGATCCGCAGGCCCGACACAGTGATGAGGGCGTCGCTGCGCACGAACGCCCCAGAGCAGGAGTAATGCCATGACGATGGAGAAACAGCCTTTCGCGATCACCCTCAATGTCGGGTCATCGCTCGCGAACGAAACGGGTTCGTGGCGCACGGAGCGTCCCGTCTACGTGAACCTCCTGCCCCCGTGCAATAAGGCGTGCCCGGCCGGGGAGAACATTCAGCAGTGGCTCTACCACGCTGAGGAGGGTGACTACCAGGCCGCGTGGCGCGAGATCATGGTGAACAATCCGATGCCTGCGACGATGGGCCGGGTCTGTTACCACCCGTGCCAGAACGCATGCAATCGCGTGCAGGTCGACGAGGCTGTGGGGATCAATGCGATTGAGCGTTTCCTCGGGGACAAGGCGATCGAGCAGGGATGGCGCGTCCCTATGTTGGCTGCGGATTCGGGCAAGTCCGTCCTCATTGTGGGGGCCGGGCCTTCTGGCTTGTCGGCCGCATACCATCTGCGCCTTGCGGGGCATCGCGTCCACATTAAAGAGGCGGGACCGATGGCGGGCGGCATGATGCGTTTCGGCATCCCCTCGTATCGTCTGCCGCGTGGAATCCTCGATGCTGAGATCCGCAGGATTGAGGAGATGGGTGTTTCCATCGAATACAACGCCAAGGTCGAGAATGTCGAGGACGAGCTCGGTAAGTGGGACGCGATCTTCCTCGCGGTCGGCGCACATATTGGTCGTCGCACTGATATTCCCGCAGGCGAGTCGGCGAAGATCATGGATGCCGTCTCCCTGCTCCAGGGCGTTGAGACGGGTGAGCGCCCGATGCTCGGCCGAAGGGTCGTCATCTACGGCGGCGGCAACACCGCGATCGACGTGGCTCGAACGGCGAAACGCCTCGGCGCTTTAGAGGCGATCATCGTCTACCGGCGCACCCGGGACCGTATGCCCGCCCATGATTCTGAGGTCGCTGAAGCCGAGGAAGAGGGCATCATGATGCGCTGGCTGTCCACGGTCAAGCACGTGGACGGGGGGACTTTGACCATTGAGAAGATGGAACTCGACGATTCGGGTTTCCCCCAGCCGACCGGCGAGTTCGAGGAGCTCGGCGCGGACTCCCTCATCATGGCGCTCGGCCAGGAGGCGGATCTGTCCTTGATCGAGAATTCCTCCGGCATTGAGATCGAGGATGGGGTGGTCAAGGTCAGTGACCAGATGATGACCGGTATTGAGGGTGTTTTCGCCGGCGGCGACATGGTGCCCTCGGAGCGCACGGTCACGGTCGCAATCGGTCATGGGAAGAAGGCTTCGCGTTATATCGATGCCTACTTGCACGGTACGACCTACACCCCGGCCCCGAAGCATGCTGATGCGGAGTTCTCCCGCATGACGCCGTGGTACTACGCGGATGCTCCACGTCAGGTGCGTGCAAAGCTCGAGGGTGCGAGGCGCGCGTCGACTTTTGACGAGGTCGTTCAGGGGCTTGACGAAGAGTCGGCATTGTTCGAAGCGCGCCGCTGCATGTCCTGCGGCAATTGTTTCGGCTGTGATAACTGCTTCGGCGTGTGTCCGGATAATGCGATCGTGAAGATCACTCCTGGCGAGTACGAGTTCAAGTACGACTACTGCAAGGGTTGCGGTTTGTGCGCCGAGGAGTGCCCCTGCGGTGCGATTTCAATGGTGCCGGAGCAGGTGTAACGGCGGAACGACTCTCGGGGTGTGGCTGGGCGGCGTGGAGCCGCTCCGCCACGCTCCGCGCCAGTCTTAAGAACCGTAGTCAATCAGCGTTGTTGTCGTAGTGCCACTCGGTGATCAGATTAGCGAACTTCGGTAGCCCGGCCTTCGACAAACGATGAACCATGTCCCTCCAATTGAGACCTCTCACATCGCTCATCTCGTCGATGATCGTGACAATTCTCTGTGGATACCACGGCTTGAGATCCCACAGGTCGAGCATGAATTCATCGGGACCCTGGGCAAATAATTCGGCCTGCTCCAGTGCATCCTGCGGAAAGTCTTTTAAATTGAATGTGACAATCACATCGGCATTTCCCGCAATCGCAGCGGCACATACGTGCTCGTCATTACTGTCAGGCAGTTCGGGGCATCGTTCTCGAAACACCTTCCAATCGGAGACCGTTGCCTGTGGGAAGGCTCTTATCATGTCCTGAATCCGCTCATCGATGTTATTCCGAGGAATCGATGGATTGAGCTGTACCAGCGTCCGCGAGACCTCTTCGATGATGCGGTCTGACCACAGTAGATCGTAGAAGCCCTACTCGGCGCAGCGCAGGAAAACATCCGCAACAGTGATGGGAACCAGCACATTCGCATCAAGAAGGGCACGGAAACTCACTCTGCACTCATCCCCGATCTCACGACTCTCACCGCTTCGGCGACTTCTTCGGGGGTCGGATCATCAAATTGATGCTCTCGAGCCGACTCCGAGAACCTCATGATGGCCGCTCGCCGCTCTGCGGCCCGCTTTGCTCGATACCGCTCAAGGTCTTCGAGCATCACGTATCGATGCCGATTCGGCTTATCGAAGGGGATCTTTCCTTCCTCAAGAAGTTTCACAAGAGTCGGACGAGACACACCGAGGATCTCCGCAGCCTCCCCGGTCGTCAGACGCATGGCGGTCGGAGTCAGCACGATTGCCCGTCCAGCCTGCATGGCTTCAACGACATCGCGAAGCACACTGAACACCTCTTCCGGCAGAGGGATCGCATGCCCTTGCTGGTCGACAAGCCTTGGCTGAGCCGCGAGCAACTGATCGATCTCATGAAGCTCGCGGCGATCTTCAGGGGGCAAAACCGTGCGCGGACCTCGCGAAGACACCCCAATACCGTCTCTTTCCATCGTCATGCTCGCCATGGACCCAGTCTATGTCAGAAACGAAAGAAACGATAGAGATGATTGAAGTGTCGATCAGGAGTGTTTTGCAGGCCTCATACAAGGGATCGCTCTTGCGGGCCCGGTGCCCTAAGGTTTTTGCTGGACGCGCTGGCGGCACCATTCGAGAGCATCGATAGCGAGATGGACGACGTGGAAGGGATCCATGACCGGGACCGCCTCTGGTAGCTGGGCTTCAACTGTGCTCTTATAACCGCTGAGCCCCTCCATCGCTACGATTTCGATAGTGTCTTTCCATTCCTGGGGCGCGCTGCCAGCCAGGAGGACACGGCACGTTTGCAGCTGCCCTGGACCACGTCCAGGAGGCGGGCGGCCCTATGGTCGCGCACGGGTGTCAAGTCCACAATCACCGTTGCGTACCTGTCTTCACCCCGATGACGCCACACGTGTTCATCGACCCCACTGACGCGCACTCCCTCAAAGTGAGAAGAATCCGGGAGGAGGGATTATTCCCCAGAGGCCCACGCCGCGTCGTTGGCGGAATACCAGGCCACCCTCCAGATGAGCGACTCCCTGAGACATCAAAGCTGCATGAGCGTCAGTCATGAAAGCCTCCTTGAACCGGACATGAACGTGACAACCCCACATCCAGCCCACAAGACCTTCACCTCCACAGCCTCCCAGGGAAGTCCAGCTAGTGCCCTGAATCAATCCTCGTGGCAATATCATCCCCGGGGTACCACATGAAGGTCTTACCGCTCTTGACCACGTGGAGATAACCCCGTTCATGCAGATCCTGCAGGTCAGTGCGAGCGGTTTGGTTCGAGACACCGTGAGTGCGTTGATGCTCGGCGACCGTCGTGATCGCGCCTGGGTCGCGGACAAAAGCCTCGAGGAGCGCGATCTGGCGGTGATTGAGCCCGAGTGTGCGGAGCTTGCTGCCGAACTGTTTCAGTTCTCTCGTCTTGCGAGCGAGGTAGCCGTCAAGATCGATGATCGCCCGTTCAACGATTTTCGCCTGTTCAAGAAGGAAATGGGTGAGATCACCCTCGTCCTGTTCGGTGTAAAGGAAGCAGCGCGCGTAGCGCGCGGGCGCCTTGAGAAGTAAGCGCGAAATGGAAAGATACTCCGTGAGGAAGAAACCCTGGTTGAGCATTGACCAATAGAAGACTGCGCGAGCGGTTCGCCCGTTCCCGTCTGCGAAATAGTGGTCGTGTCCCATCATGAAGTGAAGGGTGATGGAGCGTACGAGGGGAGGGACATACGGACCGTCCTCGTTATTCGACGAGGTATTGGCGAAAGCACACAGCTCCTCCAAGCGTTTCGGTAGTTCCGCTGCGGAGGGCGGTATATGGAGGATCTGTTCATCGCTGGCGTCACCGACGATCCGAACGCGGCTGTCACCGGGACGTTGAATCCTTCCGGCCTCGGCGGGGTCATCGATAGTCCCATCTGTCACGCGACGGTGAATCTCGCAGACGAGTTCGGGAGTCAGGGATTCATTACGTAACTCGGTGATTCGCTTCATTGCGAGGAAGTTGTTGACGATCATGCGTTCAGAGCGATCCCTCGGCTTTCTGTTCTCCCTCAACATCTTCTTTGCATCGATTCGCGAGGTTGCGGCTCCTTCAAGCTGGGAAGACGTCATTGATTCCTCAATGAGTGAGCGAACGAGGTAGCGATTGCGGGTAGCCGTATTCACAACAGGTTCCGGAAGCTCGATTTGCCCGCGAGCGCGCGCGGAGATCTCGTCGACGAGCCGAAGAAGCGGGTCGGGAAGATTGAATGTGAGTGCCTGACCATTTGTGAGCCTCAGGGGAAGAGGCCGCGCTGTCGCAGCGCGGGCTGAACGAACAGCAACCCACCACTCCTCACGCGTAAATCCCTCAGGGGGTTCATGTCGGAAGAACCACTCCCACGGGTGGTACAAGGGATCTTCAGCCAATGTTCTGGATGTGATGACGTCGACGAGATGTCGCGTGTCAGTGTTTCCTCCAATGAGGATGCGTCTCATATCCGCCAGTGGTGCCGGTGGTGAAATGGGGACCTTCATTGCCTCCATCTCCTAAAATCTCCTAATTATGCCCATATTAGGAGATATTAGGAGGTGGCGTCTAGGAGTTCCGATAGTGCAGTGTTGACCCACACCAACCCTCAACCACAGGTTCACAGATGATGAAGTCGCAGTCCCCGAGACGTCGGTGTTCCCTTTCACGTGTCATCGGACGATGATGGGCTTATGACATCAAGTCCCCCGAGAAGCACTGCGATTCCTTCTGATGACGAGCTCAGCGCCCTCGTTGAGGCGACGCCCGCTTCAGGGCCGCGTCGCTCCATTGCTCTCCTCGCAACGGTCGCGACCTTCGGCTCGCTCCTCTTCGGCTATGACACCGGAGTCATCGCAGGCGCACTGCCGTACATGTACATGCCGCCCGCCGCTGGCGGCCTCGGGCTCAACGAGTTCGACGAGGGCCTGGTTGGCGCAACTCTCGCCCTCGGCGCCGCGCTCGGCGCGATCCTCGGTGGGAGAATCTCCGACTCGAGGGGCAGGCGCTTTAACATCCTCCTCCTCGCCGGAGTGTTCACCATCGCAACTCTGGGCTGTACTCTCTCCCCGAATATCCCAGTCCTCCTGTTCTTCCGTTTCATCCTCGGCTGGGCCGTCGGCGGGGCCTCAGCGACCGTGCCGATCTACCTGTCAGAATCCGCGCCAACACGAGTCCGAGGTCAACTCGTCGCCCTCGATCAGTTCATGATCGTCTTCGGCCAGCTGCTCGCCTACTCAATGAATGCGATGCTCGCCCACGGCCACGGCGGCCCTCACGTCACCGTTGACCCGGCAATCGCACAATCCTCGCAGCTGAGCTGGGATCAGGCCTCGACCATGGCCGATATCGTCATTCTCAGTGGAAACGGCGCTGCGTGGAGGTGGATGCTCGTCCTCGCGACGATCCCCGCGATTCTTTTGTGGATCGGGATGCGCCTTATGCCCGAGTCGGGACGCTGGTACGCTGCGAACCTCCACTATGTCGAGGCGATCGGCTCTCTCAAACAGATCCGCGATCCCGAGCGCGACGACATCGCAGATGAGATCCGTGAGATTGTCGATCTGCACGAGCGCGCCAAGAGCGAAGGCACCTGGTCCTTTTCGAGGACGATGCGAGTGCGTTGGACGAGGCGCCTCACTTTCATCGGCATTGGCCTCGCCTGCTTCGACCAGTTGACCGGCATCAACACGGCGATGTACTACCTGCCGAAGATTCTGCGGGCGGCGGGCTTTTCCACAACCGATTCGATCTCCCTGAACGTCATTACGGGCGCGGTTGCGACTCTTGGCGCGGCCTTCGGCTTGTGGCTCGTCGGCAGACTCAAGCGCCGCCATGTGGGCATCTACCAAGAATCAGGCGTTACCTTCTTCCTTTTCGCTCTCGCCCTCGTGTTCGCCTTCGGAATCACGCCTTATACGCTGCCCGATGGGTCGATTTCCGCGGATGTGCCCTCCGCCTTGCCGTGGCTCGTCCTCGTCCTCGTTTCACTTTTCGTGTTCGCGAAACAGTCGGGCACGGTGAACTGGGTTCTCGTGTCGGAGATCTTCCCTTCGCGCATCCGCGGTGTCGCACAGGGTTTTGCAGTCGGGTGCGGCTGGCTGATGAACGCGCTCGTGTCCTACGTGTTCCCCGTGATGATCACCCACCTGGGAGCAGCATGGACCTACGCGACCTTCGGCGCGATCAACGTCGTGGCACTGTGCTTCTACCTGTTCATCGTGCCCGAAACGAAGGGCACCTCCCTTGAACGCCTCGAAGAGGACTTCGCCGCACGCTACGGGCGCTAACTCACCCAGGGACTAAGCCCAGGGACTAAGAGGAAGCGAAGAGGACGAGGCGGATGAAAGGACGAGGGCTACGAGGCGGGCGAGGAGGACCGGTGGACGAGGGACGACGACGGCATCCGTACTAATCACTCAGGGGGAAGGAAACGGGGACGACACACTCATCGGGCGCAAGTCGGGTGGAGCGGCCCCCACGCCCACCAGGCACAGGTTCATCAGGCATGGGTCAGGTGAATAATCCCCATACTCATCGGGTACGCGTTCATCGGACGCGAGTTCATCAGGCACAAGTCGGCCCCCGGGGGCGCAGCAGTTGGGCCAAGTTCCGACATCATCTTTTTCGAGTTGACAGTCGGGCACGGGGCGCAGAGTAGGCAGACCACAGGTGACTACACTTGGATCTGTTTCACGAAGCAGCACCCCAGGGTGATCCAGGTACAGACTGGCCCCGGGTGGCCTCCCCCCGCCCCAGGTGACTCCGGGTGTTCCTGGCCTCAGCACCGCCCACACCTGGTCACCTCAGTGTTCTCGACGAAGGAGTCGACATGGACATCATCATCGGAAACGAAAGCGTGCGCGCAAGCATTCAGCCCCTCGGCGCGATGACGACCCTCGTCTTCAACCCCGGAACCCCGCGCCAGTTCTCGCCCTCGTACACGGCGAAATGGGAGGGCTTCCCCGAGCTTGCGCTGCTTGACAGCTTGCGGGGTGATTTCCTGTGCGTCCCCTTCGGTGCGGCCCCCGCCTCAGCCGAGGACCTGCCAGAGTCGTGGCGTGAAGGTTTTGCGGGCCCGAGCGAATGGGTGCACGGCCCCTCCGCGAACTTGGAGTGGACCGCAAGCGAAGTCGGTGAAGACTATGCGAGGCTCTTCCTCGAATATGCTCCCGATTCCCCGATTGAGAAGGTGGAACGCCGCGTCACCTGCCTCGAAGGCGCCGTCGACTTCCTCGATTCGATCCTCGTTCGTTCCGACTGTTGCCTGCCGCTCGGCCTCCATCCGATCTTTTCGCTTCCCGAGGCCGAGGGCGGTGCGCGCATCGAGCTTCCCGAATGCGATTCCTTGTGGGCCTTCCCCGCCGATTCGGGCACCTCAGTACTGGACAGGGGCGCGGTGTTCCACGATGCGACCAAGGCACCTCGAGCTGATGGTGGCACGCTGGATCTCACGCGCCTTCCCCTCAAAGACGAGGTCGACGAGATCGTTCTTTTGGCCGCCCCGAAGGAGGGGCGCGTCGCACTGTTCAATGAAGCCGAGGGATATCGTGTCGCCCTTGAGTGGGATACCGAGGTGCTCGACCACGCGATGCTGTGGATTTCGAACTACGGTCGCAAAGGCGCCCCGTGGTGTGGGAGGAACCTATGCCTGGGCATTGAGGCGATCACATCCGCTTTCGATTTCGGAACAGGCGTATCAGGAGCTCCCAATCCTCTCAGTGATGCCGGTTTCCGCACCGCCGTTGAGCTGCATGCGGGCCAGATCTACGAGATCCGACACCGCATCACCGGTGAGGCGCTCTAAGAGAAGGTGACCCGAGAGAAGGCGATCCGAGGGAGGGCGCTCTGAGAGGAGCCGAGGGCGAGTCGTATAACTGCGGGGCCGTCTTCCTCCTGATGCGAGTTCGGAGCAGACATTGAAGGGGAACACGTTTCCTTAGGATGATTCGCACGAGAAGCGAAAAGGCCCAGCATGATGAAGAGGGCAATGCGAAGAAAGCAGATCGGAAGAGTCCCCGGAGAGTCAGGCGTGCCCGGGTCGGCCACTTGAGATGCGGCAGAGGAGGCCGTTGAAGACTCAGCTTTCAGGTCTTTCCTTCAGTCTTCCTGAGTTTTGGGCGAGCTTCCCACTCAACATGCCAATGAACTCACCAATGTGGGAAGTAGTTGGCATGTTGGATGAAGAGCTTCGCGAGCGCATCGATCGTTTCCGTCTTCTCGGTTTCGACACCAGTTCAGAACAAGTGAAGCCAGGGATCGGCAAAGCCGTGCGTGAAACCTTGAGCGCCTTCTCTCACTCTGACGGTGGAACCCTCATCATCGGTGTGTCGGAAACCCAGGGGTTCACACCCGTCGAGGGTTTCGACCCCCAGAGCGCACAGAACCAGCTCATGTCCCGGTGCGAGCAGATGACTCCCGTCGTTCGGCCCGAAATCGAGATTCTCAAGGTCGACGACGCTCTCGTCCTCGTCGCAGAAATCCCGGAAATGCAGTCGCTTGATAAACCCTGCTATGTCACCAACCAGGGGCGCTACGGAGGTTCTTACAAACGCACCGGTGACGGCGATATGCGGATGACGCAATATGAAGTCGACCGCCTCATCGAGCAGAAAACACAGCCGAAATGGGATGAGGAGCCCGTCGACGATGCTTCCGTAGATGATCTCGATTCCAGCATCCTCACTCCCTTCCTTCAAAGCGAACGGGTAAAACGTCCGAAAACCTTCGCACATGGTGAGGATCTGGCGCTTACGCGCCTGCGCATCACCCGGCAAGAGCATCCGACCCTCGCAGCTCTCCTCGCCATGGGTGAGTACCCCCAGGAGTTCTTCCCGCGGCTCACGGTCACTTGGGCGATGTTCCCGGGAACATCAAAAGGGGAGATCACAACAGGAACTCGACTTCTTGACAGTGCAACAGTGACTGGCCCGATTCCTGAACTCGTCGAACGTACACTCGACCTCGTTGCGAGGAACATGCGGACTGGAGCGCTTATCGGCGAGAGATTCAGGACAGAACTTCCCGACTACCCGCTCGTCGCAGTAAGAGAAGCCATTGTCAACGCACTCATGCACCGCGATTACTCCCCAGCAGCGCGCGGCACTCAGGTGCAAGTCAACCTCTTCGTCGATCGTCTTGAGATCACGAATCCAGGGGGCTCTACGGGAACACTACTCTTGCGACGCTTGAGGCCGCCGGCACTTCTGCGACTCGCAACCAACGCCTGGCAACTTTCTTGGAGAGCGTGGCTCTCGCGGATGGCGGCATCATCGCGGAGAACCGCGGCACGGGGATTCAGGTGATTCAAGCGGCGCTTCGCGAGGCTTTGATGCCTCCGGCCGAATTCAAGAACGATCTCACCCAGCTCACAGTCGTGTTCCGTCGGCGCCGCGTCGCTCAAGCTGAGCACTACACCACCGCGCTGGAAGCCGTACGAGCGATCCTGATAGATCGCGAAAGCGCTTCAACCAAAGACCTCGTCCGAGCCACGGGACTGAGCAGAACCTCTGTACAGAACTCCCTGAATTCACTGATTGAGGACGGCGTAGTCGAGGCAACTGAGCCTCCAAAGAGCCCTCGACAGCGCTACCGACGTGTTCTTCCGGAGCGTTGATCGAAATCCGGTGAGGCGTGGGCGAGCTTCCCACTGAACATGCCAACTACTTCCCACATTGGTCAGTTCATTGGCATGTTAGTGGGAAGCTCAGCGGACAGTGCTTCTCTCTGATCTCAGAGTTGATACACGAGGCGCTAGGGATGACATTCCACAATGCCAATGATCGACAAGCACTACGCTGAGGCCATGGCGACCGATGACAGGCAAAGACCCCGGTTAGTTGACGTCGCACGCGCAGCGGGCGTCTCCGTCTCAACAGCCTCGCGGGCGCTCGGACGCGGCTCCGAACTCATCGGCGCCCAGACCCGCGATCATGTGCGCCAGGTCGCACGCGAGCTCGGATATCGAGTCAACCCGGTCGCCCGATCCTTACGACTCGCGAGGACCAAGCAGATCGGCATGGTGGTCCCCTCGATCTCGAATCCCTTCTTCATGGAGCTCGTTGTCCAAGTGGAGCATTGTCTGGCCGAGCGCGGCCTGTCTTTGCTGCTCTCAGATTCCCAAATGTCGGTGATCAAAGAGGATTTTCAGCTCCGCTCCTTCGAGGGAGGCTCCGTTGACGGACTGATCTCCGTGCCCTGCCATGAGGCATTCTCCACCCCCGCCCTCGAGCGCACTTCATCACTCGTCAACACCGTGCAGCTCGATCGCGCGGTTCAACTCCCTGAACTTCCGATGGTCGGAGTCGATGATCGTCACGGTATTCGCGCGATCCTCGAACACTTGCGCGATAAAGGAGCTCAGCGCATCGCCCTCCTCTCAAACACGGGAACTGATGTCTCCTCCATGACGCGCGTGAGTGAAGCGAGAATTGCGGCCGAGGAGTTCGGGATGCAGCTGAAGGACACTGACGTCGTTGAATGCAACTTCTCGGTTGAGTCCGCACGCAATGCGGTGAGCGTTCTGCTGGCCCGCGGGGACAAGTGGGATGCCTTCGTGTGTCTCAACGACCTCATTGCGATTGGCGCGGCGACAGAGCTTCGCCACCGCGGTTGGCGAATCCCGGAGGAGGTCATGGTCACAGGCTTTGACGATATTCAGTTCGCCCAATTAATGCGACCGTCTTTGACGACACTTCGCCAACCTCTCGCTGAGATCGCCCGGCGCGGAGTCGATCTTCTCTTATCCGAAGATGAGCCAATCGAGAAGCGAATCATCGTGCGAGGCGAGCTCATTGTTCGCGAATCAACCGGTTTCGAGGGCTGAGGAGCTCCTGCTTTTCGGGGAAGAATCATGCTCTTGGCCTCATTCGCCTGACCCTTCGCTCAGTCGACTCGAGCCAATTCACTCAGCCGAATCAACTGACCTTTTGAGGGGCGGATCCGCAGACTTACACAACCCGAGACCTGCACGACCCGAGGGGCGTCCATTGGTCTTGTGCCCACCCAAAGGCAGGATCACTGATTTTATGGGGAGTCTTCTCAAGGCGAACACGAGTCCGCCGCTCCTTTCGATTTTGGTTGAAGGAGCGGCGGATTCCACGTATGTGCGCCTCAGTAGGCCTCACGCCTCAGTAGGCCAACCCCTTTGGCTCGGGGGCGAGGAGAGCCGTCTGAGGATTGACGACTTCGAAGCCGTTCGCCTTATAGGCGGCATAGTCGAAGCTTTCGCATTCGTCATAGCCGATGCGGTGGTATTCGTAGAAGCCTTCCCAGTCCTCGTACCCCGTACCGAGCTCGGATTCGAGGAAGGCATCGGCCATTGCCATCGCCGTGCGTTCAGCGACGTAGAACGCGCCCATCGCAAGGAGGTTCGCGTTATTCGCCGCAGCTGCTCGCTTTGCGGATGGAACAGTTTCGCAAACGGCGGCGTGCACGTGCGGAACTTTAGAAGCGGCAATGTGGATTCCCATTCCGGTCCCGCAAAAGGCGAGGGCCCGTTCGAATTCGCCTTCGGCGATCTTCGCACCGAGGGCGAAACCGACGCGGTGGTACATGGGGGCGCTTGAGATGTCCGGGGTGAGGTCGGTGACGGTCCAACCTCGCTCCTGCAGGTGACCCTTGACCGCCTCTTTGAGTGGGAATCCCGCGAAGTCAGCCCCCACGACGATCTGTTTGCTTCTCACAGTCTTCATGCTTTCTTCCTTTCCACGAGGAGGCCCTTGAAGGGGTTCTTGCCATTGAGTTCGTTCGCACAGATGACGACGAGGAGTACTCCGCCCCAGATCAGCGCGCGATAGAAGTTGGAGATATTGGGGAACATATTGAGCCCTGAGGACAGCACCTGGAGGATGACGATCGCGAGGACCACGCCCGCGATGCGTCCTCTTCCTCCATTCGGGTTCACTCCACCGAGGACGACGATGAGGACAGTGAGAAGGGTGTAGCTCGCTCCGTAATCGGCTTTCGCAGAGTTGTAATTCGCCAGCATGACGAGGCCGGCCATCGCAGAGAGAATGCCCGAGAGGATATAGGTCCTCATGAGAAGACCTCTGATCTTCAGTCCCGAGAAGTGCGCCGCCTTCTCATTCGCACCGATGAGGAGGATCTTCGTGCCGAATCCGGTGAGCGTGAGGATGAGACCGATGAGGAGCGCGCAGACGGTGAAGACGATCAGCGGCATCGGCACGATTCCAATGCGAGCGGCGAAGACAGCTCCATAGGCATCAGGAACACCGGAGACAGGTTTTCCTCCTGTGAGGATGATCGCGATGCCGCCGAAGAGTTCCATGGTTCCCAGGGTCGCGAGGATCGGTGGAATCCTCAGCACCGAGACGAGGAAACCATTGAAGGCGCCGAACACTGATCCAACTGTGAGTGCGACCCCAAGAGCGATCGCGAAGGCAAGACCCATCGAGGAGGGGCTCGCATCCCCGGTCAGGGTTGCTCGCAGGATGAGAGCTGTGCAGATCGAGGTGACGTTCGCGATCGAAACCGCCGAAAGGTCGATACCGCCGGTGAACATTGTGAGCATGACGCCGAGTGCCATGAGCCCGAATTCGGGGAACTGGATCGCCATAGACTGCCAGGTCCTCAAGGCGAAGAAGGGACCGGGCTTGACGACCGCGAAGAAGATGAGGAGGAGGACGAGGATGAGAATGAGCCTCGTCATGTACGTGTCCTTCGTGAGGAAGGACGGCATTCCGACTCGTTTGCGTTGGGAAAGGGATGAAGTACTCATCAGTGGTTCTCCTGTCACATTCCCGCTGCTTGGGTGCGCTTCGACCTCGCCACCTGCACGGCGGAAACGCCGGTGCCGATGATGATGAGGAGGCCGAGGGCGAAGCCCTGCCAGAAGGTTGGGATGCCGGTGAGGATCATTGAGTTTTGAACGATGACGATGAGGAGAGTGCCGAGGATGACACCCGTGAGTGAACCGGTGCCGCCGGTTATCGCCGTACCTCCTAGGACGACGGCCGCAATCACCATCATCTCCATGCCGAGAAGATTCGTCGGGTGCATCTGGCCCATGGAAGTGGTGCGCACCATGCCCGCGAGCGCGGCGATGACTCCGACGATGACATAGAGCCAGAACTTCGTGCGCCGGACTTTGAATCCGGCGCGCTCTGCGGCTGATTCGTCGCCGCCGATCGCGAAGATACCGCGCCCGAACATTGTGTATCGGGTGATGAAGAAGACGATGGCGAGAACGGCGAGGAAGATGAGGAAGCTCGTCGGCATCACGGATTTAAGGCCGGATTGGGTATTCGTCACCGTGAAAAGGGTGGACTCGCCGAAAGCTTTCATTGACTGAGGGATGTTGGGGATCTGGACCGATTTGAGCGCGCCCTGCATGACGCCGGAGAAGACATTCGCTGTACCGAGCGTGATGATGAGTGTCGGGACTGTGAGCCACGAGGTGAACAGCCCGTTGAACGCTCCGAGGAGTGCGCCGAACAGCATAGCGAGAAGGAAGGGGACGATCACCGGTCCGTTGAATCCTTGATCGACGAGGATGCGGGTCGTCGCATAGACCGCGAGTGAGGCGAGGGCCGGGAAGGACACGTCGATTCCGCCCGATACGAGGACGAGATGTGCGGCGATGGCGAAGAGCCCGGGGACGACCATCGCGTTCGCGAGATCAACGAGGTTATTCGCCGAGAAGAACTGGCCGCTTCGCATCTGGATGACGAGGGCGAGGAGGACGATCACGAGGAAGACCCAGAACTCATTCGCTCGCAGGACTTTTGCCTTCAGCGAAGTCATGTCACTTCACTCCTTCCTGGGCCGTGTCGCGGGAGACGAGCTCGCCGAGTTCGGCCTCGCTCGTTGTAGCCGGATCAATGGATTCACATATGCGACCACCGCGCATGATGAGGACGGATGAACAGTTTGTGAGGACTTCGGCAATATCGTCGGAGATGATGACGATCGCCATGCCCTGAGCGGCGAGGCGCTGAAGGATCGAGTGGATTGTGTACTTCGATCCGATGTCGACGCCGACGGTTGGTCCATTGAGGATCAAGACGTCGGGCTTCGTCGCGAGCCACTTGGCGAGGACGACTTTCTGCTGATTGCCGCCCGAGAGGGTGTTGACGGCGTTCTCATGATTCGGGGTGGCGACTTCGAGTTCTCGGACCCATCTGATCTCCTCCTTCTCGATCTTTTTCTTATCGAGAACGCCGAGTGCGCCCGCGAAGGAGTCAAGTTCTGAAATGACGATGTTCTCCCCGATTGATCGGGTGAGGAAGAGCCCTTCAGTGAGGCGGTCTTCAGGGACGAGGGCGATGCCGGCTTTGATGGCGTCTTGTACGGAGGAGAGGGTGACGTTTCTTCCCTTCACGCTGATTGTTCCCGAGGTCGTGGGCAGGGAGCCGAAGAGGGCGAGTGCGAGTTCCGTGCGTCCGGATCCGAGAAGGCCTGTGATGCCGAGGATTTCTCCACCTTTGAGGGAGAAGGAGACGTCTTCGAAAGCCCCTGTTGCACAGAGGTTCTTCACCTCAAGGACTGCTTCTTCAGTGAGGGCATCCGCTTCGAAACGGGTTTCGGTGAACTCCTTGCCTGTCATGTACTTTGCGAATTTGTGCCGGTCGAGGTCATCGCGTTCACAGGTGATGACCTTTTCTCCTGAACGGAGGATGGTGAAGCGTTCGGAGATTTCGAAGACCTCTTCGAGTTTGTGGGAGACGAAGAGAATGGCGATACCGCGGGCCTTGAGGTCGGAGATGATGGAGAAGAGGGCGTCGACCTCGTGTTTTGTCAGTGCGGTGGTCGGCTCATCCATGACGATGAGCTTCGCATCTGACATGAGGGCCCGGCAGATCGCGACGAGTTGCTTGTCTGCGACGGAGAGCTCGCCGACCTTCGCGTCAAGGTCTACGGTGAAGCCGATCTTCGCCACCGCCTCCTCGGCGATCTTCCTGAAGCGCTTCCAGTTGACGAATTTTCGCCCCGCTGCGACCTCGGTCGTCAGAGCGAGATTCTCCATGACTGTGAGGTTCGGGAAGACGGAGAAGTCCTGGTAGATCACTTGGACTCCGGCGCCGATCGCTTCGAGGGGCGTCATCTTCGTCCATGTTTGCCCGTTGATTTCAATGGTGCCCGAGTCTGGTTCGTGGACTCCGGAGATCACTTTGATGAGGGTCGACTTTCCTGAGCCGTTCTCGCCGGCGAGGCAGTGGATTTCGCCCGGTGCGATCTCGAGGTCGATGTTGTTGAGCGCCTTGACGCCTGCGAAGGTCTTAGAGACGTTCTTCACTGAGATGAGTGGGGATTCCATTCCCGTTTCCTTCCGAGGTGCAGCGCCTTGAGGGGTTCTCGAGACCGCTGCCTTTCACGCGGAACGCGGGGGCGTCGGCAGATCCGACGCCCCCGAGCGATCGTCAGAAGCCGAAGCTGTCGACGTTGTCCTTGGTGATCTGGATCCAGCCGTCACCTTCGAGGACCTTCGTGGAGCCCTCAGCGAAGTGCATGACGTATCCCTTGGGGCCGAGGTCGATTCCGTCCTCAATCTTCTCCCCATCGAGGATCTTCGTGGCCAATGAAGCCATCGCGTAACCCGCGTCCGCCGGATCCCACAGGGTGAGAGCGGAGACGAGTCCCTTGTCCAGGATTTCCTTGTTCGCGTCGGGCATGCCAGTTCCCGCGGTGAAGACCTTGCCCTGCAGGCCGAGCTCGCCGATCGCACGGGCAACGCCGGGAGCATCGAAGGAGGAGGTGCCGAGAATTCCTGTGACCTCCGGGTACTTCTTGAGAACCTCCTTGGCCACCTGGTAGGCGGTCTCGCCGTTGTCCTGGGATTCGACGCGCGGCTCGGCTGCAAGGAGGGTCATATTCGGGTAGGCCTCTTTTTGACGGGCGATGGCGCCGTCTGCCCACTCATTGTGCGAGGCGTTGGTGACGTGGCCGACCATTGTCGTGTAGGTCCCCTTTTCACCCATTGCGGCTGCGAGGTTGTCCATGATGAACGCACCGTACTTGGCGTTGTTAAAGGCTTCGATGTCGTACATCGTGTTCTCTTGGGAGGCGCCCTCGTGGGTGACGACGACGATGCCAGCGTCCATGGCCTCTTTGAGGACGGGCTCAATCGCCCCTGGGTCCACGGGAACGACACCGATTGCGTCAACGCCTTGGGCGATGAGGTCTTGGATGACCTGCGCTTGCATGGTGGCATCGGTTTCGGCCGGACCCTTTTGGAACACATTGAGCCCGGTTTCTTCGGCGTACTTGTTGACGCCTGTTTCCATGCGCACGAACCAGGGGTTCGTCGCGTCCTTGGGCACGATGGCGATCGTGTAGTTCGAGGATGACCCTGTGGGGGAGGACGACGAAGAGGAGTTCGCCGCGTCCCCGCCAGAGCAAGAGGCGAGGCCTAGTACCGAAGTGAGAACGATTGCACTTGCGGCTGCGATTCGAGACTTCATGATGACTCCTTGTGATTCACATCAACGCTGATGGGATCGTCTTGCGCGCGTGGGCACCGGATTACAATTCCTCCCTTCTTCTTCCCGGGGTTCGAGCTCATCATCGAGCTCAGGGACAGAAAGAAGGAACGGTCCGTCGAACGCTCAGAGGTGCGTGCTTGACCCCTAGAACGAACGTTACTGATCGTATGGCGAACATCGCAGCGTGTCGAGCATTATCGCTCGATGTTGTGCAATCGTTATCAACGGTGCAATACAGGGGACTCGGCAAGGACGTGGTCTCTATCGGAAAGCCAGGAACGGAACTCCTGCGCATCGCGGTACGACTTCTGGGTCCCCCGTGCAGTGACCGACAGCGCCGCATATGCATTCGCGAGTTCAAGTCCCTCGCGAACTTCGAGGCCCTCGGATAGGCAGTGCGCGAAGCAACCGATGAAGGCATCTCCCGCGCCTGTGGTGTCCACAGGGTCGATGGAGAATGGGGCGATGATGACATCGTCTCCAGAGTGAGAGAGCCAACGGACGCCTCGTGATCCCAAGGTGACGATGACATTCGGGCAGCCCGCTTCGAGAAGGACTTGGGCGGCGCGCTTCACCTGTTCCTCCGTTTCGGTCGCGATGCCGGTCAGGAGTTCGAGTTCAGACTCGTTCGGCATCACGTAGGCGCATTGAGCGACGAGTTCAAGGTCGAGATCTTTCGTGGCCGGTGCAGGATTGAGAAGAACCGGAATACCCAGTCTCTTTCCCAAGGCGATCGCAGCCGCGACGGTCTTCATGCGGATCTCGAGCTGGCACACGATGAGTGAGGTCTTTGATATGGCGTGAGCGCCGGCTTCGACGTCTTCGGGCAATAGTCCATTGTTCGCGCCCTTGACGATGATGATGCGGTTGTGGGAGTCGGGGTCGACGAAGATCGGCGCCACACCGGAGGTGCCGTGAACCTGTTTCACGAGCGAGAGGTCAATGCCATTGTGTGCGAGGTTTTCGATCGTCGCCGCACCGAAAGCATCGTCGCCGACGCAGGTCATCATGATGACCTCGGAGCCGAGGCGCGCCGCTGCGACAGCCTGGTTGGCCCCCTTTCCGCCGAATCCGATTTCGAAGTCGGGCGCCTCGATGGTTTCGCCTTCAACTGGAAAACGGGTGATGTAGGTGATGAGGTCTGTGTTATTCGATCCGATGACTGTGATGCTCACGGGCCATTCCTCCTGGAACCACGGCGTTTGCACATCCCGAGCTTCTTTGCTCGGCGTTCATGCGCAAAGTGTTCGACCATGCTAACGCAAACGTTTGCAGCTGTCAGCTATTTCGCGGTTCTTCTTCTATTTCACAAGGAAGAAAGGCGGCGATATTGCGATCACGGAAGAGAAGCGGCGATGTTGCGCTCATGAGCACAAGACAGTGAGCTTTCCACTCACCATGCCAATTACTTCCCACATTGGTGAGTTCATTGGCATGTTGTGTGGGAAGTTCAGCGGGCAGTGCTATTCGAATCTCAGTCGAACTCCGCCCGCTCCACACGATCCACTGCCGTAATGCCCTCGATCTGGGCAAGCTCCTTCATCAGGGCATCTTGGGGGTAGGGGCCCTCGAATCGCAGAACAACGCGCATTCCCGCACCGTTTTCGGTCTGGATGGATTCCGTTGATTTCACTGAAGCTGCGTATCCATGCTCCGATGCGACCACGAGGATCTTTCTCATCACACCCTTTGCAGACTCGTATTCAATGACCGTCCGATCGTTTCGGTGACTTGAGGGGATTTTTTCCACAAGGGGACCGATGGCGAAGATCAGCAGGAAGTGCAAGACGAGTGTGATGACCGCGAGTACTCCGAGTCCTGCGCCGCATGCAACGCCGATTGCCGCCGAGAGCCACACGGTCGCGGCAGTGGTCAGGCCCTTTACGGTGTCGTTGTTGACGAAGATGACTCCTGCACCGAGGAAGCCGATGCCCGAGACGATTTGAGCTGCGAGGCGCGAAGGATCGAGAGTGAGAGTCGAAGTTTCAGGGACGACGAATCCGTAGATCGAGGTCAGGGTGAACAGACACGAACCCATTCCCACGAGGACATGCGTTTTCACGCCAGCATCTTTGAGGTGGAAGTGACGCTCGAGGCCGAGGAAAAAACTCAAGACCATCGTCAATGCGAGGGCTCCCGCCCCGAAGAGCAGAGCCTCATTTGAGATCAGCTGCATTGTTCCCCTCACCTCACCTCTTCGATCTCGTGGCGCGTTCTCAACGAACCTTCGTTCTTGGCGTAACAGTTTAGGACTCTGCGCTTGTATCTGCGCGTTTTTCGCTGGCGAAAGCTTTCCTCGTAGACGCGCAATTCGCTCCGAAGAGGGGCGCTCGGCTACCAGAGGAATCAGAGCGAGTCGCCCGATCTTCTGGTGATTCGGGCATCGTTTTGGCATGAGTAGGACACACGATGATTTTGGCCTCCCCTCCCTTTGAGATGAGAGCTTCTACCTTGTGAAATATTCGGCCCATTAAGGGGATCATCTTCTCGCCTGGGGCACTTCAGTGGCTTTTGATCTTGAGATTCCACTCCGCCTCTTCTGTTTGAGAGAGCTTCTTGGATCGACTGAAGAGAAAGTGAGGCTGGGCGGAACTCCCCCCGCTGCGCGCCATATTCTGATCCGAACGCCTCTCGATGCCCGTGACATGGCACACTGAGGTGGAGTGTCGCTCCGACAGGCTCGCGGCTCCTACAGCTCGTCACCGAGTATGCCGGTCAGCCTCCCAGCTTTTCGGCGGCGGCACGAGGTCGGGGCCTGAGGATCCACGGCTCGACCTCGAACATTGAGAATAGGCGCACCGGGCCCGGGACTGGAGCCAGGGCTCTCGCCGATCTGGCTTTAGGCCACGAACGGCTACCCCACCGACTCAGCCCGAGTGCAACGATCAACGAGGTAAGGAAGGTTCAGTGAGCACATCAGCGCATCCGGACAGCAATCCGCAGGGAAATCGACTCGACCCGTGGTTCGATGCCTACGCTGAACGAGCTCATAACCTGCGAGCTTCCGAGATCCGCGCTCTGTTCTCCGTTGTCTCGCGCCCCGAGGTCGTCTCGCTCGCCGGTGGCATGCCGAATCTGAAAGACCTTCCTCTTGATCGCCTCGCAGAGTCGGCGAAACGCCTCATTTCCACCCAGGGCGCACAGGCAATGCAATACGGCTCTGGTCAGGGCTGGGAGGTCTTGCGCGAACGTATCACCGAAGTCATGAGCTACGAGGGAATCGTCGGAGCAGACCCGGATGATGTGGTCATCACGACCGGTTCCCAGCAGGCTTTGGACCTGATGACCGAGCTCTTCATCGACCCGGGCGATGTCATCTTGCTTGAAGCGCCCTCGTATGTGGGCGCGCTTGGCGTTTTCCGCGCGAGACAGGCGGACTGTGTTCACGTCCCCATGGATGATGAGGGCATCATTCCCGAAGCTCTTGAGCAAGTCATTCGCGATGTTCGGGCTTCGGGGCGCACGATCAAGATGCTCTACACGATTCCGAACTTCCACAACCCAATGGGAGTGACTCTGTCTTTGGAGCGTCGTCCGCTCATCGCTGAGATTTGCATGCGAGAGCACGTCCTCATTCTCGAGGACAATCCCTACGGTCTCCTCGGTTTTCACGCCGATCCACTGCCTGCACTCAAATCCTTCTCCCCCGAAGGCGTCGTCTATCTCGGTTCCTTCTCGAAGATGTTTGCGCCCGGCTTCCGCATTGGTTGGGCTTACGCACCCCACGCGATTCGAGACAAGCTCGTCTTGGCGTCCGAGTCGGCGATCCTCTCGCCTTCGATGATCGGCCAAATGGCAATCGCCGATTACCTGAGCGACTACGACTGGTACTCGCAGGTGAAGGCCTTCCGTGCAATGTATGCGGAGCGCTGCGAGGCGATGCTCAACGCGCTCAAGGAATACATGCCCGATTGTTCATGGACCCGTCCCGAAGGTGGCTTCTACACCTGGGTGACCCTGCCCGAAGGACTCGACGCGAAGTCCATGCTGCCTCGCGCTGTTCGTGCGCGGGTCGCTTATGTCTCCGGTACAGCCTTCTACTACGACGGTCAGGGCGCAGACCACATGCGGCTGTCCTTCTGCTATCCGACGCCGGAGCAGATTCGCGAGGGCGTGCGCAGGTTGTCGACTGTCGTCAATGCCGAGAAAGAACTCGTGGATATGTTCGGCGCCGGCTTCCACAAACAAGACATCGACGAGGTCGGGCCGGGTGTTGCCCCTGCGCCCAATGCCCTCTGAGCTCGCTGAACAGAGCGACTATGGCTGCCTATGAACACTCCAGATCATCACATACTCTGTGGCCAACACCTATAGTGATTCACACTCAATGTTTCACGTGAAACACCACAATTCTGAATTCGCATGAAGCATTGAAGGAGAACAGGAGATACACCGTGAAGTCGAAGGTCCTCATCATCGCCGGAGGTCTCACGCATGAAAGAGACGTGTCCGTTCGCTCCGGTCGCCGAGTTGCCAATATTCTCCAAGAGGCGGGCTACGAGGTTCGGCTCAGCGATGTTGATCAAGGACTCCTCTCAGTCATTGAAGAGTTCGCTCCCGATGTGATCTGGCCTCTGGTCCACGGCTCTATTGGCGAGGACGGCTCCCTTCAGACACTGCTCGAAGCAATTGGCGTTCCCTTCGTTGGTTCAGCATCGACACAAGCGAAGTTTGCATCGAATAAGCCAACAGCTAAGGCACTTCTCGGAGCTGCTGATTTTGAGACTCCCGGTTGGGTAGCACTCCCCCAGGTTCTCTTCCGTCAACTTGGTGCCTCTCAAGTCCTCGAAGCTATCGAAGCACAGACCTCCTTTCCTCTGGTCATCAAGCCGACCGATGGCGGCTCCGCCCTCGGCATTTCAACCGTGCATGATCCCGCCGAGTTGCGTTCGGCGATGGTTGAAGCATTCGCATATGGCGAGCACATCATGATCGAAGAGTTCATTCAAGGACGCGACATCGCTGTCTCCGTTATAGACCTCGAAGAGGGCCCGCTCGCTTTACCTCCGGTTGAGATCGCGACGGACACTGGTGAATACGACTACGCCGCTCGTTACACGACCGATGAGACCGAGTATTTTGTTCCGGCTCGCTTCACGCGCGATGAGCTTGATGTTCTTCGGGAAGCTGCAATCGAAGCGCATACAATTTTGGGCTTGCGAGATCTGTCCCGTATTGACTTCGTCGTCGACGATGAGGGCACATGCTGGTTCATAGATGCGAATGTCACGCCCGGCATGACCGACACCTCCCTCCTCCCCCTTGCTGCGGAGAACGCAGGCAGTTTCGCAGAATTGTGCTGCCGAATCGTTGACTTCGTTGCAGCAGGACGGCCTGTCATTGACGAGGACGAAATGGGCTCAGAGGAGGGAATTCTTTCCGAGGATGGAATCGCTTCCGAGGACGGAGAAGGCTGAGCTCAACCAAGCAGGAGGAGTTGTCGAAGACAATTGGCCGTTCGCAGCCACTGCTCGCCAATAGCCTCTCTTTCCTTTAGCCGACGCCCACAGTTCACAAGAGGGTTGCGGCTTCAAGCGTCCTCGCATGACGGCGAATAGCTTTTGAGGCGGGAGAGGGGCTTCTTGGAGTCACTGCCGAATCCAGTGTGGGTTTTTCCACTTCACTTGGGTGTTGTGGCGGCACTGCATCTGAACTCTACGGAACGTGCGTGTCTTCCCTGAGACCGGGCCTCTGCTGCCCCTCAATGGTATCGACGGGGCTTCGAGCGAACTATGTACGCCTTCTTCGCTCGTGCTGCTGGTTCAGGATCGGGGGATTTTGGGCTCTACGCTCAAGCTGCGCTAAATCTCCATGTCTGCGGCAGGCTCTGCGCATCAAGATCACCCCTCTCCCTCGACTCCGCCATTTCCGCTGTATTCGAGAGATCATAGAGGATTCCAGCGACCTATCCCCCTCAGCTACGTCTTCCCATCGGTGAACCCGGGCTATCGGTGAGCACGATGTTTCTGTCGCAGCCGATGTACCGGCCCGCACGATTCTTCTGTCTAAGCCGACAGATTGGGCAGTTGGGATCTCGTTTAGCCCGGACCTCTTGCCCCCGCCACCGCTCCCATCTCCACCTCTGTTCCAATCTCGTGGGGGCCAGAGTGCGAACCCTCCCTATTGACTCATCGGCAAGCTGCCTGTTCCGAGCTATTTTGCCTCTGAGGGAATGTTGCTTCGTTCCGACGTGCAGTCCACCCATGGCTAGCCCGATTCATTGAGCAACACAGCGAGAATATCCAACCCGGCTGCATCGATCTGCCCGCGCCTAGGTCCTGGGCAGCTAGTTCAACAAGCGCTCGCACTACTATGTGGGACCCTACTTCCGTCTTGCCTCTGCCTAGCTCTTTCTATTGCATACGCGCGAGGAGCAGAACGGCTTAAGCGAGCATTCCGAGGTCAATGAGATCACGACGCGCGAGTTCGGCATTCGTCCACATGATTCCGCGAATGCCAAGCAACTCGGCCGCTCTGATGTTCTTCTTCCGGTCATCGAAGAAGACCGCTTCCTTAGCCTCGATCCCCATCGCTTCAAGGGCAGCTCGGTAGATTGGTCGATCGGGCTTGCAGCACGCGGTGTCACAGGAAAAAGTGAAGCTCTCGAAATACTGGGCCCACTGAGTTCGCCGAATCTCATTCGCGATCGGACGTGGAGCATTCGAAAGGATCCCAAGGCGGATTCCTTGGGCATGCAAGTCCTTCAGTAGCTCAATTGTTTCAGGAACTGGCTGGTGAACGCGCATTGAGTCGTATTCGACAAGGGTTTCAAGAAGCTCATCAGTTACTGCAGGCTTCCCGCAGTCACCTGCGACTCGGTCCCAGAAATCGCGGTCGGAGGCGCCCGCGTCATACCCGTCACGATGCGCCCACATCGCCTGATCAACGAAGTTCACAAGAGACTGTCGTCCATCGCCAATGAGGCTTGCAATGTGTTGAGCACTGGGATGGGAGTTGACAATCACCCCACCAACATCGAAGAAGGCCGTGATGGGTGCCGAAGACTCGACCATGTACGCCTCCTTGTCAGTGCATGTGCGTCCATTCTCGCGTCTCAGCTTCGATGCGACCACTTTAGTGGTGAATCGCACGAGCTCAAGGTGGCCATTAGAACGGGCAGGCATGAGGGGCCTAGCGGCACTTTAGTCTTTGAGTTTTAGTGTTGTGCAGAAATTAAGTCTGCGATTCGGCGAAGATCTTCAGGACCCGCGAATTCGATGACGATCCTGCCTTTCTTAGCTCCTTCGGTGATACTTACCCGGGTTTCATAGGCATCCTGAAGTGCGGAAACAACCTGCTCGCCGAGTGCAGAAATGACCGGACGTGTTCGGGTACGTGGACGAGGCGCGGCCTTAGCGCGTCCAAGTCGAACAAGCTCCTCAGTCGTGCGAACAGAAAGACCCTCCGCAACGATACGATCAGCCAAAAGCTCCATATCCTCGACCGTTTCAAGGGAAAGAAGTGCCCTCGCGTGCCCAGCGGAGATCACTTGCGCCGCGACTTTCTTTTGAACTGTGGGCGGAAGCTTCAGGAGACGGAGTGTATTGGCGATCTGCGGGCGTGAACGTGCAATTTTCTTCGACAACTCCTCCTGTGTCGCCCCGAAATCCGCCATGAGCTGCTGGTATGCAGATGCCTCTTCAAGCGGATTGAGCTGGGCTCGATGGAGATTCTCGAGTAGAGCATCTCTCAGGAGGTCTTGATCTTCAGTTTGTCGAATGATTGCTGGAACCCTGTCAAGCCCTGCGAGTTCAGCCGCTCGAAGTCGACGCTCACCCATGATGAGCTCGAATCGAGCCTCAGGCTTCTCCTCCAGGCTTTCTTCCAACCGCTTGGACATGTCAGCTGTGAAGTCGATCGGACGAACAACGATGGGCTGGAGGATTCCGACCTCGAGAACCGAATCTCGGAGCTCAGCCAAATCATCCTCGTCGAACACTTCACGAGGCTGACGGGTGTTCGGAACGATATACGAGAGTGGAATCTCGGCAAAGCTCGCGCCGGGCACGGGAAGAAGCTCATCCGATGTTTCACGTGAAACACTATTGCAGGACTGAGCTGAAGCATCCTTCAGAGCATCGTCTAAGAGAACCGATGAAAGTGCGGCCCGCGGTTGTTCTTCAGCAGTGGAAGATGACCCCGTGCCCGATCGTTTTTCGGCTGTTGTACTGGTCTGCTCTTCGAGCATCGCGTCCGTCTTCTTAGCGGTGGTGCTGAGATCCTGCTGCGAAGCAAATCGACCTTTAGCTGAAACCTCTCGCTGGGCTTGGGCGTTGTAATGAGTAGTTCTCGGCTTTGAACCGGTGGAGCCGAGTATCTTAGTGCTGGTACGTGTTGCGTCGGAGGCTCTCTTGTTGGGGCTTCTTGGAGCAGTCTCCTCAACTTCTGCAACTTCCTGAAGGTCTCTGGCAGAAGGTTCGAACTCGGTGAGAGGCGAGCCCGAGGAGCTCACTCTTGTCGTCCTTGAGGTGGGGCTCTTCGATGTTTCGGCCTTCGGTACAAGCAGACCTTTTGCGGAACCGCCTCTTTGACGTGCAGTGGTATTCGGACGTGCGGGGAAGAAGACGTCAAGAGGATCTACCTGCGACGATTCCTCGACATTGACTTCGTCAACCTGCGTCGGAATCAGTGCACCGAGCCCACGTCCGAGCGCTGAATGACGGCCCGCGCCACGGGGAGACTTCTTCTGAGACATCCGTATCCTCCTTGAATCGAACTCCATTGTTTCACGTGAAACAACGATCCTCATCCGGGATGGAACTCACTGTGGACACTAGCTTCGCTGTGCATCTACGAATAAGAACACTATCTGCGTCTTGGAAGGCGGGGCTTTCCCGGTCTTTGCGGCACCAGCACGACAACCAAGGTGCAGCTCTTCAAAGAGGAGAGCGACGGCTTCTTCGTTGCCGTTCGTCAGCCAAAATCAGCTTTCATTGCTTAGCCTTTTGTCTCCCCCGAACCGCCTATGAGAAAGACTCTCCAAGGCCTGGTTTGAACGACTTCCTCCCATTGGACACTCAGCGAAACTCATCCATTCGTTCCGCACCACTGAAGACAAGACATTGCACGGTGGGTGAATCCACTCAGGTATAGGGCTCCCCATCCAAGAACGCTTCTCGTTTGCTACTCTTTGCGGAGCTCTGCGCTACGGGCGCCATATCCCGGTGTCCAATGCTCACCACCACTTGATCGTGCATTCGGCTTATCACCACATTGCACTGTCATTGACGCCAGATGCCCCCGCGACCGCGACGACTTAGCTTCGCCGCGAACAGACAAGCGAGATACCCTCCGGCCCCGCCTCTTTGGAGATGCCCTCCGAGGTGAATCTCGTGCTCGCAGTTGCATCCAAAGGAGCGCTCCTGCGGATGTTCATGAGTTATTGCCTTCTTACAGCTCTTTGCTGTTATCCCTGCACTTCGGCGATCTCAACCTTCTTCGCTCGGTCCTCAAGCAATCAATCTGAGAAGACCACCTCCTCTTCCATATGTCCGCAGATCACACCGAGTTGCTCATTCCGAAGTAGCGCGCGGAGATGCCGCCCGCCAAGAACAGCGCCTGAGACAGGGGCAGAAGCGCCGAAGTGTTTCACGTGAAACACTCAAGGTGATAAACGTTCTCATAAAATCCTGCGATCATCTCTGAGCATCAGTTGGACTCTGTGGCGACAAAAACTCAAACGCACAATCTCAATACGAAAACGAAGAGAGGTGCGTCCTCAGATCCCGTTATATGAAACGTTCCATATGAATCAATCCAGGTCCAAGACGATTCGGCACAATTACTCCTTCTACTACTGCGGTCGTGGATCCTCAATTGCTTCTCTATGCCGACTCTTGCTCAAGACCTCGACAAGTTCCTCCCTAGAATCAACATTCCTCGAGATTCACAACGAAAGAATGACGAGGTGCGTCGACCGATATCCGATAGGAGGGCCGACCATCAAACGATTACACGACTATGCGAGCCTCCACTCCAAGGCTCCGCTGAGGACGGCGATGCTCTGAGAACACATCCTCCCCCGAGGTTCAACATTGTCTAGACACTCGGCACAATAGGCTGCTCGAATGACATTTCAGAGATTGCGATCTCAGACGACTGTTCAGGCAACGACAACACCGGAAGACAATCACTCATCCCAGGCCAGAGCAGACCAGACCCGACGAGACCAGGGCAGACCAGGGCAGAGCAAAGCGGACCGGGGCGGAGCAGAACAGGATAGAGCAGCGCAGGATATCAGAAGCTCACTTAGTCAAAGCCGAACCAAAAATCGCCAAAGTTTCCTTCAATTCCGCTTTGAGCACCACCCTCGGCTTTCCTCCTCAGTCCTGCGCGAATCTCAAACTCAACTCGAGGGCAGCCTTCCGGTAGGCAAGGGCCCCTGTGTTTCGAGGCTCGTAAGTGATGATCGATTGGCCGAAGCTCGGCGCTTCGGAGATCCTCACCGAACGAGGAATGACCGTGTTCAAAGTAAGGGCGGGGAAATGCGCTCGAACTTCGGCTTCAACCTCTTCGGAGAGGCGAGTACGCCGATCGAACATCGTCAAAAGCATCGTCGATACGTGAAGCTTTGGATTGAGTTCGCTCCGAATCCGCTCAATCGTGTTCCACAGCTGGCTCAAGCCCTCCAGCGCGTAATACTCCGTTTGAATCGGAATGAGAACCTCATCTGCAGAGACCATGACATTGAGAGTCACGAGTCCAAGAGAGGGGGGACAATCGACAATGACGACGTCAACATCGCGCGTGGTGGAGAGAAACTCCTTCATTGCCTCAGCCAAACGGAACTCACGCCTCGGTAGATCCACGAGTTCAATCTCTGCACCTGAAAGGTCAATCGTCGCTGGGCAAACGCGAAGACCTTCTATATCGGGGCACTCTTGCAAAACATCGGCTAGGGCGGCACCGCCGATGAGCACATCGTAGGTTGAGGGAGTTCCTGCGCAATGCTCGATGCTGAAAGCACTCGAAGCGTTACCTTGGGCATCCGCATCCACGACCACGACCGAAAGCCCTCCGAGGGCGAGTGCGGCAGCGAGATTCACTGCTGTCGTGGTCTTACCTACCCCGCCCTTCTGATTTGCGACCGCGATGACGCGTGTGCGTGAAGGCCGACCGAAAGATGCGTTATCAAGCATTCTCTGATCGTGCATGTTCTGCTCGATCTGGGAGAGCAGGGGAGTATCCTGACTCTTCGGGTTGCTCACTCTCTTCCCTTCCGTTTGATGCCCCGCCCAGTGTACGTGGCCGCGTGGGCAAGTAGTGAGACCGCCTGCGTGCCCACCTCAGGATGATCGACGACACATCCCCTGTGGATAACCTCTTCGGCCTCGACCAGGTCCCAGATCGGGGTAAACACAGAGGGCGTGTCTCGGGCAAAAAGTGAGTCTCGGCCTACTCCCCGGATCTCGCCACAGATCTGATGATCTCGCCGCAGATCTGGTCCCAGCTCTCACCCGGCAGGCGCCTCGGATCTCACGGCCCCGAAGCGTTTTCCCCGATTTCGCTACCGACCTCACTGCGGCTCTCACGCCGCATATCACACCGGCGTACGCCAAGGGCCTCGCCCTGGCACACCTCAGTCCTCACACACTCACACGCCAAGGACTTCGCCCCGCTACGCGCCTCCGGACTCAGCCCAGCTGCACACCCCGGCCCCGTGCCAACACACACCTCAGTCCTCACACGGGCATACGCCTCCAGCCTCGTCCCGCAACTCGCCGCAAATCAGACCTCGGCAACTAAGCCTTGAGCTCCGACCCCGCCGTGGGCCCGGGCTTCACCTCGCTTTTCGCTCTCACTCTCAACCCGGCCTACTTCTGACGCTTGCAGACCACCACGTATGTGGATTCGTCCTCCATAATCGATGGGACCTCATGGATCTCAGCGCGCAGATGGTGGCTCTTGAGTTCCTTAGCGGCCTCTTCAATCTCGATGGCGGCGCGGCGCCCCTTAAGAGCCACGAGGGAACCACCTGGAGCGATTAAACGGGTCGTCATGCGGATGAGCTTCGACATGTTGGCAACTGCGCGGGCTGTGATGACATCGGCCTGCCCTTTGCCCCTGAGTTCTTCGGCGCGGGCCTGATGGATCGTCACATTGTCCAAGCCGAGGTTCTCCACGACATCGAAAAGCCATTCGCAGCGGCGCTGCATCGGTTCGGCAAGGTGAACATCGAGATCAGGTCGGCAAATCGCGATGACGATCCCCGGAAGGCCGGCGCCAGAGCCGATGTCGAGAACTTGGCCCTTGCGGGGAAGGAAGTCCAAGACAGCGGCAGCGTTCACCGCGTGACGCGACCAGAGTCGAGGCATTTCCCGTGGTCCGACGAGGCCGCGAAGCTCACCCTCTTCTTCGAGCATGTGAACGTATTCCTCAACATCGGCGAATGCCGAGCCGAAGAACTCTTTGACTGCTTCCGTGGGCTGCTCAGGCTCGAAGGGATCACCGACTTTACGCTTAAGGGGATCTGGAACGGCAAGGGTCGCAGGGTCCTCAAGTTGAGTCTGTTCCTTCGATGAAGGGGGGTTACCAACCCCCTTGAGAGTGGGGTCATCAACCCCCTTGAGGTCTTTCACTCTTCCTCGGACCCCTCAGTCTCCGCCTCTTCGACCTCGTCCTCTTCAGCGGGCAAGATGACGACGCAACGGTGAGGTTCGGCGCCTTCTGACTCGGAAAGGAAGCCCTCTTCGGCGACAACGTCGTGGCAGACCTTGCGTTCGAAGGGGTTCATCGCCTCGAGCTTTTGCGCTTCGCCAGTGGCACGAAGGCGTGCGATCGCCTCCATGGTGAGGTCCTGAAGCTCGGCCTTGCGTTCGGCGCGAAAGCCGGCAATGTCGAGCATGAGGCGCGAACGCTCACCAGTTTCAGTCTGGACCGCAAGGCGGGTGAGCTCTTGGAGGGCGTCGAGGATCTCTCCGTCTTCACCGACAAGACGATCCAGGCCAGAGGAGTGCTCGGAGATGATCTCAACGCTTGCGCGCCCGTTCTCCACATCGATCTCGATATCGCCGTCGAGGTCGGCAATGTCGAGAAGTTCTTCAAGGTAGTCGGCGGCGAGTTCACCCTCCTCCTCGAGGCGGGTGAGCTTGTCCGTGCTGGTGTTCTCAGTCATGAGTGTTCTCCCAATTCAACAGGGCTAGATGGCTGGGGGACGAGGGTGCCTGAGCCCTCGTGTTAAGGCTCAGTGGCCCTTCTTCTTGTTCTGCTTGCGACGGGCCTTGCGACGCTCCTGACGGCGGCGCTCGATCTCCTCGGCACTCAATCCGGCTGGATTGTCAGAGGCACTGTCCTTGCGGGCTTCTTCGGCGCGCTGGCGCTGAGCCTTGGTTTGACGTTCTTCGCGGGACAAACGCTTATTCTGCTCGCGCTTGACCTGCTGATTGCGGCGTTCCTCGGCCTTTTCGGCGGCCACGCGAAGCGTGCGCATCCAGACCTCATCGGGCAGGGTCGTCCATTCCTGGCTCGCTAGATTGCGCAAAATCGACACCTTCTCACCGGGGCTCATAGACTCGGGGAAGTCGGTCGCGACCTTCAGCTTCTTCGCCTGAGCGGCTGCCTCAGTGAAGGTTTTCTCATTGAGCTCAAGGACTTGGGCATCATCCGCGGCGGAGGGCAGCGCAGAGCGGGCCTCGTCGTAGGATGCGAAGAAGGGCTTGGCCCATTCGAGGTACTTGTCGTGACGATGCTTGAGGAGTTCCTCGTAAGCGGAAGAACCCGGGGTGGGCATGACCTTGATCGTCCAGTAGGTCTGCGCAATCGCCCACAGGGCAGCAGTGACCATGTAGATGATGACGCCCATCTGGAAGAAGCCGCCGGAGAAGAGGTACATGAGCGGCATGACGTAGAGCATCGACTTTTGCGATTGCATCATCGGATTGTTCGAGTCCATCGGCGGCATATTGCGCACCATGGAGATCCTCATGGAGAAGAACTGGAGGACCATCATCGCGCCGATGAGGATGACGAAAACGATGATCGCTGCGATGCCATCACCTGAGGTGATTGTGTGCGAGAGGGGCACGCCGAAAACAGTTGAGCCGTTAATGGAGGAGGCCAGTTCCTGGGTGATCGGTCCGAGGCGATCGGCCTCGATGCCCGCGTAGGTGTAGGTGCCGGCCGCGAGGTCCTTCACCGCGTAGATCGCGCGGTACATCGCAAAGAGGATGGGAAGTTGAACGAGGAGCGGAAGGCAGGATGCAAAGGGGCTGACGCCGTACTTCTTGTACAGGGCTTGTGTCTCTTCGCTTTGTTTGACGCGCGAAGCCTGATCGGTTTTACCCTTGTACTTCTCTTGGAGAAGCTTCACTTCCGGCTGAATGGCCTGCATGGCCCGCGAACTCTTGATCTGCTTGAGGAACAGCGGCAGGATCAAGATCCTCACGATGATCGTGAGCAGGACAATCGAAATCACCCATGCCACGCCGGATCCGGAGGAGAATCCGAGTAGGACGAGGAAGTCGTGGATCTTTACCCATACCCACGCCACCGCGACGGCGAAGGGATGAAGGATCTTGTCGAACATGTGTTCTCCTTCAGGATGTGCGGACGCCAGGGGCGCCCTTCGATTGTCCGGCTTTCGCCGGGTGGTTTTCGGGGACGAGGTCGGGGCTGTGTGCCTCGTCAATGGGGTGGTGCACGCTGCCGGGGCGGATCGACACTTCCCGGCCCTCGTCTTCGAGGTCGATGCTGTCCTTGCTCTCCATATTCGGGCTCATGCCCATGGGCAGGGGCCTTTCGATGATTGCGTTGCCGACCCAGTCTTCGGGAGGAATCCACGGATCCGGGGTCCATCGTCCCTTTTCGGGGACATGGTCGACACCGCCAAGACTCCAAGGGTTGCATCTGAGGAGCCGCCAGCACCCCAGCACTATGCCCTTAATCGCTCCGTGAGTTTCAATCGCTTGGAGGGTATAGGCCGAGCAGCTTGGCGAGTAGCGGCAGCGCGGTCCGAGCGCCGGTGAGAGGAACTGCTGGTAGAGGCGGATTGGAGCGGTGAACACCATTCGCACGAGTGCGCTCGGAGTGGGAATCAACATGTGGAATCCCAGCGTTTCCAGGCTCTTTCGAGAGCGGAATCGAGATGGTGGGCGAGCTGGTGTGAGTTGAGTTCGAGTGCTTTGCCGCTGGCTCTGACGACGACTCTGCTCCCCTCAGGCAGGGTGTCGAGGCGTTCTCTCATGAGATGTCGAAGCCGCCTTTTCACACGGTTACGCCCGTTGGCCCTTTTGATCTCCCTCTTAGGCACGACGAAACCGACGAGGCGGTCATTGCCTTCCTCGTCGGTTCGAGCGTGGACGATCAGGACCGGGTTCCCGGCTCGTGCTCCCTTTCGGAAAGTGAGGCGGAAATCTTCAGGATCGACCATCCGGTGTGCGCGAGGCAGCACCAGTGCGGTCTCAGGCGGACAGCTTGGCGCGACCCTTACGACGGCGGGCAGCCAGGATGGCGCGGCCGGCGCGGGTGCTCATGCGCAGGCGGAAGCCGTGCGTCTTGGAACGACGACGGTTGTTGGGCTGGAAGGTCCGCTTGGTGGTCACTGCAGTTCTCCTCGGCGAAAGTGGTGGACGGCTATCCACCACTCATCGGTCGTTTGGTGGCGATCCCACCGCAGACGACCTGCGCAGGAATCGATGGCATGCCCGAATTTCGGGCACAGACAGACACCTAGGTTAGGGGGAGTGGGGGAGTGAGTCAACGCGCCCGAGCTCGTTGTGACGCACTCCCCGTGTCCACACCTGTGGAATTCTCTGTGGACTCTTCTGTCCACATTGTGTGAATGCAGCTTCGGCGTCCACACGGCTGTGGAAAACCCTCTTTCCGCAGAATCGCCGCAACCCATTGATGTAACTACATTTATGTGATTCGCAGATCTCTTTCCACAGTTTCATCCCCAGACTGTGAATGCGCCTGGGGACAGATACAGTGGCATGCGACCGGATCGCCCATTCGAAGCTATGATCCGGTGATTGACATCACTGAAGATCGATTCTGGAGGACTTCACGTGGAGACGACATCCCTGGCCGATGCATGGCTCAAAGCACTTGACGCCGTCTCCACTCATGATTTGGGCCCCGCAGCCGCGACCTATCTGAGGAGCGCCACTCCTCTCGGCAACATCGAAGGCACCATCCTCCTCGCCGTTCCCTCCGAGTTCACAAAGACCTGGATCGAATCCAAAGCCTCGAGCGAAGTGACCACGGCTCTATCCGAAACTCTCGGAAAGAAGATCCGCATCGCCATCACGGTCGATCCCTCCTTCGCCGCTGAAGATGACGAGGCCGAAGAGGATGGCCCTGCGACTCCAGCGCACTCCCCAGCGCAATCAGCCATCCCAGCCACACAGTCCCCAGCTTCAGCGTCAACCTCGACCCCGACCCCAGCGACTGCGGCTGGGGCTCCCGCGGATTTTGGCGGACAGCCAACCCGATTGAACTCGAAGTACACCTTCGACACCTTCGTCATCGGCCCCTCGAACCGCTTCGCCCACGCCGCCGCATTGGCCGCATCAGAATCACCGGGCTCCTCCTTCAACCCCCTGTTCATCTACGGGGATTCGGGCCTGGGCAAGACTCACCTTTTGCACGCGATCGGCCACTATGCGCTCTCGCTCTACCCCAAGCTCAAAGTCCGCTACGTCAACTCTGAAGAGTTCACGAACGAGTTCATCAACGCGATCCGACTGAACAAGACCGATAACTCCGCCGTCGAGGAGTTTCATCGCCGCTACCGCGAACTCGACATCCTCCTCATTGACGACATCCAGTTCATTGGGGATAAAGAGCAGACGATGGAGGGCTTCTTCCACACCTTCAACGCCCTGTACGAAGCTGATAAGCAGATCGTCATCACCTCCGACGTCCACCCGAACTACCTCAATGGCTTCGAAGAGAGACTCACTTCTCGCTTCGGATCGGGCCTCCTCGTTGATGTTCAGCCACCAGATCTCGAGACACGTATCGCGATCCTGCAGAAAAAGGCCGCCACTGACGCCCTCGAGATCCAACCTGAGGTCTTCGAGTTCATTGCCTCGAGAATCTCCTCGAACATTCGCGAGCTCGAAGGCGCCCTCGTGCGTGTCGTCGCCTACGCGAACCTCACGAAGGAACGCATCGATATCTCCCTCGCAGAGATGATGCTCAAGGACTATGTCTCCGACCCGGACGACAATGAGATCACAGTCGCCCTCATCATGGGCCAGTGCGCCGCATATTTTGGCGTCACCATTGACCAGTTGTGTTCAACGGATCGCTCCCACTCGGTCGTCGAAGCCCGTCAGATCGCCATGTACCTATGCCGCGAACTGACGGATCTGTCGCTACCGAAGATTGGCCAAGCTTTCGGACGCGATCACACGACCGTGATCCATGCGAACAAGAAGATCCTCGCCCTCATGAAGGAAAAGCGCGAGACCTTCAACCATGTCTCGGAGCTGACGAATCGCATCAAGAAGAAGGCCCGGGGCGACTGAAACACGGCCGCAGAGTCGCACAGGGGGAGCGAAACTCGTCCACAGGCTCTGTGAGTTCCTCAGTGCACTGAACATCCCCGCCTGTGGATTCCTCCTCGGGATCTGTGGACACAGACGAACAAGGAATTTTGTCATTCACAGGTCAACGTGCCCTCTCCCCAGATTCATCCCCGACTCGATGCACGGGTGAAAACTTGTGATTTGCAAGGACAAGTCCGTGTTTCCACAGTGTCCACACAGCTGATGATGAAGGATTCTTTGTCATTTGAATGACAAGAAAAACCCCATCACCACCAGCTCCGCCCCGACCTCGCTGAACTTCGCTTCTCACTACCGGACTTCAGATCACAGCGTTATGAACCCCTGCCCCACACTCAAGGGCGTGCTGAATACGCCGCCGATCAGTGCTTTCTTCTTCACAGTGTCAAAGAAGCGAAGATCACGGGTAGAGTAGGGAGGCATATCGTCTTGTTCTCACGGAGGCCGGAATGAAGTTCACCGTCGCCCGCGACGTTCTCGCAGAAGCAGTTTCGTGGACCGCCCGTGCCTTGCCCGTTCGCCCGGCCACACCGATCCTCGCGGGCGTGCGCATCCAGGCTGAGGCCGAAGAACTTACCCTTTCTTCTTTCGACTACGAGGTTTCCGCGAACTCCCACATTCCCGCGACCGTTGAAGAGGCGGGCGAAGTCCTCGTTTCTGGTCGCCTCCTCGCAGACATTTCGAAGTCCCTTCCGAACAAGCCCGTCACAATCGAACTCGACGGTCAAAAAGTGAAGCTCACCTGCGGTTCTTCACACTTCACTCTCGCAGTCATGCCTCTTGACGAGTACCCGCTCCTTCCTGCCCAGCCGCAAACTGCGGGCACCGTCGACTCCCAGGTCCTCTCCCAGGCCGTTTCCCAAGTGTCGATCGCCGCGTCCAGGGACGACACCCTCCCCCTGCTCACCGGTGTGCGCATGGAGATCGACGGCGAGCACATGACATTCCTTGCGACCGACCGTTACCGTCTTGCGATGCGTGAGCTCGAATGGACCCCCGCAGATCCCGCCTTCGAGCACATCGCCCTCGTGAAGGCTCGAATCTTGCAAGATGTCGCGAAGTCGATGACCTCAGGTGAAACAGTTGAACTCGGCATCTCGGACTCCTCCCAGCAAGGAGCGTCCTCGCTGATCGGCTTTGAAGCCTCGGGCCGTCGCACCACCTCAACCCTGATGGACGGCGACTACCCGCCGGTTCGTCGACTCTTCCCCGAATCGACTCCGATCCAGGCGGTGTGCGATCGTCATGCCCTCCTCGAAGCTGTGAAGCGCATGTCCCTCGTCGCCGAGCGAAAAACCTCCGTCCGACTGTCCTTCACGGATGGCAGCCTCGTTCTCGAAGCCGGGCAGGGTGACAATGCTCAAGCCTCCGAAGCACTCGAGGCGAACCTGTATGGCGAAGACATTGCGACCGCCTTCAACCCCCAGTTCCTCATTGATGGCCTGTCGGTCATGGACACGGACTATGTGCGCTTCGGCTTCACCCACCCGAATAAGCCGGCCGTCATGACCGGTCAGACGAAGGTCGACGAGGGCGAGGTCACGACCTTCCGTTATCTCCTCATGCCGATTCGCTTCGGCGTGTGACAGATGCGGGTCTCGCACCTCGCGCTTGACGATTTTCGCTCGTGGAAGCGCGTCGTCCTTGAGCTGCCCGCAGGCCCTCTTGTCTTTCTCGGCCACAACGGCCAGGGCAAGACGAACCTTGTTGAAGCGATCGCCTACCTGTCGACTTTCTCTTCGCACCGTGTCTCCGCTGAAGGGGCGCTCGTGCGTATTCCCACTCACGAGGAAGAGCCTGCGCCTGCCAGAGCTTTTGTCCGCGTGAAGACCGTGCGTGATGAGGATCGTGAACAGGTCGTGGAACTCGAGATTGTGCGCGGCAAAGCGAATCGTGCGCGCATCAACCGGGCGAATGTTCGTCCCCGCGAAATCCTCGGCCTTGTTCGCACCGTCGTTTTCGCCCCGGAAGATCTGCAGCTCGTCCGAGGCGACCCGAGTGTGCGCAGGGCCTTCCTCGATGAGATCGCCATTCAGATGCATCCCCTGTATGCGCAGGTCAAAGCAGACTTTGATCGGGTTTTGCGTCAACGAGCCGCAATCATGAAACAGGCGCAGTCTCAACTGCGGCGCGGCCGGACCCCGGATTTGTCGACAATCGAGGTATGGGATGAACGCTTCGCGGAACTCTCAGCGAAGGTCAGCGCCACCCGTTTCAAGGTTGCTTCACTCCTGTCCGAGCCTGCGGCCAGGGCCTATGACGATGTCGCAGATTCTCATCGCAGCCTCGAACTCTCTTTCGATGCCTCCATTGATCGGACAATCGGGACGAATCCGGATGATCCTGGCAGTGGTGATCTCGGTGATGTTGAAGCGCAGCAGCGTCGCCTTCTCGCGACTTTCGACAGGATGCGTGATCAAGAGATTGAGCGTGGAGTGAATCTTGTGGGCGCTCATCGTGACGACCTGGGCTTGAAGCTCGGACGCATGCCCGTGAAAGGATTCGCGAGTCATGGCGAGTCCTGGTCGGTTGCACTCGCCTTGAGATTGGGATGCTTCGATCTTCTGCGTCTTGACGGGCAGACGCCCATATTGATCCTCGATGACGTGTTCGCAGAGCTTGACTCCAAACGCCGGGCAGGCCTGGCGACCCGCATCAATGCCGCCGACCAGGTGATCATTACGGCCGCCGTTGAAGCTGATGTTCCCCCCGAGTTGGATTCGCATGTGCTGAAAATCCACTGGGATCCTCTCAGCGGATCCCAGGTCCTCTTCGAAGAGCCTGGAGTTGAGGAAAGCGCTGAGCCTGGCTTCGTCGAGAGTGAAGAACCCAGTGGTTCCGAGGGCTTTGAGCCCAGCGTCACCGAGGGTGCCAAACTCAGCGTCTCCGATAGCGCTAGGCCCACAACTACCGTGAATGTTGAATCCGCAACTTCCGACAGTCATGAATCCGGGGCAGCTGAGAACGAAAGCTCCGGTGTTTGCGAAGGTGTCAAGCCCGATGTCCTTGGGAGTGTCGATCCCGCTATTGCCGAGGATACTGAGAGTAAGAGCGAACGCAGAGCGGAGATTCCTGTTTCCGCCTCGAGTCCAAAGGACGAGGCTTTTGTGCCTGAAGCGAAGACGGTGGCGGCCTCGTGACTCCCGATCCACCTGTGAACAGCGATCCGATGGGTGCCCCAGATCCTGCGGGAACTCGAATCGGCGAAGAATACCTCGCCAGAGCTTTGGCGCAGGCCCAAAGGATCGCCCGGGCGAAGGGCTATGTCCGCTCTGCCGCGCCGAGCTGGGGCCTTGAAGAGACCCGCCCCTCCCTCGGCTCTTTGACCGGCACTTCTGAGGCCTCAGCCATTGAACTTGGACAAGGAAATGAGTCAGGTGGAGCCGAGGCCGAGGAAACAGGCGAGGATGGTGGGGGAGTCCACGATAAGCCCGGTGATACCGGGGCCTTAGGTGAGTTCGGGGGCGATCTGCATGCATTGGAGCGGGCGAGGATCCGCGCGCGCTCGAAATGGGCGAAAGCTCCAGGAATGGCGGCGATGCACCTGAAGTTCAAGGACTCGAGGCCGATCGGCTCCGTGCTGGCGTCAATGGTGAAGAAGAACCAATGGGATACGCCAACGAAAATGGGGTCGATCATGGCGAAATGGCCGGCGATTGTCGGTCCCCAAGTCGCCGAACACTCCGAAGTGGAGACCTTCGAGAACCAGACGCTGATCATCCGATGCTCGTCGACCGCATGGGCAAAACAATTACACCTGCTGCTCGCCACGATCGAGAGACGCATCGACGAAGAAGTCGGCCCGGGAGTCGTCACGCAGGTCATCATCCGTGGCCCGGTCGCGCCCTCGTGGCGAAAAGGGCCGCTCTCGGTGCCCGGCCGTGGCCCTCGCGACACCTACGGATGAGGCAAGCGGAACCCGCTTTTTCCACGAGAGTTTCCGCTCCGGATCGCCGAGCACGCCAGTGGCCCTCGTCACACGAGTGTTCTCGCAGCTCAGACATTATATGAAGGAAGGCGCACAGCCAGTGGAAAAAAGGCCCCAAAAGGTGCTTTTGGTAGAATCACACAGGTGAATCGTCGGGTCCGAAGGCCCGACTCGTACGAGGGGAGCCGTGTGGCTGACAACGAGATGACGACCGACGGGTCCGAAGGCTACGGTGCTTCGGACATCACCGTTCTCGAGGGGCTAGAGGCCGTCCGCAAACGCCCGGGCATGTACATCGGATCGACCGGCGAACGCGGACTCCACCACCTTGTCTACGAGGTCGTCGATAACTCCGTCGACGAAGCACTCGCCGGATACGCCGACCACATTGAGGTCACGATCCTCGAAGACGGTGGTCTTCGAGTCGTCGACAACGGTCGAGGCATCCCCGTCGATGAACACCCGAGCGAGCACAAGCCCACCGTCGAGGTCGTCATGACGATCCTGCACGCCGGAGGCAAATTCGGTGGCGGCGGCTACGCGGTTTCCGGTGGCCTGCACGGCGTCGGCATTTCCGTCGTCAACGCCCTATCAACCCGCGTCGACACAGTCATCCGCCGTCAGGGCTACGTGTGGCGCATGTCTTTTGCGAACGGCGGACATCCGATCACCGAACTCGTCCGCGGAGAAGCAACCGAGGAAACCGGTACGACACAGACCTTCTACCCCGATCCCGAAATCTTCGAAACCACCGTCTTCTCCTTCGAGACCCTGCGTCAACGCTTCCAGCAGATGGCCTTCCTCAACAAGGGCCTGCGCATCACGCTGACCGATGAGCGGCCCACCGCCGTCGACGATGGTGACGAAATCACCGGCGACGAGCTCGGCACAGCCGACGATCCGGTTCCCGGTCACCGCGCCGTCAGCTACATGTACGAGCACGGCCTGCGCGACTATGTCGAATACATCGATTCGACGAAGAAGAACGATGTCGTTAACGCTGAGATCATCGACTTCGAATCGGAAAACGACGAAGGCACGATGAGTGTTGAGATCGCCATGCAATGGACGACCGCCTACTCGTCCTCGGTCCACACTTTCGCGAACACGATCAACACGACCGAAGGCGGCACCCACGAAGAAGGGTTCCGCACCGCACTCACCACTCTCGTCAACCGCTACGGGCGCGAGAAGAACATCATCAAAGACAAGGACGACAACCTCACGGGCGACGATATCCGCGAAGGACTCACCGCCGTCATCTCCATCAAACTCAGCGAACCCCAGTTCGAAGGCCAGACGAAGACGAAACTCGGCAACACCGAGGCCCGCACTTTCGTCCAACAGCAGGTGTATTCGCAGCTCGGCGACTGGTTCGACGCCCACCCTGCCGAAGCGAAGGCGATCATCCAGAAGAGTCAGCAAGCTCAGGCCGCCAGAGTCGCCGCCCGCAAGGCCCGCGAAGCGACAAGACGCAAGGGCGTCCTCGAATCCGCTTCCATGCCCGGAAAACTGCGCGACTGCTCCTCGCGCAAGGCTGAAGACTGCGAAATCTTCATCGTCGAGGGCGACTCTGCGGGAGGTTCAGCCGTCGGTGGACGCGACCCCGAACATCAGGCGATCATGCCGATCCGAGGCAAGATCCTCAACGTCGAAAAAGCGCGCCTGGACCGGGCCCTGTCTTCCGACACGATCCGCTCCCTCATTACCGCTTTCGGTACGGGAATCGGCGAGGATTTCGACCTCAACAAGCTCCGCTACGGCAAGATCGTCATCATGGCTGACGCGGATGTGGACGGTCAGCACATTGCGACGCTCCTGCTCACCCTCCTGTTCCGATACATGCGCCCCCTGATCGAACAGGGTCACACCTATATTGCGATGCCACCGCTCTACCGCATCAAATGGACGAACGCCGAGCACGAATTCGCCTACTCCGATAAGGAGCGCGACAAGCTCCTCACCGCAGGCCAGTCTGCCGGACACCGCCTCCCGAAGGAGGGGGGCATCCAGCGCTATAAGGGCTTGGGCGAGATGAACGACCATGAGCTGTGGGAAACCACCATGGACCCGGCTCACCGCATCCTCAAACAGGTCACCCTCGATGAGGCGGCGGACGCGGACGAGATCTTCACGATCCTCATGGGGGACGACGTTGACCGTCGCCGCTCCTTCATTCAGCGCAACGCCTCCGACGTGCGCTTCCTCGACATCTGACACTGAGACGACGCCAAGGGCCGCAACGCCCGGCCTAGGGCATCGACAAACAAACGAAGGACGAATGTGAGCGACGAGAAGACCACTCCGGGCAAAGAAACGGTCGATTTTGACCGTGTTCAAAGGGTCGACCTCCAGGTCGAAATGCAAAGGTCCTACCTCGACTACGCGATGAGCGTCATTGTCGGGCGAGCCCTGCCCGACGTGCGCGACGGCCTCAAACCCGTGCACCGTCGCGTCCTCTACGCGATGTACGACGGCGGATACCGTCCGAGCTCGTCCTTCTCGAAGTCGAGCCGCATCGTCGGCGATGTCATGGGCAACTACCACCCGCACGGTGATTCGGCGATCTACGATGCCCTCGCGCGCCTCGTGCAATGGTGGTCGCTGCGCTATCCGCTGGTCGCCGGCCAGGGCAATTTCGGCACCCCCGGCAACCTCGGGCCCGCAGCTCCGCGTTACACCGAATGCAAAATGGCGCCCCTCGCCATGGAGATGGTGCGCGACATCGACGAGGAGTCCGTCGATTTCCAAGACAACTACGACGGCAAGAACCAAGAACCGACGATCCTGCCCTCGCGCTTCCCGAACCTGCTCGTCAACGGCTCCGAAGGTATCGCGGTCGGCATGGCGACGAGGATCCCTCCCCATAACCTGCGCGAGGTCGCCAAGGGAGTCCAGTGGGCGCTCGACAACCCCGAGGCCTCCCGTGAAGAACTCCTCGAAGCCCTCCTGAAGATCATCCCCGGCCCGGATTTCCCGACGGGTGCGACGATCCTGGGACGAAAGGGCATTGAAGACGCGTATCGCACGGGCCGAGGCTCGATCACGCAGCGCGCAGTCGTCAACGTCGAGGAGATTCACGGCAGGCAGTGCCTCGTCGTCACTGAGCTTCCCTACCAGGTCAACCCCGATAACCTGGCAGATAAGATCGCGCAGCTCGTGCGCGACGGCCAGATCCAGGGGATCGCGGACATCCGCGATGAAACTTCGGGGCGCACCGGCCAAAGGCTCGTCATCGTCCTCAAGCGAGACGCCACCGCCAAGGTCGTCCTCAACAACTTGTATAAGAGGACGAGCCTGCAGGAGAACTTCTCAGCGAACATGCTCGCCCTCGTGGACGGCGTGCCGCGCACTTTGTCGATTGACGGTTTCATCCGCCACTGGGTCGCCCACCAGATACAGGTCATCCAAAGGCGCACGAACTTCCGCCTCCGCAAAGCCCTGGAACGCCTCCACATCCTCGAGGGCTACCTCAAGGCCTTGGATGCGCTTGATGAGGTTATCGCCCTTATCCGCCGTTCCCCGACGGTTGAGGAGGCGCGCACCGGTTTGATGGAGCTCCTTGACGTGGATAGCGTCCAGGCTGACGCGATCCTCGCGCTCCAGCTGCGTCGCCTCGCCGCCCTCGAACGTCAAAAGATCCTCAATGAGCACGCCGAACTCACTGCGCGCGTCACGGACCTGCGCGACATCCTGGAGCGCCCCGAGCGCCAGCGGAGCATTATCTCTGAAGAGCTTGGAGAGATTGTCGCGAAGTATGGTGACGAGAGGCGCACCCGCATTGTCCCCTTCGATGGGGAAATGAGCATGGAGGACCTCATCCCCGAAGAGGATGTGGTCGTCACCATCACTCGCGACGGCTTCGCCAAGCGCACCCGCACCGATCATTACCGTTCCCAAAAGCGCGGCGGCAAGGGTGTGCGTGGCACCCAGCTGCGCGGCGACGACGTGGTGGAGCATTTCTTCGTCACGACCACCCACCATTGGCTGCTGTTCTTCACGAACCTTGGGCGCGTGTATCGCGCGAAGGCCTATGAGATTCCCGAGGGCGGTCGCGACGCCAAGGGTCAGCACGTCGCGAATCTCCTGGCCTTCCAGCCTGAGGAGAAGATCGCGCAAGTCCTCGCGATCCGTGATTACGAGGTCGCCGACTACCTGGTTCTCGCAACGAAGTCCGGTCTTGTCAAGAAGACTCCGCTCAAGCTCTACGAGTCGGCTCGTACCGGCGGCATTATCGCAATCAACCTTCGTGAGGACGAGGCGGGGCGTCCCGATGAGCTCGTGTCCGCGCAGGTCATCACCTCCGACCAGGATCTGATCCTCGTGTCCCGCGACGGCCAGGCCGCTCGTTTTGCCGCGAGCGATGAGAATCTGCGTCCAATGGGGCGTTCGACCTCGGGCGTGCGCGGCATGAAGTTCCGCGGCGACGATGAGCTCTTGTCCATGGAGGTGCCCCGCGAGGGCTCGGATCTTCTCATCGTCACTGAGTCCGGTTACGCGAAGCGCACCCCCGTGGAGGAGTATCCGAGGAAGGGGCGCGGCACTCTTGGCGTGCGCGTCGGAAAACTTGTCGATGAGCGAGGTGGCCTCGTGGGCGCCCTCGTCGTCAACCCGGACGAGGATGTCATGGTCATCACGGAATCCGGCAAACTCGTCCAGGTCAATGCGTCCGATGTGCGTCCGACCGCCCGCAATACGATGGGTGTGATTTTCGCCCGCCCCGATGAGGATGACCGCATTATTGCGATCACGCCGAACCCGGAGCGCGACATCGACGAGGACGAGTCTTCGGATGAGGTTTCTGGCGGAACGTCTGGCGAGGTTTCAGGCGTGACGTCAGAGGAGCTTTCTGGAGAGGCTTCGGAGGAGTCTTCAAGCGAGAAGACCGCCACTCTGGGCGAGAACACCATCGAAAAGGGCTCGGAGGCTGTAGCGTCTGAGGAGGAATCCAGTGAGGAAGGCAACGAGGAATGAGCGAGCAGAGCAGCGTGTACGATGACGTCCCCCGCAGGGTTGATCTCGCGATCGCACGCGTCGACGCCTGGACGGTCATGAAGGTCAGTTTCCTCTTGTCCGTGGCCCTGGGCATTGCGATGGTTATTGGCACCGCGGTCTTGTGGTTCATGGTCGATGGGATGCACGTCTTCTCGACGATTGAGGAGTTCCTCAAGACGATCGGAGCTCAGAAGTTTACTTCCCTGCTCGACTACCTGCGCCTGCCGAAGGTCTTGTCCTATGCGACGATCGTGGCGGTCTCGAATGTCGTGCTCTTGACTGCGACCGCAACCCTGGGTGCGATGCTCTACAACGTCATCGCCTCCCTTGTGGGCGGAATCAAAGTTTCCCTCATGGATGAATGAGGTGCCCGCCCGCCCCTGGCGTGTCTTGAGGTGGGGTGTACGCCGGGTCGAGCTTCACGGCTTGACGGCGAGCTTCATAGCTTGACGTGACGCGGGGCTTAATGTGGCGCGCGGCTTCTAGTTGAGCCTTGAGGTGGGACAGGTTTCGCAGTTCAAGGAGCGTCGTGCCACACCTCACGTCCACGGATTTGCCGGTGCAACTCGAGGGCGGTTACGATAATGCGGTGCCCGAGAGAGCACGGATGGGCCTATAGCTCAGTAGGTTAGAGCGCAGTCCTGATAAGACTGAGGTCG
>ERZ773042.6-NODE-6-length-201497-cov-5.162210_pt1 | contig 201497 bp, 208 predicted proteins | sample MGYA00511664_ERZ773042 | MGnify/ENA primary metagenome ERZ773042 (study PRJEB29015, sample SAMEA2737984) | human oral metagenome | biome: human oral; feature: human-associated habitat; material: dental | place: China | collected 2036 ... | reverse complement strand
ATTTGCATAGAATGAAGCAGAGATTTCATAATGTCTTTCATTTTCTTTTATAGATTTTACTGCATCTAAGTCAAAACATTGAGTATCATATAATGCACTCATAAGTCCTTCTTCAAGATTTCGTGATACTATTTTTTAGCATGCTTTTGGTTAGAATTTATTATCTTTCGATCAAATCGAACGAATTCTACGAGCAAGTCGCTAAAAACAACGTCATCTCTACCGAATACATCCCGCCGGTGCGCGGTCAAATTTTAGACGCCAAAGGCCGCCCGCTTGCGATAAATAATCTCGGCTTTTCGCTATCCATCGCGCCGCATCTAAAAGACGCCGCGCTGCAAAGCGAGCTAAATAATATCTCGCGCTACTTCAAAGATCTCAACGTCACTGCGATGAGCAAGAGCTACAAGGACGCAAATTCCGCTTATAATCAAGACTTTATCGAAGTCGTGCCGTTTTTGGACTACAACGCCACGATAGAGCATTTCGCGAGCTTGAGCCTGCACGAAAATATTAAAATTTCGCCCGCTTCGCAGCGCTTCTACCCTTACGGCGCGCTTGCTTCGCACATCATCGGCTACGTAGGCCGCGCCAATAAAAAAGATATCCAAAACAACCCCCTAAGCGCACTTACCGGATACAACGGCAGAAGCGGCGTCGAGGGGTATTATAACGAGCTTTTGCAGGGCAGCAAGGGCGAGCGCAAGACGAAGGTTACGGCGCTAAATCAGGTCGTGGAGGAGATCTCGATGCAAGAGCCCAGCAGTAGCGAAATCTCCCTTACCATTGATCTTGAGCTGCAAAAATACCTCGAGGAAATTTTTAAAGATAAAGACGGCGTAGCGATAGTGATGGATCTGCGCGACGGCGCTATCATCGCGGCGGGCAGCTTCCCCGAGTACGATCTAAACACCTTCGTAGGCGGAATTTCGCAGACGCAGTGGGATGAGCTGATAAAAGATCCGCGCCATCCGTTTACGAATAAGCTCGTAAATGGCCTCTATCCGCCGGGCTCCGTAATTAAAATGGCTGTGGGGATGAGCTTTTTAAACAGCGGCAAGATCAACGAGAACTGGAGCGTGTTTTGCAGCGGCGCTATAGAGCTAGGGGGGCGTAAATTTCGCTGCTGGAAGAGCTGGGGTCATGGCCGCGTGAGCCTAGTAGAAGCGATTAAAGGTAGCTGCGACGTGTATTTTTACGAAGGCTCACTGCTAGTGGGGATCGACTATATGTCCGCGTATCTACAGCGTCTGGGATTTGGTAGTAAAACAGGCGTTGATCTGCCCAATGAGTTTGTAGGCACGATGCCTAATAAAGCATGGAAAATGCAGAAATTTAAGCGCGCGTGGTATCAGGGCGAGACGGTCAATGCCTCGATCGGTCAAGGCGACGTGCTCGTCACCCCTATGCAGGTAGCTAAAAACACCGCGCAGATCGCCTCGGGCAAGGCTATCACGCCGCATTTTTTAAAAAGCATCGACGGCAAGCCAGTGGAATTTGCCCCTACCGAGCTTTTCACACCGAAAGAAAAGGCGCAGCTACCCCTCGTGCGGCGCGGGATGTATGAGGTCGGCAATAACCCCGACGGAGGCACCGCCTACAAGCTCATCCATACCGCAGTAGTGCCTCTAGCGGTCAAGACGGGCACCGCGCAGGTCGTAGGCATCTCGCAGACCGCCAAAAAGCGAATGAAAGAGGCTGATATGGACTACTTCCACCGCTCGCACGCCTGGATGACGAGCTTCGGGCCGTACGACAAGCCGCAATACGCCGTAACCGTGCTCGTAGAACACGGCGGCGGCGGCGGAAGCGCGGCAGGTCCCGTAATAATGCAAATCTACGAAAAACTCGCCCAGATGGGCTACATCGACGCCAACGCAACGACTAACAAAGACAGCGCAAAGAAAACGAAGTAGGCGGAATTTTAAAATTATAAAATTTTACAATTCTACTCGTCCTTCGCGGGCTTGGAATTTTATCTAGCATCCATGGGTTTGAAATTTTAAAATTTATCCGCTTTTGTAAGTCTGAAATTTTAAAATTTAGCGCAGTGCGGGAGGCTTTTAAATTTAGAATTTTACCCGTCCTTTGCGGACTTGAAATTTTAAAATTTAGAGCGGCAAAAGACCCTAAAATTGAGTAGATCAAAGCAGTTTTAAATTTTAAATACATTATATATTAGCGCATAGGCAGGTATAAACATATCGCGGTATAATTCGAGAATTAAATTTTAAGGAGTCGAGAATGGCGTTTGTAGCGGAATATATTTCTAAAGTTGATTCGGAAAGATACAGCATTATAGACACTGTTGATAAAATTAGGACAAAATTTAGAAAACCTTTATTGAGCGATCAAGATATTAGATGGTTAAATTGGGTAGTAGATAAACAAAAACAGACCTATCTTATCTTTATCGGTAGCCCTCAACTGCCGGATCCACGGGATGGCTATACGGGCGAGGATATTTGGTTGCTTTATTATAAAGGTAAAAATATCGAGCTTGATATAAGGCGAATTTATGATGAGACAACGAGTAAATATTTCACGGAAAATCCATTTAAGGTCAAATATAAATTCCAAAGCGTAAATTCTGATATTGGAGATATTTCGATAGACGAGCTTTATAAAATTTTAAATGAAGCCTTGTCTGAGTATGGCAGCGGCGGTATTGAAAATAGGGAATATGTTCCAAAAGAACATGAAGTCGTAACTTTTCTGCACGATTAAGAAAGGATAAAAACGACAAACTAACAAAGTCGATCAAATTTTAGTAGACATTATAAACGACAAGGGGGCGCGCAGCGGCAGCGGTACCGATGGCGGTGCGAGCACGAGAGAAATTTAGCGAAACGTGGCGCGAGCCTGAAACGCGATGTGTAAATTCAAAGTGAATTTTATCCAAACCCAACCGTGAGCAAGCGCGAGATAAAATTTTACTCAAATGTCCAGCGCGCAAGAATTCGCTAGCGGGTGCGGACTATTTGTAAATTTTAAAATTTCACTCAAACGCCGAGCGTAGATTTAGATGCGGGATGATCTCAAGCTCTGCGGGTGCGACGAAATCCTTTTTACGCAGCTTTTCTATCGCTGCGCGCGCGATCATAGCGGCGTTGTCGGAGCAAAATTTCATCGGCGCGAAAAGTATCTCGCAGCCTGCCTGCTCGCACAGATCAGTCAAAAGCCCGCGCAGATGCAGGTTCGCGCTCGCTCCGCCCACGACGCCGAAGCGCACAAAGCGGCGTAACTCAAAGATCCGCTGTAATTTATCCAGTATGTGCGCGCACGCCGCGTCCTCAAAGCAGCGCGCCAGATCGCGCATCGCCCGCTCATCTAGCTCGCCCGCCTTTTTTAGCTTCTCTATCTGCACGCGTACGGCGTTTTTAAGCCCCGAAAAGCTATACTCCAGCCGCCTGTCGCCCTTTAGCGGCACGGGCAGCTCAAACTTCGGCTCGCCCCCTTTTGCGAGTTCCTCGATGAGCGCGCCGCCCGGGTAGCCGAGGCCTAGCATTTTGGCGATCTTATCGAAGCTCTCGCCGAAGCTGTCGTCGCCCGTGGTCGCTAAAATTTCGATACTCCCTGCCGCGTCGATATCCAAAACCATCGTGTGTCCGCCGCTAACGAGCAAAACGCCCATCGGAAATCGCGCCTCGCTCCCTAAAAACAGTGAGTAGACGTGGCCTATGAGATGATTTACGCCGATGAGCGGCAAATTTAGCGCGAGCGCGAGCGCTTTTGCCATATTCACGCCGCCGATCAGGCTCACGCTGAGCCCCGGGGTATTGGTTGCTGCGACGGCGCTAAGCTCTCTAAAATAGGGCTTTGCGCGCTGCAAAATCCGCGGCAGCGCCTCCGTATGCAGCCTCGCGGCAAGCTCGGGCACGACGCCGCCGTATTTGGCGTGATCGGCTTCCTGGCTTATTTTTTCGTAAAATTTCAGCTCGAAACTGCGCTCGTCCATCACCGCGACCGAGCTGTCGTCGCAGCTGCTCTCAATAGCAAGTATCACACGAAATCCTTAAAATTTTTCGCTCATTATACTCAAAAATCGGCCTTGCGGCGCAGATGAAATTTTAAAATTTAAAGCGACGCGCCTTAGATTTGGTCGCGACGTGTTCGCGCTCGCGGGGCTAAATTTTAAAATGCACCGTTCGGCTCGGTGCACTAACGGAATTAAATTTAAAACGCGCCGCCACCGCACCATGTTTGCCGCTACGATGCGCTCCGTATCTGCCGCGGCGGATAAAATTTCAGATAGATGAAATTTTGGCAGTTGAAATTTAGCGAGCAAATTTAAAATGGCCTTTGGATTTTAAAACTCCAAAGGCCGTCGCGATTAAATTTAGCGGCAAATTTAAAGGCTAAATTTCAGGCTCTTGCTCCTGCTTTTTCTCGCCGCTTGGGATCGCCGTGTCGTACCAGTCGAGCTTGCGCGTAAAATACATAACGAGCGAAATCACCGCGAATATCATCAAGCTTCCCATTAGAAGCGCATAGTCTTCGGAATTTAAGATAACATAGAGGATCGCGTATGAAACGAGCTGAACGCAAGTGATGAAAATGCCCCAGCGCGCGCCTTTAAATATCGCGCTTGCGTAGAAAAATACTATCGCGCTTACCGCGATCGCCGAAGCAGCATAGCTAAGCGCAAAGCCCATGTGTTCGGAGAGTGAAAGTACCAGCAGGTAGAAAACGACGTCCTCAAGCCCGATGAGTAGATATTGGATCGGGTGGATGCGCTCGTGAGTATAAACCTCGCACAAAAAGATCGCCAAAAACGGCACCGCTAAGAATAACAGAGCGTAATCCGTGCAGCGCTTAATCAGCGAGTAGTTGTTCACGGGCTCGATGAAGCCGATGCTTACGGCATCATTTCTATCGTCGTTGCTGCGCCAGTTCGTCATAGCGACGCGGTCATCTTGATCTGCAAGCCACGCAGGAGCAATGCCTGCGGCTAAGCCTGTAACTTCCCACGAAGCTTTAAAACCGCTAGCGCTTACCTCGCGCGATTTGGCGATAAAGCCGCCGCCAAAGCTAGGCGATGCCCAAGTAGAGCTAATTTCAAAACGGCTATTTTGCGCGATCGGAGCTAGATGAAGTGCCTCGCCGCCTTGGATTTTAAGCGTGCCGCTGATGCTAAAATCAGACGACAGTGCTGAAGTGGGGAGCTTGTAGATTAAACTCCGATCGAAAATTTTAGCTTCGGCGTTTCCGTGATATTGCTTAAGCTCCTTGCCGTTTAGGCTTAAAGCGGGGGAGGCAGTGAAGGATTTTTGATTGCCTACGCCGAGCACTAGCACGGCTTCGTCGAAATTTAGCCGCGCAGGATCGATGCCGAGCTCGGTATAGTTTATCGCCTCAAAGTCCGCCTTAAGCGCAAAATCGCCGTTATATATCGGAACGCGAAAAATTCCGCGCTTTAGATAGGTGGGGTCGATCTGCGCTGATAAGAAGTAGTTTTTTGGCACGATGATGAAATTTTTCTCTACGCGCCTTTTTACGAGTTCATTGTTGCTTTTGTCTATCGCTTCGATTATCTCTGCGTAGGGCACTACGATCGCAAGGCCCTGGATTTGCAGCTCACCACCCACCGGCGTGAGGATCGAATCCTGCGCGAGCTGCTTGGTTTCGGAGCGCGAGTAGGTAAGATTATCGATAAAGCTTAGCGGAATTAACAGCAGCAAAAGCAGCACTAAAACTATGAACGGTTTCGTCCAAAATGCCCCGCGAATGGCGTTTTTAGTAGAATTTAACAAAGGCTCTCCTTTTAAGTAGAATTTAAAACGGAATTTTAACGATGAAGAGTAAACGGACGGCGCTTGAAGTGGGAGGAATTTTATAAATTCTAAACGAACTTCGGATGTGAAGCGCTGCGGATATCGCTTTGAATTTTTGGAATTCCGCTGCAAGCTAGAATTTCATTGCGAATGAGAATTTTGCTATTCGCAAAAATTTTATGAGAAAAATTTCTGTTAGTAGAATTTAAAAGCTTGAAATTCTAAGTCCAAAAATTTTAAATTTCCAAAGCCCTAGGAATTTTGAAATTCCAAGGGCTTGAATTTTTAAAATTTCGCCGCTTTAGCGTGCAAAATTTCGTGCGATCATCTCGCGTAAGCTTTAAAATTTATACGCCACGCTTAGCTTGAAATTTCGTCCAGGCTCCCAGTCGATAACGTTTGAATCACCGGTGAAATCGGCGCTGCGCTGCGAGTGCGACGCGTAGGCTTTATCAAAGAGATTGTAAACGCCCGCGTTGATCTCAAGCCCTTTAAATCGTCCGCCATCCGGAGCGTAGGTCACATATAGATCGTGAACCGCGTAGCTAGGCACTTTTGTTTTTTCGTCGCTATTTGCGGAGGCTACGTTTTTGGAGTCGAAAAAGAGCAAGTTATAGCCCAGCAGTAGATCCGCCGCAGAGATTGCGTACTCGGCATTGAAGGTGTATTTATCGCCATAGTCGCGGTAGCCGATGATGTTTGAGCTTAGATAGCCCGAGCCGCTGCGCACGCGGTCTTTATATTCTACGTGCTGGTGGGTGTAACCCGCAGCAAGGCTCAAATCATCTAATATCAATCTTGCGAAGAGCTCGACGCCGTCGATATCCGCACCGCCTGCGTTAGCCCTGCATAAGGTGCCCTGCGCGCCTCCCGGGCAGCCGATAACGCCGCCGCGAGCATTGTTATCTACGATGAGATTTTTATACTCCGTTCTGAAATACTTCGCAGTTAGGCTTACCGAGGAATTCTCTCCTAGCTCGCTTTTGTAGCGACCGCCTATTTCGTAGGCGTTACCCGTAGTGGCCTTTAAATTTTCATTGGCCATCCAGCTTAGTGGTCTGCCGCGGCTAGTACCCGCAGCCATCATGCTCTCCATTACGTCAGGTCCTCTAAATACTCGCGCATAGCTTGCAAACGCTCCAAATCCCGCGCCGATCTCGTAATCAAGCGCCAAGGCGGGGCTTACTTCGTCAAATTTATATTTGTAGCTAGAGATATTAGTGCCTCTGCCGTTGTAAGTCTTTAGCTCGTGCCTTTCGTAGCGCACGCCAGGAGTTACCGTAAGCCCGCCGTAGCGCATAGCATCCTCGATATAAAAGCTATAATTATCGACCTTCTCGGGGCGTAGATTGCCGGGCTTAACGTAGTTTTCGGAGCGGTAGTAATCAAAGCCGTAGCGTAGCGTATGAGCCAGATCGCCCGTTTCAAATTTACTCTTAGCGCCGATTTTGCCGCCCTTGGTCTCGACGCCCCATTTTACATTTGTCGAGGTTGATCCGATGCGTTGATGCTTGGTGTAGTATCCCGTGATGTCGAGTTCTAGCAAGTCGCTTGGATTATACGTGTATTTGATCGTGTGCGTATCGCGCTCGTATTTGCGGTTATCCAGCTGTCCGTTCAGCCAAGAGCCGAATTCCGGTCGCAGCGGATAGAGACCTTTATACTGCATATGCTCGGTAGAGAGCGAAATTTTATGAAAATCCAAAAAGCTATAGCCCGCCTTGAATAGATAATTTATATCGTTGCCATCACCGCCCGTAGGTTTGCCATTGCCGGATTCGCCGAAGCCGTATCCGTAGTGCTTAAACGCAGCAAGCATATCTAGGCTATCAAACGCCCTGCCATAAAGCATCGCGCTTTGCGAATAGCCTTCGTTATTGCTTGTATAGCCCACTTTGAGCTTGGCGCCGATATCCTGACCCTCTTCGAGCAGGTCGTTGGCATCCACAGTCTTAAAAGCTACCGAGCCACCCAAGGCGCCCGAGCCGTTTACGACCGAGCGCGCGCCTACATCGACCTCTACGGCTTTGATAAGATCAGGATCGATTAGTAAATCGGCGTTGTGGTGGAAGGTATTGCCGTTTTGTTTCGCGCCGTCAATCGTGATATTTAGACCGCGATCGCTCACGCCGCGCATATAAATTTTTTGATTCATGCCGTTGGTGCCGCCCACATAAACGCCTGGGATGTCGCGAAATACGTCTTTTACGAGCGTAGCGTTGCGGGTGTTGATTTTGACATCATCCACGGTGCTAGGCGTGCTAGAATCGCTAGTAACTTCGATTACGCCCAGGCTTTGCGTATTTGAATCCTTACTTTTGGACGCGTCCGTAGCGCTTGATTTCTCGTCTGCTTGTGCGCTTAAGCAAAGAACCGCGCACAAAGACAAAGCCAGATGAAATTTTTTCATACGAAATTCCCAAATGATAATAAGATTAAAAAACGGCGAATAATATAAAATTAATCCTTTATTTTATATTAATTATCAAGACATTTTAAAATCATTACAATTTTATCTCCGAATGCTTTATTATCATTAAATAAAGCTAAATGATAAAATATAATTTAAATATCGATCATCAAAATTTTAGTAAAAATTAAATCTACTTTTGATAAAATCGCTCATTTTTTGGCAAGGCACTTTGCTGAATTTATAAAAATTTTTAAAATTTTTAAGGAGAGCTTATGGGCATTATGGAATTTTTGGCGCATTACGTGGATTACATTATCTTTGCGATCCTCGGATTTATGAGCTTTTTAGTCGTGTGGTTTACTATCGAAAGGCTGCTTTTTTATTCGAAGGTTAAGGCGAGCGATTACAAAAGCAAGGCGCTATATGAAGAGGCTCTGACAAAAAATTTAACGACACTTTATATTGTTTATTCAAATGCTCCGTACATCGGTCTTTTAGGTACTGTCATCGGCATTATGATCACATTTTTTGATATGAGTACTGCAAGCGGTATCGATACCAAGGCTATCATGCAAGGTCTCTCGCTTGCGCTTAAAGCTACGGCTACCGGTCTAGTCGTCGCCGTACCTACGCTCATCATCTACAATGGCTTTGTTCGCAAGGTAGATGTGCTTCTAAACCGCTACGATGAGGTTAAATAAATGAGCATTCCTAGACGAGACGGGCTAAATATCGTCCCGTTCATCGACATTATGCTGGTGCTGCTAGCGATCGTGCTTAGTGTCTCGACTTTCATTGCGCAGGGGCATATTAAGGTAAATCTTCCATCTTCTTCAAGCTCGCAAAACCCGCAAGAGGATAAAAAAGTTACCATCAAAGTGGATAGCGAATCTAAAATTTATCTAGACGATGTCGCAATAAGCGAGGATGAGCTTGAGAAAAAAATTGCCGCTCTCGATAAAAACGATCTTGTCGTGCTAAAAAACGATAAAGACTCGAAATTTGCCTCTTTCATTTCTATCATGGATGTCCTAAAAAAGGCGGGCCATGAAAAATTTGCGATCGTGACCGAAAAAGAGCAATGAATAAAGATAGCGCAATAGGCTTCATCGTATCTTTGGTGCTGCATTGCATCATCGCTGTGGGTGTTTTTGCTCTTTTATCGTCGGCACCGAAGCCGCCTAGCATGCCCGATATGATAGCTTTTTCCATCGATAGCATAATGGATGATGCCAAGCAGGGCGATATCTCCGATGAGCCCAATATCCCGCCTCCTTCCGATCAGTCCGAACCGGATCCTGAGCCAGAGCCCACTCCGCCGGAGCCCGAGCCCGAACCCGAACCCGAACCAACTCCGCCTGAGCCGGAGCCAATACCGGAGCCCGAGCCGATTCCTGAACCGGAGCCTATACCAGAGCCTGTAGTCGAAAAACCAAAACCGGTCGAAAAGCCCAAGCCAAAGCCGGTAGAAAAACCAAAACCGATCGAAAAACCTAAGCCGAAAAAAGAGCATAAAGTTCAAAGCAGCGATAGGAATTTAACGGCGAAATTTGACCCGACAAAGCCTATTTCGCTGGGTAGCGGCGGGGGCGGCGGCTCCAGTAGCGCAGGCGGCGGTAGCGACGCTATAACAAGCCGCGGCGATCCTAGCAATAGCGATGTCGGCAAGAAAATTTTTGCCATTATTTCGCGCTACGCGCAGTCGCATTATCCTAAAAATGCCCAACGTATGCGTAAAATCGGCGTCGTAGGCGTGCACTTTACCTATACGGCAAGCGGTGATGTTAAGGGTCTTCGCGTTACGTCTTCTTCGAATGTCGATTCGCTTGATGAGGGTGCATTAAGCGCAGTCGAGCGCACAAAAGGTAGCTTTCCAAAGGTCGAGAAAGATATGGAATTTAACTTTAGCATAAAATATACGCTAAATTTTAACTAGCCTTAAAGCTTCTATTAAAAACTTTTGCCTGGGCGGTAAAATTTTAAAATTTTACCGCTCTTGCCGCTTTATCTTAGCTCGCAAAATTCCATCTTGGCAAAGTGAAATTTTAAAATCTGCCTCTCTTGCTGTGCTTCTACTGTTCCGCCGCATGAACTTTTATAAACGGATTGGCGTCTTGGAATTTAAAATTTAAACGGAGAAAATTATGTCTTTTCAAATTTAGCCAAGCAAGCATCTTAAAGCGTTAAAATTTTAAATTTAAGCTGCGAAATTGCTAGGAAATTCCACTGATTTTAATGGAATTTTTACTATAATTTCGTATGAAATTTAAAAGATTAAAGGAAATTTATGATAGACGTTTACGACTTGGCGGTGATCGGCGGCGGTCCTTGCGGCATCGCTTCCGTAGTAGAAGCCAAAAGAAACGGGCTTGCGCACGTACTTCTGCTTGAAAAAGGCGACAACCACTCTCAAACGATTAGGCAGTTTTACAAAGATAAAAAGCGCGTCGATAAAGAATATAAAGGTTTTGACAGCGAGACGCGCGGCTCTATTTCGTTTGAAACCGGCACGAAAGAGAGCGTGCTAAATTATTTTGACGAGCTCTTAGATAGCGATGAAATCGATACGAATTTCAAAAGTGAGGTCGAAAAGATCGAAAAGCACGCAGATGAATTTTATATCACGACTAGCTCGGCTGGATACCGCGCGCGCAACGTCATCGTCGCAATTGGTAGGATGGGCAAGCCTAATAAGCCCGCTTATAAAATTCCGCCTTCGATCACGCAACGCGTAAATTTCAATCTCGATAAATGCACGATCAATGAAAAAATTCTAGTTGTCGGAGGCGGTAACTCAGCTGCAGAATACGCTATAGCGCTATGCAAGACCAATGTCGTGACGCTTTGCTATCGCAAGCCTAAATTTACCCGCCTAAACGAGACGAACGAAAGCGACGTAATGCGCGAGACCAAATACGGCAACATCATCTTGCGTTTAGGCATCGATATAGAGGCTCTTGAGAATGAAAACGGCAAGGTGCTGGTAAAATTTGATGATGGCACCGAGCTCGTGTTTGACCGCGTGATATACGCGATCGGCGGCACGAGCCCGATTGATTTTCTTAAAAAATGCGGCATCGCTTACGACGAAAACGGCGTGCCGATCGTGGATGAAAATCTTCAAACTGCCACTAGTGGGCTTTACGTCGGCGGAGATCTCATCAGCAGAAGCGGCGGATCGATCGTGGTGGCTATAAATCACGCCCATACCATCATCAAAAATATCCGCAGATGAGGCTTTATCAGCCAAAAAAGGGCTATCGCTACACGAGCGATACGATTTTTTTGTGGAATTTTATAAGAAGCTCAGGTGTGCGTAAAACTGACGCAGCATCGCAAAATGGCTCTTGGACGCTGGGCTGTGGCGCGGAATTTAAAGACGCGACAGATGGAGGCTTTAATGCGCAGTTTTGCGCTTCGGATTTCGCAGGCGGTGAAGCGGGATTTTGCGCCGAGGATTGCGCTTTTAGCAAAGAAGAGTCGTATGCCGCTAACCATAGCGTGGGGAATGATCACGATTTTGGAAGTAAGGGCTGTGCTGAACTTAAGGCGGAATTTAAAATGAAATTTCAAGCGGAATTTCAGGAGAAATTTCAAAGCGAGCGCTGCAAAAATTCCGATTTTCAAAGCGACGAAGCCTGGCATGCTTTAAAGCCTGATATCGCAAGCGGTGAAAATTTTAAATTTTGTGACGAGCAAATCGCGCAGCCTTTAGAATCTCAAAAGACGTACGATAAAGATTTCGCGAGCAAATTTGAAGACGCCAAGGTGCGCGAGGATTTTGCTGCGGAGTGCTTGCGTGACGGCTGGTTTGCCGCTTGCAATGAGCGTAGCTTAAAAGGCGCTCTAAATCCGCGAGCGATATACGGCGACGTGCTGGATGTGGGCGCAGGATGTGGAATTTTAGGGCTTTTGCTAAAACGCGATTTTAAAAGCATCAATCTAAGCTTGCTAGAAATTCAAGAGCGAAATTTAGAAATCTTAAGGCTAAATTCTTTGCAAAACGATCTGCCTGCCGAGATTTTGCACGCGGATTTCGCGGAGTTTAAAAGCAAAAAGCGTTTTGACTTTATCGTCTCAAATCCGCCCTTTTATCGAGAGCGCATTTCGCTTAGCAAAGAGCCTCATATGGCGCTTAGTAAGAGCGCAGCAAGCCTTAGCCTACGGGATTTCGTGCGATCTGCGAATGCTCATCTTAAGCCTGGCGGTACGCTTATTTTTTGCTACGAGGCGGGCAAGCTAGCTAAAATTTGCGAGCTTTTAGGCGAGTTTAGGCTAAATTTGACGAGGCTTGGTTTTGTCTATCCCGACATTTCAAAGCCCGCTAAACTAGCGCTTTTGCAAGCTCGTAAGAACTCGCGCTCGCCCTGTGAGATCACCATTCCGATCTATGCTAGTGCGCACGGAAAGCGCACCGCACAAGCCCACGCGATCTACAAAAGCGCGGATCTGACGAGCGTGGATTATGAGTGAGTTCGGCTTTAGTTTCGATGCTAGCGCATGCGAGCGCTGCGGCGGCAAGTGCTGCACTGGAGAGAGCGGCTACATCTGGATAGATGAGAGCGAGATTGCGGCGCTGGCGGTAAAATTTAAAATTTCGCCTGCAAGGCTTAAAGAAATTTATTTACAAAAAATAGGCGCTAAATTTAGCGTAAAAGAAAAGCCCTTTGAAGGCGGTTTGGCGTGCGTGTTTTTTGACGAGGCGCAGCGCAACTGCGGGATTTACGAGCTGCGCCCGAAGCAGTGTCGTAGCTTTCCATTTTGGGAATATTTTAAAACGCATACTAAAGAATTGGAGGAAGAATGTATCGGGGTAAGGTTTTTGGCGGAATTTTAATCGCGGCGATGATTTTAGCGCCGCAGTATCTAAGTGCGGAGGGTAGGACGAATGCTGCAGCAGCGAAGCAGTCTGTTACGGATAAAAAAGCGTCTGATCGGAATTCCAGCATTGGTACAAAAAACGGTGCAAAAGATGCAATTAAAAAGAGCTTGATAAATCGCGGCGTAAGCGCTAAAAGTATAACCAAAGAAAAGCTAAATCATGCGATGCGAGCGCAAGAAGACGCCGAGCTAAATTTCGATTTGCTTACAGCTTTGGAGCTACTGCATAAAGATCCCGTCGCATCGATGTTTTTATATGAAAAGGTATACAATAAAACGGGCTCGTCCGTTTATCTGCTAGAAGCGCTAAAGACTGCTTTTGCGATCAAAGATCGTAAAAATACGGCGCGCTATTTAAAGCTCGGCGAAAAGAGCTTAAGCTCAGACTCTGAGTATCTGCGAGTAAAAATCGGCTACTACTTAGGCATTAAAGATAATCTAAACGCCAATACCGCTGCTCTTAAGCTGGTCACCGTAGATCCAGTTTCGCGTAGTTACGCGATCTTAGCGGCGACATATTATGCGATGGAGAATTTTACTTTAGCCAAAACCTACTTTGAAAAAGCCTATGAGCTAGACAAAACTGACGAAAATCTCATCAGATTATGCGACGTGCTGCTAAATAAACTCAATGATTCGGACGGAGCGATCCGCATCATCGAGACGCATAGGCGCATCTACGGCTGCGCCCAGGGTATGGCGTGCGAGCTGCTAGCTGATGTGTATCGCGCGAATAAACGCTATTTGGATGTCGCTAAGATCGATGAAGCGCTGTATGAAGCCAAAGGAGATAATAAATTCTTAGACGATATGATAGCGATTTATTACTACTCAAACGACTTTGATAAAATAATCGAGCTTTTGAAGAAATACGACTACAAGCGCGAGCTTCTAATCGATGCCTACGCGCATAAAAAAGACTATAAAACCGCGATTAAAATGGCACGCGATGAGTTTATGAAGACCAAAAATTACGACTTTTTGGCGATCGAGGCGATCTACGAATATGAAAGTGCGGGCAAAAACGTAGATGCCAAGACCCTATCTAGCGTAGTGGCAAAATTTGAAAATATCGTGCCGCAGCTTAAAGACCCCGTGCACCTAAACTACTACGGCTACATCTTAATAGATCACGATTTAGACGTTCGCAAGGGCATCGAGCTCGTCCGCCGCGCTCTACAAAAAGACCCCGACTCGCCGTATTATCTGGACTCGCTTGCTTGGGGATACTACAAGCTTGGCGAGTGCGACAAGGCTAAAAATGAAATGGCTAAGATCAAAGACGCAGAATTTTTTAATTCCCCCGAAGGCAAAGAGCATTTGGAGGCGATCGATGCGTGCGCTGCTGGCACAGGCGTAGCGCCGCAGAATTCTATATCGCAAAACCCCGCTACGATAAAAGGCTCCACGCCGAAAGATCAGGCGCCGCAAAGCCCGGCAATAAAAACTCCTTCGCCTAATTCCATAAAATCTACGGCGCCCGAAAGCTCCGCGTTAGATTCCGCGCGTCCAAGCTCCGCTGCAACGCGTGATTTAACGCCAAAAGACTCCGCTTCGCAAAATTCTGCCAGGTCTGCAAATTCCATGGTTCAAAACCAGACACCAAATTCCGCGGCTTCTGAAAATTTTGCGACGCCTATAAATTCCGCCGCGCAGAATTCTGCCTCGTCAAGACAAAATTCCGTATCGAGGCAGGATTTTATACCAGAGCAAAATTCTACGTCGAAAGAGCCCACCGGCTCTAAAATTCAGACACCAAAGCAGTAGCGATGATTTTGGATGAAATTTTAAAACGTACTCGAGAGGATCTCGCGCTTCGTAAAGAAAGGCTACCCGAGGATCTGCTCGGCCGCTCGCTAAGCGCTAATCCCTACGAGCCGCGCGACGTCATAAGCGCGCTTAGAAGCGATGAGAAGGACCCGCTACGCATTATCGCCGAGATCAAAAAGGCAAGCCCGAGTAAGGGGATCATCCGCGAGGATTTTGAGCCGCTAAGCCTTGCCGTGGAGTACGAAAATGCAGGTGCGAGCGCCTTTTCGGTGCTTACCGAGCCGCATTATTTCAGAGGCGATTTGGAGTTCATCCCGCAGATCCGCCGCTACACTCACACGCCCATTTTGCGCAAGGATTTCATCATAGATCGCTATCAAGTCCTAGAGGCGCTGGTTTACGGCGCGGATTTTATCCTGCTGATCGCCAAAGCTCTGGAAGGCAAGGAGCTGAGAGAACTGCTTGAGTTTGCCCGCAGGCTGGGGCTTGAGGCGCTGTGCGAGATCCACGATAAGGACGATCTGAAAAAAGTGGTCTTTGCAGGCGCTGATATTATCGGCATCAACCATCGAAATTTAGAGACTTTCGAGGTCGATACGAGCCTGAGCGAGCGGCTGATCCCGCTGATTCCAAACGGCAAGATCATCGTCGCCGAAAGCGGTCTGCACTCGCACGAGCAGCTTTTAAGCTTGCACGAGGCGGGCGTCGATGCGTTTTTGATCGGCGAGCATTTTATGCGCCAAAATGACGTCGGCGCTGCGCTGCGCGAGATAAAGCTCGGCGCGAGCGGCAAAATTTAAATTCGGCTCGTTTAATAGCGCAAGCTTAAACCCGAAGCGAGCGGTTAAATTTAGCGAACGGAGTGAAATTTTAAAGCAGTAAATTTTAAAATTCTGCGGACTTTAAAATTTAACGGCTCTTTAAATTTAGCGCCGCGCCGCAATTTAATATCGCACATCGCGCGAGAATTCACGCTACGCTTTGCATCGTGAGTTTGTTATTGCACATGGCGCGAACAGCTGCGGAGCGAGGTTTAAATTTACGCTTCGCATAGCTTCGCGCAGGCGGGTTTGCGCTTGCGGAATTTGACTGCTTAGGATTGCGAGTTTGCCGCAATGCCCTACATGTCGTACGCTTACGCAAGCCTAGTATTGGCGATTATATACGGCGCCGTAAATTTAATCGCAGCTCGCGATCTAAGCCGCCCGTAGGCTGCAATACATCGCGATTGGGCTTTAACTGAGCCGCAGTTACGCGTGACCGCGCCGCGTTAAATTTTACCACGTGTTGCGATGGTGATTGCAGCGCAGGTTTGGCATCGCGTACCGCGCCTGTGAGTGCGTCAAAGTTTTATTATAATGCGCCGCGCAAACGGCTACGGTGCGGACTTTTAGACGCTATGTTTGCCGCGCGATGAGTGTCCGTCAAATGCGCACCAATGGCCGCCGCGGGCTTCGATCCGCAGAGTGCGTATTGCGCCGAAGCGCCTCGCGATTGCAAAGCATGTCGCGCTTGCCACGTGTATAGCTCCGCATCATGCGAGCAAGCGCAGACCGCGTAAATTTAAAATTCTATGAAATTTAGAAGTTTTAAATTCCAAATTTCATAGAATTTTGCGAAACGCAAATTTTAAAATTCCATAGAATTTTGGAATTTCGGAAAGGAAAAGAGATGGATTATCTTTGCGCCCCTTGGCGAAGCGAGTATTTTACCGAAAAAAGAAGCGGCTGTCCCTTCTGCGACGCGGCGGCGGATGCGGCGTTTGACGATCGCAACGGCGTGCTTTTTCGCGCGCGGCACTGCTTTGGGGTGATGAACCTCTACCCTTACAGCCCGGGCGCGTTTATGGTCATACCTTACGAGCACGTCGATAATATCGAGTGCCTTAGCGATGATGCGTGGGCGGAGATGAGCCGCTACGTGCGCGCCGGAGTGGGGATCTTAAAGCGCACTCTGGGTGCAAACGGCGTAAATATCGGTATGAATCTCGGCGCCGCCGCGGGTGCGGGCATAGCCGAGCACGTGCACTATCATCTCGTGCCGCGGTGGCAGCGCGATACGAATTTCATCACGACGATCGCAAACGTCCGCGTAAACGGCGTTTCGTTCGCCCCGCTTTTTGAGAAGCTCAAGGCGGCTTACGCGGAAATCAAAATTTAAATTTGGGAGATCGAGATGGTATCGGCATGGGTTAAAAAGAACGATAAATGGGGCTTTATCGATAAAACGGGAAAGGAGATAGCTTCTTGTATCTATGATGATGTTTCGTATTTTAGCGAAGGCCTAGCATGCGTTAGAAAAAACGATAAATTCGGCTTCGTCGATAAAACGGGCAAAGAAGTTATTCCCTGCATATATGATCGGGCCGAGGAGTTTTGCGAGGGCTTAGCGTGGGTTAATAAGAACGATAAATTCGGCTTTATCGATAAAACGGGTAAAGAGGTGATTTCTTGTATATATGATGATGCTTATAATTTTGACGAAGAACTGGCGGAAGTTCAAAAAAGCGGCTATTGGGGCTTTATCGATAAAACCGGCAAAGAGATCGTTCCTTGTATATATGATGACGTTGGCGTTTTTCGCGAAGGCTTGGCGGACGTTAAAAAGAACGGTTATTGGGGATATATCGATGAAATGGGAAAAGAAGTTATTCCTTGCATATATGATCGGGCCGGGAGTTTTTGCGAAGGCTTAGCAAAGATTGAAAAGGACGGCAAATGGGGCTTTATCGATAAAACGGGCACAGAGGTAGTGTCTTGTGTATACGAGCTTGCTTGGGATTTTGACAATACTTTGTGCGGATATTATGACGAAATCAAATATTGCGAAGGATACGTTAAAGTCAAAAAAGACGGCAAATGGGGGCTGCTAGATGATGAGGATAATGAAATTTTAAAGCCGATGTTTTACGACGAGATAGAAGTTATTAAAATTCTGAGCGACGACTACGTCAAAATCATACTAGACGGTCGCGAAACGATCGTGAATAAAAACGGCACAATAATATCTTAAATTTAAGGAGAGATGATGGTTAGCGTAGAGCAAGCGATCGAGGATCTGAAAAACGGCAAGATGCTCGTTATGGTCGATGACGTCGATCGCGAGAACGAGGGCGATTTGGTGTTTGCGAGCACCTTTAGCAGCGCGCAGAAGGTAAATTTTGCGATCACGCACGCTCGCGGAGTGCTGTGCGTGGCGCTTAGCCCGCAGATCGCACAGCAGCTAGATCTAAATTTGATGGTCGATAAAAACACCTCCAGTCACGAGACCGCATTTACCGTCACGATCGACGCGAAGGGCGCCAAGACGGGCGTAAGCGCGTATGAGCGCAATATGACGATCGAGCTGATGTCGCGCGTGGGCGCTCGCGCAGATGATTTCGTCCGCCCTGGGCATATTTTCCCGCTAATCGCCAAAAGCGGCGGCGTGCTCGCCCGCACGGGGCACACCGAGGGCTCTACGGATCTGTGCCGCTTGGCTGGGCTTTCGCAAAGCGCCGTGATCTGCGAGATAGTCAAAGACGACGGCGATATGGCGCGCAGGGACGATCTGGAAAAATTCTGCGCGCAGCACGGCATCAATATGATCTCGGTCGCACAGATCGTGCAGTACCGCCTAAAGCACGAAACGCTCGTTAAATTTAGCGAGCCCAAAAGCGCTCTGCTGTGCGGCGAAGCGGCGAAATTTTACGATGTGAGCGATCACGAGGGCAACAAGCACCGCGCATATATTTTCGGCGAACCCGAAAAGAGCGCGCAGACGAACGTGAAATTTCATAAAATTTCAAGCGATCTGGAGTTTTTAAGCGATACGAAATTTAACGATTTCATGCGCGATCTGGATGTTTTGCGCAAAGAGGGCGGCGTGCTTTTGATGCTAAAATCCGCGCAAAATCGCGCCGATTTTAAGAGCTTTGGCATTGGAGCGCAAATTTTAGCGCATCTGGGCGTGAGAAAAATCAAAATTTTAAGCAAGAGCGAGCCGAAAGATTACGCGGGGCTTAGCGGATTCGGGATCGATATAGTTTGATAGCTCATATCGATTTGGACAGCTTCTTCGTCTCGGTCGCGAGGCTTGCCGATCCCGCGCTTGCGGGCAAAAAGATCGCAGTCGTCGGAGGCGGCGACGAGGAGATTTTCGGCGGTAAGAGCGAGCTTGGTAGTGTGATTTTAAGCGCGAGCTACGAGGCCAGAGCGGACGGCGTGCACTCGGCTCAGCCCGTTAAAATCGCGCTCGGACTCTGCCCGCAGTTGATTTTAGTGCGCGCGCGGCATGGCGAATACCGAAAAGCTTCACGCGAAATTTATGAGTTTTTACTAAGCTTTACGCCCGAGATCGAAAAATTTAGCATCGACGAGTTTTTTCTAAATTTACGCGGCACGGCTTACGACGCGGACGCGCTGAGCTTTGCTGCGTTTTTGCAAAGCGAAATTATGCGCCGCTTTAGCCTTCCGTGCAGCGTAGGTCTTAGCGAAGCAAAGCTTATCGCAAAGCTCGCTACGAGCCTTGCCAAGCCCTTCGGCGTGCGGCAAATTTTAAAATCGCAAATTGCGCACGAGCTATCCGCCGTGCCGGTAGCGAAATTTTTTGGCATCGGCAAAGCGGCGCAAAAAACGCTCGGTAAATACGGCATCGTAAGCTTCGGCGATGCGTTAGGGCATAGAGAAATTTTTGAAAAGATGGGCGCAAACGGCAGGAAAATTTTCGCAGCCCTTAGCGGCGAGGATGAGGGCGAGGTCGTCTCAAAGCGCGAGCGCAAAAGTATCGGCTTTGGACGCAGTTTCGCGCCGTGCGCCGATCGGGACGAGCTGCGGCGTAAAATTTTAATTTTGGCGCGTCATTTGGCGGGCGAAGTGCTTGCAAGGGGCCTAAAGCCCGCGACGTATGATCTAAAGATCCGCTACAAATCGCGCGAGGAGTTTTCGCACCAGATCAGCCAGGATAGGGCTTTTAGCCTAAGCTTGCTGAGCGAGACCGCGCTTGAGCTGTTTAGGCTCTGCGACGTTAAAAAAGGCGCGCAGATAATCCACGTAGCGCTAAATCTTTCAAATTTTAGCGGCAAATCGGGCAGCTCGCTGCTTTTTGGCGAGATCGATAAAAAGCAGCAGAGCCTGGATCGATCTTTAAGCAGGATTTGGGAAAAATTCGGCATCGAAAAGCTAAAAAAAGCGAGCGAAATTTGATTAAATTTAAAGGAAAAAGATGAAATTAGGCGAGCTATATTCGGTGATCTGCATAATCTTTGCGACGAATTTTAAGGGCGTGATAGATGAGCGGAAGTTGCGCGGCTTGGGCAAAAACTGGATCATCGTAAATAAAAATATCGAGAACAAAAACGGTCATGAGCTTTGGCAAAAGGTTCAGGGCGAGGACTACGCGGCGCTAGGGCGCGATTTTGAGGCGCTAAAAGAGGCGTTTGAGATGGATTTTTTCAAACTCATAAGCGAAAGCGAAGTGGAGCTGTTTTATGAAAAATGCCGCTTCAAAAAGCCTTTCGCGGAGCTTAAAAGCGCTCACGCAGCCAATATGCTAGCACTGCTTGCTATGATCTTTAAGCAAAACACGGACGCGAAATCGCATAAAATTTTGACGCTATATCTGGCGCAATTTATCATTCCTAGCTTTTCCGCGCTTGCTACGTACGTGCAGATAAACGCTAAAAGCAGCTACTACAAGGCGCTCGGGTGGTTTTTGGCGGATTTTTGCCGCGTGGTGAAAGAGACGCTGGGACTTAGAATTTAGAATTTAGAACGCGCGCTCGGTATTTTTGCGCGCTCAGTGCAGAAAAGCGCTATGTAGAGATAAGTCTGGAGCTTGCTTTCGGGGTTTCTTGCGCTGTAGCCGGTACAGCTCCTGCGGGTGCGACAAGCTGCTAAGCGAGGCAGGTGAATTTTATCTGCACGGATGTAAAGTGTCTGCCTTGCTGTTTTGTGCGTCGGCGTTTGTTGTGTCGCGCGTCGTTGTGAATTCTGCGTGGCATTCAGTATTTTGCGCATGTGCCGTTCGACGTTTGTGTTGCGCGCACTGCGAGTTTTTCTAGGCGTCCGGTGCTCTCATTTTGCGCCGCCTGCATTAGGGTGCTGCGTGCTTTGTCCGCGTCGCGTCGTTTTGCGCTTTGACGTTTTGCGTGTGGCTTTGTATGTCGTCTGGCATAGTCATTTGGAATTTTACGTGAGGCGCCTTGCGTCCCATCTGGCGTCGTCGCTTGAAATTTCATGCGAGGTGGTCTGTGCATCGTTTGACGCTATCGCTAGGATTCGCGTCTTACGTGTTTCGCGCGTGCGATCGAGCGTTCGAAAACTAGAGTTTGGCGCCTAGCACTTGCGTCGCTTTGCGTCTTTTGCCGAGCATGCGTTACGTAGCGTCCTGTGCACGTAGCCAAATTTTAAAATTTAAAACAAAGGAAAAATTTGAATTACTGGAACGAAATTTACGCCCACTTTGATCCCGTGGCATTCAGTGCGTTTGGCATAAACGTGCACTGGTACGGCATTATGTATGTTTTGGCGCTGCTTACGGCGCTATTTATGGCAAAGTATTTTGTAAAAAAGGATGGTCTTAACTTTAGTGATAAGATGCTCGATCGCTACTTTATCTGGGTTGAAGTGGGCGTCATTTTAGGCGCGCGGCTGGGATATATCGCGATTTATTCGGGCGAGGCGGCGTGGTATTTCAGTCATCCGTGGCAAATTTTCAACCCCTTTCATAACGGCGAGTTCGTGGGCATTCGCGGTATGAGCTATCACGGCGCAGTCGTTGGATTCGTGATCGCGACAGTTTGGTTTTGCAAAAAATTTAAAACCGATATGTGGGCGCTGCTCGATCTCGTGGCGCTTAGCGTGCCGCTTGGGTATTTTTTCGGACGCGTGGGAAATTTTTTAAATCAGGAGCTTTTCGGGCGCGAAACGACCGAGCCATGGGGGATCTTGGTGGGCGGTACATTGCGTCATCCAAGCCAGCTTTACGAGGCGGTTTTGGAGGGACTCGTTATTTTTGCAATTTTATTTTTCTACCGTAAATTTAAGAAATTTAACGGCGAGTTGATATGTCTGTATGCGATGCTATATACGGCGTTTAGATTTTTCGTAGAATTTTTTAGGCAGCCGGATGATGGGCTTGGTTTTATATTTTTAAATTTATCGATGGGGCAAATTTTATCTTTGGTGATGTTTTTGATAGCAGTTTTCTTAAAGCAGTCTTTGAAGAAAAAACTAATTTGCAGAAATTAAATTAATCTAAAGTTAAAAAGTAATATAATCTCTTTACAAAAATGTAAATTTTCGTTTAGCGGGGATTTATAATCATCTTTTTTAAGGAGAACCTATGCTAGGTCGCATTGAGGGCTTTACGGGCAGATCCATAGACGGCAAAAAAAGCCGCATTATGGCTTTGCAAGATGTGGCGCAAAGCATCAGCGGGCTGATTTTGGCCTGTTTTATGCTGTGTCATATGATATTTACCGGCACGATTTTGATCGGTAAGGGCGCGTTTGAGGGCGTCGTGCATTTCGCCGAACCAGGCGGAATTTATTTCGTCACAAACATCGTCGCTTTCGTGATTTTCTTGATTTTCGTGATTCACGCATTTTTGGCGATGAGAAAATTTCCGGCTAACTACGCCGCTTACAGAGCGTTTAAAGCGCACAAAATGCGAATGAAGCATTGCGACACGACGCTTTGGTGGTTTCAGTTTTGGACGGGATTTTTCCTATTTTTCTTTGCGGCGGCTCATATTTTAATGATCGTATTCGGTCCGAAAATTACTGCAGATCTTGCTATCGCTCGCTTCGGACAGCTTCATCTATTTTATTTTGTTTTATTGATTTTCGTAGTAACTCACGCTAGCATCGGAATTTATAGATTATATATGAAATGGATCAGCATAGACGGCACGAAGGCTGAAATTCAAAGGAAAAGAGCCCTCATCAAAAAGACGGTTTTCATCGTTTGGGGTGCATTTTTCTTGCTTTCGATAATCGCCGATTTCAAATGGTTAAGTTTAGAATAGGGAGCTTAGGATGAATGTAATATATTGCGATTCTTTAGTTATTGGCGGCGGTTTGGCGGGCTTAAGAGCTGCGATCGCTACCGGCGAGAAGGGGCTTAGCACTATCGTTTTGAGCCTGATCCCCGTTAAGCGCTCGCACTCTGCGGCAGCTCAAGGCGGCATGCAGGCGTCACTGGGAAATTCCAAAATGAGCGAGGGCGACAACGAGGACGTGCACTTTGCCGATACGGTAAAAGGAAGCGACTGGGGCTGCGATCAGGACGTCGCTAGGATGTTTGCGCAAACGGCGCCTAAGGCGATCCGCGAGCTTGCAGGCTGGGGTGTTCCTTGGACCAGGATTACTAGAGGCGAGCGAAGCGCTATTATCAACGCTCAAAAAACCACAATCAGCGAAAAAGATGAGGTTCACGGACTTATTCACAGCCGCGACTTCGGCGGTACGAAAAAATGGCGAACCTGCTATACTGCCGATGCTACGGGACATACAATGCTTTTTGCCGTTGCAAACGAAGCACTAAAGCATAACGTAGATATTCATGATAGAAAAGAAGCGATCGCGCTAATTCACGCGAACAACCGCTGCTACGGCGCAATCGTGCGTGATTTGGTTACCGGCGAGCTGATCGCATACGTCTCAAAGGGTACGCTAATCGCTACAGGCGGCTACGGCAGAGTGTATAAACACACTACAAATGCCGTCGTTTGCGAGGGTATCGGCGCAGCTATCGCGCTTGAGACCGGCGTCGCACAGCTTGGAAATATGGAAGCGGTACAGTTTCACCCGACCCCTATCGTTCCGAGCGGAATTTTGCTTACCGAGGGTTGCCGCGGCGACGGCGGAATTTTACGCGATGTGGACGGCTACCGCTTTATGCCGGATTATGAGCCCGAGAAAAAGGAACTTGCTAGCCGCGACGTCGTAAGCCGCCGCATAATGGAGCATATAAGAAAAGGCAAGGGTGTCAAAAGCCCTTACGGCGAGCACGTTTGGCTCGACATTTCGATCCTCGGGCGCGAGCATATCGAGAAAAATTTACGCGACGTACAAGAAATTTGCGAAATTTTCAACGGCATCGATCCTGCCGACACCGAGGTGATAACCGACGAGCAGGGCAGAAAGCGCGGTAAAGGTTGGGCTCCGATCCTTCCTATGCAGCATTACTCGATGGGCGGCATCAAAACAAAAGCTACGGGCGAGAGTCCAACGCTAGCTGGACTTTTCAGCGCCGGCGAGGCTGCGTGCTGGGATATGCACGGCTTTAACCGCTTGGGCGGAAATTCCGTCGCCGAAACCGTCGTCGCGGGCATGATCGTGGGCGAGTATTTTGCGGAGTATTGTCAAGGACACGACGTCGATATCAATACGCACGATATACAAAAATTCGTAGATAAAGAGAAAAATTACATTAAGAGCCTGCTTGAAAAAGAGGGTAAATTTAACGTATTTGAGATAAAAAACAAGATGAAAGACGTGATGTGGGAGCACTGCGCGATCTTCCGCACCGGCGAGGGATTAGCCAAAGCCGTAAAAGAGCTTGAAGAGCTTTACAAGCAGTCCTTGGACGTCAAAGTAAGCAATAAAGAGCTTTTCGGAAATCCGGAGCTCGAGGAGGCTTATCGCGTACCGAAGATGTTAAAGCTTGCGCTTTGTATCGCCAAGGGTGCGCTTGATCGCACCGAAAGCCGCGGCGCGCACTTCCGCGAGGATTATCCGAAACGCGACGATCTAAACTGGCTAAAACGAACGCTTGCAAGCTGGAAGGAGGGCGATACGATGCCTACCTTGACCTATGAGCCGCTTGATATTATGAAGATGGAGATGCCGCCTGCGTTCCGCGGATACGGCGCCAAAGGCAATATCATCGAGCATCCGGACAGCGCCGTGCGCCAAAAAGAGGTCGATGAAATTCGCGAGAAAATGCAAGCCGAGGGCAAAGGCAGATATGAAATTCAAGAGGCATTGATGCATTATGAATTGCAGCCAAAATATAAAGCACCTAACGAAAGAGCAGGTATAGGATATGAGTAGAAAAATAACAATAAAGGCATTTAAGTATAATCCGCTAAGCAAAATTTCAAAGCCGCACTTCGCTACTTACGAGATCGAAGAGACCGACGGAATGACGCTATTTATCGCGCTTAACGTGATTCGTGAGAGATTTGATCCCGAGCTAAGCTTCGACTTCGTTTGTCGCGCGGGTATCTGCGGTAGCTGCGGTATGCTCGTAAACGGCAAGCCGCAGCTTGCGTGCCGTACGCTTACTAAGGATTATCCGGACGGCGTGATCGAGCTTATGCCGCTTCCATTTTTTAAGTTGCTAAAAGACCTCAGCGTTGATACGGGCAACTGGATGAACGCGATGAGCAAACGCGTAGAGAGTTGGATCCACACCGATCACGAGACCGACATCTCTAAGCTTGAGGAGAAGGTCGAGCCTGAGGTCGCGCAGGAGGTTTTCGAGCTGGATCGCTGCATCGAGTGCGGTATCTGCGTAGCTGCATGCGGCGTAGCGATAATGCGAAAAGACTACATCGGCGCCGTCGGCATCAACCGCGTGGCACGCTTTCAGATCGATGCGCTGGATAAACGCAGCGACGAGGATTTTTACGAGCTAATCGGCGATGATGACGGAGTATTCGGCTGTATGACGCTGCTAGGCTGCGAAGACCACTGCCCTAAGCACCTTCCGCTTCAAAGCAAAATCGCATATGTTCGCCGCAAGCTTGCCGCTCAGTGCAAGTGCGGCTGCGGCAAATAAAATTTAAGCGGGTTTTTCCCGCTTAAATTTATCTTCCAATTTTATAAATTTTACCTCGATAGACAAATTCCAAAATGCTTGAGTCAGACAAGCGAAGTAGCTTTAAATTTAATAATATCCCAAGCGATAAAGAAGTAAAATACGAAATCGCTTAAGATCGCTAGCGAGGGATAAAGATGAACGAAGCAAGGCTCGAAGAGCTAAAGAAAATTCTAAACGAACGACAACAAAATTTAGAGCAAGGATCGCAAGAAAATTCTGACGCTCAAAATTTTGATGTCTTAAATTTTGATACTTCAAAATCCGATAACTCAAATTTAAATGCTTCAAATTTCGATGCCTCAGATTTAAACAATACAGATTCTAAAACTTTAAATTCTAATGATCGAAATTTAGACGGCCTAAATTTAAATGCAGAGCGCGATAGAAAATTTCAAAATTTAGATCCAGACAATACTACTTTATTTAAAAATTCTAACGTTAGGAACTACGATAAAGATCCGATAGTAATCAAAAATTATGAAAAGTTTTTTGTTTATGCCCATATTCTTGTATTTCTTCAGGTATCAGGTCTTCTAATATCTTTTATTTGGGATATTGTAGATTTTGGGCATATATATGTAGACGATTATTTAGAAGCCTGTATAATGATATTACTAATCTCCGTTATTACATATATCTTTACCGCGATACGCAATAAACGCGAAATAAGATTTACCGATCAATATATAGAATTTTTAGATAAAGGGGTCGTTAAAAGGCAGTGCAAGGTGGAAAAGGATAAATTATGCAAAAACTTTTCCACGCAAAATTTTAGAACCCCATCTTTTATCGTGTTGGTTATATTTTGTGTCGGCTCGTTAGGTTTTTTCTTTGTATTTTTGCTTTGCATGTATGTGGCGAATATATTTATAAAATTCGTCGTGTATTTTTGCATAAATAAAGGCATAAAAGGATTTAAAATTTTTCCATTTATAAAAGTAGATGAGCCGTGGCATGGCGGATATTTATATTATTCCGTTGTCGTATCGGCACACTACTATTTGATTTATTTGTATAGCAGTGAAATTTACGACGAAGTTAGAGAGTATTTTCTACAGAAAAATATAAATATAGACTATATTAAAAAGGACTATACGGTTTTTATTTAGGAGGATATGCGAAGGGGCGGTAAATTTAAAACTAAAATTTCAATATTTTATGGTAGCCGTCACTAAATTTCGTAGCGATACCGAGTGCAAATACGGCAAATTTAGCGCTAAATTTTATGCGTAGAAGCGCTTGTTGAAATTCTAGCCGCCTGTCGTTGGGATAAAATTTCGTCGGTAGAATTTCGCTCCCGCGGTATTTCTACGCGGAATTCTATCGGTAAAATTTCGAAGGTCAAATTTCGCGCCTAAACTCTCTTAAACCTCGCCCTGCAAATTTCGCCTGAGCGAAATTGCCTTGTGAAATTCCGTCCGTTTATATTCGGCTAAGCTCACACTCGGTAGTATTTGTCATTTTATTTGCGGAGGTTGCTTTGAAGGAGATAAAATCCAAGCTCATCATAGCGTGTTTGGTTGTTACGGCAGGCCTATTTTTCTTGATCACAGGCGGTGCACTTATGGATAGATCCGAAACTCAGCCCGCGCAAAATTCCACGGTGAGTCGCGCCACAACCTCCGGCAACTCCTCCAATCGGCCGCTAACGGATGAAGATCGCGCCGCAATAGCGAGGTACCGGTACGAAAGGCTGGGCGCCGAGTTAGATTTAGACGAGCGCGTAGTGCAGGGCGATGAGCGGATGGAGTATTTCCGCAAGCTTTTGCGCTCCAAGGACACTGCTCGTATTTTGGCATTTATGCGAGAGCAGCGCATCACTGCGGGCGATCCGCTGCAGTTTGGTATAACGGCGATAATGTATTCCAGTTTTTACAACGATGCAAACACCACCGAAGAGCTGATCTATCACGGAGCGGATATCAACCGCACGGACGATTTTTCTCATTCGGCGCTAAGCTATGCCATCGAAAATAACTCTACCGCCGCCGCGGAAGTTCTACTTAAGCACGGAGCTAGCTTTTCTAGCGTTAAATATGTTCGTCCGTGGCTTACGACTCCGGGACGCTGCGATTCCTATTTGGTCGCCGATACTAGCGATGCGCAGGTAAGGGAATATTACGAAACGCCTAAAAGCGAGGGTACTAGCGCGGTATCTGATCCGCTCTATTACGCCGTAGCAGGCGGATTTTTGCAGATGACGGAGCTTATGCTTAGCAGCGGTGTAAGACCTGAGATTACCGCTTGGACGGACGATAATTGTATTGCTTTTACGCTCAAACACCGCAAAGATGAGCGGCAGCCGAACTGCTCCATCTATCAGATGCTGCCGCAACGATATGACTCAAGTATGCTAAATTTGCTGCTTAAATACGATTTGGCAGGACTTCCGGACGATGAGCGTATTCGAAAAAAATACGATGACTGCCGTAAGGATTTGGATACGTTGAGGAAGTATAAGAAAATATACCTAGAGCATATGGATGATTATTGTTACGATGAGATTATTTTGGTTTGGAGCTGGTTGGATAGCTTTAATTATGATATGGTCAGGTTTACTATGGCGGAGCAGCCAAAGGATTGGGAAAAGGGTGCAATCGGGCTTAACAGAGGTTCGCTGCCCGATCTTAATAGATGCGGCTCGGTAACGCCAAATACAGCGCTACTTGGTATCTACGATACGCTTATAAAGCGCTATTCCGCGCTCTGCGGCGATGAGCTTAATGGCGCGAGCGGCTTTGATCTGGATAAATTTTTTAGATATTCGCACTTAAAAGGCTTGGAATTTGATCTTAAAATAGAGTATGAGGGCAAGGTGATAAGAGTGGAGGAGTATGATAAAATTTTAAGGCGCGATGCGTCTAAGCAACTAGAGCAAGCGGGATCCAAGACTGCAGATACCGCGTCTACCAATGAGTAAATTCTATAAAATTTACAGACGCAATTATCGGCTTCGCGGTTGCTATGTATCTTGCAAAATTCTATAAATTACGCCGATTTAAAATTTGCGTCGTTTTTGCTTTATAAAACACATGGAATTTTGCCGCTATGACGCAAGCGGTTTGCAAAAAATTCCGGCGCGTATGTAAATTTTAAAAATTCCAAGAGTTGCGGTGCGTTAAATTATATAAATTTAGGCGTTAAAATTCTACCGATATAGACACCCGCGAAATTCGCCGCTTAAAATTTCGCGCTACAAATTCTTAAATTCCATCTCCAGCTGCTTGCGCCAGTCTTGCAGCGAGCGCTCTGCGCTAGCGGCGTATTTTTCGATCAGAGCGTCCGTTTTACTTAGAAACTCAAATAGCTTGCCCTCCCACACGGTGGGGTTTAGGTTGCTTTGATGCATCGTTTTGATATAGACTAACTCCTTGCTAAGAGTCTCGAGCTCGCCTAGATAGCTCTCGCGAGCGCTTTCGTCGTGCAGTTCAAGCCGCTTTAAATCTCGCAGTTTGCCCTCTAAAATATCGCAAAATTTCATATACCTTTGCGAGCTAAGCTCGGGATCTGCGGCGTCTGCGCGCGCGGAAGCCTTTTGGACCTGAAAATACACGAGCGCGCCCACCGCAAGGGCGACTGCGAACATCAAAGCGAAATTAGCCATTTTTTCTCCTTAAGCCGTCTAGGCCCACGACCGCGAGCCCGAACCAAATTAGCGAAAAGCTCAAAATTTTATAAGTCTCAAGCTCCTCGCCGTAAACAAATACCGCGATTAGCATACTCATGCTGGGGCTGATATATTGCATAAAGCCGATCGTGGATAGCGGCAGATACTGCGTGCTTACGGCGAAGGTAAGCAGCGGCAAAATCGTAATCAGTCCGCTTGCAAATAGCAGCGCGCCGCTTACGTTAAAGCCGAAGGCGCCACTTCCTTTCAGCGCGCAGTAGATCAGAAACGCAAGCGCGGGCAGCAGCATCAGCGTCGTCTCGCAAAATAGCCCCTCAAAGCTAGGCACTTTTACTTTTTTGCGTATGAGCCCGTAAAATGCAAAGCTAAGCGGCAGCACGAGCGAGATTATAGGAAGCCTACCCAGCGCGTAAATTTGCACGCCGATAGCCGCAAAGGCTAGCAGCAGGGAAAGCTTCGCCGCCGTGCTTAGCCGCTCGCGCAGAAACAAAGCGCCCAAAAGCACCGAAAATAGCGGATTTATAAAATATCCGAGGCTGGTGGCTAAAATTTGATCGGAATTTACCGCGTAGATATAAATGCCCCAGTTCGTGCTGATAAGTAGTCCCGTACAAAGCAGAGTGAGAGCGATTTTAAGGGTGCTAAGAAGGCGCGCGACGTTTTTTAAACGGTGCGTAAAGCAGAGAAAAACGAGCAGCAACACGAAGGACCAAACGACGCGATGCGCTAAAATTTGCACCTCATCCACGTCCTTTATGAGCTTGAAAAATATCGGAAAAACGCCCCACATAAAAAAGGTCACAAATGCAAGCATTAGTCCTTTAGCGCGATCGTTTTCCATAGAATTCCTTCCAAATTGCCTAAAGGCGCTATTTTAAGATTTTTTGGGTTAATAAAAGCTTATTTGGGTATAATCGCGAAATTTTACGAAATCTAGGAGGGGCTATGAGCTGGAGTAGGACGTCATGGAAAGATTATAAAATTTTACAGCAGCCGATTTATCAGGATGAAAGTGCGGTGCAGGCCGCCAAAGAGCGCCTTTACAAGCTGCCGCCGTTAATTTTCGCGGGCGAGGTTCGCAACCTAAAAGCCGAGCTCGCGCGCGCCAGCGAAGGCAAGTCGTTTTTGCTTCAAGGCGGCGATTGCGCGGAGAGCTTTAATGATTTTAGCGCGAATAATATCCGCGATATGTTTAAGGTAATGCTTCAGATGGCGATTATTCTTACCTTCGCGGCGGGCTGCCCCGTCGTCAAGGTAGGTCGCATCGCAGGGCAGTTCGCAAAGCCGCGCAGCAGCGATTTCGAGGAGGTTGGCGGCGTGAGTCTGCCTAGTTACCGCGGCGACATAATCAACGGCTTTGAGTTTAGCGAAGCGGCGCGCAAGCCAGATCCTGCGCGTATGATCGAGGCGTATCATCAAAGCGCTTCGACGCTGAATTTGCTACGCGCCTTTTCTCGCGGTGGTCTTGCGAACCTGCACGAGGTGCATAAGTGGAATTTGGGCTTTTTGAAAAAAGGTGAGCTGGAGGCTAAATTTAACGAGCTCAGCGATGAAATTTCGCGTACGCTTAAATTTATGGAGGCGTGCGGATTGAGCGCCGCAAATTCTCCGAGCCTTGCCGAGACAGTGCTTTACACATCGCACGAGGCGCTGCTGCTACACTACGAGGAGTGCCTGACGCGCATCGACAGCACCAGCGGCGATTGGTATGACTGCTCGGCGCACATGCTTTGGATCGGCGAGCGCACGCGCGGCGCGGACGATGCGCACGTGCATTTTTTAAGCGGTATCAAAAACCCTCTCGGCGTTAAGATCGGCCCTAGCGGCACTGCAGATGAAATTTTGCGCCTTTGCGACAAGCTCAATCCGCAAAACGAAGCCGGCAGGCTAAACGTCATCATCCGCATGGGAGCGGATAAGATCGGCGCGCGGCTGCCGCAAATTTTGCGCGAGCTAAAGCGCGAGGGCAGGGCGATCCTGTACAGCATCGATCCGATGCACGGCAACACCGTCAAAGCCGCGAACGGCTATAAAACGCGCGAATTTTCTAAAATTTTAAGCGAGGTTCAGAGCTTTTTTGAGATCCACGCCGCGGAGGGCACGCACGCGGGCGGCATCCATCTTGAGATGACCGGACAAAACGTCACCGAGTGCACGGGAGGCTCGTTTAACGTGACGCAAGAGACGCTAAAACAGCGCTACGAAACGCAGTGCGATCCGCGCCTAAACGCAGATCAGGCGTTAGAGCTTGCATTTTTGCTTGCCGATAATCTAAAAAAGGCGGATTAGCCCGCCTTTTGTTGCGCGAGAATTCTATCGCGGTTTGAAATTTAATCGTAGTTTGGGATATTTTACGTAAGTTCGCGCCATGACCGCGCTTTGCGCTTTAAATTTAATCGTAGCTTGGCGCGATCGATTTAAATTTACGCGGCTCTAAATACGGGCGGCTTCGGGCGTAGTTTTGGAATAGCCGAAATATAGAGAATTGAAAATTTATATGGGAAAAATTCCAAACCCTATCGTAATGCGCCGTAGGTCAAAATATAGAGAATTGAAGCTTATACCTCGCGTGAAAACGTAAGCCGCGTAAGCTCGCCGCCAAAATATGAGCAATTGAAAATTTTTGCGGCGTCGTGCCGTGATAAAATTTCTTTTTGCAGAGACTTGCAAACTTCTTGGTGGCTAAATTTAGCCTCGCGGGCTTGCCGGCTTAAAATTTTAAATCCGCCCTGCATGGAATTTTAAAATTTGAGCGGCCGTGAAATTTTAAAAATTTAGCGCTAAATTTACAGCCCGCGGAATTTCATCTTTAAATTTCTTCGTGTAAATTTTGATCGCTCGCTGCTGTGGGCACGCCGCTTATCTGTGCGCTTAAACTAGCGGCAGACTGAGCGGTAAATGTAGCGACACAAGCCCCGTCTTTTTGCGCATAGCAATAGAGCGCGCGCTATCTGCTTCGTCTTTTCGCACATGGCGGTAGAAAACGCCGCGCTATCTGCGGTATTCGGCATAAGTACGGCGCAAAAGCTCTTGTTTAAGATAAGCACGACGAACGCACGCCGCCGCCGCGCGTATTTCATTGGCTCATGAACTTTCGCTTAATCCTTGATGATGCGATAGATTAGGCGGAGCAGACTTCGCATCCGTTTAAAATTTCAAAGCGCGATTTCGCCGTGAAATTTTAATAGAAAGTCTATACTTCTGCCGCTAAATTCCAGGCTGAAATTTTATATTTTGAGTTGCACCGAGGCGCCGCTATAAAATTCTGTGCCTTAAATTTAAAGCAAAATTCTGCGGCGCGGTGAAATTTTAAAATTTCGTTGCGGTAAATTTTGTGCTCTAAAATTTTATCCATGAATGTAGAATTTTAAGTCGGCAAATATAAAATTTAGAAGGCAAAGTTTGCCGCCGCATCGCGTACCGCGCCGCGAAATACTACTCTACAAAACCTGCGCCTAACCTCAAAAATTCCGTTGCGTAAAATTTATCCAGAATTTACGCGAGGTTCTTGCCGCCCGCGTCACTTCGCTTCGTTACTTTGAACGCGGCTTATTAAGTTTTAGTGCGACTACTGCGATTGCGACGTTTACGTCGTGCGTGATGCTAAGGCTTGCGGATTTGATATGAAATTTTTTACGGATTTTTTTACGTATTTTTAGATGCGGCGCGCCCAGAGCGTCTTTGTAAATTTTAGCGTCTTTGAAGCCAAACTCCACGCCGATGCCGGTGCCTAGAGCTTTGCTAAGCGCTTCTTTGGCGGCATAGATGCCTGCGATACTTTCGTCGCGCAGCGCGGAGGAGCTTTCGGATTTTTTCAAAATGCGCTTTAGAAATTTCGCGCCGTATTTTGCGCGCAGCGCCTCGATCCTGCGCACCGCAGTTATGTCCGTGCCGATCTTTATCACGGTCTGGCGCCCCGCGGCTTAAATTTAATCACGATTGCAGGCTCTCTTTAATCTCGACGTCGATGATCTTATCGCCCTGTCTGATCGCGTCCAGAACCGCTAGGCTGGGCTGATCCACGATTTGTCCGAACACCGTATGCGCGCCGTCTAGGTGCGGCTGCGCGCTGTGGCAGACGAAAAACTGACTACCGCCCGTATCACGCCCCGCGTGCGCCATCGATAGCGCGCCGCGCACGTGCTTGTGCTTTTGGCGGTCGCATTCGCACTTTATGCGCCAGCCCGGACCTCCCGTGCCGGTGCCGCGCGGGCAGCCGCCTTGGATCACGAAATTTGGAATTACGCGGTGAAAATTTAGCCCCTTGTAAAACCCGCTGCGCGCGAGGCTGGCGAAATTCGTAACCGCCTGCGGAGCTTCGCCACCGAAAAGCTCCAGCTTCATATCGCCCTTTTCGGTTTTGATAACGGCGTATTTATCGCGCGCCAAAGCCGCTGCGTCGATGTCGTAAATTTTTAAGCTTTCCATTTTTTCTCCTATGCGATGTTGGTGTAAACTGCCTGCACGTCGTCGTCGTCCTCTAGCCGCTCGAGTAGCGCGTCTATGTCGCCAAGCTGCTCCTCGCTAAATTCGTGCTTTTCGTTGGCGACGAATTTTAAGCTTGCGCTGATGATCTCAAGCCCTATCTTTTCGATCCCCTCGTTTAGAGTGCCGAAGCTTTCGTATTCGCCGTAGATTAGTAGCGTCTTTTCGAGCTCGCCCTTGTCGTTTTCAAACTCGTTGATCTCAAGCTCGCTAAGACCGAAGTCGATGAGCTCAAGCTCCAGCTCCTCGATGTCGCGGCTCGGCAGCTTAGTCTCAAAAACGGCCTTGTGCGAAAACATAAATTTCAAACTGCCGCTCGGCAAGAACTCGCCCTTAGCTTTGTTTAAAATCGATTTTACGTTTGCGACGGTGCGGGTCGGGTTGTCGGTGGCGCATTCGATTATGAGAAGTGCGCCGTGGGGCGCCTTGCCGTCGTAAAAGATCGTTTTGATATCGGCGCTATCCTTGCCGCTAGCGCGCTTGATAGCCGCGTCGATGTTGTCTTTGGGCATATTTTGCGCCTTTGCCGTGGCGATCGCGGCGCGCAGTTTGGAGTTCATCAGCGGATCTTCGCCGCCCTCTTTCGCAGCCATCGTTATGGCCTTGCCCAGTTTTGGGAAAAGTTTGCTCATCTTCCCCCATCTAGCTTCTTTTGAAGCGCGTCTGTATTCAAAAGCTCGTCCCATAAAATTCCTTAAAGCTTAAATTTAAAAACGGGTGATTATAACGAAAAACCCTTAAATTTCAGGAGCGGGCGTTGAAATAAAATTTATTAAAAAGTAGTATAAGTTTTAAAATTTTAATCCAAAGGAGAGGCTCATGGCTTTGAAACAAAGCGTAAAATTTAAGGCGCAAAATATCCACTGCGAAAACTGCGCGAGGACGATCAAAAACGCGCTCAAGGACGATTTCGGCGAGATCGAGGTGGACGTAGCAAGCGGAGTGGTGAGTTTAAGCTTAGATCCGCGCGACGAGGCTAAATTTAAAGAGGAGATGGACGATTTGGGCTTTAGCGTCGCAGAAAAGCTAGCCTAAAAACTAACGCAATGTCAAGTAAAATCACTCTAAATATCGTCGGGATGAGCTGTGTAAACTGCTCCAATGCGATCGAGCGGGTAAGTCGCAAGATCGAGGGGGTGCAGGACGCGCACGTAAATTTCGCAAACGGCAGCGGCGAGTTCGTACTTGCCGATCCGGCGCTTGAGGAGACGCTAAAAGCCAAGATCAAAAAGCTGGGCTATGATATCGCCGTCGATTACGAGGATTTGGAGCGCAAAAAGCGGCGCAACCTCAAAGCGGCGCTATTTAGGCTAATCTTCGCCCTCATTTTAGCCGCGGCGGTAATGGCGGTGGAGATGAGCGGGTTTTTGAGCTTCGTTCCAAAGGCGCTACTTTGCGCGGCGATGGCATGCGTGAGCCTATTTTACTGCGGCAAGAACTTCTTTTATCACGCTTACGGCTCGCTGAAAAACAGAAGCTTTGATATGAACGTGCTCGTGGCGATGGGAAGCTTTTTTGCGTTTGCCTATTCGCTAACGGCCGCGGCGTGGGTCTATACGCACGGCGCGCAGAACGAATTTACCAATCTTTATTTCTCGTCCGCCTCGATGATAATCGCCTTTATCTCGCTCGGCAAATACCTAGAAGAGCGCAGCAAGATGAAGGCGAACGACTACATCAAGGGGCTAATCGATCTAAGCCCTAAAACCGCGCTTTTGATCAAGGACGACGGCACGATAGCCGAAGTGCGCGCAGAAGCGCTAAAGCCGGGCGATAAGGTGCTCGTAAAAAACGGCTCGCGCATCCCTTGCGACGGGCTTATCGTAGAAGGCGGCGCGCAGATCGACGCTTCGCTCATCAGCGGCGAGAGCTTGGCGGTTTATAAAAGCGTAGGCGATGAGGTCAATGCGGGCTGCGTCAGCACCGACGGCGTCATCTACGTGAAGGTGACGAAATTTTCGCATCAGACGCTGCTTGCCGAGATTAAAAATCTGCTAAACGAGGCGGGCAACAAAAAGATGCCGATCGCGCGCTTTGCGGATAAAATTTCAAATATCTTCGTGCCCGCGGTGATTTTGATCGCGCTTGCTAGCTTTATAGCGTGGATGGCGCTTGACGGGCGGCTCTCATACGCCGCATCCGCCGCTATCTGCGTGCTTATCATCTCCTGCCCGTGCGCGCTAGGGCTTGCGACGCCGATTGCGATCGTTTGCGCGATCTCAAACGCCGCAAAGGCTGGAATTTTAATCAAAAATCCAGAAATTTTAGAAATTTTAAAGGACGCGGACGTCGCGGTTTTCGATAAAACCGGCACGCTTAGCAAGGGCGAAATTTCGGTAAGCTTCAGCGATCTGAGCGCCCATGACCTCTACGCTTTAGCAAGCGCGCAAAAGCTTAGCGAGCATCCGATCTCAAAGGCGATCGTAAAATTTGCCGAGCTGAAATTCGGCGAAATTTCTAAATTTAACGGCGAGTTTGAAAGTATCGCGGGCAAGGGGATCGTCGCTAAAAATCCCACCGGCGAAATCCTTTGCGGCAGCGCGGGCTTTCTGCGCGAGCGCGGCGTAGATGCGGGCGTCGAAGTAGAAGCGGAGGAGCTTTTAGACAAAGGCTTCGGCGTCGTTTACTGCGCGATAGGCGGCTCGTATGCGGGCTTCATCGCATTTAGCGACGAGATCAGGGCCGAAGCGCGCGGCGTCGTGCAGGCGCTGCAAAAAAACGGCGTAAAAACCGTCATGCTAACGGGCGATAACGCCAAAACGGCAAATTTCGTCGCTCGCAACCTCGGCATCGACGAGGTAAGAAGCGGAGTGCTTCCAAGCGGCAAATATGAGTTCATCAAATCCCTGACGGATGAGGGCAAACGGGTGCTTTTCGTGGGCGACGGCGTCAATGACGCACCGAGCTTAAAAGCCGCCAGTATCGGCATCGCGATGAACGGCGGCAGTGACGTAGCCAAGGGTGCGGGCGACGTGATTTTTATAAAAAACGACCTTGAAAGCGTGCTGTATCTATTCCGCCTAGGCGGTACCGCCATGCGGACGATCAAGCAAAACCTCTTCTGGGCGCTGTTTTACAACGCCGTGTGTATCCCGATCGCGGCAGGCGCGCTATATCCAGCGCTCGGCGTGCTTCTAAAGCCGATGTACGGCGCCGCGGCGATGTGCTTTAGCTCCGTAACGGTCGTGCTAAATTCCATCAGATTGAAATTCGCTAAATTTTAACGCGGCGGAATTTGCGCTAAGCGCGGAATTTTGCGCGGCGAAATTTTAATTTCACTCCGCGCAGAGTGCGCAAAATTTTATTCGGCAAGTTAATTGCGCGATCGCGCGCGGAATTCTGCTAGATTTGTACAGCTTGCAAAATTTTATTTTACCGCTAGCCTCGCTCGTAAATTTTAAAATTTTAGCCTGCCGATCGCTGTGCCCTCATTATAGTGCCCTCCATTGCTGCGCCTATAACTACCATTATTTAACGCTGCTCGCCGCTGCGCCGTAAAATTTTAAAAATTCCACAAAATTTTATAAGGCTAAAAGGAATTCCATAAAATTCCACCGCCTGCACTAAGTTTTAATAAATAAATTTAAAGGTAAAATAACGCTTCAAATGCAATTCGAGGTAGCGATGCGAAAAATTCTAATGGGTTCGTTTGTTTTTTGCGGCACGCTTTTTGGCGCTTCTTGCGAGCAGATACTAAGCGATCCGCGCGGCTTTTTTAGCAAAGAGCCTGCGGACGAAGAGCTGCTGCAAAGCGATTTTGGCTGTAAAGGCTCGCTAGCTGGCGCAGAATTTTTGCAAAATTTAAAAAGCGCGGCTTCTGAGATTAGAGACGAAAATATCGATTGTGTCGGTAACGAAGCCTTGCTGAACGAAAAAAGGCTTGAGCGAACCTTGGCATTTGCGGGGATGGATGGCGAGGGCTTTTTGAGCTATGCTAAAGAGAAAAACTACGTGCAAATCAGTGAAAAATCGCTTGAAGCCTTAGAATTTTACTCCGAGCGCAAGATTGGAAATTTCATCGCCTATGGCAATTTTATGGGCGAGATCCCGGCAGCCAGGGAGTCGCTAAAAGATTATTTCGCTGCTAAATTTAACAAAAACGACGCCGATGAGCTGGCAAGCGCCGTGATAGCGGAATTTATCGCATACGCTGCAAAGGATCGCAAGGCGGGAGATTACGGTGAGCTTGAGCTGGCGCTAAAAGGCGGAGTAGGTGCAGATGAGTTTCGTACGCTACTTTTTAGCAAGGATTTTGCAATTTACGAGCTTGATAATGCCCTGGATCTGGCGCTTTTGCTAGGATATGACGAGCGCTTTAGCGGCGCTTTGATCGAGCGAGGCGCGCAGGTGAATGCGGGCGAGGAAAACTCTCTATTTTACGCGATGAATAACGTTCAAAGCGCTAAATTTATGATCTCTAAAGGCGCCTTGGTTGGCTATAAAAACTCACTTGGGCAAACTCCGATATTTTTCGCCGCCGCGGCAAAAAATTATGAGCTCGTAAAGTTGCTAATCTACTCGCACGCTAGCGTAAATGTCCGCCAGATCGGCAGCGCTGAAGCTCAGGCTCTAGCGTCGCTAGGCGAGCGTAGCGACGGCTGTGAACGTTCGGGCGTGGGTAAGACACTGCTGATGTTTGCGGCGCAAAAAAGTACCAAGCAGATCGTTGAATTGCTCGTAAAATCGGGCGCAAACGAAAAGGCGATCGATGAGGCGGGGTTAAATGCGCTAGACTACGCGCTTGCGGGTGGTGAAGCGGCTACGCAGAGCTATTTGCGCTCGCTTGGACTAAGTCCTACGCAAGCAAGCGATGATTTTACGAGCGATCCGCAAGATGCACCTGAGCGTGAGAATTAGCGGGCTTGATTTAAAGGGTCGCTCGCCGCTTCGTCGTCGTTTTGGGTTTGCAAAAGCCTTATGAGCTTTAAATTTATAGTTTTGCCGCTTTGTAAATTCTATAAATTTAGTGGATTTTTCGAGCGCGAGTTGGTAGAATTTAACGCTTTAAAATTTTATCGCTTTGCTTGCGCAGGTTGCATGCTCTGAAATTTTGTAAACGCGCAGACGAGCTTTAAAAATGGCGATATTTGTGCGTTTATGCGCGATAAAATTTTTGTCTAGGGATTTTGGTTTGCTATCAAGAGCGGGATTTCGTCAAATTTTGCGCGAGAAATTTATCGCTTTTGCGACAAAGTAAGCGTTGCATCATTGTGGAATTTTACCTTGATTTGAAGCTTTTGCTATGTTAAATAGAATTTAATACGCGTTTATAAAATGCTTTTGATTACGCCGCGCGCGGTATTTTGCACCGGAGAGATTTTTCTGCGCGATAAATTGCTTAAAAATGCGTTCGCAAAATTGCAAACGCAGCAAAATAGCAGAGTTTGCTGCGCGATTAAGGCGCTCAAAAATCGCCGTAAAAGAAAGCACGCGAATTATGAATAATTGCTGCAATGCGCGCAGAATTTTAAAATTTAGCCCCCGATCGGAGGTTAAATTTTAAAATTTTATCAACCATATCAAGGATTAAAATGTTAAAAAATTTGCTTATCTTTACGGCGATTTTTTTGCCCGCGCTGGCGCTTGCGGACGTGGAGCCCGCCGTGCGAAACAGCGAGCTTTACGGCGTGCTGACGCTTATCCCGCCGGTTGCGGCGATCGTGCTTGCTTTTATCACCAAAGACGTGATTTTGTCGCTGTTTTTGGGCGTGCTAAGCGGAACCTTTCTCATCGGTATGGTAGATCAAAATATCGCGGCTTCGGCACTTTTCGCTTTTACCGATCTGTGCTCGCGCATGGTAAAATCGATGGCGGATACGTGGAATGCGGGCATTTTGCTTCAGGTTATGTGTATCGGCGGGCTCATCGCTTTGGTGACCAAAAGCGGCGGTACGAAGGCGCTTGCGCTCTGGCTTAGTAAGCACGCAGACACTCCCGTTTTGGGTCAAATTTACACCTGGCTGATGGGTATCGTGATATTTTTCGACGATTACGCAAACGCGCTGATCGTGGGCCCTATCATGCGGCCTCTGATGGATAAATTTAAAATTTCGCGCGCAAAGTTCGCCTTCATCATCGACGCGACCGCCGCGCCGATTACCGGTATCGCGGTGATCTCCACCTGGGTCGGAGTCGAAATTTCTGCGATCAAAGAGGCCTACTCGCAGATCGGTATAGAAAACATAAACGCCTTTACCGTGTTTGTTGAGACGATCCCGTATAGATTTTATAATATTTTCATGATCTTTTTCGTAGTCGCCACCGCCGTGATGAGCAGGGAGTTTGGCTCGATGTATCGCGCAGAGATCGCATCTCGCGGCGGCAAGAGCGGAGCCGCGGATTTTAAAATCAAAAATTTAGAGGATCAAATTTTCGTACCCAAAGAGGGCGTCGTACTTCGCAAGATAAATGCGCTAATCCCGTTAGGCGCGATGATTGTCCTCTCGGTCATCGGCTTTTATCTCAATGGCTACAGCTCGCTGGAGGGCGAGACTTTGGAGGCGGTCAAAGCAGCTCCTCTTAGCTTTACATCGATCCGCACCGCATTTAGCGCGGCGGACGCCTCGGTAGTGCTGTTTCAATCCGCGCTATTTTCGTCGATCATCGCCGTCGTTTTGGGCATCGCGCAAAAAATTTACGGCGTCAAAGAGGCGATCGAGGTCTGGGTTGGCGGCTGGAAAAGCATGCTAAATACCGTCATAATCCTGCTTTTTGCGTGGTCGCTAAGCTCGGTTATCAAAGAGCTCGGCACTTCGCGCTACTTGGTCGAGCTTCTAAGCGACGCTACGCCGCGCTTTGCGCTTGCGATCGTGATCTTCGTGCTTAGTTCGTTTATCTCCTTTTCAACGGGCACGAGCTTCGGTACTATGGGCATCGTCACACCTTTAGCCGTGCCTCTTGCTCACGCCGTGGGGCAAAAATACGGACTTAGCGGCGAGGAATTTCACGTTTTTATGTGCGTAAACGTAAGCGCGGTGCTTACCGGAGCGATCTTCGGCGATCACTGCTCGCCGATTTCGGATACGACGATCCTCTCCTCGATGGGCGCGGGCTGCGATCACATCGAGCACGTAAGCACGCAGATGACCTATGCGCTGGTCGTTTGCGGCATCAGTATCGTTTGCGGCTACCTGCCTGCGGGCTTTGGGCTTAGCGTGTGGGGATGTCTGATCTTGGGTATCGCAGCTATCATTCTTTTACTGCGCACGGTGGGTAAAAGAGTGGATGTATGAATTGCGAAAGCTTCGGTAGCTGCGGCAGCTGCACGCTCGTCGAGCCCTATGAGGATCAAATTTCATACAAAAAGCAGCTGATAAGCGATAAGTTCAGAGAATTTTTTGACGGCGAGTTTGAATTTTTCGCTTCAAGTCCGCAAAATTATCGTATCAGGGCGGAATTTGGCATCTGGCACGATATTTGGCATAGCGCATTTGATCTTGCATACACGATGGGCGGCGCACGTAGCAAGAAAATTTTAATTAACGAATGCCCCAAAGTGGCGCTTCCTATCGTAAATTTAATGCCGCGGCTGCTAGAGGCGCTTAGGCGTAGCGAAGCTTTAAAAGAGAAGCTCTTCGGCGTCGAGTTCATCTCGTGCGTCAGCGGGATTTTGGCGACGCTGCTTTATCACAAGCGCCTGGGCGAGCGCGAGCAGGAGGCGATTTGCGAACTAGCGGACAAGCTTGGTATCAGGGTCATGGCTCGCGCGCGCGGACAGAAGCTTTTAAGCGGCGAGCTAAGCCTCACGGACGAGCTTTGCGTGGACGGGCGAGTTTATAAATTTCGCTTCGGCGAAAACGCCTTTATCCAGCCCAACCGCGGCGTGAACGAAAAGATGATCGCCTGGGCGAGAAGCTGCGTGGACTTCGGCAAAGAGGGCACGAGCGAGGTGTGCGCCGCACAGAATTTCGCCGCAAAGAATTTCATAACAGAGAATTCCGCTGCGCAAAATTACGGCTGCGAGGAGCCCGCCCCGCGAAATTCTACGGATCGAAATTTTGCTTCTGAAAATTCCGCCGAATTTGACGCCGCTTGCCGAAATTCCGTTAAAGCAAATTTCGCTTGTGCAGAATTTAGCGGCAAAAATTCCGTGAAATTTAACTATACGTCCAAAGACGAGAGCTCTGCGGATAAAAATTTCGCTCGCAAGGATTTGGACGTGCAAAATTCCGCCTCACAAAATTTAGATTGCGAAAAGCAAAGCGCGCAAAATTCTAGCTGCGAGAAGCCCGCCGCGCAAAATTCTAGCTGCGAAAAACATGCCGTGCGCCCGGAAAACTCCGCCGCGCGCGATCTGCTGGAGCTGTACTGCGGGCACGGCAACTTTACCATCCCGCTTGCGGCTAAATTTAACCGCGTGCTGGCGAGCGAAATTTCAAAAAGCTCGATCGCGAATGCCCGCATAAACTGCGAGCTCAACGGCGTTTGCAACGCGCAATTCGTTCGCCTTAGCGCGGATGAGCTGATGAGCGCGTTTGCGCGCAGGCGCGAGTTTGAGCGGCTAAAGGGGATCGATATTTTCGGCTACGATTTTTCGCACGTCTTGATCGATCCGCCGCGCGCGGGGTTGGAGCCTAGCGTGATTGATTTCATAAAAAATTTTCAAAATTTGATCTACATCTCCTGTAACCCGCAGACGCTTTTTGAAAATTTACGCTCGCTTTGCACTACGCATGAGGTGCGTAGGTTTGCGATCTTCGATCAGTTCGCGCATACGGCGCATATCGAATGCGGCGTGCTGTTGCGGCGCAGGAGTTAGGTGAGCTTAAAACCGAAGTCGCGGATTTAGGCTGCGCGCGGGATAAAATTTTGCCTAAAATATGTATAATAACAAAATTTAAAATTACGAAAGGAAATAGATGGTTGATCTAAATAAAATCATCCAAGCAAAGCGCACCATAAACGATTTCGTCTATAAAACGCCCTTTGCTCTGGCGCCGAAGCTCAGCAAGCTTTACGGCGCGGAAGTGTATCTCAAAAGCGAGAATTTGCAGCGCACCGGCGCGTATAAGATCCGCGGCGCTTATAATAAAATCGCGCATCTTAATGACGAGGAGCGGGCGCATGGAGTAATAGCCGCAAGTGCGGGCAACCACGCACAAGGCGTAGCGATGAGCGCGCAAAAATTCGGCGTGCATGCTGTGATCGTAATGCCTGAAGCCACGCCGCTACTTAAGGTAAGCGGCACGAAGGCTCTGGGCGCGGAGATCATCCTAAAGGGCGATAATTTCGACGAGGCGTATGCGTTTGCACTGGAATATGCCAAAGAGCACAATCTGACGTTCGTGCATCCCTTCAACGACGAGTTCGTCCAGGCGGGCCAAGGCACGATCGCGCTTGAGATGATCGAGGAGGTCGCAGATCTTGAATACATCGTCGTTCCCGTAGGCGGTGGCGGGCTTGCGACGGGGGTTTGCAGCTGCGCCAAGCAGATCAATCCGGACATCAAAATCATCGCTGTAGCCGCCAAGGGCGCGCCCGCGATGCACGATAGCTTCGTCGCGAAAAAGCCACTAAATTCCAAATCCGTCCGCACCATCGCCGACGGCATCGCGGTGCGGGATACGAGCGAGATCACGCTTAGCACGATCATTGAGTGCGTCGATGAGTTCGTGCAGGTCGATGACGAGGAGATCGCAAGCGCGATACTCTATCTGCTCGAGCAGCAAAAAATCATCGTCGAGGGCGCGGGCGCGGCGGGAGTAGCGGCGCTGATGAACGCGAAATTTGCATTCCCCGCGGGCGCAAAGATCGGCATCATCCTAAGCGGCGGCAACATCGACGTGCAGATGCTAAACATCATCATCGAAAAAGGCCTCATAAAATCGCACCGCAAGATGACGATCAATGTCACGCTTGTCGATAAACCGGGCGCACTTACGGGGCTTACCGAAATTTTGCGCCGCGCCAACGCAAACATCGTCAAGATCGACTACGACCGCTTCTCGACCAACATCGAGTACGGCGACGCGCAGATCACGATCACTCTTGAGACCAAGGGTAAGGCTCATCAAGAGGACATCGCCTGGGCTCTCAAAAACGCAGGGTATGATTTCAGGGAGATTTTGTAAAATTTCGCGGGAGTTTGTAAAATTTATTTTCGCTCGTTAATTTGCCTAAAATTGCAAAATTTACTCGCTTGCATCCTGATTGCAGCTTGCAGCGGGTAAATTTTAAATTTACATCCGCTTATACCCGCTGCGCCGAAACACTTTGCGTTTGTGATTTTAAATTTTACGTAGAATTTAAAATTTCAAATATGCGGCGCAAGCCGCAGTTTAAATAACGCGAGCGTAGCTCGCCCTTCTAGCGTCGCGCGGGTGGGGGTTGGTAAGGGGGCGCCCCGCTAACTCCGAGCGCCGCCCCCTTACGGATTATGTGTAACGCATACGCGGGCTCGAATTTATAAAGATTTCACTATGTTAAATTTTAGTATTTTAGCTCTTTGTGTATTTCTCTCGGGGCGGGAAGGGGGCCCCAATTGCGAGGTCACACTTCTCGCAGAGGCGGCGCTACCCCGCAGCACCGCATTGCTCTGCTCGCCCACAAACCCACCCATCCCCCGACGACGCTAGCGGTGGGGCGGACTACGTCCGTGTTAAATTTTATAATCGCGGCTCGCTTCTTTAAAATTTCTTTTGCGATTTTAAAATTTCGCGTCGCAAAAATCGTAAAATTTCAATTGCACTACAAATCGGCGCTGTATTTTGCTAAAATACCGATAAAATTTTAAAGGATGAAATTTGGAAAATTTTGCTTTTCTTCTAAATTTAGTGATATTTTGCATCTTGGTTTTTATGTTTTTTAAGATGCGCAAAAGCGGCGAGCAGGCGAGCAAGCCGCAGATCGCCACCGACATCACGCGGCTTAAAAGCATCGGCGAGCTGAGCGTTTTTAAAATTTACTCCAAAGAGATCGTCACGCGCAAGCAAAACGTAGGCAGCGGGCTGCTGGGCTCGCTCGTTTCGCCGCTGATGACGAAAAAGCAGATCGCCATCATCTTCGAGTTTGAGATCGAGTTCGTTTACGACCTGCTAAGCCCCAGCTTTGCGATATTACCGCAGGGCGAGGATCGCTACGAGATCAAGATGCCGCCGTGCAAATACAAATACTCGATCAAAGATATGAAAATTTACGACGAGAAAAACGCCAAGCTGCTGCCGTTTCTGCTGCCCGATTCGCTAAACGGGCTATTCGGCGCGAGCTTTGACGAGAGCGATAAAAACCATCTCATCGACGATGCTAAGGACGAGGTCAAGCAGCTCTCGCTAAAAATCATCAACGATCTGGGCGGCAAGATCCACAAATCCGCGACCGACACACTGGAGGCGATCGCCAAGAGCTTCGGCGCGAAGGAGGTCGGATTTATCTTCCAGGACAAGGCGCTTCAAACGATCGACATAAACTCAAACGAGATCGCAATCGATAAGTCGCTAAAATCACAGATCGAGAAGTAGATGGAGCTTTTTAAGGCGCTTTTTAAAATTTACTTCGCCCGCATACTCGCGTTTATGGATGCCTGCGCGAAGGCTTGGCAGCGATTTTACGAGCCTATCAGGCTGCGCAAAGAGAAAAATCGCCTGCGCGCGAAGGGCTATTTTACCGAGGATGCGACGTGGGCGGAGTTTTTCGCGGATTTTAAATTTTGCAAATGCTTTATCATTAAAAAAATCCTCTATCCGAACTTCTACGCGATCAAAAACTCCTCCAAATGGGAGGCGGGCTCAAAGCGAGCTAGCTTTACGGTAGGTTCGTTCGCATACGACGAGATCGCGTGGGTATGGGTGCCGCGAGCCTTCGACGGCGGACGAAAAAACGATCTAGCGAAGCTAAAAAATCTACTGCAAAAAATCCCCGCGCTACGCTACGAGCAGAGCGACACCGGGATTAAAATTTTCGGCTACGAGTGCGGCGAAGGGGCCTTATAATCGTATAAAGCGGCATTTGCTTAAATTTCATATTTGCTTGATCTTGCCGAGGGTTGCGCCGATATGGCTTATGGCTTGCACCGCGTAGATGGATAGTAAGCGGGCGGGCTTAGCGACCGTGTCTTTGACGAAACAGCACGGGCAGGCGTGAAATTTTATCTCTGCAAGCGCCGTCGCGCGGTCTAAATTTAAACCCCGCGCGAGTATAAGCGCGATCGAAATTTTATCTTTCCGCCCGGCTCCATAGATCCTTTGCTTTGGCGGGGTTTTTCATATTAAACCACGCAAGAAGCAGCACTACGGACGCTAATGGATTTAAGATTAAATTTAATAGCTCCATGCAATTTATGACGCCCATCGTTATAGCGGCGGGAGCCGGTATTTTAAACATCATGCCGTAGATGACGTCTGCGCCGATGCCTGCGATTAGCAGAGCGGCATATATGGCAAAAAGCTTGCATCCGGTAGCGGCGTACAACTTAAAATTTATAATTATCCAAGCGACCGTAACTGCAAATATCAAATACGGCACGTATATTTTCAGCCTACTACAATCACATCTTCTGAGTATATAAATGGCTGAAAAATATAGCAGCGCCGCAAGCGCGATGCTATAGGCGTATTTGAAGATTATAAAGACCTGCGGGCCCGTGATATTTTGGATGTTTTTAAGCGCGTGGTAAAGGAATGTGAAGGCAAAAATCCACACTAAGATTTGAGAATCCAAGTACGCGATCTCGCCTTTTATAGAATACGCCGCGCTGCCGACCAGTAGGCAGAGCGCGCCGAGTGTGCCTTGCAGCTTTGCTCTTTGAAAAGCTTTATTCATTTTATCCCTTTAAATTTTAATGCGCGGTTCGCTGCTTGCACTGCGCAGATGAGCGGCGGGCGCTACTTTGATTATCGCCACGCGGGCTTTAAATTTAGCTCCGTTACGAACGCTTCATGCTTGGCGCACTGCGAGGGCTATGTCCGGCGCGCCGCGACGATTAGCCTAGCACCGCCGCGATGTTTTATGTCCATCGCCGCTATAGAGACTTTAATCTGGTATCGCCGTTATGATGCTTGAATTTGCCGCCGCCACTCGCGTAATACATTTTTGAAATGGGATTTTATGCAAATTGTGTTTAAAATTAATTTAACTTTTTAAATTTAAAAACAGCGGAGCAGCTTAAAATTTACAACTATTCAAGTGCCATTACTATAAGCATTAAAAACGTTTATTTTTGATTTTTAAATTTGAGCTGTTTTTAGTAAATTTTGCTTACAAATTTTGTATAATTTTTAAGATTTTATCTCGAAAAGAGGAGCGAGTATGAGATTTATCGTTATATTGTTTTTGATGGTCGGCAGCTGTTTTGGAGGCAATATAACCGATTTTCAAAGCTTGGAAAAATTTATCAAAGACGGGCAGGCGAAAGGATATTTTCCTAAAAAGATTTTAGTGACGCAAGGATTTGATACCACCGTATTAGAAGACGTGAGTTTAAATTTTAGCAAAACCATATATTGGGATATAAATTCTCGCTGCAACCAAAACTCAGACGAAATCATTATAGCCGAAAGCGATACGAGGCACTCTATAGTTTGCCCCGGAAATAACAACGTCTATATTTTGACGGGCGGCAGAAGCGATGTGGAAGACCCATGGGGAAACGATATCTTCGTAATGGGCGAGAACGATGATAAAATTTCAAAAAGCTGGGGTACAAATATATTTATATTTGGCAAAAGATGGGGGCATGATAAGATAGAAATCGGCGATTCTAGGATAAATCCGGCGTCAAACCCTGAATACAAAAACGAATTTCCTTACGAGTTTAGCCACTTTTTCATCTTTGATAGCGGGGTTAAAAAGGATGATTTAGTTTTTAACTTCAACAAGATAATAAATTTAAAAACAAACGACTCTATAGAACTTACGGATTTAAATGGTATAAATTTGATTTTTAAAGACGAGCCGGGTAAATACTACGGTACAAATTCATTAAAGGAGATTTACGACGAAAGCTATCCCGTCGCACCCAAAATCGAAGAGAATTTTAGTATAGATGAGATACAAACATTGCTTCACAAAACGGCATATTCAGACAACGCCAAAGATGCTAAAAAATACTGCGAAATGGGCGGCGATCCGAATTTTAAAGGTCATGAAAATACCACCCCCATCGAAATGGCGGTAATGTTAGGTAGCGAAAATTCGCTTCGCGCGATGCTAGAGTGCGCAAAAAGACTGACCGATAACGCAATGATGATGAGCGTATTCGGAAGCCAACACGACGATGAGAAGAGTTTTAGGCTCGTAAAGCTTTTGGAAAAATACGGCGGAAATTTTAAAGCAAAGGATAGGGATGGCTGCTCCATGGTAAATTATGCGGCAAGTTCTCATAGTCTAGAAATCGTAAAATATCTAGTAGAAAGAGGCGCCGATCCAAAAGCTAGATGTTCTCATAACCAAAGCGTAACTCCATCGGATTGGGCAAGGAAAAATGAGGATAAAAGAGTATATGAGTATCTAAAAAGCCTAGAAGCCAAATAAAAGCTATGCTAAATTTGACTTCTTTATCGTTTGCTTTGAATCAGCGCGATTAAATTATTAGCGTTTTTGATGATGATAGCAAGGCGCAGCAAGCTTTTATGATATCGATTTGGCTTATGGCTGCAACGACGGAACTTATTTATGTGCCATCTAGAATGGGCGGCATATCGGACTTTCTAGAGCACCAAGATTTGCGGCTATGCCAAAAAGCTTTAAGTTTTCGGTGAAAATTTTATTTTGTGTTATTTTTGCCAAAAATATATAATTTAATCCAAAATTTATATACACTTCGCTATTATCTCACTTTCAATTTCGCGGCCCACTCGTCTAGTGGTTAGGACGCTGGCCTCTCACGCCGGTAACAGGAGTTCAAATCTCCTGTGGGTCACCATTTCATCACTTAAAATCAATTAAAATTTTCTATCATTCAGCTGTCTGCCCTTGAAATTTAAGACCTCATTTGATTTTGAAGCATTTTGGCTGAAATTTCATCATATTTTATCGAGGTTAATTGATCTAGAATGAAAGTCGCGCGAATTAAAATTTAGATCAAATTGTAAAATTCACGGCTAAATCCCGCCGCTGCTTATATTTTCAAGATTACGCAGCCTGTTCCAGTTTTGTTCGTTTTGTAAATTTCTCATGTTATGTCGCTGCTGCATCTGCTCCAGTTGCTGCTGTGTTTGCTGTTGCATTAAGCTTTGCTGCGTGGCGATATACCTCTCCTGCGCTCTTTGCTGCGCTTGCGCGCTATCCGCTCTAAATGAATTAAGCGTATCTTGCGAAGCTGCTTGCTCTTGCGCCTTTCGCGCGACTTCGGCGTCAATTTTTTGCTGCTTCGCGCAGCGATTTGACTGCCCCTTGCTTAGCGGGCTTGCGACATCGCATCTGCTCGCGTCCGCCAAGAATGGAGCTTCCTCGTCGCCCTGCGGGAGCAGCGAGCAACCTCCAAGCAAGACAACCAAAATAAGGGAAGGGAAAAATTTTAACTTCATAGCCGCCTCTTAAATTTTATCTTTAATTCCCGACCGCCGCTAATCCGCGCCCTTTGCGAGGTCGAACCCGCACTGCGCCACAAGCGCCTTATCGCTTGCGATGCTATCGCCGGTGGTGGTTAGGAAATTGCCCGTAAGCGCCGAGTTGATACCGCATCCAAGTGCCGTGCGCACGTGCTCGCCTAAATTCCGCCTGCCGCCTGCGAAACGCAGATACGCGCGCGGCAAGATGAAGCGGTAGATCGCGATCGATTTTAAAATTTCATCGTGCGCCAGCGGCACGGCGTTTTGCAGCGGAGTGCCTTTAATCGGGGTCAGGATATTGATCGGCACGGAGCTAACGCCCAGCTCTCGCAGTTGCAGAGCCATATCGATGCGATCCTCCATGCCCTCGCCCAGCCCGAAAATCCCGCCGCTACATACGTCAAGCCCCACGGCGCGACAATTCTCGATAGTTTGGATACGCTCGTCGTAGCTGTGCGTCGTGCAGATCTGCGGATAAAATTTGCGTGAAGTCTCGAGATTGTGATGATAGGTCTGCACGCCGCTTGCTTTAAGCAGCGCCAGCGCGGGCTTTGAAGCGATCCCCAGCGAGGCACACAGATGCAGCCGCGTTTCGCTTCGCAGCCGCTTATAGATCGTGCAGTATGCCTTAAGATCGGAGCTTTTTTGAGAAATTCCGCGTCCGCTGGCGACGAGCGAGAAGCGGTGCGTCTGCTCGGCTTCGTTTGCAAGCGCGGCGCTTAGTACCTGCCGCTCGCTCAAAATTCCGTAAGTCTCGCAGCCCGTGTTAAAATGCGCCGATTGCGCGCAGTATTTGCAGTCCTCGCTACAGCGCCCCGATTTTACGTTTATGATCGTGCAAAGATTAAATTTATCGCCGCAAAACTCGCGCCTGATCTCATCCGCCGCCGCAAAAAGCGCGTCTAAATCCTCGCATCGCGCCAGCTCTAGCGCCTGCTCCTTCGCAATCTCGCAGCCGCCTATCACGCGATCTTTCAGCTCGGAAATATAAAATTTGTCTATCAACACTTAACCTTTTTGAAAAAATGCGTAATTATACAATGCGAAATTTAAAGCAAGGCTCGCGCATGAAATTTTGGCGCGGGAATTTGCGCTAAAAATTTTATACGGAATTTTACATCCTCCGCGCGCCGATTTTTGCACCGCGATTTTTACGGACGGCTCGTCCGCATTCTGCTTATGCGACGGAGCAAATTAAACTCGCTTCAAAGTTGCGGCGCGGTAAAATTTTACGCGTATGAAAAATACATAGCGAGCCGCTACCCATGGTATCTGCGCGCGATTTATCGTTTTGAAATTTTATTTTGGCTAAAATTGCGGCTTTAAATTTAAAGGTAAAAAATGAAATACGACGTTATCGTTGTGGGCGGCGGGCACGCGGGCATAGAGGCAAGCTTAGCCGCCGCAAAAATGGGCGCAAAGACGCTGTTGATTACGATCTTGGCCGAGCAGATCGGCGCTGCGAGCTGTAACCCTGCAATCGGCGGCCTTGCTAAGGGGCATCTGGTAAAGGAGATTGACGCGCTGGGCGGTCAGATGGGGCTTGCGGCGGATGCGTGCGGGCTACAATTTAGAATTTTAAACGAGAGCAAAGGTCCAGCCGTGCGCGGCTCGCGCGCTCAGATCGATATGGATGAATACCGCATCTATATGCGAAATTTGCTGCTAAACACGCAGGGGCTGGACGTAAGCCAGGAGATCGCGAGCGAAATTTTAACCTGCGAGCGAGGCGACGGCCCGCGCGTTTGCGGGATTAAGACCCATCTTGGCAACGTTTATGAGACCGAGCATCTGATAATCACCGCCGGCACCTTTTTAAACGGGCTAATTCACGTAGGCGAAAACAAGCTGCAAGCGGGGCGCGTGGGCGAGCTGGCGAGCGTCGAGCTAGCCGAATCGCTGCGAAGTCTGGGGCTGCAAATGGGGCGGCTAAAGACGGGCACCTGCCCGAGGATCAATGCTAAGACGATCGATTTTAGCGTGCTTGAGCGCCAAGACGGCGACGCGGATCCGCGCCCTTTTAGCTTTCGCAGCAAAGATTTTGCGCCGAAGCAACTTGCTTGCTTTATCGCTTATACGAACGAGCGCACGCACGAGATCATCCGCGAAAATTTTGCCCGCGCGCCGATGTTTACGGGGCAAATTTCAAGCACCGGCCCGCGCTACTGCCCGAGCATCGAGACTAAAATTTATGAATTTCCAAATCGAGACCGCCACCACGTCTTCGTCGAGCCGCAGACGCGCGAGGCTACGGAGTATTACGTAAACGGCCTCTCTACGAGCCTTCCTTACGACGTGCAGATTGCATTTTTGCGCACGATCAGAGGCTTTGAAAATGCAAAAATCGTCCGCCCGGGCTATGCGATCGAGTACGATTTCATCGATCCTACCGAGCTTAAACACAGCCTCGAGACCAAAAAGATCCGCGGGCTGTTTTTAGCAGGCCAGATCAACGGCACCACCGGCTACGAGGAGGCCGCGGCGCAGGGGCTGATGGCGGGCATCAACGCCGTGCTTGATTTGCACGGGCGGCAGCCTCTGATTTTGCGTAGGGATGAGGCGTATATCGGCGTTTTGATCGACGATCTCGTTACCAAGGGCACGAACGAGCCTTACCGTATGTTTACTTCGCGTGCGGAATTTCGCCTGCTGCTACGCGAGGGCAACGCCGTGCTGCGCCTAAGCGAATACGGCCGCGAGATCGGGCTTTTAGACGAGGCGAGCTACGAGCGGGCGCGCAAGTTTAAGCTTGATGTGCAGAGCGGAATGGAATTTTTGCTAAAAACGCAGATTACTCCTTCGAAACAGACGCTTAGCCTGCTGCAAAGTATCGGCGCAGAGCCCATTTCGCAAAGCTGTAGCTTGCAAAAAATCGCTTCTCAAAGCGGCTTTTCAAAGGCGGGACTGCTCGCTCTGGCACCGCATTTTGAGGGCTTTAGCGATGAGGTTTTGGATGAAATTTTAACGCAGTGCAAGTATCATTTCTACATCGCGATGCAGCGCGCCGAAGTCGAGAGGATGAAGGGGCTGCTTGGCGTTGCGATCCCGCCGCAGATCGATTTTAGCAAGATCGGAGGCCTTAGCAACGAGATCGTGCAGAAGCTAAGCCGCTTTGCGCCGCCGACGCTTTTTGCCGCGAGCGAGATCAGTGGCGTAACGCCCGCCGCGATCGATATTTTGCATATCTACATCAAGCAAAATTTTGGATTAAAATAAGCTGTGGCTTGGCGCGAGAAGGTAAAATTTAATGCGCTTGCGGTAAATTTTGCTTTTGCGCGTCGCTTTGCGCGGAATTACGTTATATAAACGACAGCGCGTATGCTCTGCAAAAGGTACGTGATCAAAATGAAATTTAACGCAGATTCTCGATAAAATTTCGCGTATGTTTACGGCGCAATCCCTCGCAGATTAGCGGCGGAATTTTACGCAACCAGGGCAAAATTTTATTCGCGAAATGAGAACGGATTTAAAATTTAACCGTTTTTTCAAGCGAATTTTGCCACAATTGCGCTCAAATTTCGTTGGGGCAAAATGATGAAAAAATATACCAAACAAATCCTCGCGATGCTCGCGCTAAACGCGATCTACAGCGGCTCGGGGATCTTGATTTTAAGCTTTATCAATAAATATCTACTTGACGGCGCCGAAAGAGGCGGGCGCATCATCGCGCTATTTTTCGCACTCTTGGCGCTATTTCTGCTGCTTTCGGTGCTAAGCCGTATCATGCTTTGCAAGATGGAAAACGACTTTGTATTCGATCTGCGCACCAAGATCATCAAGCAGATCATCGATACGAAGTTCGAGCGCATCGAGGCTGCGTCGAAGGCGAACCTGCTTGCGTCCCTTTCCAGCGATATTTCGCGCCTGACCGAGGGCTTTATGCGCATATCCGAGCTTATCCAAGGCGCGATGATCGTGCTATTTTGCGGCATCTACGTGCTATACATCGCGCCTATGATGTTTGCGTTTTTATTCGTTTGGATCGGCGCGCTGATGGTATTCAACCGCTTTTTGATGAAAAAAGTCATGCAAAATTACGATCTGTACCGCCAAAACGAGGACGTTTTGTATAAAAACTACGCCGCGGCGATCGAGGGGCACAAGGAGCTGTCGCTAAGCCTAGCCAAAGCAAAGAGCCTATACGAAAACGACTTTTTGCCCAATGCGCAAAATTTACGCCAAAGCTCGCTGCGAGCTGAGGTTTACGGCGCGTTCGCGAGTAATTTTATGAACGTGATGATGCTCGGCGCGGTGGGCTTTGTGCTTTATTTTGGACTAAGCGGCGGCAAAGCGGAGCTCGCAAACGCCGTAACGATCGCGCTTACGGTGCTTTTTTTGCGCGCGCCTTTGATGATGCTCATATTCTCGCTTCCTAGCGTACTACGCGCCAAGATCGCCTACGCAAAGATAAATGAGCTAAACTTAGATCCGTTCGTGCAGGGCTTCGAGCTTGCGCAAATGCAGCCGTGGCGCAGCTTGGAGCTTAAAGACGTAGGCTTTTCGTATCCAGACGGGAAATTCGGCATCAAAGGGGTAAGCTTACAGCTAAATGCGGGCGAGACGGTGTTTTTAATCGGCGAAAACGGCAGCGGAAAATCGACGCTTTTTATGATTTTAGCGGGCCTTTATACGCCGCAAGCAGGCGAAATTTTGGTGGGCGGCGCGGCTCTTAAACCCTCTGATCTGCGCGCCTACAGCAACAACATAAGCGCGGTTTTCAGCGATTTTTATCTCTTCGACTACGCTACTGGCGATGCGGAGATCGCGCGCGAGTGGCTAGCGCTTACGCACCTGCAGGATAAGGTTGAGCTAAAGGGGGCAAAATTTAGCACCACGAGCCTATCTAGCGGGCAGCGCAAGCGCTTGGCGCTCGTAAGCGTGCTGATGGACGGGCGCAAATTTTTGATGCTCGATGAGTTTGCGGCCGATCTCGATCCGCAGTTTCGCGCGGAGTTTTACGAGCGTATTTTGCCCGAGCTGAAATCGCGCGGATACACGATCTTTGCGATCTCACACGATGATAAATACTTCAGCGCCGCAGATAAAATTTATAAGATGCAAAAAGGTGAAATTTCGCGCATAAAGTAAAGCAGTTAAATTTTAAAATTCTACGCAGAATTTCGCGATGGAATTTAGCGTCTAGATGAAATTTCGCCTTAGAATTTCGCTGCGAAATTCTATGATTGAAATTTCAGCGGGAAGGTAAAATTTGCTTAAAATTTTACAGCGCAAATTCCGCTTCAAGCCCCTATGCTAAAGTTCGCAGTAAATAGAATTTCGCCTCTTTGGCGCAAATTGCAAAAATTTAACCGAAATTTACTAAATTTTGATTATACTGCACCCACAATTTAAAAAGAAAGGATAGGAATGAAAAAAGTTCTTATTGCATGTGCTGCGGTTGCGGCGTTTAGTTCGAGTGTATTCGCCGCTGACGGCGCTACTTTATATAAAAAATGCGTGGCCTGTCATGGAGCCAACGCCGAGAAGCCTTATCTTGGCGGCAAAGTACCTGCGCTAAACACCTTAAGCAAGGAAGATATCATCGCTAGTCTAAAAGGCTACAAAGACGGCAGCTTGGGCGAGGGCAAGGGAAAATTTGGAATGATGGGCGTTATGAAGGGTCAAGCAGCTTCGCTTAACGACGAATCGATCGAAGCGCTAGCCGATTTCATCGTTTCTAAAAAATAATTTCAAACTTCATTCGGCGGGCTTCGCGCTCGCCGAGCTTCGATTAACCTTAAATTTCAAAATTCTACGCTAATATCACGTAAAAATTCCAAAGGCTCATAATGTTTAACGGACTGATCAGAGAGATCGCGCAGGTCGCGAGCTTTAGCGGTGATTTGCTGCGACTGCGCGCGAGATACCGCCCCGCGCTCGGCGATAGCGTCGCGGTAAACGGCGCATGCCTGAGCGTGACGCGGCTTTTTGCGGATGGATTTGCGGTACAGCTTTCGAGCGAAACGGCGCGCGTCATCGTCGCACAAAACCTGCGCGGCTCTGTGCATATCGAGCCAGCGATGCGGATTGGAGATCGCATAGACGGGCATTTGATCCAAGGGCACGTCGATGCCGTGGGCGAAATTTATAAAATTTCAAAGCTTGCAAGCGGCGTCGATTTTTTTATCCGCGCGCCGCTGCATATAGCGCCGCTGCTAGCGCCGAAGGGCTCGGTAGCGATCGACGGCGTGAGCCTAACGATCAACGAAGTGCTTGCGGGCGGCGGAAATTTTATTCGCAAAGAGCTGCGCGACGCAAATTTTAACGGCGCAAGCTTGCGCGGGCAAAATTTTAGCGGCTCAAATTCCGTTCGCGATCCAAACCTCTTGGACGTAAATTTAAAAAGCGAAGCGCAAAGCTGTGCCATTCGCCTTACGATCATCCCGCTCACGCTCAAAGATACGCTTTTTGGAACCTACAAAATCGGGCGCCGCGTAAATATCGAGACCGATCTGCTCGCGCGATACGTCGCGGCGCAGCTGCGCTTTGCCGGCGGACGGCCCGCCAGCCGCGGCACTGTTGTGGCGCGCGATACGAGCGCCGAGGGCGAAAAAGACAGGCTTTCGTGGGACGCGGTAGATAAAATTTTGAGCCTGTATTAAGCGGCGCGTGATGGCTAAAATCGAAATTTGCAGAGAAAATCTTGAGTTTGTATTAGACGGACGCGGCGTGCTGGCGGGCTTTAGCACGCGGCTTGGCGGCGTAAGCGGCGGAGCCTACGCAAGTCTAAATTTAGGGGATCACGTAGGCGACGATCCGCAAAACGTCGCGCAAAACCGCGAAATTTTAGCCGCTGCGCTCGGCATCGCGCCGCAAAATTTAAAATTTATGCGTCAGATCCACTCAAACAAAGTTGAAATTTTACGCGCAGCTAGCGATGAAATCCTGCCCTGCGACGGGCTCGTGACCGATCTGCGCGGCGTGGCGCTGTGCGTGCTGGTAGCGGACTGCTCGCCTGTGCTGATCGCGGACGAGCGGCGCGGCGTGGTTGCCGCAGTGCATGCGGGGCGCGCGGGCGTGATAGGGCGGATCTGCACTAATGCGATAAATTTGATGTGCGAGCGCTTCGGCTGCGTCGCTACGGAGCTGAAGGTATTCGTGGGTGCGAATATCAAGGTGCGAAACTACGAACTTGGCGGGCTTGATCTGGGCAAGTTTGAGCGCTACAAAACGCAGGGGCATTTCGATATGAACGCCGCACTGCGCGACGAGCTCGCAGCTGCGGGGGTACGAAACGTTAAATTTGATCCACGCTGCACCTTCGAGAACGAGCGGCATTTTTCATACCGCAGAGACGGCGTCACGGGGCGCTTCTGCGGCTTTGTGATGAATAAGCTATGTGGATGAAAAGCAAAGCAGGGTATGTAATTTCTCCGCAATGCTGTTGAAATTTTCCGAAACTCTATAAAATTCGACGTAGAGGCGCTGTAAAACGAAGCGGCGAAAAATAGGCGAGATTGCGGCGTGACATTGTAGTCAAAATAAGCTAAAAACATAAAATTTAAATCAAAAACTCAAAGCAAAGGAGAAAATATGCTGTTACTTAAAAATGCCGATCTATACGCGCCCGAGCACGTCGGCAAGAGCGACGTTTTGCTCGGCGGAGGTAAAATTTTAGCCGTTTCTAAGGAGCTTGATTTTCGAGTCGAGGGTCTTGAGGTTTATGATCTCGAGGGTAAAATTTTAGCGCCCGGACTCATCGATCAGCACGTGCACATCACGGGCGGCGGCGGCGAGGCGGGTTATCATTCGCGAACGCCCGAAATAACGCTATCTGGGATCATCCGCTACGGCACCACGACGGTCGTAGGCACGCTGGGTACCGACGGGTGCACGAGGAGCTTAGAGAATCTCTACTCAAAGGCTAAGGCGCTCGAATACGAGGGCATCTCGACCTTCATCCACACGGGCTCTTACGCGCTGCCTAGCGTCACATTTACGGGCTCTGTCACGCGCGATCTGGTACTCATCGACAAGGTCATCGGCTGTAAGATCGCGATGAGCGACAACCGCGGCAGCTATCCGACCGCGCAGGAGCTCATCAAGACCCTGACGCAGATCCGCATCGGCGGCATGATCTCGAAAAAAGGCGGCGTACTGCATATGCATATGGGCGGGCTTGCGGATAAATTTGACCTGATTTTTAGCGTGATCAAGGATTATTCGTTCCCGGTTAATTACTTCTCGCCGACGCACTGCGCGCGAACGAAGGAGCTCTTTGACGAGGCGATCAAATTTCAAAAAATGGGCGGCTATATCGACATCACGAGCGGCGGAAGTAAATTTGCCCCGCTTCACGAAGTTATCGCGTACGGGCTTGCTAACGGGCTAAATTTAGAGCGCTTAACGATGAGCTCGGACGGCAACGGCAGCGTGCCTAGATTTGACGAAAACGGCGCGTTAGTGGGCTACGGCTGCGCTTCGTGCGAGACGAATTTAGAAGTCTTGCAAGCCTGCGTGAAAAATAAAATCCTAACCATCTCGCAAGCACTAAGCATGATGGGCAAAAACGTCGCAAAATACCTAAATCTAAGCGGCAAAGGCGAGATAAAAACGGGCTTTGACGCTGATTTTGCGGTATTTGACGAAGCTCTAAACCTAGATAGCGTGATCGCGAAAGGGGAGTTTTGCGTGAAAGAGGGCAAGCTCGTGAAAAAGGGATTTTTTGAGTGAAATTTAGAGCGAATTTGCCGTTTTCTTAAATTTGGCGGGTTTTAAATTTGACGAATAATCTCGCTTGTACCTCTTGCAGCCGTCTCATCTTTACGGCGCAAAATTTAACCGCGCCTACGCTTGGATTATATTAAATTTAGCTTTAATTTAGCTATTTTTAAATATAATCTCAGCTTCAATTCACACACACCAATCCTAAAATTTGGTTGCGTTTGTCAAAAACAAATGTTAACGGGTGTGGAGGAGAAACCTAAATTTCGGGGCAACCCACAAGGAGAAAACTCATGGTAACAATGAGAGATTTGCTAGAGTGCGGCGTTCATTTCGGACACCAAACGCGCAGATGGAATCCGAAGATGAAAAAATTCATTTTCGGCGAGAGAAAAGGTATCTACATCATAGATCTACAAAAAACTATTCGCTACTTCCGCTACACTTATAATATAGTTCGCGACGCGGCTGCCGAGGGTAAAACCATACTTTTCGTAGGTACCAAAAAACAAGCCGGCGCGACGCTAAAAGAGTACGCCGAAAAATGCGGCATGCCTTATGTGAGCCACAGATGGCTAGGCGGCATGCTGACGAATTTTTCCACTATCAAGCAATCGATCCGCAAGCTCGAAGTAATCGAGACTATGGAAGAGGACGGCTCGATAAATTTACTAACTAAAAAAGAGGCGCTAATGCTTCGCCGCAAAAAAGAGAAGCTTGAGCTTTATCTAGGCGGCATTCGCAATATGAAGGGCCTTCCCGATATGATCTTCGTCATCGACGTTGTAAAAGAAAAGATCGCCGTAGCGGAAGCTAACCGCCTAAAAATGCCGGTTATCGCGCCTTTGGATACGAACTGTGATCCGGACGTAGTCGATTTCCCAATACCCGGCAACGACGATGCGATCCGCTCAGTTCAGCTTTTCTGCCAAGAGATGGCTGAGGCGATAAACGAAGGCAAGGCGCTTCGCGATCAAGATGCGAGCGAGGACGGCGAGCAGAGCGAGGCCGTCAGCGACGAAGAGAAAGAGGAAGTCGTAGCCGAGGCGATGAGCGAAGAGGATTTTGACGTAAGCGAGGACGAAGAGTAATGGAAATCAGCGCGCAAATGGTAAAAGAGCTCCGCGAAAGCACCGGAGCGGGGATGATGGACTGCAAGAAGGCTTTAGTTGAAACAGACGGCGATATGGATAAGGCCGTCGATCTGCTTCGCGAAAAGGGCTTAGGAAAGGCTGCTAAAAAAGCCGACCGCCTAGCTAGCGAGGGCCTAGTGAGCGTCGAAGTGGGCGCGGATCACAAGATCGCAACTATAAGCGAGATAAATTCCGAAACCGACTTCGTAGCTAAAAATCAAAATTTTATAAATTTAGTTAAAAATACCACTCTACATATCCAAAGTAAGGGCATTAGCAGCATTGATGAGCTAAATTCCAGTGTCATCGACGGCGTTAAATTCGATGAGCATCTAAAGAGCCAGATTGCTACGATCGGTGAAAATTTGGTCGTTAGAAGATTTGAGACGATTAAGGCGGGCGCAAACGGAGTAGTAAACGGCTACCTGCACTCAAACGGCCGCGTAGGTGTAATCATCGCAGCAGCTTGTGACAGCGAGCGAACTGCGGAGGGTGCGAAGGAGCTTATAAAAAATCTCTGCATGCATGCAGCCGCGATGAAACCTCAGGTTATCAGCTATAAAGAGCTTGATCCCGATTTTATCGAGAAGGAATTTTTGGCTCTTAAAGGCGAGTTTGAGAAGGAAAATGAGGAGTTTGTGCGCTTGGGCAAACCGCTTCATAAGATCCCGCAGTTCGGCTCGCGCGCGCATCTAACAGACGAAATTTTAGCCAAAGAGATCAAAGTTTTAAAAGACGAGCTTCGCAAGCAAAATAAGCCTGAAAAAATTTGGGATAAAATTTTACCGGGCCAGATCGATCGCTTCATCGCTGATAATACCCAGATTGATCAGCGCCTCACGCTGCTAGGGCAATTTTACGTGATGGACGATAAGAAAACTGTTGAGCAGGTGATTGACGAAGAAGCTAAAAAACTAGGCGGCAAGATCGAGATTGTAAAATACGTCCGCTTCGAAGTGGGCGAGGGTCTAGAGAAAAAGAGCGAAGACTTCGCAGCCGAAGTAGCGGCTCAAATCGGCTAAATATGGAACTTCTAAAGGGCGTAAATCTTACTCACGCGTATGATTATACGCTCTTTGAAAATGTAAGCTTAAGCGTTCAAGAGGGGGAAAGCATCGCCATTTTGGGCGTTAGCGGCTGCGGCAAATCGACCCTGCTTCATATTTTATGCACGCTCTTAAAACCGAACTCGGGCGAGGTAATCTATAACGGGCGCAGTATTTACGAACTAAACTCCGATGAGAGACTTAAAGTCCGCCGCAACGACTTTGGCATAATATTTCAATCCCACTACCTTTTTAAGGGTTTCTCCTCTGGCGAAAATATTGAACTCGCTGCTAAACTTACGAATAATGCGATAGATGATGGAATTTTAAAAAAGCTTCAGATCGAACATACTTTAAAGCAAGGCGTGGGCGAGCTTAGCGGCGGGCAGCAGCAGCGCGTGAGTATCGCTCGTATACTTTGCAAAAAGCCGCGCATAATCTTCGCCGACGAGCCTACTGGAAATTTAGATAAGGATACCGCAAACGAGGTCATGGGCGTGATCTTTGATTACGTAAAATCCAGCCGTGGCGCACTCGTGCTTGTGACTCACGATGAGAATTTAGCGCAAAAATGCTGCAAAGTTTATCGCCTAAATAACCGAAATTTAGCGCAAATATAAGCAATTAATAACCAAAAATATCTTACAATAGCCCAAATTCTTTCTAAAAGGTCATAAATGAAAATTCTACTTGACAATCACAATGAGCAGGTTGCAAGTGTCGTAAATATTTGCTGCGAGCGCATCGGTGCGGACCTGGTAGCATATAGTGCAGACGAGAGTGAATATGATTTGACGATAAAAAATTATGAAGATGGCGATGATATTTCAAAATTTGATCTTAATAAGACGCTGTTTCTGACGCCTAAGAATGTCTCGGTGCCAGGAGCGCGATATACCCTTACTAAGCCTTTTTCGCCGCTTGAGCTCATTACATTTATCAGCGAGTTTTCGGTTCAAAATATGAGCGTGCAGGCGAAAGAAAAAATGGCGAAAGAATTTGCCGATGCAAGCTCTGTAATGAAAGAGATCGATGCGATTGACCAGGCGAATTCCGCTTTGGGCAGTAATTTTGAAGAGCTTGTGGATAGCTTTTATGACTCTGGCAAAGATATACCGCTTTCGCAGCTGGCAAACGATATAGCGCCCGAGATTGCAGATGATGTGCCGCTTTCGCAGTTGGTAGGTGATATGCCGCGCACGGACGAGATCGCAGATGATATTCCGCTCTCACAGCTTGCAGATGAAGCGGCTCTTGCGGACACCATCGCCGATGATACGCCGCTTAACGCCGTCGCAGAAAAGATTGCGGATAATATCGCAGACGATATGCCTCTAAGCTTGGCTGCTAGCGATATCCCTGAGGATGTGCCGCTAAATAGTATCGGCACAAGCGAGCCTGCTGAAAATAATCATACGCTCCAGGGCGAAATTCCACTCGCAAAGGATGACGCTCCGATAGCTCTAGCGGCGCTAGATGATGAAAATCCTAAGAATTTCAAAACAGATAAATCGCAGACAGAAGATGAAATTCCTGCCACACGGGCAAGCGAAACTCTACCGCTTGCGCAGCAAGACGAGCTGCAAAGAGCTGGCAGCTCTAATGAAGCTGCTGTTGAAAAAGGGGTAGACGCTGCGCCTAATCTAGAGGAAGCGAAAGACTCTGCGGACGTTACGCTTGAACAGCATGAGTCAGACGGCTCATTTGCCTATAAAACAGATGAAAAAAATTCTGCCTCGCAAGTAGTGCAAGATGCAGCCGGCGCGCCTGTTAACAGCGGATTTGATATGGATTTTTCCAGGCTTTTCGATAGTGCCGGCATGCCCGTGGAGGAGTTTGGCGGATATGATAATTTTGCCGCGGCTGCGTTTGCTTCTGATGAAAAAGAGGATAAAAGATCTGCGCATGATAAAAATAAAGCGGCTACGGATTTTCAAAAAACGCAAATTTCGTCTCAATACGAGGTCGCTTCAGATACGCCGATTGCGTTAGCGGGTGCGGGCGATATACCTCGTAAAAATCTTTATAACGCCGTTCCGTTTCAAAGCATGGAATTTACTGGCGGGCTTGCACAGAATACGCCTATGTCTGCTCATAATGAAGCATGGAATTCAATTGGCGCAAATTTCGCAGCTTCTGCAAATTCTAGCAATACCGGGATTATAAATTCTACTCCTACACCGAATTTTTCGGAGCTAAACTTACCACACATATTAGACGCCTCAGATTTACCGAAGCAAAGAGAACAAGCTGATAGCGTTGCTGGCGGGTTTGCGGACGGATTTTTGCGCGCTATGGAGGGCGATTTCGCAAACTCGTTTGCCGCAAGCTCTGCTGATAGCGAGCAATTTAAATCCGACAAGCTCGCAAAGAGTGCCGCGCAGCAGATAAAATTTAATGCTTCAAAGCCTTCGGAGCGCACCGAATTTAAAGCGCATAAATTTGGTGCGTCCGAGCAGGTAAATGAGATGAAATTTGGCGCACAAGCTATGCCGAATGAGCTTGCCGCTTCGGCTGCGGCGGAGTTTGCCAGCCTTATGGCAAGCGAGTTAGAGCCCAGCGCCAAAAGCGAGCCGCTGCGTAACGAGCACGGTAAAAAACCGAGCGCCGAGGAGCTGAAAACCAAACTGCGCGATGATCTGGAAGCGGGCATCGCAAACACGATCGAGAAATTTGCGGGCAGTAAGGACGCTAAGGACGCGCTGAAGGACTTTAAGATCAATATCGACATATCGTTTGGAGATCGGTAGTGCGGGGCAAAATTTTGCTCGTCTCCGGTCCCAGCGGCAGCGGCAAAAGCACGCTTATAAAGCGTCTTATCGCAGAATTTGGCGAGCAGATATACTTCTCGATCTCCTCTACGACGCGCGAAATGCGTGCGGGCGAAGCGGACGGCGTGAATTACCATTTCATAAGCGAGAGCGAGTTTCGCGCAGGCATCGAGCGCGGAGAGTTTTTAGAGTGGGCGTTGGTCCACGGCAAATACTACGGTACTTCGCTAAAAGCTGCTACGAGCGAGCTTGAGCGGGGTAAGATCGTGATTTTTGACATCGATGTGCAAGGATATGAGATCGTGCGCAGTAAAGTGCCTAAAAGCGAGCTTACTAGCGTATTTATTACTACGCCGAGCTTGTCAGAGCTTAGAGATAGGTTGCGCGCTCGCGGCGATAATGATCCTGCCGATATTGCTTTGCGCCTACAAAACGCGCAAGAGGAGATGGAGTGCCTAGGTGAGTATGATTATTTCATAATAAACGACCGCCTAGAAGCGGCGTATGAAAATTTAAGATCAATCTATAAAACTATCAAACTAGAAACGGCAAGCCGCGACATAGGCAAGCTAATCGAAATTTGGAAAATTTAAAGGAGAAAAAATGGGCGTAAGCGTTCAACAACTGTTAATTATCTTAGCGATTATCGTGTTACTTTTCGGAGCTAAAAAAATCCCCGAGCTCGCAAAGGGCGTAGGTAAGGGCATTAAGACCTTCAAAAAAGAGATGGAGGACGATACGCCTGAAAAGGTCGAGAAAAAGGCAGAGGAAGAGATCAAAGACGCCGAAATCAGCGATACTAAAAAGGCGTAAAGGATTTGAAAAATTTAGTCTTAAATGAAATTTTTAAAATTTTATCTCGCAAAGTCGTTTTAGAAAAACCCAAAGATAAAAGTTTGGCTCATTACGCCTCGCCCGAGGCTTTTGCGCTGGCTAAGGAGCTGCGAAAGGCGCCTAAACTCATCGCCGAGGAGCTTGCGGCTAAATTTAAAGATAGCGAAATTCTAAGCGCTACGGCGGTGAACGGCTATCTAAATTTTCACCTAAAGCCCGCCGTGTTGGGTGCTCTTGCTGAAAATGCTCTTAGATTGGGCGGTGATTTTGCGAAAAACGACGCCGAGCTTGGACGTGGAATTTTACCAGCTTCGGAAAAGCTTTGCGCGAGTGAGCCTGTTTGCAAAGACTCCGCTGCAAATCTGGCTATAAGCGGTAACGACGCCGCTAAATCGCAGAATTCCGCCGCTAGTCAAAATTTTATTTCGCAGAATTCTGCAGAGGCGTCAAATTCCGTCGTAGCATCAAATTGCGATGAGGCGCGGAATTCCGCCGCTATGCCGCAAAAAATTTTGCTTGAATACATCAGCGCCAATCCGACCGGTCCGCTTCATATCGGGCACGTGCGCGGCGCCGTTTACGGCGATACGTTCGCGCGTATCGGAGGCTATCTGGGGCACCGCGTCGATACCGAGTACTACATCAACGACGCGGGCAATCAGATCGAGCTTTTGGGCACTTCGATCGCGCTTCGTGCGCGCGAGCTCGCGGGCGAGGACGTGAGCTACCCCGAGAAATACTACCGCGGCGAGTATATCGACGAGATCATCCCTCTTGCGCGCGCCGAGCTTGGCGATGAAATTTTCCGCGACGAATCGCGCGTTTTGATCCTTGCGGAGTTTGCTAAAGATGAAGTGCTAAAGATCATCCAAAAAGATCTCGCAGACGCGGGCATTCACATCCAAAACTGGGCTAGCGAAAAGAGCCTCTACGGCGAGCTTGAGCCTACGATTAGGAAGCTTGAGCGCAGCGGCAAGATGTATGAGCAGGAGGGCAAAATTTGGATCCGTTCATCCGAGCTTGGCGACGAAAAAGATCGCGTCGTCATCCGCGAGGATGCGCGCCCGACCTATCTTGCGGGCGACATCGTCTACCACAACAACAAATTTGAGCGCGGTTACGATAGATGCATCAACATCTGGGGAGCCGATCATCACGGCTACATCGCGCGCTTAAAGGCCGCCATGCATTTTCTGGGCTATGACGAAAGCAGGCTCGAGATCATCCTAATGCAGATGGTAAATTTGCTCAAAGACGGGCAGGCCTACAAGATGAGCAAGCGCGCGGGCAACGCGATTTTGATGAGCGACGTGCTCGCCGCGATCGGCAGGGACGCGATGCGATTTATCTTCATCAGTAAAAAGGGCGAGACGCCGCTTGAGTTTGACGTGGACGAGCTCGCGCGCGAGGATAGCAGCAATCCGATTTTTTACATCAACTACGCCCATGCGCGGGTCAATCAAATTTTTACCAAAGCGGGCAAGCGCGAGGCGGACGTCTTGGGCGCGGACTTCGGCACGCTAGATGAAGCGGGGCTCGGCCTAGCTTTTGCGGCGCTTGGTTTGAATGAAATTTTAAACGACGCATTTAATTCGCGCGGCTTGCAGAAGCTGCCCGATTTCCTAAAGGCGCTCGCGGCGGACTTTCACAAATACTACAACGAAAACCGCGTCGTAGGCAGCGAGAATGAGGATGCGAAGCTCAAGCTGTTTGCGCTCGTGGCGCTTAGTATCCGCACGGCGTTTGCTCTGATGGGTCTAAACGCGAAAGAAAAAATGTAGCCGCACAGGCTACATTTCGCGCCGATCGCCCTAAATCTCACGAACGAAATTCTATGATTTAAATACAAAGCGAAATTTTACGGCGGAATCTGGGATGAAATTTTATCGCGAAATTTGACTTAAAATTCTATCGCTATAAAATTTTAAAGCTAGTTCTAAATTTGCGGCTCGTAAAATTTTGATTTTAGAATTTTGCGAGCGATTTCGCGGTATTGCTACTGCACTGGGCCTTGTTCGTAAAATTTAAATTCGGTCGTAAATTTACCGCTTGCGGAATTTTGAAATTCTAAAATTTTACGGCGCGGAAGCTTTAAGTAAAATTTTAAAACAAGGCTTGAGGTACTAAAATTTTGCGCAGATCAAATTTCATGTGAGGGAATTTCATCCGCAAAATTTACTCGGACGGGATTTGTCTGCAAGACCGCTCCTTAAGCCCCGCGGCGCATCGCCGCAAAAAGGATAGATATGAGAAAGATCATCGACATAACGGCACTTTCTATCGCCGTTTGCGTCTTGGTTATGGTGCTTTTTTTGCCGTCGCCAGTTTTATCATTTAAATGCTACCGCGGCGACGGCGTAAGCTGCGCGCAGCTGGGGCGCGACAAGCTCTCCCGCGGAGATTACGATGGCGCCAAGCTCGCTTTTGCTAAAGCTTGCGAGGCAGGCGAGAAAGATAGCTGCTTTGATTTGGGAGCCATATACGACGGCGAGGGCAATGCGACGCAGGCAGGCGTATTTTATGACGCAGCGTGCGATAAAAACGTCGCCGTAGCCTGCCACAAGCTAGGCAACCTGTATCAGCGAGGGCACCTGAGTAGGGACTTCGTTGCCGCCGCGCAGCGTTACGTTAAGGCCTGCGATTTGGGCTATGCCAAGAGCTGTCATAATGCGGCCGTGGTCTATTTCACGGGCGGTTTTGGGCTCGCGGCGGATCCTGCAAAGGCGGTGGGCTTTTTCGAGCGAGGTTGCGACGGCGGGCTAGTGGATAGCTGCTATAATGCCGGCGTTGCGTATGATAAGGGCCTCGGCGCGCCGCAGGATCGCGACAAGGCGGAGAAGCTTTACACCAAATCCTGTGAGCTGGGCTACGGCGACGCCTGCAATAATTTAGGCTATTTATATGTGAGCAAGGGGGATCTGCGCGGATTTTCCAAGGGGCTTGGATGGGTCAAAAAGGGCTGCGACGCGGGCAATAAAAAATCCTGCCAGCTCTACGAATTCATGAAAGAGCAAATTTTAAAGAAGTAGGCGCTTGGTTGCCCCGCTCATGTTTCGGTTTATACTGCCTGCCGTGCGCGCCGTCTGTTTTGTATTGCTCGCCGTCCGCCGTATGTCGTATGGCGTCTATTGTGCTATACGCCTTGCATCGCATATTTATACTGCTAGTCGCGCGGTATCAGTTTTTTCGATGGGCTTTGTCTGCGATATTGCCGCGGCGGATTTGTGAGCTTTTACGGCGCGGAATTTCGCCGCGATTTTGTGACGTGCGCAATTCGACGAGGCGCAGATAGTTCATGCATGCGATTAGTTAAATTTAGCGGCGAAGTTTTACTTGAAATTCTATCGCTATTAAATTTTTTAAGGCTTAGCTCTAAATTCAGGGCTAGCAGAATCTCAACTTTAAAATTTTATGGGCGGCGCTGCAAGCAAGACAAAATTTAGATTTTAAAATTTTACGGCGCGGAATTTAGCGCGGAAGCAAAGCGCAAAGCTGTTTGAGGAGGTAAATTGGAATATGAGATCACGGGCGAGGTTCGAAATCTCCGCGTCCACGCTGCAAGAGGAAATAGCAAAATTTGGGTATTTTTCGAGATAGACGGCGTGAAGCTGCGCGGCGAGTTTAACGATATCCCCGTGGAGGAGGGCGAGCTTGCGCGCGCGTATTTCATCCGCGGAGGATACGCGGGTAGCTACGTGATCACTCGAGTTCAGGTGGTACGCAAACCAAGCCCTTTGCGCCGCAAGCTGGGGATCGCGACCGCCGTGTGCACGCTGGGTTTCGGCGCGGCGCTGTGGATCGTAGGCTTTGGGATTTTAAATGTCGGCGGAAGGGGCTCGCTAATTAATTTTGTCTGTATTGCCGCGGCAGGATTTGGGGTGCTAAAAGAGGGCGCGGGCAATCTGAGAGCATGGCTGAATCAGCGCACGTCCGAGTAGATCGCCGCCGCGACGTAAATTTCATAAATTTAATCCGCCGAATAAAATTTACTCGCGCCGCCGTATCTTTGCGGCGTAAATTTTGCTAAAATTCGCTCCGAGCGCGAAATCCGCTGCGTAAATTTAGAAAAAGGTAAAATTTTGAATCTAAACGAAGCGATAGTTGCCACCGCAAAAAAGCAAAAAGAGTGCCGGCTAGCATTTGTAAAGTATCTGTTTTTGGGAATTTTATTTATAATAGCACTGCCTGTAGGCGGCGGGTTTGCCGTAGGGCATCTTTTTGAAAATCGCCTTGCACCGCTATTTTTCATCATTATCTATATTCCGTTTTTTCTCGCCGCGCTAATGGCTAACAGAGGCCGAGTGACCAGCGAGCTCGGGGATTACAAAGCGTTTTATAAAGACGTTTTCGTCCGCGCCGCCATCCGCGAGGTTGGTCCAAATTTTAACTACGATCCATTTGCCGGCATCAGCCGTAAAGAATTTCGCAAAATCGGCATCTATTCGCCCGATGAGTTTCGCGCCGAAGATCAAATCAGCGGCATTTACAAAGGCGTCAAATTTAACCTCAGCGAAGCGATCCGCATTCCAAACGGCGCGACGCTGGAGCTAAGCGATTCGGCGGCGCTAAATTTACTATCCGCGATAGTTTTTGCATGGGAGGCGATGAAGGATATGCAGGCGTTTAGCGGCTCGGTCTTGGTCTGCGAGTTTTACAAGAAATTTAGCGGGCAAACTATAGTCGCGAGCCGCACGCTAAACACCAGATTTTTAGGCGAAAAAGAGCAGATGGACGACCTGTTTTTTAGTAAAGAATTTCGGGTCTTTGCGGACGATAAGGTTGAGGCGAGGTATCTTTTGACGCCCGCGTTTATGCAGCGTCTGCGAGAGCTAAAGGAAAAATTCGCGGGGAAAATGGGGGTGAGTGTGGCGTTTATGGACGATAAGCTTTATCTATTTTTAAACGGAGCGAAAAACAAATTTGAGACGATGCTCTTTTCGCCGCCGCCTAGCTTAGGGGACGCCGCGGGGATCAAAAAGGAAATTTCAGAGCTTTTATCTATCATAGACGAGCTAAATTTAAACCCGGATTTAAGCGAAGCGGCGATTTTGGCTGATTAACGCGCGCCGCTATTTGGCGGATAAAATCCGCTTGCACTGTGAGAGAGTGCATTACTTGTCGCCTATCGAAATACATTGCGGCTCGAGTGCTATTTCTCCGCCAGCCAAAATGTGCTACGCTTTGGTCGTATCCTTCCACTGCCTATCGAGATGCGCTGATCGGATCGCTCATTTTCGCTACCGACCGGGGCGCGCTTAAGTAGCTCCTGTTCGCGAGCGAATAATCTACAAAATTTCTCCCAGTCGTGCAGATAGACGAGCCTATGCTCTTTGCCGCTTTCGTCAATGTATATGCCCTGCGTCGAGCCAAGACTCATCTTTTGCCAGTAGTCGAAAAACGGCAGCGCCTCGATGTCCTCTTGCAGCACACCTCGCATCATGCCGTTATCGTAAATTTTTAGATCGTAGTAGGTCCTTTTCATTTTAACCTTTCTAAATTTTACCGCGACGGAATTTTATCGTGATGGAATTCTTAAATTTGCATCGCGATAAAATTCTGTCTTTTAGAATTTCGCGCGTCGCGAGATTTACCGCGAATTCCGTGTCTTTAAATTTTGCGGCGTCAATCCTCGATAAAATTCTGTAGAATTTCACCGCAAGTAAAATTTAGCCCGCCAGTGCCTTTAGCTGATTGACGTTTAGCCCGTCAACTAAAATATAGCTCGCATCGATGAAGCGGTAGTTTTGCTTCGGCAGGCGCGCGATAAACTCGCCATATTCCAGCTCGGCGATGGCGCGGTAGTTACTGGCGTCTTTTTCGTCGCCCTCTATGCCTATGAGCGCGATCTGCCAGCGCGCGACGTCGCTATTTTTCAGCATCTCCGCGTTTTGCCACTCCACAAACGGCTTGTAAGACAGGATGGTGGGTAGGTCTTGCGTGAGCGCGTATGAGCCCATTATCGCGCCGTCATCTCCATTTCGGTAAAACCTCTGGTGCGCGCTGTAAGCGTCTAGGTACTGCACCTCGGTTAGCCGCTTGCTAAACTCGGCGGCGGGGTTGTATGAGGCTAAAATTTCATCCATCATCGCGCGGTTTATCGCAAAAGGCCTCTGCACCCCATAGCAAAAATTTATCTCCGTATCGCCGCTTAAATGCTGATCTATCGAATGTAGCCCCGCCGCTATATCGCGCTCGTAGTCGAATTGCTCTATCCTGTCGTGAGCGTAAATTTCGCCGTTTTCATCCGTGATCTCGCTTCCTAGCTGCTTAGATAGCGCCTGCAGATATGAGATCGCCAAAACCCAATCAAATACCGTCGCGGGCGTATTTACGCGCACGGCGTAGCTTTGCTGCTCCTCGTCATATCTTAGCTCCATTCCGCGCCCGCTCTTGCCCCACACGCCCAAAATCAAACATTCATACTCACTCAAAGGCGATTTAAAAAACGCCCTCTCGTCAAAGTCCTCGGCGCTCTCGTCTATGCCAAATACCGATAGATCGGGCAGGAAATCCAATGCTTTGCTAACGCTCATGGCGTCCGAATACCCCATAAATAGCGGTCGCTTTTTATTTTTGACGCGAAATTCTACGCTCACCCTTTTCTCCTTTGTTAAATTGGCAAAATTATAGCGAAATTTTACCTACCGCAGCGGGCTAAATTTGCGCTCGCCGTTCGCGATAGCTTGCGCATTTTGCGCCTCCCTGCGCATATATTTGTGTCCGCTCGCGCCGTATTTTAGCTTGCCTGTAGGTTTTTTTACATGCCCGCGGTACAGCCTGAATATTTGTGAGTTAAAATTTTACCGCGATGAGGGCTTTTGTAGCTTTTTCAAAATTTAGCGCGTAGCTTGGTGTTTATCGCCCGCATTTAAAGCGCAGACTGCGCGGCGGGTGCTTGAGCGCTAAATTTACGAGCGCAAGTCCACATTATCGATCACGCGAATGCGCGCCGCAGCCCGCACAAAACTCACTAATAATCGCGAAAGCTTACGTGCCGATCGCGTCTTTTAGGCTCTGTGCGCACAAGCCCGCATCATTTAGCTTGCGCAAAATTTCACCCATCAGCTCCTCTTTGAAAACGTCCAGTATCATCGCGCCCGCGTCCAGCTCAGCATAGCGCAGAGCGGGCTCGCTGAAGTTTTTAAGCTCTTTAAACCGCCGCTCGCCCCGCCTAGCAAATCCGAGCCGAACCTCGTTTGGGCTAAGGCTCAGCATGCCGCCCTCGCGAGCGAAATTATACACGCTAAAGCCGTAAAGCTGCGGATCGGCGGCTCTTGCGCGCACGCCCAAAATTTCCTCCAGCCGCGCCTTTGTGCCATTTAGATCGAGCCTCGTTTGCAGCGCGATTTTGCCGCCCGTGTCGAGCCGCAAAAGCGCCAAAAACGAAGCGAAATCCTGCGCGATGATGCTTTGCTCGTCGCATTCGACGTCGATGTAGGCGACCGCAGGCTGTTCGCTCGCGCGGTAGTCCAGGCACAGATACCAGTGTCCGTCGCCGCTAAACGGCACCAGCCCGTCAAGCTCGAAGCTCACGCACTCACGCTCCTCACCCCAGCAAAAGTGCGTAAGCGACGGATGCGCCTCGCCGATGCCGCTGATGGCGTCCAGCGGGTAGCCCTCTAGCTCGTAGCGCAGGTAGTCGCCGTTTTGGATGCTTAGCATCATGACTAGCTCGCGCGGCAGGGCGTGCCCTAGCTCCTCTTCTGCAGCTCGCAGCGCCTCGGGCGTGAGCGGATCTTGCAGATAGGGCAGGTAGATCGGCCTACGCCAGATGTTTGCAAGCTCGTTTGCATTCATTTTCGCTCCTTTAAATTTGCGGGTTAAAATTTCAAGCGCACCTTAAATTTCAAGCTCGAAGCCGAAATCTCGGGCTATAAAATTTTAAAATTTTACGGTGCCAAATTTTTCACGGCCCGCTCGCTGTATTCGGCTCACCTGCATCTATTCGGCTCGCCTCTCGGCGGCTTAAATTTAACCTAGATCGGAGCGCGCCGCCGTTAAAATTTAATCCGCACCGAGCGAGCTCAAGGCCGAGTGCAGATAAAATTTCATCGTAAATTTACTCGCTCCCGGCGTCCGTTTAAAGCGGCGGAATTTTGCGGGCGAGCTAAAGCCTTTCGCGCGCCTAATCGAAATCATAATACAGGCTCCACGCGCCGCTTTGCGGGTTTTTAGCAAACATCAAGCTGCCGCCGTCTATGACGTTAAAGCCCGCCTTTTCGTCTGAAGAGACCTGAAAAACGAACTGATAGCCATCGCCGAAGCTCACTCCCGACTGGCAAAAGGAGGGGTAGCCGCCGAATTTCGTGCAGTTATAAAACTCCAAGGCGATGTCGTCGTAATACTCGAGCCCCTCCGTCTCCTCAAGACGCAAAATTTCATCTATGGCGTCCGCATCCAGCCCGCCGCCGTCCCAAACGGGCGTATCGTCCGCGGCAAATTTTGGCTGCAAAGGAAAAGGCCTTATCTGCGAGCGCGGATTTGTAAGCTCCTTTATGACGAGTTCCTCCTCGTTTTTATACTCGCGGACCTTCCACAGACCGTCCATCTGCTCAGGGGATTTGCCGATGAGATCCTGCGAGATGAAGACCGCAAGCAGCTTGACGCCGCCCAAGACCTGCGGCACGTAGGGCAGCGCGGGCAGGTAAAACTGCGCCAGAGGAAGCATTGGCGCGCCGTTTTGATCCACAGGCAGCTCCTCTTCCGCCGCGCAGGCGAGCACGCGACCGATCCAGCACTCATCGATCGCGCCTCGCGGCCTCACGCCGCCCGTCTGGAAATAGGTGATTTCGCGCGCGATCTTGCGTTGCAGCTCCTTAATCTTTTCTTGCAGATCTGTTTGCATTCGCGTCCTTTTTGGTTGGAATTTTAGCGCTTTTGTGAAATTATAGCGAAATTTTACCCGCCGCCGTGAGCTAAATTTGCGGCGTAAGGAGTTGCGAAAAGTAAGCTTAAAGCTTTTTGAGAGTAAAATTTAAACAGACCCACATAGGCGGTAAATTTAATCAAAAGGAGCGAAGATGACGAAGGATAAGTGCTGCGTTTTAAAGCATTTGACGGCGGGCGAAACGGATGGTTTTGAAAAGATAGGCGAGCTTGATGACGGCGAGTTTTGGGATGCGCTTATCGGAAAAGGGCTTGTTTGGATACTTGACTGGGCCGGCGAGGACGAGACGGGCGATGTGGGTAAATTTATCCGCTCTAGGCTTGATGCGCTGCAAAGCGGCGTGGCTCTAGAGTGCGATAAAATTTACGCAAGGCTCGAAAAAGAAGCGGAAAAAGAGGATTTCGAGCGCGGCGATGCGAGCCTATTTTTGATGAACGAGTTTCAAAAGGCGCTCAAAAAGAGCGATTTTAGGCTCTTTACTTTGGAGCTTCATAGCGACGCTTATTATCTGCTCGTCGCGCACAAGGACGCCGAGAAAGATTTTAAAAAGCTAGGCAAGCGAGAGGAGCTATTTTGGGACATCGCGCCGTGGGGCAAGCGCCGCAAAAGGCAGATCCTTTACGTCATAAACTGCGAGTGCGGCGAGATGTCAGCGTGGCAGCTGGATGCGGACGAGCTCTCTCCTAGGGACGAGGTTTGCGAGGTGTGCGGGCGGGTGCTTTTTGACGCAGACGGCAATGCGATGCAGCCTTTGGAGAAGGAATTTATATAATATTGCTTATCGCGGCTTTGCGTGCAAAGCTTCGGCCAGATGAAAGTCAAATTTTATTGCGCAGCTCGGTAGGATTTGGCGCGCAGGTTTGGTTTGCAGCTCGGCGGCGAAACGCGGTTTAAATTTAAGGCTCGCTCGGGCGATGAGATGCGGTTTTGATTTGAGGCTTGCTCTGGTAGTAAAATACGCTTCGGCGCGGCTTGGTTGATTTGCTGCTCGCATTGACGGTAAAATTTTGCGGCTTACATTTGCGTCTTAATAAGACTTCGGCGTAAGACGCACTATATTAGCGTTTGTATTCCGCGCTTGAGTTTTTATCTAGCAAGTTCGAAGTCGCGGGCGCATCTACCTATGCTGCGCTAAATTTTGATTTTAATGGTTATGGACGCCGAGCTCGCGCCGCTAAAAATCAAAATTTTGCCCTGCCGCGAGCGCTAAATTTATAATCCTGCAAATTTAGAATTTTAAGAGTGAAATTTTGAACTAAAATTTCCCAAAATCTCTAAATTTTAAAATTTTAAATGCAATACGAACTTGCCGGCTCGTTTACCATAAGGCTAGTAAACTCCCCCGCTACAGAAACAGCGAACTCATTCGATTTAAAGATAAGGCAAAATTTTAGCTAGCGCGCCCGCGCAGAATTTCGATACTAGCGCGCCAGCAAACGCGCCGTGTTTGAAATCCGAAACCGACGAGGTGCGACGAGGCTAACTGCGAGCTTTGGCGATGCACGCCTCGATCGCCGCCATTACCGCTGCGCGAAACCCCGCCGCCTCCAGTGCCGCGAGCCCCTCTATTGTCGTGCCCGCAGGCGAGCAGATGGCGTCTTTGAGCTCCGATGGGCGCCTGCCGCTTTGCAGCAGACGCGCCGTGCCCTCTACCGCCGCCGCTACCGCGTCGTAGCATAGCGCCCGCGGCAGTCCGCCCCGCACGCCCGCATCCGCCGCAGCCTCGATAAAGGCGCACACATACGCAGGCAGACTCCCTGCGATCCCCGTAAATGCGGCAAAACCAGCCTCGTCTATCTCGTAAAATTTGCCGATTTTGGCGGCTAGCGCTCGTACGATCTCCCGACTGGCCTCATCAAAATACTCGCCGTAGCACAGCGCCGTAGCCGACGCGCCGATGCCCGCAGCGACGTTTGGCATCGCGCGGGCCACGAAAACGTCCGCACCTACGATATTTTGGGCGCGCTCCAGCTTGAAATTAGGCGCCAAAAGAAGCAGGATTTTGCCCGCGAGCTCGGGCGCGATCAGGTGCAAAATCCCCTCGTAACTGGCGGGCTTGGTCGCGAGCACGATAATATCCGCCGCGTGCGCCAGCTGCGTCTCGCCCTCTAAAATTTGCACGCCGTAGCGTCTGCGCAAGGCTTCGTTTTTGCTTCTAGCGCAGGCTAGAACTTGAAGCTTCGTATCGGAGCCGGACAGCACGCAAGAGGAATTTTGCCCGTCGCTAACGGAATTTTGCATATTGGACTCGGAATTCCGCACGCAAGCGGTAAAATTTTGAGCATCGGACATAAAATTCCGCCCGCCGTGCGCGGAATTTTCTTTATCCTCTGCAAAATTTTCTCCGCTCGCCGCGCAATCTCGTCCGCCGGCTCCGCAAAGTGCTGCGATCATCGCCTCGCCCATATTTCCGCCGCCGATAAATCCCACTTTCATTTTCGCTCCTTTTAAAGCTAAATTATGCCTCAATGATAGCTCAAAATTTCTTTATCCGCCCTTGCGGCGCGCGGTTTATCTGCATAAAAGCAAATTTTAGCTACAATCTCGCCTAAATTTTTAAAAAAGGATGCGTTATGGCAATAAACGTTTTTTACGACAAAGATTGCGATTTGGGTTTGATTAAGGCTAAAAAGGTCGCTATGATCGGCTTTGGCTCGCAGGGACACGCTCACGCCGAAAATTTGCGCGATAGCGGCGTAGAGGTCATCGTGGGCCTTAAAAAGGGCGGAGCGAGCTGGAGCAAGGCCGAGGCAAAGGGCTTTAAAGTAATGAGCGTCGGCGAGGCTACGAAGGCCGCAGACGTCGTAATGATCCTAACGCCTGATGAGTTTCAAAGCGACATTTTCAAAGCGGAGATCGAGCCGAGCTTAAGCGAGGGCAACGCGATTGCGTTTGCGCACGGCTTTAATATCCACTTCGGACAGATCGTCCCTCCAAAGGGCATAGACTGCATTATGATCGCTCCGAAAGCCCCGGGCCACACCGTTCGCAACGAGTTTGTAAGCGGCGGCGGCGTACCGATGCTGATCGCCGTTTCGCAAAACGAAAGCGGCAGGGCCAAAGAGCTTGCTCTAAGCTATGCAAGCGCGATCGGCGGCGGTCGCACCGGCATCATCGAAACAACCTTCAAAGCAGAGACCGAGACCGATCTTTTCGGCGAGCAGGCTGTGCTTTGCGGCGGACTTTGCGCGCTCATCAATGCAGGCTTTGAGACCCTCGTAGAGGCTGGATATGAGCCTGAGATGGCGTATTTTGAGTGCCAGCATGAGATGAAGCTGATCGTGGATCTCATCTATCAAGGCGGTATGGCCGATATGCGCTACTCGATCTCAAACACCGCAGAATACGGCGATTACGTAAGCGGTAACCGCGTCGTAAACGAAAGCAGCAAAGCGGCGATGAAAGAGGTGCTAAAGGAGATCCAAAACGGTAAGTTTGCAAAAGACTTCATCCTCGAGCGCAAAGCTGGCTACGTGCGAATGAACGCCGAGCGCAATATCACGGCAAATAGCTTGCTTAGCAAAACCGGCGAGAAGCTTCGCGCGATGATGCCATGGATCGCTAAGGGTAAGCTCGTAAATAAAGATAAAAACTGATTTCGGCTAAGCTTTGGCTAATACAAATCCACGCGGGCGTCGCAAAAAGCGCCCGATCAATTATATAGCGATCGCCTTTGTCGTAATCTTATGCTTTTTAAGCGGTGCGGTTACCTACGCGGTTTTGGATCTCGTATTTTCGGGCAATAAAGCCGCGTTGCAGCAAAGCTCGCGCAAACAAGCCCCCGAAAGCACTTCTGATTCTCACGGCAAACGACCGCGTTTAAGCGCTGCACAGAAGGAGGCGCTGATTCAAAAGGAGCTTGATAAGATCGCCGAGCAAAACGTAACTACGCCTAAGATGAGCATCGAGCCCGCACGGCAGAACTCCGTAGGAGAAAATTCCGCAAACGACAATTCGCAAAATTCCGTAAATTCTATGGCTTCCGCAAATTCCGTCGTCGCAAATTCGGCTAGCGGCGGACCTGACCTAAATTTTACCGCGGCAAATTCCGCGCCAGAAAATTCCATAAATTCTACCGCACAAAGCCACGTTTCTAGCGGCACGGACGATCTTTCTAAATCGCCGCGTAAAGCACTGCCTGCAGGCTCTCGTGCAAAGCTAGCAATCATCATCGACGACGTAGGCACCGACGAGCAGGCGCAAAAGATCGCTGCGCTGCCCGTGCGCGTGACGCCGTCCATCTTCCCGCCCGAGTATCAGCGCAAGGACACGCGCTCGCTCGCTCGCAGCTTTGAGCATTACGCTATCCATCTGCCGATGGAGGCGAGCTCTGCTAAAAATAACTCCGCGACGCTGCGAGCTTCGGATAATTACGAGAAGCTAAACGGCGTCATAGCGAAGCTGCGCGCGGACTTTCCGAACGCTAAATTTATAAATAACCACACCGGTTCCAAATTTACAGCCGACGAGCGCGCGATGCAAAACCTGCTGCGCGCGATGAACGAGCATGGATTTTTATTTATCGACTCGCGCACGAGCCCCGCTACCAAGGCTAAGGCGGCGATGAACGGGCTTGGTATGCGATATGTACATCGCGATGTGTTTTTAGATAATCAAAACAGCGTCGCTGCGGTGCGCAAAAAGCTGCGTGAAGCCGTCGCGCTTGCTAAAAAGCAGGGTTACGCCATCGCTATCGGCCATCCCAAAAGCTCCACTCTGCGCGCACTCGCAAACAGCGCCGATATCCTAGGCGAGGTCGATTTAGTGTATTTGGACGAAATTTATGAGTACTACGAGTGAGCTCGGTTTTAAAATTCAAAGCCTAGCAAGGCTCGGTGCGAGCGAGCCCGCGCAGCTGTATTTTAGGGGCGAGCCGGCGATGTTACAAAAGCGCCGCATCTCGATCGTAGGCTCGCGCAAGATGAGTGTTTATACTAAAAATTTGATCCTGCGCCTCGCGCGCGCTTTGAGCGATGCGGACTTTTGCGTCGTAAGCGGCGCGGCGATCGGCTGCGACATAGCCGCGCACGAAGGGGCGTTTCCAAACACGATCGCGGTTTTTGGCAACGGCCTTGATCAAATTTATCCCGCGCAAAACGCCGCTATGATCGGCAAAATTTACGAACGCAGTCTCGCGCTTAGTGAGTATGAGGACGGCGTGAGCGCGCGCGGATTTCAGTTTTTGCAGCGCAACCGCATCGTCGTGGCGCTGTCCGAAGCGCTGATCGTCGCTCAGGCAGAGCCTCGCAGCGGCTCGCTGCAAAGCGCGCGCCTAGCTCGCGAGATGGGCGTGCCCGTGTACGTGCTGCCGCACCGCATGGACGAGAGCGCTGGCACGAACGATCTGCTCGCAAAATCTCAGGCGCGGCTGATTGCGGATTTTGGCGAGTTTGTCGCGTCTTTAGCTCCGCAGACGCCGCAAAGCACCGAGCGCGTGCAGGATGAGGTGATGGAATTTTTAGCGCTAAATTCCGATCTGCAAGCGGCGATCGAGCGCTTCGGCGATAAAATTTACGAATATGAACTTGAGGGCAGGATCGAAATTTTAGGCGCAAAGATCGTGGCAAAGTAGCCGGCGGCAGGCGCTTGCTCGCCGTGGTTTGATAGGCGCTGCCCGCCGGTGCGGCTTGTTTGTACAGCGCGTAGTCTGCGCGGCCGGTGTTTAAATTTAGAAAAAGGCGGCTCGGTAAAATTTTACCTTCCGCAAGTAGCACTTGAGCTTAAAACAAACCCGCGCGGCTTGTTTGTGCAGCGCCGCTCGCCTCCGCTTGCGGTAATGATCGGTTTGTGAATGCTTCTCGCGATCTATAAATACTTTGCGGCGCGGAATTTAAGTGTTAAAATGCATGAAATTTTCTGAAATAGCGTTTTAAATGTTTGCTTGCCTATCGTGCTAAATTTTTGCGGGTAAATTTGGCTGCAGATTTCAGCATAAGCGTGGTAGGCTGAATTTGTCGCAAGAGAAAATTTTGGTCACGGCGGCAAAATTTTACGAGTTATAAAGCGTAGGGGGGGCTTTTTTCTGCTCCGTCGCGTGAGTGCGGGTTTGCTTTAAAATTTTGATTTTGCGTGGGGTGGGTTGGTTGCACGTCCGGCACCTGCATGGCAGGATTTATGCCCGCCGTGAGTTTGGGTGTCGCTTACGTGCAGCTCGCGTGGACTCAGTGCGGATGTACCTGCCAGGTGCAGCGATCGAAATTTTGGAATTTGAAGCTCGTGGCACGCTAAATTTAATAGCTCGCAAGCGGCGCGAGCGAGTGAAATTTATTATGCCTATTTTGTATGAAATTTCATAAAATTCCACGGTGGAATTCTGCGATGAAATTTAGCTATGAAATTCCGATCGCGGAATTTTGGTGGCATAATTTTAATGGCGAAATTCCGTAAAATTCCATAAAATTTAATGTAAGTAAAGGATGAAATTTGATAGTTGCGATCGATCTTGGGCTTAAACGTATCGGCGTGGCGGCGGCACCGGATGATAAGACGCCGCTTCCGTGCGATCCGATCCTGCGCAAAAACCGTATCCAAGCCGCGCGCGAGCTAAGCGAGCTGCTGCGCGAAAAGGGCGCCAGCGTGCTAGTGCTGGGCGTGCCGCGCGGCGGGGCGAGCGAGGAGGAGATGAGCAGGCGCATACGCCACTTCGCCTCGCTGCTGGATTTTGACGGCGAGATAAAATTTCAAGACGAGAGCTTTTCGAGCGCCGAAGCGGCGGAGTTTGCGAGCAAAGGGACTAAAGGCGGCGGCAAGGATCCGCGCTTTGATAGCATCGCTGCAACGATAATTTTGCAGAGGTTTTTGGCGAGTAAGGGCTAGGCGCGTGTGCAGCAACGCAATTTACACGCGGCGACGCAAGAGAGAATTGCCATTCGTCTGTTTTGCCGATCACTTAATGCTTGCAAAATTTTATCTTGCCCGCCTAAACGGACGGAATTTATGCGCGTCAAAAGTCGGTAAAATTTTCATCGTCTGCTAAAGCTCGGCAGAATTTTGATTTGCCCGCAAAGAGTCTGCGGAATTTATTTCGGAGCATCCGTAAATGACGCTTTAGGCGGTTAAACCGAGTGGAGATTGACGGCGGTTTGAGCTTTAAGTAGTGAGGCTTATGCATTTTGGGATCTGTGCTCGCGCGCACGGCTGCTATTTAAGTTCTCGCAAAGCCTATTTAGACGCAAAGAACACTAAGCAAAATTGCAAAAACGCGGATGCATCATAGAATAGGGCGCAAATTTGCGATAAATTTCATTTAGGGAGCGGTTATGTTTAAGATCACGATGTTAGTAAAAAGGGCGCCGGGTATCACGCAGCAGGAGTTTTTGGTGCACTGGGCGGCGCATTCGCAAAAGGTTTTGGCTAATCAAAAGGCACTAAATATCGTCCGCTATGCAAAAACCATGCCCGTTTTCCCCGAGGGGCAAAGCACCAAGCGCGAGACGGCGGCGTTTGGCTACGACGCGATGGGCGAGCTATGGTATGAGAGCGTGCAAGCGTTTGCGGATGCGCGAAACAGCGAGGTAGGGCGAGCGGTGCTAGCGGAGCTGATGGCGGATGAGGCGAGGTTTTGCGATATGAAAAACTCCGTGATGTGGTTCGGCGAGGAGGAGGTTGTGATAGAGTTCGGCTCTAAAGAAGCGTAAATTTAAAGACCGAGAGGATAAAATTTCATGGATCGTGTAAGCGGCGAAAAGCGGGAATTTATTGCTCGCGGTCGATATGCTTTTTTGGCATACAGCGCGCGGAATCGCGGCAAATATAGTGCTCATGGATGATGTGTGGGTGCAGCATACACATATGAAATTTACGTACGCGATACAGATACTGCGCAGTCTTGATTATTTTAAGACTCACCATATCTAAGTGGCGTGGATCTAAGAAGCCTGGGTATCGGAGCAAAAAATGCCTAAAGACGCATTATGCCTGCGATTTTGGCATAGAAAAGCCTATTTCTAAGATAAAACTTAAAGGCTGGCGGCGTAAAATTTTTTAAAATTTCTAAGCAGCAATGCGAAATTTTCAAAAGTTTTCTAGGGCGTGGCAAGATGCTTGCTACGGGCTTGGTATGCGACAAAATATTTTACACACTAGATTATCGCCCTGATAAATCGCCATTGCAGAGGCTGCAGGTGCTTAAGACCTCAAGGATTAAATACGTTTTAGTCCTATTATAAATACTATAGCCGTGGACAGTCATATAGACGTGCGAGTAAAAATTGAGGCAAGCCAGCCATAAAAATAATCTTGCAAGTAAAATTTTAATTTGCTTTTTTAAAATTCCGCTCAAAGCTCCGTTTAAAATTTTATTTAAAATTTTGCTTGGGATTTTGATAGAAATTTTGCAGGAATTTCGCCGCAAATTTCACAGCTATTATCAAAAATTAAAATTTTATCCCTCGCTTTTTGCTATAATTATTTTTAAAATTTAAAAGGAGCAAAAATGAAAATTTTAGCGTCGATTGCCGCACTAATCGTAGCAGCCTACTTGCTCGCGCAGATATTTTTCCCGCAGGCGATTTCGTTTGTCGGATGCGGCGTCGGTAGGGCTAATTCGTGCGAAGACTATGGAGCATATTTGCTTGAGGAGCGCGATTATGAAGCAGCAAAAAAGCCATTTGAAAAAGCTTGTGAAGCAGGGCTAGAAAATAGCTGTGCTATCGCGGGGGATTTATATTACGACGAGCAAAATTTATATAAAACTACGAAAGATAAGGGCAAGTCCGCGCGGTTTTATTCCAAAGCGTGCGAGCTGGGAGCTGCCAAAGCTTGCTACAATGCCGCGATAATCTCTTATAAAAATGCTGATAAGAAAAATACATTCGCATTTTTTGCCAAATCATGCGATTTGGGACTAGGCGAGGGCTGCTTGAACGCTGCGGTTGCTAGCTACGAAGAGAAAGACTATCAGGGCGCTCTTAAGTTTTTCCTCAAATCTTGTGATGCCGCTTTGGCAGAGGGATGCCAAAGGGTCGGGCTAGCGTATTCAAAGAAGGAATTTGGCGAGCCGGATCTGGATAAGGCGATGATCTACTACGACAAAGCCTGCAAGCTGGGAGCTGAGTTTAGCTGCAATGTAGTAGCCGCGATGAATAAAATAAATGCAAGCGAGGCTAATGCGACTAAATAGATGGCAGGGCTAGCTAGATGATAATACGGTGAGATCGAAATTAGCGTAGAAATTTTGCGGAGCTTTATGAATTTTATGAAATTTCGTGGAATCTCATTTTTAAATTTTATTGCTGAAATTTCGCATATTGCGATAATATCTATAGATAGTGATTTTAAAATTTCAGTATCTTGGAAGTTTAGAATTTAATCTATGCTGTGGATTTTATTGACAGAATTTTAACTTGTCATAGACTTACCCATCGCGATATAGGGATTTCATCATAATCATGGTGCTAAATTATATATCGTTGAAAGAGAAAAAATTGCGCAAACTAGCGAGTAGCTATGTAATCACAGCTGATATGGCAAAAATATCCGAAGAAGATCGCACGGGATAATTAATTTGCGAAGTAAATAAAATCAATTCACAAGGGAATGGGAATTTGTCAATAAATAAGTAAAATTATTCATTGCAAGGCAAATAAAATTAATTGCAAAGTAAGCAAAATTGATCTGTAAATGGGTAGATCAAGCTTAAAACTAACTCGAAGTAGCCTGTAAATAAGCTAAATTGCAAGCAAGATAAATTTTAAGTAGGCATATTGTAAGAAAGTAAAATTTTAGATGAGATAAGTGGGATAAATCGATTTCAAATCACCGTAGAAGTTGGATGACGATCCTAATTTAAAGCCCCATTTTTCCGGGATTTAAGATACCTTTTGGATCGAACGCCCTTTTGATCGCGCGAAATAGCTCCATCTCCGCTGCACTAAAGGCTAGTGGCATAAATTCTGCTTTGCTTAGCCCGATGCCGTGCTCGCCGCTGAGCGTACCGCCAAGATCAACTGCAGCTTTGAAAATTTCGGTGATTGCGTCATGTCCGCGTCGCACCTGACCTTCATCTTTTTTGTCGGCGACCATGACGTTGGTGTGGACATTGCCATCGCCCGTGTGCCCGAAGCAGGGCACGTGCACGTCGTATTTATCGCCGATGCGCGCGATACGGCGCAGTAGCTCGGGCAGCTGCGAGCGCGGGACGGTGATGTCCTCATTTAGCTTAAGCGTGCCGTAGATATTGATCGCCTGCGAGCAGTTGCGTCTCGCAAACCAAATGCCCGCACGCTCCTCTTCGCTTTCTGCGACGCGAAAGTCGCTCGCGCCGTTTTGAACGAAAATTTCTTTTATGAGTGCGAGCTCTTCCAAAAGCACTGCTTCTAAATTGCCGTCTGTTTCGCAGATCAAAATCGCGCCCGCACCCTTCGGCAAGCCCTTGTGAAATTTCTCCTCGACCGCGGCTATGCACAGCGCGTCTAAAAATTCCATCGCCACGGGCGTGATACCGGCAGCCATCGTCTTATACACGGCATTCATTGCCGCATCTACGCTAGGAAAGACGCCCATCGCGGTCTTTTTAAGCTTTGGCATCGGGATTAGTTTGAGCGTGATTTCGGTGATGACGGCAAGTGCACCTTCGCTTGCGATTAAAATTCCTGCCACGTTGAAGCCTGCGACATCTTTGATAGTGCGTTTGCCCGCTCGGATCACCTCTCCATTAGGCAGTACCGCACGCAGTGCCATTACGTAGTCTTTGGTGATGCCGTATTTTGCGGCGCGCATACCGCCGGAGTTTTCGGCGACATTGCCTCCTAGCGTGGAATAATCCTGGCTTGCGGGATCGGGCGGATAAAAAAGCCCGCGCACTGCAGCTGCTTTTTGCAGATCGATATTTATGCAGCCGGGTTGGACTACGGCGAGTAGATTTTGCATGTCTATTTCTAGAATTTTATTCATATGTTTTTCAAATGCCAAAATCACTCCGCCGTTTGCGGCTAAAGATCCACCCGTAAAACCGCTACCTGCGCCTCTTGGAACTATGGGGATTAAATTTTCGTTGCAGAATTTTAAAATTTGACTGACATCGTCCTCACTTCGCGGGAAAAGCACGCCGTCCGGCAGACAGCGCCTTTTCGTCGCGTCGTAGCAGTATGCCGTGCGATGAGCCTCGTCAAAATAGGCATTATCCGCGCCTAATAGACTTGTAAAAAACGCTCGCGCGACGCTATTCATCGCCGTCTAAGCCCAGCAAATAGCGGTAGTGTTTGTCGTAATCGCTGATCGGGCCATTAGTAAAGTCCCAAATGACGGTCTTTATCTCGCCCACGCGTGAGTAAAACGGCAGCTGATAATAAGCCACGCTGCCGCTAGCGAACGTGCGCAAAGGCTTGAAGCTGACGCAGTCGGCAAATACGCCTTGTTTATCCATCGCGATAAAAATCAGTCCGGCGCTGTTTTGCGCGCAAATTTTACGAAAATCGTCTCGGCTAGGATTTGGCTTGTGATTGTAGCTAAGATAGGCGCCGCCAAGATCTGGGTGGATAAAATTTATATTTGGAAAAGCCTTGATAACCTGCTCGTAAATTTCAGCATTAGGCGCGACGATTATGGCGCGGTCATAGAGGAAATTTAAGATCACTTTATCGCCGCTTGAGGGTAAAATTTTAGGCAGTGGCAGCGCCTCTTGAGCTAACATATCAAAAACCTCAAATCGCACCTTTGCCTTGCCTGCGCTTTTTTGCGTCACGACGGCACGCGCGATGATGGAGCTTGCGCCGCTACCGAAATTATGCATCACCACTCCGCTGCTACCTACGGCAATCGTAGGGCTATCTGTGATCTCGCCAGAACCATCCGTTACGCTAAGTAGGGCGGTTTCGTATCGCGGCATGTTAAATTCCGCTCCTATCGCCGCACTTAAAAATAGACCTAAAATAAGTAAAGCTTTTTTCAAAATTCTGCTCCTGAATAAAATTTCGGCTAATTATACATAAAACTTTGAAATTAGCGATAAAATTCCGCGGTATTTACGAAATATAAGCGTTTTTTCGTTACAATCCCGCCTTAAAATAATATTTTAAAGCGGTTTTTATATGACTAGAATTTTTATATTGCTTTTTCTGTGGATAGGCGTAGTTTTTGCGAACAACCTCAGCGTAGAGAAGTTTGCCTGGCCCGATGGTGTAAGTCTGCTACAATTTATGGAAACTGCGGGCATTCCCGCGTCTGTATATTATGACCTGGATAAAGAGGATCAGGAGCTTGCCGCCGAGGTACGAGCTGGCGTGGAGTGTCAAATTTTGCGTGATCCAGCAGGTCGCGTCTCTCAGCTGTTAATTCCCGTCAGCGAGGAGCTTCAGATCCACATCTACCGCGATAAATTCGGCACTTTTAGATTCGTTTATACTCCGATAGTTTATGAGGAAAACAGCTACTCTTTAGGAATTCAGATCGAAAGCTCGCCCTATCAAGACATCATCAAAGCTACGGGTAATGCGGCTTTAGCGAATGAGTTTATGCTTGTTTTTAAAAACGAGGTAAATTTTAAAAAGCTGCAAAAGGGCGATAGGCTCGTGATCCTATACGAGCAAAAAACGCGCCTTGGCAAGCCTTTTGGCGGAGTAAATATCACCGCAGGAATGATCGAGGAAAATAAAAAGCCCAAATCGCTATATTTTTTCGATGATAAATACTACGACCGAAGCGGCAAAAAGGTCGAATCTTTTCTGCTGATTACACCGCTTGTTTATACTAGAATTTCATCGTATTTTACCCCTAAAAGATTTCATCCGATTTTAAAGCGATATCGCGCGCACTTAGGCGTAGATTATGCAGCCCCCAAAGGCACTAGGGTAAATGCCGCAGGGGCGGGCAAGATTAGCTTCGTAGGGCGTAAAAACGGCTACGGCAACACCGTAGAGATCAACCACGGCGGCGGTATCAGTACGCTTTATGCACATCTTAGCGGCTTTGCTAGCGGCACAAAAGCAGGCGTTAGTGTCAAGCAAGGTCAGTTAATCGCCTATGTGGGCTCGACCGGGCTTAGTTCGGGACCGCATCTGCACTTCGGACTTTATAAAAATAAGCAGGCGATAGATCCGCTTAAGGTAGTCAAGATTGAAAAAACTAACGTTATAAGCGCCGAAGAGCTTAAATTTAAAGCTCTCGTCAAAGATATGGACGCCAGAATGGCTGCGGCTAAAGACGGCTCGAAAAACCCTACTAAATTTGAAAACTACGAGTCGCTTATCACGATAAATTAAGGCCAAAAATGGAAAATAAAGAGCAGCTAGATGACGTCGAGGAAGCCAAAGCGCTTCTTGATGCGCATCTAGGCGATACGCTTGAACATGAGCTAAGCGCCGCCGATCTTACGGAGCATTTAAAAACTCTAAAGAAGCACGACGAAGAAAAATACGTAGAATTCTTAAAAAAGCTAGATCCTGAGGATCTTGCTGATGCGGCGCTCGAGATGCCCGAGCATATGCTCGAAGACGTCATCGAAACTCTACCTCACGAAAAGATCGTCAAAGCGATCGAGGAGCTAGAAAGTGACGATCAGGCGGAGCTTTTGCAAAACATCGGCGAAATCGACGAGGACAAGGCCGAGCAGATTTTCTATGGGCTTGACGAGGACGATCGCCACGATATTCTTACTATCTCCAAATATAGCGAAGATGAGGCGGGCGCGTATATGCAGACCGAGGTCTTTAGTGCGAGGCAGGATCAGACTCTGGGACAGGCGGTCGAGATGCTGCGCGTTATGCGCGAAAAGGATGAGATCGAGAACGTCTTTCAGCTCTTTGTGCTCGATAAAAAAGGGCACCTGCTTACGAGCTTTTCGACATCCGATCTGATTTTATACGATTTCTCGCTCACGCTGGAGCAAATTTCACAAAAATTCGGCGCCGAAAATAAAATCCACTTCGCCACCGATACCGATAAGATCGACGACGTGATCAAGGATTTTGAAGAATTTGACCTTAACGTCATCCCTGTTGTCGATGCTAACGGCATACTCATCGGGCGTATCACCGCCGATGATATCCACGATCTCATCCAAGAGCGCGCCACCGAGCAAATTTACAACCTCGCGGGCGTCGATGACGAAGCCGAAGACGACGAGACTACGATCTTTAAGGCGGGTCGCGCGCGCGCTGTGTGGCTAGCGGTAAATTTATGCACGGCGATCGTAAGCTCCACGATCATCGGACTTTTTGACGCCACTATCGAAAAGCTGGTCGCACTTGCCGTGCTTATGCCAATAGTCGCCTCCATGGGCGGCAATACCGGCACGCAGGCGCTTACCGTAACCGTGCGCCGCCTAGCCCTGGGCGAGATAGCGTTTAAAGACAAAAAGCAGGTTCTCTTTCGCGAGATCACGATCGCTTTCGTAAACGGCCTGATCTTTGCTACGCTGATGGGGTTTGTGGCGTATTTTTGGTTCGGCATTAAGCTTTTGGGGCTGGTGATTGCGATGTCGATGGTGCTAAATTTAACGCTCGCGGGGCTTTTCGGCGCCGTCATTCCGATCACGCTTAAAAAATTAAATATCGATCCCGCCGTCGGCAGCTCCGTGCTGCTTACCACGGTGACGGACATCGTGGGATTTTTTAGCTTTTTAGGACTTGCGACGTGGATACTACTATAAAAAATTTTAAAATTTCGGAGCTTAAAGGCTCAAATTTCGTTAAACCATTTCGCCTAAATTTCGAAATGGACGGCGTGGCGCGCGCGTGGGACTGCGTCAAGGTGCACGATAGCGTCTCGATTTTGCTTTATCATACGCAGCGCGACGCGCTTTTGCTCGTCAAGCAGTTTCGCCCCAGCGTGTGGTTTTATCAAGAGGAAAATTTAATAAATTCGCCCGAGAAGGGCTACACCTATGAGCTTTGCGCGGGCATTTTGGACAAGGGTATCAGCGAGGAGCAAACGGCGATCGAAGAGGTGCTCGAAGAGACCGGCTATGCCGTGAAGGATCTGAAATTTATCACGAGCTACTACAGCGCCCTGGGCTTTGCGGCAAACCGCCAAATTTTGTACTTCGCGTGCATCGACGAATCTATGAAGCTAGGAGCCGGCGGTGGCGTGGATGGCGAGAATATCGAGCTTTTCTACCTGCCTGCAGCCAAAGCGCGAGAGTTTATGTTCGACGAAAAGATCGTGCGCGCGCCGGGGCTGATCTTAGCATTTCAGTGGTTTTTGAGCGAGTTTAAAGTTTAGCGGCTAGGCGGAATTTCGCGTGCCGCCGCGCGTTTTTGCGTCTCGGTTTTAAATTTAAAGAACGGCGATGAGGGTTTTACTTAGGCTGTGCGTTATCGCGGCGTGTGTTTATGTCTGCGTGTTAGCGGGACTTTATATCTTTCAGGAACGGCTGATATTTTTGGGCGAGCCGTTAGATAAAAACTTCAAATTTAGCTTTGAAAATTCCGAATTCATCGGACTTGTAAACGCGCCCGAGAGCGGCGAGCATTTAGAGGCATTGACGTCCGCTACGCAAAATAGTGCGGCGACAAGCCGCGTCGCGGACGAAAACGCTTCTGTGGAGGGTGGCGTAAAAGAAAACGGCGCCGTAGCGGGCGAGATCAAAAACAAAAACGCTCAAACTAGCGGCGAGCGCGTCGGCAAAAACGCCGCAGGAAACGGCGCTGCGGGTAATAATGCAAACGCTGCTGCGATAAAATTTCAAGAGATCAATATCCCGTTTGAGGGCGGATCGATAAACGGGCTGAAATTTAGCGCGGCAGAGCCTAAAGGCGCGATTTTGTTCTTTCACGGCAACTTCGGCGATGTGAGCGGTTGGGGCGTATACGGCGCGGATTTCGCGGCTTTGGGATACGATTTTTATATTTTCGATTACCCGGGCTACGGCAAATCGTACGGCAAAATTTCATCGCAGCAGCAGCTTTTTGCGAGCGCCGATGCGATGAGCCGCTACGTTTTGGCGCAGCATTCGTCCAAGAAGCTCGCGATGATCGGCTACTCGATCGGAAGCGGCATCGCCGCGCAGCAGGCTGCGAAGTGGGATGCGGCGCGGCTGATTTTGCTCGCGCCATATTTTAGCTTCGAGCGGCTTGCGCACGAAAAAATCCCCTTCGTACCGAAATTTTTGATCCGCTACAAGATTCCGACCGCGGAATTTTTGCAAGCGGCACGCGGTACGCAGATCACGCTCATCCACGGCGCCGCCGACGAGCTGATACCGGTGCATCACTCGTATGATCTTGCGGGATCTCTTAAGGCGGGCGATCTATTTTATGAAATAGCCGCCGCGCCGCATAATGGACTGCTGGCAATGCCCGGCATTTGGGAAATTTTAAAAGAGCGGCTGCGCTAATCTAGCGGGGGCTCGGCGTAAAATTTTACGCAGAATTCGACCGCTAAATTTTAAAATTTTACGTATAATTCCACTCGGGCTAGGTCATCGTAAAATAAGATGAAATTTTATGGCGCCAAAACACGGCGCCAAAACAAGGGCGCAATTTCAAATCAAAATTTATGCGCCGTTAGCTGCCAAATATAAAGCCGGTCTCGTTGGCGCTAAATTCTTTCTAGCTCAGCTATGCCGTAAATTTAAAGCTAAAATTTGCGCCAGACCGCGACGCCGTATGTTTTAGCCGCGATAAAATTCTGTGAAATTTTATCTCACAGGCATTTATAAATTTCAAGAAATTTCAAGTCTAAATTTTATATTTACGCGGAAGCGACGCCGTATTTTAGCCGCGTAGAATTCTGCCGCGTAAAATTTTATCTAGAGAAATTCTGTTTCGTAAAATTCTATCTCGTAGAATTTTAATTCGCCGCGCTCAAATTTTATCCGCCGCTCTGAAATTTATCTCACCGCGCCTAAATTTCTCCCGCCCGTCGCGCTTTACCCAAATTTATATTTAGTTGTTGTAAAATGCGTTTTTAAAAGGATTTTAGCGGTTTGTGATATGAGTATTTTAGAGTTTACGGAGTGCATAGGCATCGCTTCGGCGGCGCTTAGCGGGTTTTTATTCGGCGTAAAGAAGGGCTGCGATTGGCTTGGGATCTTTATTGCGGCATTTTTGACGGCGCTTGGCGGCGGGATCATGCGCGACACCTTGGTAAGCCGCGAGATCTACTCATTCACGCACTACGCGCCCGTAACCATCGTGCTTGCGGTAAGCGCCGTAGCCATTTTTGCCAAACTTTACGAGAACCGCGATTTGGAGGGTAAATTTTTATTTATTCTAACCGATGCGATCGACGTCGTAAGCTTTTCGATCGTCGGGGCGATGGTTGCGCTAAGCTATAATCATAACGTTTTCGGCGTGGTGCTGATCGCATTTTGCAACGGCGTGGGCGGCGGCATCTTGCGCGACGTGCTGCTGAACGAAGTGCCGTGGTTTTTGCATACGGGGCTTTATGGCACGATAAGCATGGGCGTGGGCTTGATATATTTCGTGCTTGATGGATTGGGACTTGGCGGCGTAGTTTCGGTGCTTATTTTGCTGGTTTTAGGGGTTGCGTTTCGCATGGTAGCTTATTACAAATCTTGGCATCTGCCTAAAGTGGAGTACAAACAATGAATTATTTGATGGATAATTTCGCGCGCGTAAACGTGGCGCTAGTAAGAGGTGAGGGCTCGATAGTCTATGATGAAGCGGGCAAGGATTACGTGGATTTTGGCGCGGGCATCGGCGTAAACTGCCTGGGGCACGCAAATGAGATCGTGCTGGAAGCGATCGGCACGCAAGCCGCGCAGATCATCCACGGCTCAAATATCTATAGAATTTTGCCTCAAGAAGCCCTGGCTCAAAAGATTAGCGAGCTTTTGGGATACCGCACATACGCGGTGTTTTGCAACTCGGGCGCGGAGGCTAACGAAGCTGCGATCAAAATGGCGCGCAAATACGGCACCGTAAATTTCCCTAATAAAAAATTTGAAATTCTAACTCTGCGAAATTCTTTCCATGGTCGCACGCTAGCGACGCTACAAGCTACCGGGCAGGAGAAATTTCATCCGGAAATTTTCGCGCCCTATATGCCCGGGTTTAAATTTTTCGACGATATCGACGATATCATCGCGCATATCGATGAAAATAGCGTCGCCGTGATGATCGAGCTAGTCCAGGGCGAGGGCGGTATCAAGCCTCTGGATAAGGTGAGCGTGCAAAGGCTGGCGGCTGTTTTGAAAGAGAAAAAGCTGCTTTTAATAACCGACGAGGTGCAGTGCGGCGTATATCGCACGGGCGAGTTTGCGACGTCGCAAATTTACGACATCCGCCCCGACATCATCACCTTTGCCAAAGGGCTTGCGGGCGGCGTACCGATCGGCGCGTGCGTGGCGCAGCAAAACATTTTCGCTCCGGGCGAGCACGGCAGCACCTTCGGCGGTAACTTTTTGGCGACCTCTACGGCGCTTGCGGTGCTTTCGCAGCTTCAGTTTTTAAAAGCGAGCGGTAAGCTTGATAAGACTATAAAAAGATTTATCAAAAAACTAGACGCCATCGCCGCAGACTATCCTAGCCTGATCGAAAAGCGCGTGGGGCTCGGTCTGATGCAAGGCCTCGTGCTACGCGATGAAAAAAATCTGAGCGAGATCTTTAATAAAGCCCTGCAAAACGGACTTTTGATCCTAAAATCCGGCAAGTGCACCCTTAGATTTTTGCCTGCGCTAAATATCAAAAAACCGGAGATCAAAGAGGGCTTTGCGCGCCTACGCAAGAGCCTGGACGAGATAGTGCGGGCGTGAAATTTAGCGATTTTTTCGAGGGCTGGCTAAACGAGAGCTACTACGCAAATGCCGCTAAAATCGGCAAGAGCGGTGATTTTTACACTGCCGTAAGCGTAGGGAGCCTCTTCGGTATCTGCATCGCGCGCGAAATTTTACGCCTAAGCGCGGATTTTTGCGCGACGCAAGAGTTAAGCTTAGACGCCGCGGCAAGCTCGGGCGTATCGCGGCAAAATTTTGCGGTGGCATGCGAGCTAAATTTAGATGTCGCGCTTGCAAAAAAACCGCAAAATAGCGCCAAAATCGCTATCGTAGAGATCGGCTCGCACGACGGGCGGCTGCTTTGCGACATAGCGCAAGCTATCTTTACGCTGGGCGGCGCGGCGGCGCTTGATAAATTTAGCTTTGCGATCATCGAGCCGCACGAGCGCCTGCGCGAGCTGCAGCGGGCGAGCTTTGCGGAGAGTTTCGGCGACGAAATCGCGCTAAAGCATTTCACAAGCGCGCACGAGGCGAAATTTAAAGACGCGATCTTTGTGGCAAACGAGCTTTTCGACGCCTTTAAATGCGAGGCGGTGGACGGCGAAAATATGCTTTTTATCGAAAGCGGCGCGGCAAAATTTGCTCCCATAAAAGAACGTGAAATTTTAACCCTTGCGCTCAGATTCGGTATCTCGCGCGGCGAAATCCCGGTCGGATATTTTCGCTTTGCGCGCGAAATTTGCGCTAGCGCGCAGCGGTTTTATTTCATAGCCTTCGATTACGGACAGATGGGCGCTAGCGGCGATTTTAGCCTGCGGATTTACCGAAACCACGAGGTTTTTAGCTTCTTTGAGGTGCAAAACTTGAGCGATTTTTACGGCAAGAGCGATCTTACCTACGACGTAAATTTTGAAATTTTGCGTGCTGCGTTTGAGGACGCGGGCGCCGTCACGGCAGATTTTAAAAGACAGATCGCGGCTCTCATAGACTTCGGCGCGGTCCAGCTTTTAGAGCTTTTTATGCAAAAAAGCGGCGAGAGGGGCTATCTAAACGCGCTTTTACAGTTTAATCACCTGCGCGCGGAGTTTGGCGAAAAGTTTAAGATGATAAAATTTAAAAAGGGACTTTGATGAAAGCTTTTATCGATTGCGACTGCGAAATTTTACAAAAGACGCTGGAGCTGTTTTTAAAAGATCGTGCCGCAAGCGCGCAGGATTGCGACTTTGTGATAAGCGATGAGCCGCACAGATCGGCAAAACCGCTATTTTTGATCGGCGAAGACGGAGATTTGGCGCTGCCGTTTTCCAAGCAGATGTTGTTATCGAAGTTAGAGGATTTTCAAGGCGAGCTAAAGCGGGATTTTAGCGAATACGACGCGACAGAAGCCGAAATTTGCGCGCTATTTGATGAGTTTAAGGCAAGAATCATCGAAATTTTAAGAAGGCAAAATGGCTAAATTTTCCAAGCTTGGCGGCACGCTCTTTACGCAAATCTCAAGCGGCATCTATAAGGGCAAAAGGCTCGCTCTGCCCGCGCTTTCGAGCACGCGCAGCACGAAAAGCATCGTAAAGGGCTCATTTTTTGATACTTGGCGAGCGGAGTTGCGCGGCGCGGCGTTTATCGAGTGCTTCGGCGGTAGCGGCGCGATGGCGCTTGAAGCGCTAAGCAACGGCGCAAAAAACGTTTATGCGATCGAAAAGGACGCTGCCGCGCATAAGATAATGCGGAAAAATTTTGAGCTTTTTGGGCTCGGCGCAAACGCGATTTTGGGTGATTGCTTCGAGGAACTACTCGAAATTTTGCACGAGCTGCAAACGGATATAAACGGACGCTCGGGCGCGAATTTGCCAAATTTAAGCGGCAAAAATTTGGACAAAGACTGCGCTGTCGACGCCGCCTACTGTGAAAATTTAGGCAGCGAAAAAGTGGGCTGCCGCAAAAGCTTTAGTGGCGTAGAGCAGGGCGAGAACGGATACCACGCCGAGCAAAGCGTAGAAGCGCAAAGCGGCGTGAAATATTTGGCAAAATGTGGCACGCGAAGCAGTATGTCTGACAGAGTGCAAAATAGCGCACAGGGCGGCGCAAATGACGATTGCGCGGGCGAGGGCTTTGGCGATTGTGCCCAGATTGTCGATTATGCGAGCGCTACTAGCATAAAATACTGCATGAATTCGCTAGCCACGGACGTCGCGAGCTTTAGCGAAAAGTTTGACGATAACTGCGCTTCTCAATACGACGCGAGCAGCACCGAGACCGCTAATTGCAACTTAAATTTAAGCTCAAAATGCGGCGAGAGCTCTAATTTTGACGCAAATCGCAGTACGGGCTTAGGCGCGAGCTGCGAAGAGAAAGAAATCTTAAATTTAGGCGAGAATTTTAGCACTAGTTGCGGAGAAAGTTTATATTCAAGCGCAAATTTCATCTATGATTCAAGAAAAAATTCCACTGCGAATTCTAGTGGTAATTTTGGTGCTAGTTGCGAAGAAAATTCGCGCCCAAACGTAAATTTAACCCGCGGTTCAGGAAAAAATTTCGCCGCTAATTCCCACGAAAATTTTGCCTGCAGTTTGGGCGAAAGTGCTGCCGCAAACGATTTAGGCGAATGCTCTGCCGCAAATTCTAGCGAAAGCCATGCTGTAAATTCCGGCGAAAATTCCGTCTCCGATCCCGCGCGCAGAGTGTTTGTCTATCTGGATCCGCCGTTTGCGATCAGGCAGGGTTTTGGTGGGATTTACGAGCGGGTGCTGGCGCTGATAGCGCGCCTGGGCTCCGTGCAGTGCGAGCTGCTAATCGCGATTGAGCATATGAGCGAGCTTGAGCTGCCGCCTAAAATCGGCGATTTCGCGCTGCTTAAATCACGTAAATTCGGCGCTACGACGATGAGTTACTACGCAAAATGAAAAGCTTAAAGCAAATTTTAGATTATTACGCCGATTTGAAAAATTGCGACGCGGATCTTTTCGGCGCGCCCGATCCGCTGCAGGTCGCAAAGGGACATCGAAACGACGTAGTAGCGCTTATCTGCGCGCTGTTTGCTTACGGGAGCGCGGCTCAAATTTTAAAATTCCTCCGCTCGCTTGATTTTTCGCTTTTGGACGCGAGCGATGAGCGCATGAGAGCGGAGCTTGCGGGCAAAAAATATAGATTTCAAAGCCCGCGCGACGTCGCTGAAATTTTTATAACTTTAAAGCGGCTTAAAAACAGCCTTAGTATCGAGGAGAGCGTGCTTTGCGGTATGCAAAAAAGCGGACGGATCGAGAATGGGATAAATTTTTTAATCGGCGAAATTTACAAATTAAATCCCTATCGCAGCCCGGGATATGAGTTTTTTTTCGGGCGTGGCTTCGCGCAAAAGCCCACGTCGCCGTATAAGCGTTACAATCTTTTCCTGCGCTGGGCGGTGCGCGACAGCGACATCGATCTGGGGCTGTACAAAAAGATCGAAAAATCGCGCCTCCTCATCCCGCTCGATACCCACACGCATAAAGTTTCGCTTAAGCTTGGGCTGATCGATCGCAAGAGTTACGATTTCGAGGCGGTTTTGCAGCTTACACAAAGCTTAAGGCGCTTCGATCCGAGCGATCCCATCAAATACGACTTCGCGCTGTACCGCCTCGGACAGAGCGGCGAGATAGATAAAATTTTGGCTTTACTAGCCGATTGATTTCAGTTTTAATTGCACATACCGAGTGGACCGAAGCATTCGGTGAATAGTCTGTTTTTTTGAATTATATTTTCTCCTGGATAGATAATAATTTCATGTCCTTTTTTTTGCCAGATTTGTCCATTTTTCGCGCTTATGGTAGATACATCTAAGTGAGATGTCGAGCCATAGACTAAATATATTTTGTTGAATTTGAATATATCGCTATAACCTAGATAATGAAAAAACGGTGCTGCAAATGTGATCTCTGTTAGTTCTGTCAGATTACTGTCTTGGGCGACGCAATTGGATTTATCAGATGGTTTGTAGCCGTTTTCAATGAGCTTCTTTTCTGTTATGCCATTGGTAGAATTTAACTTTACGTAATGAACATAGCAGATTTCATCTAAACTATCTGCAGCGTTTGGTTGAATTTTTCTACGATATAAAAGCAATCCATCCATATCTGCATTATCTGTTAAAGCATTGAGTTCCTCAAAATTATTATTCTTTACATTCCAAAAATCGCCATACGGCTTTAAATAAATTCCCGCTATAACCAATGCTATTATTAATATAATGATTGTTCCTAAAATAGATACACTTATGATGAAAATTTTTAAAATTAGATCGATGATTTTTTTGAAACCATTATTCATTCTTTATCCTTATTTTTTACTATTATAGCATACGATTTGTTGTTGCGATGTACGGCGGTTAAAATTTAAGTTCACCTTTTGTAAAATATTGGAAATTAAAAAAGGACAAAAATGGAGCTTGAGCTTTGGCAGTTTGCGGTGCTTTTTACGGCGGCGTTTTTCGGCGGATTTATCGACTCGATCGCAGGCGGCGGCGGGCTGATATCGCTGCCTGCGCTGCTTGCCGTGGGCGTTCCGCCGCATGTAGCGATCGCCACAAATAGATTTCAAGGCAGCTTCGGAAGCTTCACCGCCGCTTTAAATTTCATCCGCAAGGGCTATGTCGATGCGGCGGAGATCCTGCGCGGCGTGATTTTTACGTTCGTAGGCGGGCTCGTCGGCGCTTATGTCCTGCTTCTAATCGATGCGAAATTCCTAAACTATCTCATTCCGATCCTGCTGCTGGCGCTTTTCTTTTATATGATTTTTTCGCCGAACCTAGGCGAAGCGCCCGCAAGGCCCAAGATGTCAAAAAAGAGCTTTTACGCGATTTTTGGGCTTGTTTTAGGGTTTTACGACGGATTTTTCGGTCCAGGCACGGGCTCGTTTTGGACGTTTGCACTCGTGGGAATTTTAGGGCTTTATATGAAAAAGGCGGTCGCACACACGAAGGTTTTAAATTTCACCTCAAACATCGTCTCTTTGGGCGTTTTTATCATCGGCGGGCAGATTTTATGGCTCGTCGGAGCGGTGATGGCGGTCGGACAGATCGCGGGCAGCTTCGCAGGCTCAAGCCTAGTGATGCGATGCGACGTGAAATTTGTGCGTAAGATGCTTCTATTCGTCGTTGCCGCCACGATTTTAAAGCTACTTTACGGACTAATCGCAAGTTGATTACAGACTGGTTGAGGATCGATCTCGGGCCGATCTCAAGCCAAAATCATAGAATTTTATACAGGATTTCGTATAAAATTTCGCGTAAAATTTTATGAACCCTCGCCGATTTGCCGCAATGACGCCGATCTTGCTGCCGCAGTAGCGCAGATCTTGCTGTAGGGTCGCACCAGTCTCGCTTCGATGGCGTCGATTATATCGTAGCTTCGCGCTGATCTTGTCACGACTACGCTAATTTCCCGCTGCTGCGATGTTGATTCTGTTGCCGTTGCGTCGGAAGCCTCGCTTGTCGCGAGGTCTTTGATTTTATTATTTTGGTAGCGTTAATTTTGCTCCGCTACATCGACAACTTCGTTGCCGCGCTTGCTACCGCGAGGATTTTAATTGCGTTGCGCGGTGTCGCACTGGCTTATTAGACGGCGCTGTTCTTTCTGCTGCGATGGTGACGATTTTGGCGCTGCTTTTACCGCCCCTCTGCCCGTATCGCTACCGTGGGCGGGCTCAGTTTTGCTGTCGCGACATTGCGATCTTGATGGTGCTAGGATTTGATTTGATGCCGCAACGATGCTGATGAAGTTTCGCCCATTCGCGCCAGTTAAATTCCACCGCACCACCCATATCTATTTCGTCGTATCGCCATGCATTCATGCGGTCTGCCCGCCGCCGATAGAGTAGTCGTATTGCCGAGTGCACAATGCTATCGTACCCGTGCTATGAAATTTTATATGTTTATGCCCACAAAATTTTAAAATACCGCTCCATAGATCATTTCGTCGTGCCGCCCGTACGTACTACCAAATCCACTCGCAGCGATTAAATTTAGCCGCACTTTCACGCGCCGTTTTCTGCACCCGTCAGCTATTTTGAATTTTGTCGTTTCGCCGTCACGGCTCGCCATTTCGCGCTAACTACCTCCCGCCATATTGCTCGCTGTATTTGTGCGATAAATTTAACCGCACCGCTGCGCCCGCCGTTTCGCTCTAATATCGTAGGCGATTGCCTATCCATGCCATTTAAATTTGTCGCATTGCCGCGTATCTGTTTCGCCTCGCCCGCCGAAATTTAGTCATTACCAACCGCCAATTAAATTTCATCACACCCGCCGCATCCACGCCCGTCCGCCCGTAAATTCCGCCGCCTAAAGCAAAGCTAAAATATTTTGCGATAAAATGGGCGAAATTTTTTACAAAGGATTTAATATGCAGATCATCTCGACTCCCGATGCGGCGCAAGCCATCGGACCGTACTCCCAGGCGATCAAGGCGGGCGGACTCATCTTTACCTCGGGGCAGATCGCGCTTAAGCCGGACGGCGAGTTCGTCGCGGGCGGCGTGGAGGCGCAGGCAAGGCAGGTTTTGCAAAATCTCGCCGCGATCCTAAAAGAAGCGGGCGCTACGCTGCAAGATGCCGTCAAAACGACGATTTTCCTAGCCGACATGGGCGATTTTGCCGCGGTGAACGAGATATACGCAGCGGCGTTCGGCGAGCACAAGCCGGCTCGCAGCACGGTGCAGGTCGCCAAACTCCCCAAAGGCGCGCTTGTAGAGATCGAAGTAATAGCGCTGGCTAGGGCTTAGCGCTAAATTTAGATCGCTAGAACTCTGCCGGTTCGCGTTTGCGGTTGAAATTTTATGCGCAGGCGCTTGAAATTTTAAACGGCTCGCTTTGGTTTTGAAGCTGCGCGAGCTTTTAAATTTAGATTTTAAAAAGCCGCGCCAAACGTCCGCGGGGCGCAGCGACATAGAGCCCGCGTGGATCGCGCAGGCGCAGCGGCGGCTAGGCTTTGCGCTGCCTGCGAGCTATAAGCAGATGCTGTTAAGATACGCTAGTATCAGCGCGGCGGGGACGGAGCTAAAAACGATCGCGCCGCCCGAGTTCGCGGATAGTGCCGATACCGACATCTGCTACACGTATGAGGTAAATCTGAAAAATGGCCTATTCGCCGCGGACGAGCTCGTGTTTTTGCAGCTCGAGGACGAGGAGTATTATTTTAAAATTTCGCCCGCAAGCGACATAGCGGACGGCTCGCCCAATACGGCGCGCGGCAAGACTGCGGAGAGCACGAGCGGCGAAGCTGCGGGTGAGACAGTGCGCGATACGGTCGTCGCGACAGTAGCCGATAGTGCGGAAAATAGGGCATCGGACGACGAAGCGCGCGCGGAGAGATCGCCGGATACGGCACGCGATATGAATGCCGAAGCAGCAGACGAAACGACGTGCAAAACTGCGGGCGCGACAACGAGCGAGATGGCAGACGAGACAGCAGGTGGGGCGACGAAAGAGATGGCAAGCGAGCGGGCAGACGATGCGCCGTGTGAATACAAAGTCTATGTGCGCGACTACGCGCAGAGCGAGGATAGGCTTTTTGCAGACGATTTTTATGGGTTTTTGGAAAAATTTTAAAACGAAATTTAAGACAAAATCAGGAGCGATAAATGGGACTGTTTGACATTTTTAAAAAGCAAAAATTTGACATCGACGTGCGTGCGGACGGCGTTTTTATTGGCGGCGTAAACTGCGAGTTTGATCTAGCTAAGTTTAACGAAGCCTTAGGTCAGCCGCGCGTGATCAATGACGGAGAGGGCAAAAGCCGCTATTTTTGGGATGAGGCGGGGATTTTCGCCTTCGTGCGCGCAGGTGAGCTCGCAGAACCGAAGCTTTCCGAGATAGTTTTGATGCTTGAGGTCGCAAAGGGCGTGCAGCACGAGGTTCCGCGCAAGCTCTACGGCGGCGCATTCACGCTTGAGGGCAGGCCGCCGCTTGAGGCCGTGCCTGAGCAGGAGCTGCGCGGCGCATATATAGGAGCTTAGCCTAGGCAAATTCGAAGTCTCGCTAGCTCTAGCCGAGGCCGTGCAGGAGCGCATAGGCACGATGGACTTCGCCGAGCGCTTCGCTAAGCGCGATACGGACGAGATCGCAGACATCGTGCGAGCTGCGAAAATGCCGATAGGGCGCGTCTGCATCAATCAAAAAGAGAAAAAGGTAAAGCCGATGCCGAGCGATAAATTTAAGCTTCCGCGCGCGGCTGGCGAGACGCTTCTGTTTAAAAATTTCAATTTCAAAATCGCCGTGATGAACGAGCTGATGTATGAAAAAGCCTTGCTGGAGCCCAAATTTGATGTGTTTGAGTACTGCGAGGAGCGCGGCATCGACCCGTATGCGGACTTTGGCGCGCTGCCGCAAGCCAAAAAGTGGTTTAAGGACTATCCGGTCCCTGCAGATTTGGCGGAGCGGGTGAGCGAGCTCTATCTTGACGGCGGAAATGAAATTTATCTGCAAATCGCGCCTGATTGGGACGGCGAGGACGGGCTTTTTGACATCAAAAATATCGATGCTGTCGAGCTTGCGCAATTCAAAAATCTTAAAAAAATCGAGACGACCGGCATCGGCATATCTAAAAAGGCGCGAAAAGCCTGCACGGATGCGGGGATTACAGTAGTTGATTGAGTGCGGAAGTGAACTTTGAGCCTTACGGAGCGCGGTTTTAAAAAGCTGAAATAGGCTTTTGAGCTGCGGTGTGCGCTCTTAAAGGTCGTAATTGTTGCCGCGCCGCGCAAAATTCTACTTATAGCAAGCACTATAAATGAGCTTTGAAAGGCGCTTGGCGAAGCATCTGACACGTCTAATTTGGCGCGCGTTACAAAGCTTTGAGAAAGCTCGTTTGCAGCGTAAGAGCCACGCCGCTAAATGTGCGAGATGAGTGTGTTACGCGAGTAAAAATAGTTCGCTTTTTGATTTTGGAAAAAATCGCTGCGTAACAAGGTGATTAAATTTACCGCTTTTAAATTTTAAAATTTACAAAGAGCGGCGCGTGCGGCTTTGAATGTGCGGTTAAATTTAGACTTCATAGCGGCTTAAATTCTAAGTGCGGTTAAATTTGCGTCTTTAATTTTGCTTGCAGCCTGTGTCGCACTGCAAAACAGAGTGTGAAAACAGATCGCATTTGCGCGCGATCAGCGCGGATCAAATTAAAATTTCGTCTTTGGAATTTAGTCTGAATTTGCAGCTTGCATCAAGAAAGTATTTTTTTGTAAGCCGATATTGAGTAGCCAAGAAGTGTCTTGAAACTTAGCATCGGCGGCTTGGAAAGTATTTTGAAATCCGCGCCAAGAGTGTGTTTTAAAACAACAAGGCGCGGCACTACTTTGCTATTTTAAAACGCCGCTTCGAGGCTAAATTTCATAGCCGCATAAAGCCGTCGTCGTAGCTACCTTCTAGCTTGCGGCGCATATCCTCGCGCCATTTTGGCGTAAGCGTCGTAAGTAGGTTAAATTTTGCTAACAACTCTTCATCGATACGATCGCCATAAAATAGATGATTTAGCTCCATCACGCTCATCATAGCGGGGTCGCGCTCTACGACGTAGATCTCGTCGCCCGCGCGGCACGAGCCCGCCTCCAGCACGCGGTAGTACCAGCCGGTAAGTCCGCTGCGCGCGATCTCCGCCGTCATCTCCGCGTTGCCCCAGCGCATCGAGAGCTTGTAGCAGGGCTTGCGCGGCTGGCTTACTTGCAGTACCAGCGAGCCTATGCGGTGCACATCGCCGATGCATACGTTTTGCTCGTGTAGTCCGCTGATCGTGAGGTTTTCGCCCATTGCGCCGTAAGCTAGATTTTTAAGCCCCAAAAACCTCTCCCACGCGGCGTAATTTTGCAGCGAGTTGGCAAAAATCGCCTTTTCCGTGCCACCGTGATGCAGCGTGTCGGCTACCGCATCGCCCTCGAACCCAAGCTCGTTCGCGCGCACTTCGCCCGCTCTGGCTTGCTTAAAAATCGCCGTCTCCCAGCGCCTTTTTAGAGGCTGCGTGGCGCGCTCGTCGCCGTAAGCGCGCGGTTGCCCGGTCAGCAATGCCTTTAAAACGGGCATTTTTCGCTCCTTAAAATTTGCATGCGTTCTCCTTAAATCATAAAATTTAGGCTAAGATTTTAGCTAGAAAAGAATTTTAAAATTCTAAATTTTGCGCTAAATTTCAAGTGCGAGCTTGAAATTTAGCGCGCGGCGTCATTTGTAGTCGTTCGCGTCGTAGCTTTTGCCGTCGTTAAAGTCGCTCAAAAGCCGCACGACAACGGGGCTAAGTAGGATGATTGCGATTAAGTTGGGGATCACCATCAGTCCGTTAAACATATCGGCTAGTCCCCAGACTAGGTCGATCTTTTGCACGCTTCCTATGAATACGAATGCGACGACTAAAATTTGCAAGAGCTTGACGAATTTTGCGCCCAGGAGGTATCGCACGTTGATCTCGGCGAAGTAATACCAGCCCAAAATCGTAGTAAATGCGAAGAAAAACAGGCAGATCGCCACGAAGCCGTAGCCGCCGCTGTGACCTAAAATCTGCGATCCGAAGGCTTCCTGCACCAGCGAGATGCCCGAAAATACCGCCTTGCCGTTTTCGAAGGTGACTACGTCGGTGCTGAGCACGACGAAAACGGTGATGTTAAGCACGATGAATGTATCGACGAAAACGCCCATTATGCCGAGCACGGCTTGATCTACGGGGTGTTTGACGTTCGCTGCGGCGTGTGCGTGCGGCGTCGAGCCCATGCCCGCTTCGTTTGAAAAGAGCCCGCGCGCGATGCCGTATCTCATCGCAGTAGCGATCGTAGCGCCCGTAGCGCCGCCCCAGGCAGCCGATGGATCAAACGCGGCTTTGAATATCAGCGCAATGACGGATGGAATTTTATCGAAATTTGAGCCGATGATGACGAGACCTACCAGCACGTAGCAGATCGCCATTAGTGGCACGACCTTTTCGGCTACGCGCGCGATCGCTTTGACGCCACCAAAAAAGATGACGCAGCAGATGAGCGCTAAGGCTGCGCCGCTTGCCCACTTCGGGATTCCAAATGCACTGCTAAAGCCGTCGGAGATGGAGTTTGCTTGCACCATATTGCCCATGAAACCCAAAGCAAAGATGATGGCTAGCGCAAAAAACGCCGCTAAAGGCTTGGCAAGGGGGCTTTTGAGTCCGCGACTGATGTAAAACGCGGGCCCTCCGATCATATGTCCGCTGTCGTCCTTGGTGCGGTAAATTTGAGCCAGGCAGATCTCTGCAAAGTTCGTTGCCATGCCTAAAAACGCCGCGCACCACATCCAAAATATGGCGCCCGGCCCGCCCATCACTAACGCGGTGCTGGCGCCTACCAGGTTGCCCGTACCGACCTGCGCCGCGATTGCCGTGGCGACGGCTTGGAACGAGCTCATACCACTTTTGCCCGCAGCCTCGCCGTGCAGGGAGAAGTTGCCGAAGAGCTTGCGCGCACCCATTCTAAATTTAAAAATCTGCACCAGGTGCAAACGCGCCGTAAAATACGCGCCGGTACCGCAAAGTAGGGCGATTAGAAAGTACGGACCCCACAAAAAGGAGTTGATTGCGTCAATTGTGGCGGTGAGTTTGTCGAGAAAATTTTGCATGATCTTTTCCGTGAATTTAAGATGCGAAAATATATTTTAAAAACTCTTAAATTCCTATAAATCGAGGTAAATTTAAGCAAAATTTTAAAGCGTTTTTATAATTTTACTCAAGCATTAAGCAAAGCGGTATGTGCTGTTTGCTCTGCATGCCAGCTTGCCAGATAAGCAGCTTAGAATTCGCGCCTTAGCTGTCGAAATTTGAAAAGCAATCAACTGAAATTTTTAAGCCTATTCATCACCGCCGATTTTGAAAACGAACATCTTGCACGCGTTGCAAAAAGCGGGGATTAGGCTAAAGAGGCGCCCTTTGAGGCTCCAGTGGCTTTTATACATTTTTAGCATCGCGGCCTCCCTGACGAATCTGATATGCGCGCTATCCCAGTCCTGTACCTCCGCGCCGCCGCCGATGCCCATTTTAAAGGGCGCGTTTTGCATGTGTCGCATCGCGTCGTGGCGCTTTGAGTCGAATTTTCTAACCGAAAACTCGCTCATAAAGTCGCTCAGCACGTAGCCGCGGAATTTTTGCGCAAGCGCGATAAAAAATTCTTTAAATTCCTCCTTTTCAAAATACATACTCACCCCCTCTAAAATGAAGATGTAGCCCGCGCTACCGTGCTTTGCGGCCAGCTCGTCCATCCACGAAAGGTCTAGCATCGAGTAGGGCAGGCTGAAATTGTTCTTTGCTTTGGGCAGCAGTGCGTCGCGCATGGCGATGACGTCGGGCAGGTCGAGGTCGTAAAATAGGGCGCTCGGTAGGGCGTGCTGGAGCCTAAGCGGGCGGGTGTCGAGCCCTGCGCCAAGTTGTACGATGATAGGGCGGTCGAACTCCGCCGCGAGTCGCAGCGTCTCGTCGTCGAAAAATTTCGCGCGGATCACCGTGCCCGTCTTGCTAAGGCGCGCGTCGTTAAATTTCGCAAAATCATAATCGATCTGCTCTACGACGGCGCTTGAAAAGGGATCATTTAGGATCGGATCCTTGTCTTTAAAATCCAAATGGCGCATATAGACGTTGATTAGTAGCGTCTCGGAGACGTTATCTTTAAAATTTAACTTTTGCATGAAGTGCCTTTCTTGCGGTGTCATCGCGAGCAAAATACCGCTTATTTTTAATATGCATTATTATATCCTTGCTAAATAAAATTTCAATGAAATGATATGAATTTTTATTTAAAGACAGAATTTTAAATTCGCGCCACGGGTTTTGGCTATAATTTCGCCGCATAAGGCTCAATAAATTTTTGAAATTTTACGCGATGCAAAGCGCGGGTAAAATTTAGAATTTTAAAAGCTATAAAATTTATTAGCTCCGGCGACCTAGATGCGCAGCCATAGTGCGGATGGTAAATTTAATCCGCGCAGCTTTATCTTTGTCTAAATATTTCATTGTATAATTCTTAGCTTTTGGAGGTTATATGGAAAAATCGCGGCTGGGACTACTGCAAACCGAGGCTATCGCCACGCTTAGCGACGAGGAGCTTGCAATGTTCGAGCACCAAGTCATCAAAAAAGGCTATGTTTTTTATAGCGAGGCGCCCAAAGTTTTTATTTTTAAAAGCGGGCAGGCGAAGCTTTCGTTTTTTGAAGACGGCGAAGAATTCATCATCAACTACCTAAACAAGGACAATATTACCATTCTTAATGAAATTTGCGCGCTTGAGTTTTTAGAGGACAGCGAGATTTATACGATCGATGCGAGCGGACTAGGGGAGATCTTGGCAAATCGCAGCTTTTGCGAGGCATATATAAAAATTTTAACAGAGATAATTCTGCTGCAGCGCAAAATCACACGCTCTATACTTTTTGAAAATGCAAAAGGGCGCATCGCGAGCTTTTTGATCGAGCTTGCAAACGAGCAGAATTTTCATCAAAATGGCTACAAATACGTCTTTTTGCCCTTTTCGCTAAAGGTGCTTTCATCCTTCGTGGGGCTCAAGCGCCAAAGCGCGAGTACCGCGTTTAACGAGCTTGTAAAAGATAACGTAATTCAAAAAATCAGTCAGCACGAGTTTTTGATCCTAGACTACGACAGATTGCTTAGCTACTGTGTTTAGGCTCGGGCTAGAGTTTTAAAAGCATTTATGCGGCTTACGTTACGGCTTAAGCGCGAAATTTGCCTAAAGTCAAGGCGCAGGATTTTGCCTAGATTTACAGCGTAAAATTTTTATCAAGAGCTTGGTTTTAGAATTCCATCCCGAATTTCGTTAGGATTTCGTCTAAAATTTTAACTTATATAAAATTTGGGTTTGTGGTCTCGTTTAAAATTCTGTTTTGAATTTGCTTAAAATTTTAACACGTAATTCACTTTTGCATTTTATCCGCTATCCTAAAACGCAAAGCTTTGGAATTTTAAATTTAGTGGCAGGCTATGGAATTTAAAATTTTAAATCAAGCTGGAATTTTATGGGTTGCAATGGAATTTAAAATTTTGGATCGAGCGAAATTTTATGTATGAGAATTTTTAAAATTTTAGAAATTAAAAATGCGCGGCAAAGTGCCGCGCCGTATTTTGTTTATATCGTGCTGAAGCGCGATAGATTAGTCTTTCTTTTTCATATCGTATTTATTTACCATAAATCCAACCAAGCCTACGAAAAATAGACCGCCGCAGATGTTGCCTAGCGTAACCGGGATCATATTTTTAACGATGAAATTTCCCCAGTTTATTGAATCTATTTGAGCTGCCGTTACACCGTGAAGCGAGCTTGCAAGAGCGTTTACATCGCCACCTGCAGCCGCAAGGTAGTGGCCTTTAGCGATGATGCCTTCAGTTAGGATAAACATATTTGCCACGCAGTGTTCCATCGAGCAAGCTACGAATGCGCCGATCATCCACATAATTGCAAAGAATTTACCCGATAGATTGCTCTCACTGGTCGCAGTCCAGATAGACATACATACAAACACGTTACAAAAAATTCCGCGGATGAATAGTTCATGAAAAGGTGCGTTTATTTTGCCTGCTGCTGCAGGAATGAAGTGCTGCAAGATGTAGCCATCATATTTAAGCGGAAGTCCTGAGTAATAATACATATACGCGATTAACGCGCCGCCTACGAAGTTAAAGCACCAAACGATAGCCCAATAGCCGATAGTTTTACCTAGCGGTAATTTGCCATCGGCAGCAGGCACACCCGTTAAAACAGAGCTGGTAAATAGATGCCCACCGTAAAAAACCACCATCATCAGACCGCAGCTAAAGGTAATACCACCGATGAAATTCGATAAGCCAATAGATTGCTTTTCAGCCATTCCGACGGTCGAGTGAGCCCAGAAAATATCGCCCATAGCGATTGCAGCGCCCGCCATTATAGCTAGAAAAATTATGCTAATTAGCGGGGTATGCGCCTTGTGTTGCATCGAACTAGACACCGCTTGCGCGGTTTCTGCAGGATTTAACATTTACTCCTCCTCATTTAAATTTGAATCAATTTCTAAGATACGCTCATAAGCTTTTTGCGCACTTTTTTTTGCGCTCTCGCTTAGCCCTTCTTTAAAATCAAGGACGTTATCGAGCAGCACACTTATGCCCAAAAACAATGTCTTTGGGCAAATTTTGCGCAGATAGCTTAGAAGCACCGGCGTAGGCAGGTTATGCGTCGAGTAGATATAGTCGCGATCGTTGCTGAGGTCGAAAAATTCTATCTTATCCTCATCAAAGCCGCTCATCGCATCTACTACGATCAGAATTTCAGGGGCAAATTCCCTAAGGGCTGCAAATTCGTTTTCGGGCACATCCTGCCCATAAAAAACGCGCCAATCTTTTAGGTTCGCCTCGACTATTCGCCCTGTTTCATTGCCCACGTCGTCGTCGCCGCGAAGGGGATTGCCGATACAAAGCAACGCCTTTCGCATCAAAAATCCTTCCTTAGCACGAAATATCCTTCGCGCATATTTTTTAGCAGATCTTTAAGCTCACATTCGCAAAGCTGAGGGATTAGCTTAGCTGCGTGCTCGGCAAAAATTTCAATCTCGAAATACTTGCTTAGGTTACCGATCTTAAATTTAACGTAGTCGCCCGAGTTCTCGATGATGCGTTTAAATTCTTCATCGTCTATCTCAAGTACCTTTTCGCTAAAATCTATCGTACCTACGCCGTGACCGACGCAGGTGGAAAAAACCTTGATATCCTTTAGCTCTTTAGGTAAATTTTCGTTTTCGTCCATATGCCGCTTTGTAAGCTTAAAAACCTCAATCATCGTTTGCTCCAGACCTCTTTTTGTGGATCGATCTTAAATTCCTCCGTAGCGCGGGCGTATTTTAGATATACGTCATTGTGCAATAGTGCCATACACTCCGCGTATCTAGGATCCTCTTCGGTGTGGATAGCGTTAAGTAGAGCCTCGCGAGAAGCTTTTGGATCGTGAACGTCAGATGAGGTTTTGATCGCATCCATATATTTTGCGAATAAAACTCTTCCGAAAATATAGCTCATCAGCCTCTTAGCTTCAGCTTGCAGATCGCGCTCGAATAAAATATTGCCGATAACTGAACTCTTAACCGGTGGCGGAAGAGTGCTATCTTGCTCATAGCTCTTCTTTTGAAGCTTTTGATCGATGATGCCAAGCGCCATGCCAAGACCATAGATGATGCTAGCAGGATGCGGAGGGCAGCCGGGGATATAAACATCCACCGGTACAATCTTATCTATACCACTCCATACGCTATATGCGTCATGAAAAATTCCGCCAGTACTTCCGCAGGCCCCAAGAGCTACTACGATCTTTGGATCAGGTGCAGCCTCATAAGCGCGGAGCAGCGGATAATACATCTGTCGAGTAACCGGACCGGTGCAGACTAAGATATCTGCGTGGCGAGGGTTGGCTACGAGTTTAAATCCGAAGCGCTCCGGATCCCACATCGGCGTGATAGAAGCAAAAATTTCGATTTCACAGCCGTTGCAACTTCCGCAGTCGATACGATAAACGCTGAAGCTTCGTTTGATATTTTTTAAAAGCTCCAATTTTGCGGTTAGATCGTTTGCGTTTTTAATATTTTCGGGGACTTGATACAAACTCATTTTATTGCCTCCTCTATACCTTTGGTCACTCTTTCGACCGCTTGAGCTTTTTTGCATTCAGGACAGATATAGAGATATTTTTTAGCTTCTTCTAATCTGCCTGGAAGCAAATTTGCCGTACTTAGCTTTTCTAGCGTGTAATTGATGAGCCTTTTTGGGGTCATCGGCTTGCCGCAGCAGCTGCATTTTTCCATCTCAAGCTCGCCGTGTTGGATAAGCGCGCTTTTATCAAATTTTACCGCTAGCTCAAAGCTATTGCCTAGCCTTACCGCTCCCGTAGGGCATACTTCGTCGCAGCGACCGCAAAATATGCAGCGTCCGCAGTCAAATTCCCAAATAAGCTTGGTTTGAGCTTCATTCATCTTAAGCTCAATCGCATTGGATGGGCAGGCGATACCGCACGCGGCACAGCCTATGCAAAGCTCATAGGTGTATTCAGGCTGCCCGCGAAAATTCTCGGGCACGATGTATGGCTCAAACGGATAAGCATAGGTCGCCTTACCATATTTTTCGGTAATGTCGAATAATTTCATCATCTTAAATCCTTTTTGCTAACCTTGCCGTCTTGGCAAAATTTCTTAAGGTCTTTTTCGGTTAGAATTTTACTCTTTCCGCTATTAATATCGACTAAAGTTACGCGCTCGGTGCATGAGTAGCACGGATCCATCGAGCATACGATTAGCGCCGCATCGGAGATGTTATTTCCGCGGAATTGAAATCTTAAGCTCGGCCAGTTGTTATACGTAGCGGCGCGACATCTCCAGCGGTAAACCTTCTGAGCGTTTCCTTGCATGATCCAGTGGACATTTTCGCCGCGTGGCGCTTCGTCGTGACCTAAAGCGTAGTTTTCCGGTCTGATCATAGTCTGTGGATCGATCATTATCGGAGTTTGCGGCATTTGATGCAAGCACTGCCTGATGATGTGGATCGATTGTTTGAGCTCTTTATACCTTACGACTTCGCGGCTGAATACATCGCCACCGTGCTCTACGGCTACTTCGAATTCTATCTTGTTAAAGAAATCATAAGGGTGATCGTAGCGGTTGTCGCGTTTAAAACCGGAAGCTCTCATATTTGGACCTACCGGGCTAAAATCACGCGCTACTTTGCGATCTAATACGCCTACGCCTTTCCAGCGACCGATTTGGCGTTTATCCTCCATAACAGCGTCCCAAATTTCTGAAATTTGAACGTCGAGCTTGTTGATGATCTCGATGCTCTTGCGAATTTCATTATCGGTCATATCACGGCGAAGTCCGCCCATAATGACATTGCCGTAGGTCTTGCGGCCGCCGGTTACGAGCTGAGCTAGCTCCATGGAGTATTCGCGCACCCTAAAGATATGCATGAAGGCGTTGTAGTTACCCGTTACCTCGCAGGCTAGACCGATATTTAAAAGGTGGCTGTGAAGGCGCTCGATCTCAAGGCAGATGACGCGGATAGCTTGCGCACGAAGCGGAATTTCAAGCTTGATAGCTTTCTCTGCTGCTTCAATACACGCAATCGCGTGAGCGTAGCCGCAAATTCCGCAGACGCGCTCTGCTAAATAGCCCATCTGATCGTAATTCATTCGGTTTTCAGCTAGCTTCTCCATACCGCGGTGCTGATAAAACAAGCGGTAGTCTGCATCGATAATCTCATCGCCGTCGCAAAATAGTCTGAAGTGTCCCGGCTCATCACTCGTTACGTGAAGAGGTCCAAGTGGAACATCTACTACGCCGTCGCCGCTAGGAAATAAAAACTCTGCATTAGGCTCGTCTTTATGATCTACAGGATCGGGTCTATAGCGGTAGTCCATTGCGTCTTTGCGAAGTGGATGAAGCCCATCGGGCCAATCGTCGCTTAGCACCAAGCGGCGTTTATCAGGCAAGCCTTCGGCGATTAAACCAAACATATCGAAGGCTTCTCTTTCGTACCATACGCAAGCAGGCACTAAAGGAGTAACCGACGGGAACGTAGGATCCGATCCGGGAATTAGCGTCCTAACGGTGATGAAGCATTTATCCTCTGCGGCGAAATCCTCCGCTTCGGTCATCTTACCACCTTCCATAGATATCGCATAGTAAAGCGCGAAATTTCCGTTTAGCTCGCGCTCATCGTTAGGGATCATCGTGCTGATAAAACCGCCGATGTCATAATATAGCGTCTTAACCGCAAGCGGCAGATCATTTCTATCCACTAAAACGGTGATTTGATCCTCGGCTTGGCGGGTAACTTCTAAGACCTTGACTTTGGTCTTTAAAATTTCTATAAATTTATCGCCTCTCATTTTTAACCTCTCATCATTATTCTAACGCCGTTTTCGACGAGCATCCAAAAATCACCTACGTGCCATACGCCGAAAATTATCACTAAAGCGCAAAGCAAGATTAGCGGTAAATTTTCAAACAAGCTCATCTCTTTAGCATAAACCACTTCACCTTTAGGCGTACCGAAGCTCGCTAGATTAAAGTGCGCGAAGTCCGCAATGAAAATAATTACGAGCGCGATCGCAAATAATGCTACGGCTATGTATTGACCGCTGGCTATCGCGCCTTTGAAAACGTTAAATTCGCTTACAAAGATCGCAAACGCAGGAACACCTACGAGCGAGCAAACCGCAGCACCAAACATTATCGTAGTAAGCGGAGCGATTTTTACCATACCGCCCATTCTAGTCATATCTTTGTGACCGTAAATTCTAGCGATATTACCGGTAGAGCAGAATGCAAGAGCCTTAGTAAAGCTGTGAGCTAAGCAGTGAAAGATCGCGGCAAGCAAGCCAAAATATCCGCCGATACCTAGCGCAAATGCAATAACACCCATATGAACGACCGAGTGGTAAGCAAACATCCTTTTCACGTCGTGCTGGCGAACGAGGAAAATTCCTGCTATAAATAGCGTGATCGTGCCCGAGATCAGCATCACGTGCTTAACGAAGTCTGGCCCTACCGCTTCGGCGGTTACCGCGTAATATCTAAATATCGCTAGCATCGCACATTTTAAAAGCACACCCGAAAGTAATGCTGAAATAGGAGCCGGACCTTCTGCGTGAACGTCAGGAAGCCAAGTGTGAGTAGGAGCAAGTCCTGCTTTAGTTCCAAAGCCTATTAGAGCGAATATAAAGATAAGCTTAGCGGCATCTTTGTTTAAGCCTTTGGCGTGATCCATAATGCTAGTCCAAAGCATCGAAGCCTCGCCATCGCCCGTGATTTTGAATGTAGCCGCATATAGTAAAACGGTCGCATAAAGCGCAAACGCTAAGCCGATCGAGCAGATAACGATATATTTGTAACCGCTCTCGGTAGATTTTTTGTCTTTATGAATAGCGACCAAAAATACCGATGCTAACGTAGTGGCCTCTACTGCAGCCCACATAAACGCAACGTTGTTACAGATCACGCTAAGCGTCATCGTAAAAACGAAAACGTGGCAGAGCGCGTAGTATTTTCTAAGATCGCTAAGATCCAGATGACCGCCCTGTATCTCCCATTTCATATAGGTGGTGGAGTATAAATTTACCAAAAAGCCCGTTACGGCGATTAGCACTAAAAATACGCAACCTAGGCTATCTAGGAATAGAAATTTATCGTATGCGTAAAAAGCCTCGAAGTTGCCGCTGATAAGCTTGCCTACGTTACAGAGTAGCCCTGCGGATGTAACTGCAGAAATCAAAACGTGTAGCGAGCTTAGGAGCTTGAAATTCTTAGGGCATAAGAATAATATCAGCGCTCCGAGCAACGGAAAAATTAATATAAAAGCTAAACTATTCATCATTAACCCCTTAAATTCGAAGCTTTAGACGTATCAAGCCCGTCATAAGCTTTGTAAAATCTAACCGCCAAAATGCTCATAATAATAACCGCAAAGATTGCATCGGTTAAAATTCCAAGCTCGACTAGCTCGTGAGAGTTGTAAGCCATAAGTGCAAGGCTTAGGTGGATGCCGTTTTCAAAGAGGCAGTAGGCTAGAATTTGCTTGATGAAAGAATTTCTTAGCATGAAGCCGAAAATTCCCATCATAAATACGGTTACCGCCGCTATTAGAACGATTCTTTCTTGAATAAGAGAGAATTTAAGCAAGATCGGATTGATTGTCATCGCAATCGCTAGCGAAAATCCCATCGCAATAACGGGGCTTACGAAAAAGCCGCCTACCGGCTCATCCTCGCTGATCACATCCAGCTTTTTAACTAGCCAAAATAAAATTCCTGGCACGAAAATAACCTTCGTAAAAAACGCCACTATCGCCCAAATTCTAAGCTGCGGCGCATTGAAGTTAGAATATAGCATAAAAAATATGCTTACCAAAAGTAACGTCTGAATCGCGTAAATTCCGATCGAAAGCTTTAAATTTCTAAGTCCGAATACCGCAAGTGACGTTACGATCATACAAATTGCTAAAATATCGATACTATTCATCTTAAAATCCTACTACGTAAAGCGTTAATGCCGCAAAAGCGATGGCAAGAGCACCGCATGAAATTTTGCGCATGCTCGAAGTCATTCTAAAGCGCGGTCCAAAGTTGTCGATGAAAACGGCTGCTACGTAAAATACGCCAGTTTTTAGCACAAAGATTATGATTGCCAAAAACGGATTGCTAAAATTCCACGGCTCAAATATCGTTAGGAATAATCCGATCATCGCAAACTGCTTCAAAATAAGCGCCGCTTGCACTAAGCCGAGATCGCTGCCTGCGTATTCGCCCAAAAGTCCTTCTTGAAGCTCTTGCTCGGCTTCGGCAAGATCAAATGGCTTTCTGCCGGTCTCGACATACATACACCATAAAAATGCAATCGAGGCGACGGCAAAGCTTGGAATTTGATAGCCGATCTGACCGCTGCGTACCATCTGCTGGATCTCAACTAAATTTGAAGTTCCCGCAGCCATCATTACTACGATTAGGCACATCATCATCACAGGTTCGACAAAAACGGCAAGCATCTGCTCGCGTCCACCGCCGGTTGCCGCAAAAGGGTTACCGCTATCTATCGAAGCCGCACCGAATACGAAGCGCAAAAGCGCGCCTAGATATAGGATAACGAAAATATCCGAATACGCTCCGAAAAGGGTATCTTTGCTGTATGTAATAGGAATAGCCGCCAAAATCGCTGCCGAAGTAGCGAAAAGGAAAAACGGCGCCCATCTAAATACCCAGTGGCTGCACGCAGGAACGGTTCTGCCGCGCTTAAAAAGCTTAATAATATCGCGGTAAGTCTGGAAAAAATCGCTTCCTTGTTTCGACTGAAGTTTGGCTCGAAGTTTTCTCGCCATACCGTCGAAAAGTGGAGCGACTAGGACGATAACCGCGACTTGAAATATCATTAAAAATATAGTTTGTATAGTCTGCATCTTAAACCTCCTAGATCAAGAAATATCCGACGCCCAGTATCGCGCAAAGATAGATTAGGATGTAAAGCGTATATAAATTTGCATAGCCGCTTTGAATAATTCCTATCTTATCGGCGATCTTCTTACTCCAATCGATTACCGGTTGATAAATCATCGTCCACCAAATGTCTTGTGGGTGGTTGTGATACTCGATCGGTCCGAAGTAGCCGTTTTGCTCTATTCTGCGTTTATGACCTCTAAATAACCAGTCCATAATCTTTCTTAAATCGCCGGTAAAAGGACCGCCGGTCATCTGCATGCGAGGGCTATATTTAAAACCGCATGCCCAAGGATCTGTCTCACGAGGTTTGTCGCGATTTGCTTTCATAACCGCTAGGATGATAAACGGAAGCAACATTGTAGAACACAAAATCACTGCAATAAGAGGAGTTGAAACGATACTTCCCAAAGGTGAAGTGATTGACGAAGCGCCTAGGCTTGCGACATAGCCGCTATTGGAAGTGATAGAATTTACCGCCTGCATGATGTAATCGACTATGAAGTGTGCGCCTACACCAAATCCCACGCAGCCTATCATCAAAATGATCATTCCTAAAACCATTCCTAATGGGCTTTCTTTTGCATTTTCCCAAATTTTTTTATCCCTTGGGGTTCCTGCGAAGATTACCGCATAAAGCTTAAGGTGCATACCGACCAAAACGCCGGTGAGTGCAAGAGCGACCACTGCTAAAGAGAAGGCATATCTAATGAAAATTCCGCTTTCCTTAGCACCTTGAAGCATTCCTTGATAGGTAAACCACTCTGAAACGAAGCCGTTTACCGGAGGAAGCGCTGCGATACCCATGATACCGATAAACATACCGATAGCGGTTAGAGGCATTTTTTTTGCTAGCCCTCCTAGCACGTCCATATTCTGCGTATGAGTAGCGTGGATTACAGAGCCTGCACATAAGAATAGCAAGCCTTTGAATATCGCGTGATTTACTACGTGGTAGCAACCTGCTAAAAATCCGACTGCGGCTAGCGTTACATTGCCTGCTGCGACGCCGTAAATTCCGGTGCCAAGACCCAGCAAGATAATGCCGATATTTTCAACCGAGTGGTATGCAAGAAGCGCTTTAAAGTCGTGCTGGCACAACGCGTATAAAACGCCAAAAAGCGAGCTGGCTGCTCCTAGGATCAAAACTGCAAGCCCAAAATAAATGCTTAGTGGTAAAAATAGTGTAAATTTAACAAGCGTAAAGAGCGCTACTTTAATCATAACGCCGCTCATCAGCGCAGAGACGTTCGATGGAGCCGCAGGGTGAGCTTGCGGTAGCCAAACGTGAAAAGGCCACATTCCCGCTTTTGAGCCGAAGCCGACCAAAAATAGCACGAAAGCAGCCACGGAAGCGCCCATCGGCATATTTACTTTTCCCCACTCCGCAAATTCGAAGCTGCCTGCGTAGTTTGCAATGATAAGTAATCCACAGGTGATACAAAATGCACCGATCTGCGCTATACCTAGATATACCATAACGGCTTTGAGCGTGCCTTTGCCATCGTTTACTATGATTAAAAATGACGAGATTAGCGTCATAAGCTCCCATAAAACAGCGAAGCAAAATACATTATCCGCACTGATGACTAAAAGCATAGATAAGATGAAGGTATTAAATAAACATGCAAAAACGCCGATATTTGCCTTTCCGATATATTCCTCGGCGTAGCTCATACCGTAAACGCTGCTTGCAAAGCCTATAAAAACGACTACGAAGCTGAAGAAATTTCCAAGCGGGCTTAAAGCAAATTTTGGCGCATATAAGAAAGTGCCGCCCAAAACGAAGCTATCGCTTACGCCCATATTGGCTACGAAATGACACATCGCATAAAAACAGCTGATAGCACCTAATCCAAATCCTACCTTAACGGCAGTTTTTGGAGCGCAGTATAAAAGGATACTAATTACTGCACTGACGATAAATAAAGTATAGACGCTTATCATTTTGCGCCTCCTTCTTTTTTGGCGACGCAACTGATTTCGCCGTTTAATACGTCTTTTGCAAAAGCATTAGCCGCATCGTAGTCTATCGCAAAGCCCAATTTATGCTTACCTTCTTTAGGATCTATCATAATGATAGCGCTAGTTGGGCAAACCTCGACGCATGCAGGACCGTTCTCGCGTCCGTTGCATAGATCGCATTTGATGGCGGTGCTTTTGGCGCCCGCTTGGCTTTCGATCTCGAGATAATACTTCGGCTCGACCGCATAATTTACTGACGGCATAAGCTCGGCATTCGAGCTGATCGCGCCATAAGGACAGGCGAGCGTACACATCTTGCATCCGATGCAAATTTCTTCGTGTAATTCGATATAGTTATTATCGAAGCGAAGTGCACCGGTAGGACAGACGTTTGCGCATGGTCCGTCATCGCACTGCCTGCACTGCGTAGGCATAACGCCGTAAGCCTGTCTAAGCACGGTAAGTCGCGATTTAGCAAGCTTACCGCGCTCGTAGGCACTTGAGTAACAGGCTGCCATGCACGTCGTGCAACCGATACATCGTTTGTAATCGCAGATTACAAATTTATGTTGTTTCATACCTTTCTCCTTGACTTAAGGAATTTTAAAAATTTTTTACTAAAAATTTTGGTGTAATTATATTTAAGTCCGTAAAAAAATTCCGTCATTTATCTGACGATATTTGGAATTTATTTGATAAATTTGCTTTCAAAGCTTAAATTTAAAAACTAATTTCTTTTTTAAACAGGTTCGTTGATTATTTGCTTAAAAAGTCTAGTATATCACTATTAAAGTATATTTTAAAATTTAAATTACTACTTAAATTACCCCAAATTACTCCTAATTATAATTGAAAAAATTCTTTTAGCTTAAGACAAAATTTCAATTTTATTTTAGGTAAGAATTTATATAATTGTGCCGAAATTGCATATATGGTAATTTTGCATGTTTAGTATTTTCGAAAGGAGAAAATATGGCGAATAAAGGCAAGGTCATATGCCCTTATTGTGGCACAGGCTGTCAAATCGAGCTGACTGCGGAAGACAATTATATCAAATCCGCAACCGGCGTAAGCGACAACCCCGTAAATCAAGGTTGTTTATGTTTGAAAGGTTATTACGGATGGAATTACGTAGGCTCTAGAGATAGGCTTACTACTCCGCTAATTCGTAAAAAGAATGGCAAATTTAGTAAAGACGGCGATTTGGTCGAGGCTAGCTGGGACGAAGCGCTTGATTTGGTTGCTAAAAAGATGCTCGAAGTTAAAGAAAAATACGGCGCCGACGCGATAGCGGGAAACTATTCCGCACGCTGCACCCATGAGGATAACTACGTAGCACAAAAACTACTTAGAATTTTAGGCACGAATAATATCGATCACTGCGCGCGCATTTGACACGCTCCGACAGTAGCAGGACTTGCTAAAACAATCGGAAACGGAGCGGCTACAAATAGCTTCACGGAGATCGGAACTCACAGCAACTGCATTATGATGATCGGCTCAAACCCGGAAAATGGTCATCCGATCGTAGCTATGCACGTTCAAAGAGCGTTAAACAGAGGCGCCAAACTCATCGTCATTGACCCGGTTAAGACGGAATTTGCAAATCGCGCAGATATCCACCTCCAACTTGAGCCGGAGCACAATATCCCGGTTATAAACGCTTTAATCCATGCTATTATCGACGAGAATTTGGTAAATCAAGAATTCGTTGAGAAATACACCAAGGGTTTTGAATATGTAAAAGAGGCGGTTAAGGATTATTCGCCTGAGGCCGTAGCTAAATACACAAGGTTAAACGCTGAAGATATTAGAAAAGCGGCTAGAATTTACGCTACTACGCGACCTGCGGTCATCACGCACGGAATGGGTGTAACTCACTTCAACCACGGCGTGGGCGCAGTCTGCGACATTTCAAATTTAATGCTCGTAACGGGCAATGTAGGTGAGCTTGGAAGCGGCGATCTACCGATCCGCGGACAAGAAAACGTCCAAGGCTGCTGCGATATGGGAATGCTTCCTAACGTATTTACCGGTTATAAAGCTGTAACCGACGAAAGTGCCCGTGATTGGTTTGAGCGCCAGTGGAATTTACCAAAAGGTCATCTAAATGGCAAGATCGGCATTCATAAAACCGAAGTGCCTGACGCAATTCTTGATGGTAGGGTAAAATTCTTCTGGACGATGGGCGAAAACCCGGTTATGACCGATCCGAACGCAAACCACTTCTTGCGCGCGATTTCGCAGGTAGAGATGTATGTGATCCAAGATATTTTCTTAACCGAGACGAGCCGCAAAGCAGATGTCGTGCTCCCTGGAGCTTGCAGCGGCGAGAAGGAGGGCACTTATGCTAATGCAGAGCGCCGCGTACAGCATAGCGAGATTGTGGTTGCCCCTCCGGGACAAGCTAGACAAGACTGGGCTATCATCTGCGAGCTTGCCAGACGCCTAGGTCTAGGGGATTATTTCACATTCCAATCTCCAGAGCAGATTTGGGAAGAGGTGCGCAGGGTAGCTCCGCACAACTACGGCGGAATGAGCTATTACCGTATCAAAAAATACCACGGACTTCACTGGCCGTGCCCTGATGAGAATTCTATGGGCGGACCTGCATTGTATCTTGATAAGAAATTCTTTACCCCGGACGGTAAAGGAAATTTCGTCCCAGTTCTATTTGTGGATGATAAGAGCAAGATCGAAAGCGCCAAAGAGGAATTCGCAAAGCGTATGAATATGCCGAAAGATTATCCTGTAATGGCGGGCTCTGTGGACGAGAAGACCGACGAGGAGTTCCCTATCCAGCTTCTAACTACGCGTAAGGTTTACGAGTACGCAGGAGGCGCGATGACTAGGCGCTCTAAAACCGTAGAGCAGGGTGGCGACGCGATAGGACCGATTGCGGAAATGAATCCGAAACTCGCCGAGCGATACGGAATTTCACAGGGCGATTTCATCGTCGCGTGGAGCCGCTACGGCTATATCGCGATCAAGGCGGACATCACCGAGTGTATAATGGATGGTATCATTCAGATGTCTTATCACTACTGGGAGAGCTGCTGCAACGAGCTAACGAGCGGCGGCTGGGATCTAATCGCCAAAACGCCTACGTTTAAGGCGGCGATTCAGATTAAAAAGATCGATGAAGAGGAATTTTTGCGTATCCGCGAGCTTAAGCGCATTAAATTTCAAACCAATAAAGTCGTTTACGACGACTTCCACCACCATCCGATTAAATTCTAAGAATTTAATCTTATCCGTAGATTCGGGGGCTACGCTTCCGAATCTACTTTTTAACAATCAATTCAAATAGTATGAACAATCCAAATAATATGAAATTTTTAGCGATCTAGCCGTCTTGCGATATTTTAAAGATCAAAAATTTCAAGAATTCAATAAATTTCGCGGTATTAATACGCTTTTTTGCGTAGTTGCACTATCGATAAGAGGGCATAGAAATTTATCTGCTATTTCATTTAATAGATGCGGCGGCAGAGACCGGGCATTCGCGATTTATCAAATCCTAATAAATTTAGTCTCAATAAGAGCGGCGCAATGGAGTAAATTTTAAAGATAAGCATGATAATAAGACTATTTTATCGCGGCGAATCTTACCAAATTACATTATTGATTAAATTTTAACGCGCGTAGGCTAATTTTATGCGAATTAGCCTATATTGCCAAGTAGCGCTGCAATTTTAATAACGCAAATGCGATTTTTGTGATTTTGATAGATGAATGCAAAAGGCTCATAGGCTTTTTAAAATGCTAGACGCGGCTTTTAGTCTTAATGGTCGCAAATGCCGGTTTCTAGCATAACTGGAGTAGTTTCGCGCTCCGTCTGAAATCCATAAATTTTGATTTTAAAATTTTAGATTTAAAATTCCGAATTCCGCCGTGCTTGGAATTCACAATTTTTAAAATTTTGTTTCATCGCGTGTTTTTGGCGTTCTATTTCACGTGGGGGCCCTTTGCTGCGCTAGATCGCGCTGCTTGCGATGTTAAAGCTATTGCGCCAAAGCTTCTGCCTGCTTGCGGATGAGATTTATGAACTGGGCTCCGGCATTGAAGCTATTGTGCTAAAGCTGCTGCGGCAGAATTCCATTTACTTTATGCAAAAATAGTTAAAATTTCTGCCGCTTGTCGCTCCTGAGCTACTTATTGTGCCAGATCTGTTCGTCGCACCTTATTTTTATCGCTCGCAGCGCCCGCTGTTTTACTTTGTCGCTCCTAAATTTTTGCCGTCCGTCGCATTAGAATCGCTCGCAGCGCCGTGATTTTCGCTGCTTGCAGAAGCTGAGCTTGTCGTACCGCTAGGGCTTGCGGAGATTGGATTTGCTGCACTTTCGCCCGCGATGCCGCTTACGTTATTTATGTAGGCTACGGTGCTTATTTTGTTCCATTCTCTACCGATTTTCAAAAACGCGCGCTGGCTGTCTAGGATCTCTTTAAACATCGGATCTTTCGCCGCTTCTTCGTCTAAGATTTCATTCGTTGCTTTTTTAAGCGCGGCTATCACGTCTGCAGGGAAGTCGCGCACCTGCACATCCGGAAACTGCGCTTTTAGCTCCGCCCAAATGCGAGCGTTTTCGTAAAAACCCTTATTTTGGAAGTTCTCTCCGGCAAGTCTTGCTGCAGCCTCTAAGATCGCTTGAAGATCCGCAGGCAGCTTCTCTAGCGCCTTTTGATTTACCAGCAGCTGGCAGTCTCCCATAGGCTCTTGCCAGCCTGTGTAGTAGTATTTAGCCACTTTGTGAAATCCAAGCGGCATATCATAGACAGGGCTTACCCACTCGACCGCGTCGATCGTACCCATTTCTAACGCCATAAATAGCTCGCCCGTAGGCACCGTGTTTATAGTAGCACCTAGCTTACTCATCACCTCTCCGCCTAGCCCCGGTATGCGGAATTTAAGCCCTTGCAAATCTGCGACCGAGTTGATCTCTTTTTTAAACCAGCCGCCCATTTGCATGCCGGTAGATCCCATCAAAAAGGTCTTCATGCCGTATTGCGCGAACATCTTATCATTCAGCTCTCGCCCACCACCATAGTAATACCACGCGTGCTGCTCATCAGTAGTCATACCGAAAGGCACTGCCGTCCAGAGCATAGTTTTGGCGTCTTTGCCTTTATAGTAATAAAGCGAAGTATATCCTAGATCGTATTGCCCGCTTTTGACGAAGTCGAATATGCCAAAGCTTGCCTTGTGCTTGCTCGGCGTATCGATGCGGATCTGAAGCCTACCACCGCTAAGGCTTTCGGCATAGTTTTTAAAATCCTCAGCAGCAGCGCCCAAAACGGGCGTAGTCGCCTCCCACGTACTAGCAAGTCTTAGGCGATAAACCTTATCGTCGCCGAAAAGCTGCGAGCCCAAAAGCATGAGACATGCAAACAAAAAAATCTTTTTCATTTATATCCTTTCATAAAGTTTTAAATTCATAAAATTTCAAAATTTAGCGCGACGCCTGCTTAAAATTTAATCGCGTTCCGCGTTACTGCTACAAAATTCTGCTTCACGGTGTCTATTTTATCGACACGTTGCTTTCTATTCTATTTTACGACGCTTCATCTTATAAGCACTTTGCTTTGTAGACGTCTTATTTCGCGACATTTTACTTCTTAGCGCCCTGCCCAAGCTTTTTTATTTTACAATGCCTGGTTTTGCGGCGATAGAGCGCTGCGTTCGTTTTAATTTTGCCGCGGCGCGCATACTTACCTACACCTGCGTCATATCTAGCGATAATATTTTATCAAGCGCGCTTATTTAAAAACCTCTGGCAGCAGACCTATTTTGCTTAGAAACAACAAAAGTATCTTAAAATGCCATCTCTGCACTTTTGCAGATAAAATTCTCTTTTTCTTTCAAAGCGAGCTTTGTCATTATTGGCAAGCTTAGACGCTACGCCATTTTTTGATCTTAGACGGCAGAATCGTGCTTTTAAATTTAAAATCCACGATCAGCGCACTCTTTGTACCGCATCGGCAAGCGGAGAGTGCGCCTTTATATTTGAATTTTGCGCCTTAGTTGAGCGCAAAATTCCGCGCGGAGTTTTGATGCAAATTCCTCGCGAAACCTAGATTAGAATTTTACGCAGAGCTGCCCCGCGTTGTCTAAAATTTTTTGCGAAATTCCGTGCCGCAAAATGCACTTAAAATTTTAAATTTGCTATTGCGCGGAATTTCTTAGCGTAAATTCCAGGCCTTGAAATTTTGCTCTTGTTTGACGGCATAAAATTTTAAAATTAAATTCTGCAACTGCCATGCCTTAAAATTTTATTTGCAAAGCCTGCTTGCTAAATTTTAAAATTTTAAGCCTAAGTCCGCAAAATTCCGTATTTCGCATTCCGTATTTTAGAAATTCTATTTCGCAAAATTTTATCTCGCGGATTTATCGCTCCATAAATTTCCGCGCTAAATGAAATTTTACTCCGCATAGTTTGCGCTTCGCAAAATTTTATCTCGCAAAATTTCACTTAAAATTTCGCGAGCTAGCCCTTATTTTCAAATAACTCTGCGTGTTTGCTACGCAAAAACTCGACCACGGCGATCACCTCGTCCGCGCCGCTAGCGTCCGAGTTCGCAAGCACCGTATCGATGTTTTCGATATACAGCTGCGCCGCGTCGGCGAGCCGCTCGCGCTTCACGCCCGCATAAAGCAGCATCGCGTCAAGCAGGATGTTGATCTCGTAGATGAGGTCCTGCTCGGCGATTTTTTCGTCATTAGTTTTCATCTTCTTCCTTTGAAATTTGAGTTTTTTTCTCGATTAGATCCACGATTTGCGCCTTTACGGCTTCGTACGAGCTCGCGTCCTTAAAGCCTGCAAACATCCCGCCGCTCGCGTTTACGTGCCCGCCGCCGCCGAGGAGCAACTTTGCCATTTCGCTAACGTCGATTTTGCCGTCGGCGCGAAAGCTGAGCGTTTTTTTGCTCGTTACGTCGATGAAAAAATCGACATCGGGGTTTTGCGTCAAAAAGTCGTTGCCGATGACGCTTACGTTGCCGATATTGTAGGTCAAAATGCCCTTTTTATCGAGATAGCTGATCCCAAAGCGCTGCTTTTGCGCGCTTAGACGGGCGACTACGAAATGCGAGACGAGATTGCTTAGCGTATCGTCGCGCTCGCTTTTAAAAAATTCTTTCTTTATGCCGTGCAGCGCGCTATCTAGCGCGATGTGAGCGTCTGGCTCGTCTTGAAATTTAAAAATTTTTTCCAGCAAGTAAAAGATATAATCCCTGCTCTCCCGCTCAAACATGATCTTATTGATCTCTTTCGCGCCCGAGACCATGCCGAGGCAGACCTTGCCGAGCTCAAACTCGCTCTGCTCCTTCAGCCAGATGTCCACGGCGTTTACGACGCGCACGAGCTTATTCAGCCGCGGCGAGCCGCCGAACATCGCGCTGAAAAAATCATAGGTGATCTTCGTGGCGCAGCGCGATGAGTCCAGGAAATACCACGGGAATTTTTTCGCGCACTCAAGCCCACTTTGATGGTGATCCAAAAGGATCACGCGGGCATTGCGACGGGCTATCTCGCTGCCAAATTTCTCGCACTGCGCGGGCAATAAATTTAGATCTGTGATTAAAACCAGGCTTTTTTCGTCCGCGTCTACAGCGAGCCGCTCATCGATACGAGCGAGGATGAGATCAAATTTTTCGTTTATCTCCTTGCCGTAGTTGGCGTTGAAAAATTCCACGTCCGTCAAGTAGTGCGCCGCGACGAACTGCGCGCCGTAGCCGTCCAGATCGGTGTGGCTTAGGTGATATATTTTCATTTGCGCTCTTTGCCGATGATGTTTGCTAGCGTGATCGTATCCATATACTCATCGACTTTCTCTTGAAGTTCGCCAAACATTAGATTGACGCGGCACAGCGTGCGACCGTTCGGGCAGGCGTCGATCCCTTCGGCGGTGCAGTCAAATACCGTCGCCTTGCGTCTTTCGGCGCTTTTGATGATCTCGCTTAGCGTGATCTCGTCCGCATTGCGCGCGAGCACAAAGCCGCCTTTTGCGCCTTTGAAGGAATTTAAAAGTCTCGCGCGAGCCAAATTTTGTAAAATTTTAGCCAAAAAGCTGCGTGAAATTCCAAGCTCGCTAGAGATCGAATCGACATCCATCGATTCCTCCTTACCCGCGATGCAGATCATTGAAAGTAGGGCGTATTCGCTTGCTTTTGTAAAAAGCATTTATTCTCTCCTTTGGTGTCAAAGCGTGCATTTTACATCAAAAAAGCAAAAATTTAGGTTAATTAAGTATAATCGCTTCCTATTTTACCGATCAGGAGGTCATCATGGCTTTAGACACGGCTCAAAAAGCACAGATAGTTGCGAAATTCGCTAGAAGAGAGAAGGATACGGGCTCCGCGGAGGTGCAAATCGCGCTTCTTACCGAGAGGATCACGCTTCTTACCGCCCATATACAGGCAAATCCGAAAGATTTTTCATCCCGCTTAGGACTACTAAAGCTGGTAGGTCAGCGCAAAAGAATGATGAAATATCTCAAAAATAAAGACTACGCAGTTTACTCCAAGCTCGTTAGCGAGTTAAATTTAAGAGATAAATAAGCTCCTTTGCTCGCGGCGGCGTTTATTTCGCCCCGCGATTTATACACGGCGTCCGTCAAACGGCGGACGCTTTTTTTATGCCCGAAATTTTAGACAGTCAAACTTTTTCAATCTTTGAATTTTTTGAGAATTTTGTAAAATTTCTGAATTCTGCTTGGACTATGAAATTTTAAAATTTCATAGAATTTTTGAAATTTTGCCGAATTCTAATAATTTGCGCAGTTCACATCCTCGACGGAATTTTAAAATCATAGGCGGCGATAAATTTTATCCGCGCCGTCTTGCGTACAGCTAGAATTATACATTCGCGCTGTTTGAGCCATCTAATCTACATCAAAATTTAATTACAAAATTCCAAAGAATTTAGATAAAAATCCTTGCCGTATCGCCTGAAAAATACGGCGAGTATAAAATTTCAGCAAATTTTAATGGGGGGGGGCGTATTATTCACAAATTTTATTTTTAACTAAAGGATTGTTAATGGATTATTTTCACGGTATCGCAATCAATGCTAAAAAAGAAGTTCTAACAGACATGAGTAGCGTAACTAATACTACTGTAAATACTGTAAATAGTGGCGATGTAAGTAGTGGAGGCTTGGGTTATCCCTTTTTGTCTATCAATCCGTTCGCCGTTCGCGGCAGTTTTAACAGCAATACGACGACAAATACGACCACTAAAACAAGCACTACGCATACTCATATATGGACATTCCAGCTTAAGGGGCAAGGTAAAGATTTGTTTAGAGCGGTTTTAGATAAAAATTTTTTGATTTTGGATGGTGATGAGATGGCTGGTTATGTCGAAAAAATGGTGGTTATATTGATTGCGGTCTAACTAAAAACATAACTAGAAAAGTAAGCAATGAGGATCAATTCTGGGCTAATGCAGAAAGTTATAAACCCAGATTTGATTATTATGTCGTCGGCTGCGGTACTTTCATAGGTGGAATACTGCTATTTATATGTATATGTTATTTTCAAATACTTTATTTCGAGCTTTTGCCGTTTTTGGCATGTATTGGAAGTAGTTTTATTTTAACGTTCATGGTTTGCCGATCGATTTATAAAAATAAACGGCGTAAATATAAAAATATCCTAGCCGATACGAAACGTTTTTTCGGCGATTTTGAAAATCGTGTTAGCAGTGAAAAAATCGATGAAGAAACAGGGCTAATCACAAAAGTAAGCTCGCAAGTACAAATCACTGAAACAAACCAAGAAGCGCAGCAAATAGAAATGAAGTAAAATTTAGTTTAATTAGAATTTGTATCAATTATTTCTAGACGGTTAAAATTTTATGTAAAATAAAAAGGTTTTGAGCGCACACATTCCAAAAGTTGCGTGTACGAGAGGAGATTTTAGATTTTACGCCTTTGAGTACAGAATAAAATTTAAAATTTTCACTCCGTATTTTGCTTCAAATTTTATAATGCAAGAGTTTTGGAAAAGTAAAAACTTCGGAAATCATTGAAATTTTTAAATTCATAGAATTTTAAAATTTATACTTCTTGTAAATTTAAATTATCGCTATTTAAACGCCGCAAAGCTCATAAAATTTGCCCATTTAAAGATACTCTCGACGCGTTTAAAGCCCGCGCTTAGCGCCAAGGCTCGGTTTTCTGCCTCGGTGTAGGGCACGAGCACGTTTTCAAGAGCCTCACGTTTTTGCGCGATCTCGTAGCGCGAATAGCCCTGCGCGCGCTTGTAATCCTCGTAAATTTCGATCATCTGACGCGCGAGCGCAGGCTCTTCGTAGACGATCTTTTCGCTAAAGATCAAAACCCCGCCCTCGCGCAATCCGTCGTAAATTTTACTCACGAGCGAGGCCCTACGCGGCGGCCTGATGAACTGCAGAGTGTAGTTTAAAATCACGGCGTCGCAGTCCGCGAGGCTCGCATCCAGCACGTCCGATACGCTAAGCTCGAGCTTCGCGCCGAACGCCGCCGCCTTGGCGCGGGCGTTTTGTATCATCGCCTCCGAGCTGTCGATGCCGCACAGCCGCAGATCTGGGCGCAGCGCAAACAGCGCTAGTAGCGCGGTCGCAGTCGAGCAACCAAGATCGATCACGCGTGCCTTTTGCGGCAGTATCCGCGCCAAAAGCTCGCCGCTAAGCCGCGTGCTGGCCTCGTAAAACGGCACGCTGCGCCCGATCATATCATCGAAAACCGACGCGACGCTGGCGTCAAACTCAAACTGTTTTTTGATAGGCTCTTTAAAAATTTCGTCTTTCATCCGTTTCCTTTTAGTTTCGCTATTTACGCAGCACTCGATTTATACTTCCTACGCATGCTAAACGCAGAATTCTCACGCCGTGCTTTCTGCACTTACGCGACACTCTATTTGCGACCGCTACGCATGGAATTTTTGCGCTTAGTTTGCCCCGCGCGTAAGCATACCTAAATTTTAAACGCAGCATGAGCGCTTTTGATGCAAGCGAGCTACATCCCAGTTTGCGCCCAACTTCTAGCCCGGATATGCTCGATGCATGATTAAATTTCACGTCTTGCTTGATAGGCCCTAAAATTCCGCACCGCGCGAATATATCCTTAAAATTTTGCGCCGTATTTAGCGGGCTTAGAATTTCTCAACATTAAATTTTACGCCGCCAAATCTCGCACTGCCAAAACAGCTCCTTTAAATTCTTTAATTACTAACTTAAACTAAAAGCATAGTCAAAGCTCCATTAGTAGAATTTCGCGCCCATTTTGCGATTTTACATGCCGCAAAAATAGAGGCGCTTGGTAAAATTTACGTTTGACTATGCGCATAATTTAGCCGTTTGGCTCTTGCTCGGCAGCTTATCCCTGCTAAATTTTAAGGCTTCGCAGCGCAACTAAGATTTTTTATCACCCTCGATTCTCGGCGCAGCTTGCACTTGCCTCGTCTTACATAAGCCCAAGCCCAAGGTGCGTTAAAGCCATGTAGGCGGTGCGCCAAGTATTCTCAGTGACAACGGGCACACTACTTTTATACGGGACAACGCAGACGGCTCATTTAATGCGCCGTAGATGCAAAACGCGGGCAGACACATCAAATTTCAAGCACACAGCTCGCAAATTTCATCTTTAAGCTTACAAGCTGTAGATTAAAATTTGCGGCTTCGTAGTACCGCCTCCGCCTCTGAAGCGTCTTTTAAAATTTGCTCCTTAAGCTGCGCTAGATCGCTAAATTTGCGATTTTCGCGCAGGAACTTTATAAATTTCACGCAGACGAATTTCATGCTTTCATTTTGGCTCATAGCCTCTAAATTTTTATTTTCGGCGTCCATGCTCTCGCTCGCCGCAAAATTTTGTGTAGAAATTTCTACTGAATTACACGCCGAAATTTCATCTAAATTTTGCGCAGAATGTGCGGCTTGCCCCCAGTAGTACGGCGCGTGATCTTGCGCGGAATTTAAACCCGCCTCAAAGCCCGCAAAGTCCCCTAAAATGTGCGTTTCAAGCGCAAAAGCTCCGTCGGTGCTGAGCCTGTGCCCCAAGAAGCTCACGCTTGCAAATTCCTTGCTTCCTGCGCGCGCCAGGGTCGCATACACGCCGCTTTTTGGCATAAAATAGCCGCTCGCATCAAGATTTAGTGTCGCTACGAACTCCCGCGCCCCGCGCCCCTGACCGCGCACTACGCGTCCGCAGATCTCGTAATTTCGCCCTAAAAGCTCCGCCGCCTCTTCGCACCTTCCGCGTGATAAAAGCTTCTTGATCCTACTTGAATGCACTCCGCTGCCGCCCAGGCAAAACTCCCCTACGACGCAGGTTTGCCCGCGAAATTCGCGCCTTAAAAATTCCACGTCCCACGCCCGATTACGCCCAAATCTAAAGTCCTCGCCGACGATAATTTTTTGTAAATTTATGAAATTCTGCCTTAAAAGTGCGATAAATTCGCCTCCGCTAAGGCTTTTGATAGCGCGTAGATCGCAATAAAAAATCTTTTTGTCCGTAAATGCCTGCCGCGACGCAAAAGGGGTGAGTTTCGTGCCACCACCTGCTAGGATTACGATTATTGCGCCTTGCTCGCCTAGGCGCTCAAATAATTTTTGATGTCCAAGGTGCATGCCGTCGAAGTTACCGATCGCTACGGCGCGCACATTATCGCGGTTTGCGCCTTGTAGCGTTGCGAAAATCTCGCCTCGTGCGAACTGCTCGCTTAAGCGCGCACGCAGCACTTCCGCACAAGCAGGAAGCGTGCCTTGAGCTTGCGCGTCTACGCCATTGCCGCAAGTGCCGCCATAAGCCGTTTCGTTACTGCAAGCGGCGTCGGTGTCTGCTTTATCTACGCGGTGCGCATCGCCGGTTTTATTTTCACTGAGCTCTTGCCTTGGGAGTTTGATATTTTGAGATGAATTTTCTCCATTGCATGTGGAATTCTGTTCCGTAAAATTTTTCAAGCTGGAATTTTGCGCTACGAAATTTTGCTCTTTAAAATTCCGTAGCGAAGCCTCTGTATGGTCTTTACATGATTTTTGATTAGCCATTATTGCTGCTTCGTCCAGACGATTTTTTTGGTGTCGTAGCCGCTGCGCTTCGCCTTTTTCAGATAGAGGATGCGGATCGGCTCCGGCAGGGTTTTGGTGCGCGAGAGGATATACAGCTCGCTCGTATCGGCGCCGAAGATCAGGGCGTAGCGATAGTCGCCGTCCACCTGCGCCACGCGGTAGAGGGAGTCGGAAATCAGACCTTTTTGATAGAGCAGACCTACGTTTTTATCGCCTGCAAACTCCAACACGTGCTGCTCGTTTTCGATTTTACCTGAGCTTGTTTTGGCGGTTTTTAAAAGATTGATCGTGGAGTTTTTATCGATAAAGCACTCGTACGCGGTGTTTTGCAGCTCGCCGCCGCCCTTCATACGGGCGATCTCATACCAGCCGCCGCTAAATTTAGCTATGTCGAAGTTTTTTACGATCGGCGCTTTGGGGTTTAAGCTTTTAGCGCATGAGCCCAAAAATAGCGCGCAAAACGCCAATATAATTAAGTTTTTAAATTTCATCGTTCATCCTTTTTAGAAGATAGAAAAATTCCCTATTTCCCTCTTTACCCGTGATTTTGCAGGCGCTAGCGTGCAGCACAGCAAGCCCCAGCTCGGCGCATAGCCGCTCAAATTTCGCTCGCGCGGCGCACACCGCTTTTTCGTCCTTGAGCACGCCTTTTTTATTTCGCTTGATCTCCGCGCCGACCTCAAATTGCGGCTTAAATAGCACGATGAGAGCGCTTTTTGCAAGGCTTGCGAGACTTTTTAGGATCAAATTTAGCGAGATGAAGCTCACGTCGCAGGTGATGAGATCAAATTTTTTCTCGCTTGCAAACTCCCTGATGTCGGTGTTTTCGCGCACGATCACGCGAGGATCGCGCCGCAAAATTTCGCTTAGCTGCGAGCTACCGACGTCAAGCGCGGTCACGCTCTTTGCGCCGCGCTGAAGCAAAATTTGCACAAATCCGCCCGTGCTTGCACCCACGTCCAAAACATCGGCTCCCGCTAAATTTAAAATAGCTTTTTGCGACGGCTTTGTTTGTACCGGCCCCGCGCTGCTTTCTCTGCAGTGCTCGTCTGCTTTTTGACCCGATTTAGAGGCTTTTGCCGCACTTGAAATCTCTGCCGTTTGGGCGTCCGTTTGCAAAAGTCCTGCCGTCTCGGCGCCTGTGCTCATCTGTAAAAATTCCACCGTTTGCTTGCCTGCACCGGTTTGTAAAAGCTCCGCCGTATCGGCGTTAGTTTTTGCGGTACGGATCGCCTCGGTAGTGGCTTTTGCGCTCTTTGTCGTCGCGGCAGCCGCGCTTGGAATTTTATCAGCTTCGTTCGCGCCTAAAATTTTATCCGTAGTCGCAAAATCTACACTTGAAATTTGCATCGTTACTGCGCCCACTCTTTGCGTTATTGCCGCTTTGCTATCCGCGCTCTTTGCGGCACTGCGCGGCTTTGAAATTTCTGCCGCCGAGTTAGGCGAATTTTCGCCGCAACTCGCCAAAAGCCCGTTTTCGGCGAGCTCGTCCAAAAAGCCCGCAAGCTTGAGCGCGCCTCTGCTTACGTAAATTTGATCAACCGCGCTGATTTCGCCGCTCTGCTCGGGCGCGATCTGCGCAGAGGACCTGTTTTGCACGGCGCCTCGCAGCAAAATTTTATCCTGCTTTATCAGTGCGGCAGCCTGATTTCTGCTGATTTTAAGCGTATTTGCGACGAGCATATCAAATCTCATTTTGTCTTTTCTCCGCGTCGCGCGGCGGTGAAATTTTAAATCTCACGCAGTTTTTGCGCGAGCTTGAGTTTAAAATTTTATCGCGCATAGCAAAGTCTCGTGCAGTAGTGCCGCAAGGCTCAAGCTTTAACCTACGCCGTGCCGTAAATCTAGCCATACTATGCGTTGCGGGTTTCGGCTCGCCGTGCGTTGAAAATTTTATCTTGTCGCTAGCGAAAATTTTAAAATTTTTCCTATCGGCGCAGTGTTTGAGCGGCGCAAGATTTGAGATATTCTTGCTTACGACCGCATCTATCGATATCACGCTCGCCGTCTTAGCGCCGCGGCAGGTATAGCCCGCGCGCCTCGCAAAAACCGCCTCTCGGTCTGCCGTTTTTACGCACGCCTTAAAGCCTGACGATACCGCGCCGACCGCTCGATTTATCGCTTTTGCTCTTGCCGCTTGCTCGTGCGCTACAAAATTTTTAAAATTCTCGCGCTTTGTAAAACGCGCAAGCGCCGCAGGACGGAGGTTGCTTTTAAAATTTAACCCCGTGCCGTTTGCGTGCGGGTTCGGCACCAAACAAAAAACCTTCACTTGCTGCTCCCCGCGAGCGCTTCAGGCTCGCTCTTGTTAGGCGAATTTGCGCCGAGCGTCGCCAGGCTCGCAAGCGCTTCAAACTCGCTCTCGTCGATCACCCGCACGCCAAGCGAGCGAGCTTTTTGCAGCTTGGAGCCAGCGTCCTCTCCCGCGAGCACGAAGTCGGTCTTGGCAGATACCGAGCCCTGCACCTTCGCGCCCATCGCCAAAAGTCTGGCCTTAAACTCGTCACGCGGACGGCTGAGCGTGCCGGTGATAACGACGCTGCGGTCCGTGAAGGCGCTTTTGGCGGTCTGCATCTCGGGCGCGCGAGGCGTGATGATTTCGCTTAAATTTAGAATTTTTTCGCGATTTATCTTGCAAAACTCCGCTAGGCTCCTTGCCATCGCCTCTCCAAAGCCCTCCAGCCGCAAAATTTCATCCTCGCTCGCATCCAGCCAACTTTGCCCGAATGCCGCGGCGATCTTGCGCGCGGCCACCTCGCCTATGTGTTCGATCCCTAAAGAAGCGATGAAGCGCTCAAGCGGCGCGTTTTTGCTCGCATTTATCGCGCCCAAAAGATTTGAAATTTTTTTATCCGCAAAGCCCTCAAGATCCGCCAAATCCTGCGCGCCGAGGGCGTAAATATCGCCGATCTTTGAAATTTTGCCGCTTTCAAAAAGCTGCGTGATCGTCGCATCGCTTAGCCCTTCGATATTCATGCATTTTTTGGAGCAGAAATATATCAGCGAGCCTATTACGCGCGCCTTACAATCGAGGTTTTGACACTTTATGAGCGCGCCTTCGTCAAGCAACCTTTCGCCGCAAACCGGGCAGCGATCGGGGCGCGAAATTTCGCTCTGCGTGCCGTCTCTGCGCTGTTTGTAAACGCTCGTGATCTTCGGGATCACGTCGCCGCTGCGGATGATGCCTACGAAATCGTTTTTCATCAGCCCAAGCCGCGCGATCTCGTCGAAATTATGAAGCGTCGCGCTTGAAACGTTCGCGCCGTCGATATTTACGCTATCTACGACGGCTACGGGAGTGACCGCGCCGGTGCGGCCGACCTGCAGATTGATCTCGCGCAGCCGCGTTACCTTTTCGATCGCGGGGAATTTATACGCGACCATAAAGCGCGGGAATTTTACCGTATAGCCCATCTGCGCACACTTTGAAAGCTCGTTTACGCGGATTACCATGCCGTCTAGCATTAGATCTTTGCTTGCACGCATGCTATGTAGCGCCTCGTACGCACTCCTAATCTCGCTCGCGCTCTTGCAGATGCGGCAAAACTCGTCGCGCAAAAAACCTAGGCTACGCACAAACTCCATTATCTGCGAGTGCAGCGCAAAGCTTAACGAATGCTCGCCCACTCCCCACGGGATAAATTTTAGCTTCCGCTTCGCTACGATCGCGCTATCTAGCTGACGCAGGCTCCCCGCAGCGGCGTTGCGCGGGTTTGAAAACAGGCTCTCGCCGTTTGCGGCGCGCTCGTCGTTTAGCGCGTCAAAATCGCTCTTTGCGATCAGCGTCTCGCCGCGGATCTCGATCCTTTGCGCGTAGGGGATCTGAAGCGGCACCGATTTGATCGCTCTTGCGTTTTGCGTCACCTCCTCGCCTATAAGCCCGTCGCCGCGCGTCGCCGCGCTTATCAGCACGCCGCCTTCGTAGGTCAAATTTAAGCTCGCGCCGTCAAATTTCGGCTCGACATAAAACTGCGCGCCGCTCTTCTCGCCGCGAGCCAGCCACGCCAAAAGGCCCGCGTCGTCGAAAATATCCTCCATCGACCACATCTGCGCGCCGTGAGCGAGCTTAGAAAAGCCCTCGCTGATCGCGCCTCCGATGCGCCGTGTAGGCGAGTAGGGCAGCGCGAGCGCGGGGTTTTGCTGCTCGAATTTCTCCGCTTGCGAATAAAGCTCGTCGTACTCCTCGTCGCTTGCGATCGGTTTATCGTCGGTGTAATATGCCCGCGCCCACGCATTTAGCGTATCTACCGCAGATCTGTATTCATCGTAATTCATCTTGCGCTCGCATCTTTAAATTTTAAAATTCCGCGCGCCATTAGAATTTTATGCGTCGTTAGAATTTTACATTCCGCGGCGGGTCTGTGCACCCCAAATACTGTGCCGCACAGCCCATTATCGTTAAATTTTGTGGGTCCGCTCGCTTTAAATTTCGTGTTTAAAAAGGCGCGATCAATTTCCATTGCGGAACTCCTTTAGCGCGCGCTCGTAATCAGCCGGCGTGTCGATGCCGATGCTTGCAGTCTCGATACCTAGCATCGCGATCTTCTCGCCGGCGCTTATGGCGCGAAGCTGCTCGAGTTTTTCGGTATCTTCCAGCGCTGAGGCGGGCAGGGCGCAAAACCGCTTTAAATTTCGTACGCTGTATGCGTAGATGCCGATGTGTCCGAGGTAGCACTCGCATGCCGCGCGTGGATAGGGGATGAGCGAGCGCGAAAAATAGATCGCAAAGCCCGCATTATCAAGCACTAGCTTGACTAAATTCGGATCCTCCGCCGCCTGAGGGCTTATATATTTGTAACAGCTCGCCATAAATGCGCCCTTTTGCGCGATCATGGCGTTGGCGAAATCTTTAAATTTAATCAAATTTTCACTCTCGAAAAAGGGCTCGTCGGCTTGGATATTGATGACGATCTCATCCTCCGCAAGCGCTGCGTTTGCGACCGCTTCATTAATCCGATCGGTGCCGCTTTGATGCTCGCGCGCGGTGAGAACGGCGTCAAAGCCGTAATCTTGCGCGATCTTTAAAATTTGCGGCTCATCTACGGCGATTAGCACGCGGTCTGCCTTGGCGGCATTTTGAGCCGTTTTGATAAACATTGGCACGCCGCCGAACTCACATAAAATTTTATTTTTAAAGCGCGTCGAAGCAAGGCGCGCGGGGATTACTATCATTTTTTGATCCACTCCATTATGGCGTTTTTGATCTCGCTTTGCTCCACGACGCTGGAGTGAACCTGCGGCGCGCTAAAAAGGCGCGAGATCTGCGGCGGAATGTCGCTGTGAAATTCCTTCGAAAGCGCGATCATATCGGCCCTTTCGTCCTCGCAAGCCCTGCCTTTGATCGCGCCGATCATCGACGGCGTAAATTTAATCCACTTAGCGGTCGAGATGACGAGATTTAGGCGGCTTTCGTCAAGCAGCTTAAAGCAGGTCGCCGTGTGCGGATCGATCAGCACGCCGCGGCTGCTCTCTTGCTTGATAAACTTAGCGCACTGCGCATCGTCGCAAAAATCCGCCTCGAAGACCTCGCGCAGCTTCGCAAGCTCGTTCGCGCTAAGCTGATAAAATTTATCTCGCGCCAGGCTTTGCATCAGCTCGCTCGTGCGCGCATCGCCGAATTGATCGCTAAGCAGCCGCTCGACATTGGAGCTAACTAAAATATCCATTGCAGGGCTGATCGTGCGGATGAGCTCACGATTTCGTAGATCATAGATCCCGCTCGTAAAAAGCTCGGTCAGGATATTGTTCGCGTTTGAAGCGATCTTGATTTTGCCGATCTTTGCGCCCATTTTTTTGGCGAAATACGCTCCCAGCGCGTTGCCGAAATTTCCGCTAGGCACTATGACGTCGAAGGTGTTAAATTTAGAGCCCTGTTTTACGTTCTGCGCGCTGTTTGCGCCCGCTGCGGCGCCAAAATTTTTACCGCACGTCGCGCACTGATCGCTTTGCTTTAAATTTTGCTCATAGCCCAATACGCCGTGCTTTGAGAAATAGATGCTAGCATAGAGGTAGTAGATGATCTGAAATAAAATCCTGCCGAAATTTACCGAGTTTGCGGCGCTTAAATTTAAATTCGCCCGCGCGAGTTCGTTTTTGAAATCATCATCAGCTAGCAGCGATTTTAGCGCGCGTTGCGTATCGTCGAAGTTGCCGCGCACGCCTAAAATTTTAAGATTTGCCGCGCTTTGTTTTACCATCTGCTGGCGCTGTATCTCGCTCGTGCCGCCCTGTGGGTAGAGGCAGACCGCTTTGATGTTTTCGTCGTCCGCAAATGCCTCCAGCGTCGCAGGCCCCGTGTCGCCGCTCGTGGCGCACATTATTAAAAATTTTTCATTCCTGGATTTTGCGATGTTTTTTAAAAGCGCGCCGAAGGGCTGCAGCGCCATATCCTTAAACGCGAGCGTCGGACCGTGGTAAAGCTCCAAAATATAGGCGTTTTCGCTTAGTTTTTTGATCTGGACGGGGCAAGCGGGGTTTTCAAATTTATCGTAGCGCTTTAGCGCACTCTCAAAGACCTCGCTGCTTACGTCAAAATCGAAACTCTCGATGATTTTAAGCGCGATCTGTTTGTAGCTCAGATCCTCGCACTGTTTAAAAAAATCCTCGCTCAAAAGCGGCAGCCTCTCGGGGCTGAAAAGCCCGCCGCCGCTCGCGCTCGGATTTAGCAGCGCGTAGCTAAGATCCGCTTTTTGCGAAAAATCTCTCGTAGAAACCAGTTTCATCTTTTTCCTTTTTAAAATTTTAAAATTTACGCCCGCCTAGGCGCTTTAAATTTGATCGCTTACGCTTCTTGCGCGGACTTGCGGCGTTGCCGCTTTAAGCCTGCCGTCTCCGCGCTCGCGTCTAAATTTCTTCCTTTATCAAACTTCCTATGCCGCCGTCCGTGAAAAGCTCAAGCAGGATCGAGTGCGGAATTTTGCCGTTGATGATATGCGCGGCATTTGCGCCGTTTCGCACGCATTGCAGGCACGCATCGACTTTGGGGATCATGCCGCCTACAATCGTGCCGTCCCTTTTGAGTTTCGAAATGAGCGCTGCATCAAGCTTGCTGATTAAATTTCCTTCTTTATCGAGCACTCCGTCAATGTCGCTTAAAAATATCGCCTTGCTCGCTTTTAGCGCGGCTGCGATCCTGCTGGCGCAGAGATCGGCGTTGATATTAAAGCTTACGTTTTCGTCCGTCTCGCCGCCCGCAAGCGGGGCGATTACCGGCAGATAGTCCTTTTGCAGCAGGTCGTTTATCAGCTTGGTGTTTACCTCGGTGATCTCGCCTACGAATCCGTATTTTTTCTCATCGAGGAATTTTGCCTTCAAAAGCCCGCCGTCCTTGCCGCTGATGCCGATCGCTGGCGCGCCGTTTTGGTTCAAAAGCGCCGTGATCTCTTTATTTACCGCGCCGCTTAGCACCATCTCGGTAATTTCTATTGCGTCTTTATTCGTTACGCGAAGACCGTCCTTAAACTCGCTGCGCACGCCGATCTTATCCAGGGTCTGATTGATCTTTTTGCCGCCGCCGTGCACGACGATAATTTTGATGCCGACCATATGCAAAAGCACGATGTCGCGGGCAAAATCAAGCTTGAGCGTATCGTCGGTTTGCGCCGCGCCGCCGTATTTAACGACGAAAATTTTATCTCTAAATTTACGGATATAGGGCAGCGCGGAGATGATGACTTCGGCGGTTTTGCTCTTTTTTATCATAAAATTCCTTTAAAAACCTTATTTTATCATAGCTTGGTTTATGTAGTTTTGAATTTCGCGTATAAAGTTTTCGCTTAGCTTTAAATTTAGCAAAATCACCGAAATTTCCGCGCCCAAATCCCTTAATTTCACGTAATCTTTCGCCGTGCAAAGGATATGCTCCGCGCCCTCGCGCCTTAGCAGCTCTAAAATCTGCTCTTTTTTGAAATCATAATGATCGGGGAAAAATGCGTGAGCTTTTGCAAGCGGTAAAAACTCTTGCAAGCGCCAAGGTTTGGCGATAGCGCTGATTAAGATCGTGCGGGATCTCTCAAAACCAGCCTCTTTGGAATTTAAAATTTTATCCGCGGCGGCAGGGTTTAAATTTGAAATTTCATCTGCCGCGCGATTTAAATTTAAATCCGAAATTTCATCCGCAAGATTTAAAATTTCATCCGTGCCGTTTAGCTTACTTTGCAGATCCGCCGCCGAAATGATTTTAAGCTCCTGCGAAATATCGCTCGGCGCGGGTATGAAATCTGCAAATTTATAAAAAAACGGCGGGTAGCGATATGCGGCGAAGGGCAGGCAAAAGGGCAGCTTCGGCGCGCTTTGTGGGCGCAGCAAGATATCAAATTTAGAGATATTAAATTTAGAAAATCCGTCGTCCAAGATCACCAGCTCAAAGCCGAGAGTTTGCGCGCGCAATATCCCTGCGGCGCGATCTTCGCTGACGATCACGTTCGCGCCGCGTAAAAACAGCGCGTATTCCATCGCCTCATCGCCGCTTTGCCGCACGTCGCAAAGTACCCGTCCGCCGAGCGCTACTTCGAGCAAGCCTCTGCTTTTGCGCCCGTATCCGCGAAGGATGATGCAGGTTTTAAACTCCCCGTTAAATTCTTTAAAAAGCGCCCGTACTAGCGGGGTTTTGCCGCTTCCGCCGAGGGTTAAATTTCCGACGCTGATTATTGGAATTTTAAATTTTTGCGGCTTAGCAAAGAGCCTTTTTAGGCAGACGATCAGCGTATAAAGTAGCGATAACGGTGCTAAAATCACCCCTAGCGCAAACCACGCGGGGCTCGGGTCGTATAGGTTTCGCTCGATTAGGAGTTTAAACACGATTTTGCGCTATCTCTTTGATCTGCTCGCAGATGTAGCTCACATCGTCGTCGCTAAGCGCCGTGTAGATCGGCAAGGATAAAATTTGCTGATAGTTTTTAAGCGCATTCGGGAAATCATTGACCTTGTAATTGTATTTGCTTTTGTAGTAGCTTAGCAGATGCACCGGTACATAGTGCAGTGAAACGCTCACTCCACGCGAGATCAACGCCTTGGCGAAATCGTCGCGGTTTTTGTCGATCTTTACGATGAATTGAGTGTAGATATGCTCCTCGCTGTCGCTTGGAAGCGTCACGTGCGGGCAGTTTGCGAGCTGTTCGCGGTAGGCTGCGGCGATCTGCTTGCGGCGCTTTATAAAAGCGTCGGTTTTTTCAAACTGTGCGATGGCGTAGGCGGAATTTATAGCGTTAAGATCGTATTTTTGACCGATGCGATCGACGTCGTAGGTAAAGGACATATTGCCGTCTTTGTAAAAGGCGTCTCCCACGATGCCGCCGTTTCTTAAAATTTGCGCGGCGCTTGCTATCTCATCGTCGTTCGTAACGAAAAAGCCCGCCGTAGAGATTGCGTCTTGCGCTTGAGGATTGATCTGGAAGCACGATATGAGCGAGCTTTTAAGCGCTCCGATTTTTGCGCCCTTATAGGTAGCGCCCATAGCTCGGCACGCATCGTCGATGAGGATGATATTTTCGCTTTTGGCGACCTCGCTGATGGCGTCTATATCCGCAGCAAGCCCCGCGATGTGCGAGATGAAAGCGCATTTTAGCTTCTTGTGGCGGTTCTGATCTATCGTGCGAGCAAGGCTTTCGCTCGTGATGTTAAAGCTTATCGGATCGATATCTACGAAAACGGGCTCTGCGTCGAAGTGGCGGATCACTTCGGCGACATTGGGGAAGGAATTTACGGAGCATAAAATTTTATCTCCGCGCTTAATATCCATCGCGCAAAGCGCCAGATGTAGCGCCGTCGTGCCGCTCGTAGTCGATACGGCATGCTTTACGCCGAAATATTTACAAATATCCTCTTCAAAAATTTCGCTATATCTTATATCGCTGTTATAAAGGGCGCTTTTAATTAAGTCTTCCTCTTTTTTATCGATTTGAGCCTTATAAAACGGTATCTCTTTCATAAATCTCTCCTTAGTGTGCGGGCTCTATGCGAGCGACCGCGGGCGCGCGAAGCTTAAAATTATTTTTAAGAATTCTACGGACGATAAATTTTACCAGCTCTTGATTGTGGTGCGAGTTTTGCAGATATTTTAGATCATTTGCGTTTATTCGCTCGCCTGAGCGAAATTTCGTCCGCAGCGCTTCGTGCGAAAAAATATCTCTTAGCACACTATCTAAGATCTCGTAGCTGTATCCAAGCTCACGTTCGTCGCTTTGATTTTCCCATAGATCGGCGCTTGGGGTTTTTTTGATGATCGCATCGTCTATGCATAAAATTTTTGCGAATTTAAACAGATCGCTTTTGAAAATTTCTCCGATCGGATTAAACGCGCAGGCCAGATCGCCGTAGATCGTGCCGTATCCGAGCATCCGCTCGCTAAGATTGCTCGTGCCTACAACTACTCCGCGTTTAGCCGCGCTGTAATCATAAAGCAAGCTCATTCTTACGCGCGCGGCGAAATTTCCGATGCGAAGAGCGCTTGCGCCAGGATTTAAAGCCGTAAAATTTTCTACAAATGGTGCGATCTCTTGGATTTCGTAGGGGATATTAAAGGATTCGCAGTGAAAGATGCCGTCTGCCATATTTTCTAAATTTGAACCCGCACTAGGTAGGATAAGACCGTAAGTTGGGATCTCCGTAAGTGCACAAAGCGCAGAAACCACGGCGCTGTCAAGCCCACCGCTGATGCCTACTACAAAGGCGTCCGCACCCGTTTCATCGAGTCTCTCCGATAAAAAATCGGTCAGTTGCGGCAGCAAATCGTCCAAAAACATAGTATTTAGCCTTAAAATTTTACGTTAAATTGCGCGAATTTTAACTATTTTTGGCTAAATTACGGCTTTAATTTAAGCTTAAAAGGAGGATTTAAATGCAAATTTTAAAAAAAGCTTTCGGCGAATACGTGACGAATTGCTACATTCTAAAGGGCGAGCAGGGCGATCTCGTGATCGATCCGGGGCAGGGCAGCTTTGATTGGGTTATGCAAAATACGGGAAAGATCGCGGCGGTTTTGAATACGCACGGGCATTTCGATCATGTTTACGACGACGCGAAGCTGCAAAAGGCGGGCGCTAAAATTTATATCCACGAGGATGACGCCTTTATGCTACGGGCGGATCCTTTTGAGACGATGCCAGAATCCATAGAGGCGGACGTGCTCATAAAAGGGCAGGAGCAAAGCTTTGAAATAGCGGGCTTTAACGTTAAATTTAGCCTTTTTGCAGGACATACGCCGGGCAGCTGTATGATCGAAGCAGGCGGCGTGATTTTTAGCGGCGACGTAATATTCAAAGGCTCTATCGGCAGGTGGGATTTTCCCTTTTCAAGCGGCGCGCAGATGAGAGAGTCTTTGCATAAAATTTTGCAGATAAAGGGCGATTTTACGCTCTATCCTGGGCACGGAGCAAATACTAGCCTAGCGGCCGAGAGGCAAAATTTAAAATATTTTCTGCAGCTTTTTGAGCGTTGATGGTTTAAATTTAATTGCGCTTAGTCACACAAAGAGTGGTGAAGTGGCGTGAAGCTGGTCGGCGTTTGAGATTTATACCGCTTTGCTTGCAGGCACCGGAATTGATGCCGTTTTGCTCACATTGCAGGCGCCGAAATTTACCGCTTTATTTGCGGCTGCGGGCGTTAAAATTTCTGCGCCCTGTTCGCACCATGCGCTCATTGGCATGCGATGCGCAGATAAAATTTTAAAATCTATCGCCGCTTGATTAAATTTAGTAAAATTTCGCGCCGCGCGTGCAAGACGCAAAGCGTAGCGCAAAAGCAAAATTTAAAATTTGCGTCGCCGTACCGATCTGGATCGCTACAATGCGATCTAATCCAATTCGAGCTCGCTAAATTTAGCTAAATTCCGCGCTCTGTCGAATGCAAAATCATCCCTGCGAACTGATTAAATTCAGTAAAATTTACACGTTCTTAAAGGCACAGATATCATTCCATATCGATGCACGGGTACACGAAAAATGTTTTAAAGGCGCAGATCACGCTCGAAGCCGCACGTAGATACGCCTCGGGGCGGGGTAGCCCTCGATCGTGCGCGAGCCGTCGAGCGGATCTAGGAAATTCTCCAAGCTCTGCCCGTCGATCCACTCCGTTTTGCGCTGCTCGCTAGCATCCGTGGACTTTTGAGCCAAAATTTCAAAATCTCTAAATTTCGCCCGCTCGCACCAATTCTGTAGCGCGCCGACGGTCGGAACGAAGTAGATATTTGAAATTTTTGAGTAGCTGTTTTTCGGGCACAGCGCGAAATCGCCCGCTCCTTCGATATACATCGTGTCTAAAAATACCTCGCCGCCCTCATTTAGCGAGGTGCGCAGATCTTTTAGCATCTTTACGGGGTCGCTGCGGTGGTAGATGACGCCGAGGCAGAAGATCGTATCGAATCTGTGCTCGTAAAAGGGCAGATGCTCCACGCCCAAAAGCTCGAATTTCGCGCCACTGCGGAGGAATTTCTCGATGAAACGAAACTGCAGATAAAATAGCGCGCTCGGGTCAAACCCCACTAGCCGCGCAGGCGCTAGAGCGCTTGCGCGAAACATATAGTAGCCGTTGTTACAGCCCACGTCGGCGACGGTTTTGTCGCTCAGATTTAAAAACGGCCGCAGCAGGTTAAATTTCATGAAGCTTCGCCACTCGGTATCGATAAAAAGATCATTCAGCGCAAAAGGCCCCTTGCGCCACGGCTTTAGCGCTCGCGCGATACGCAAAATTTCATCTCTCTGCTCCGCGCTAGCGCTAAAGCTTGCACGCACGACGTCGCCGCAGTCGCAGTCGCACTTGTCTATTTGCAGCGCCTCGATCGCGCTTAAAATTTCGCGGTTTTGCCCGCTTTGCAGCTTTTTAAAGTTCTCGTCTCTGATTTTTTGCAGATCCATTTTTAATCCTAAAATTTCAAATTTAGCGCCATTTTAACATAAAATTTTATCCATTTTAAGGCGCAAAGAGATAAAATCGACTTGCAATTCAAGCAAAAGGAGCAAAAAAATGCAAGAAGCAAAAACGAGAAAATTTAGTCTCAGGTTTAATCACGAAATTTCAAGTGGTGGTGCAGAGGTGCGGCTTTGGCTGCCGTTGGTGCTACAAGAGCCGTATCAGAGGTTGCTTGGCGAATATCATGCTCGCTCAAATGCGCAAGAGTCGGCTATCTGCGGAGATCATATAAGCACGTACTACGCGCGCTTCGCACCCGATAAAGAGGCAAAAGCAGGCGTCGGCAAATACGGCGAGCAAGGTGTCGTAGGCGAAGATGACGATTATTTTGAGCTTAGCTTCGATATTGAAATTTCGGAGCGAAACACTGATTTTAGCAAGGTAAGCTTTAATGAAAACGAGCGCTTGAGCCCAGGGATTGAGGAGTTTTTAAAGCCTTCAAAGCTAATTCCGGCAAGCGGCGCTACGAAACAAAAATCAGACGAGATCACCGGCTCGCTTAAAGGCGATCTGGAAAAGGCACGCGCGATTTATGAGTGGGTCGCAAAAAATATGAGCCGCGATAATAGCGTGATCGCATGCGGCAGCGGCGACGCAGCGACGATTTTAAGCAGCGGCAAGCTAAGCGGCAAATGCGCCGATATTAATAGCGTGTTCGTATCGCTCTGCAGGGCAGCTGGCATTCCTGCTCGCGCTATTTACGGCATCCGCACGGGCGCAGCGCAGAAATTTTCGCCCGAAATGGGCGTCATGGGCGCCCTAAGTGGCGGTGCGCTTGAAATTTCGGGCGCGCAGCACTGCAGAGCGGAATTTTATCTAAAAGGCTATGGCTGGATCCCCGTCGATCCCGCGGACGTTACGAAGGTGCGACTCGGCGAAGGCTTAAGCGAGGATGATTCTAAGCTGGCGCGGGTGCGCGAGTATCTTTTTGGCAACTGGGAGCCGTGCTGGCTGGGCTTTAACTACGCTCGCGAAATCGTGCTAAATCCGCGCCCAGCGCATGTTCCGATCGAAATTTTTTCGCATCCGTATTGCGAAGTGGGCGGCACGCCGAAAGATCCGTACTCGCCTAAAAATTTTATCTACGAGTATTTTTCGCGAGAAATTTAATCCTCTGACGGCTTGCATTTTACCGCCGCGATTTGCTTAAGCTAAGCCGCCGCACTTCGTCGAGGCTCAACCGTTTCATCGAAGCGCACGTTTGGCTTTTGCGACAGCGGCGCTTTTTGCGTGGTTTAGCCTACGCCGCCGATACATATTGCCTGCGCGCCTAGGTTGCGGGCTATCATGCCCGCTTTGGCGAAATTTCGCGCCGTGTCTTTGGGCGAAATTTTGAAATTTTAAAATTCCGCGGCGAGCAAAATTCTAAAATTTTAAAGTGAGCGAAATTTTGAAATTTTAAATATGGATAGAATTTTAAAATTTACGGCTTGCGGAATTTTAAATTTAGCGATTTCAAAGCCACAAAAGGCTAAAATCCACGCGTAATTAGGGCTAAGGCTTAGCCATTTTATTTTGAAGGCATTTCATGCAAAGACGCGATTTTTTAAGAAACACTGCGATTTTAGGCGCCGTTATGGCAACTCCGAGTACCATTTTGGGTGGGGAAGAAGTCATTGGCAAAAAGAGAACTTTTGGGCTATCGCTAAATCACGAAATTTTGGAGAAGGGTAAGCAGACGCGGCTTTGGATACCGCTTCCTCTCATCACGGAGTATCAAAAGGTAAGCGACATAAAATTTGACGGCAATTTCAACGATCCGTCCGTGGACTATAGCGAAATTCCGACGCTCTATGCCGGCTACGTCGGTGTGGCAAAGCCCACGCTAAACATTAAATTTAGCGTCGAGACCTTTGAGCGTAACACCGACTTTAGCAAGGTAAAATTTAATCCGAACGAAAAGCTTAACCCCGAGGTAGCGAAGTTTTTAGAGCCTAGCGCGCAGATTCAAATCGACGGCATCGTCAAGCAAAAATCAGACGAGATCGCAGGCGGCATCAAGGGTGATCTGGAAAAGGCGCGCGCGATTTATACGTGGGTGGCAAACACTATGCAGCGCGATAACAGCGTGCTAGGCTGCGGGCTAGGGGACGTGAAGCAAATTTTAAGCAGCGGCAAGCTAAGCGGCAAATGCACCGACATAAATAGTGTTTTCGTTGCACTTTGCCGCGCGCAGGGCATCGCCGCAAGAGAGATGTTTGGCATCCGCGTCGGCGCGTCGAGATTTAGCGCTCAAATGGGCGTCGCACCAAAAGACGGCGTCAGCCATATCTCGGGCGCGCAGCACTGCAGGGCGGAATTTTATCTAAAAGGCCACGGCTGGATCCCAGTCGATCCCGCGGATGTCACGAAGGTGCGATTGGGCGAGAAGCTAAGCAATGACGACAGCAAGCTCACTAAAATCCGCGAGTATCTTTTCGGCAACTGGGAGATGTGCTGGATCGGCTTTAACTACGGCAGAGACTTCACGCTAAGCCCACGCCCAGCGCAGTTTCCGATCAATAATTTCGGCTATCCTTACGGCGAAGTGGACGGCAACACTCTTAATTACTACTCGCCGAAAGATTTCAGCTACGATTACAGATCGAAAGAGTTGTAGCGGTTCGCGTTTTGCTATGCGGCACGTCAGCTTGGGCTTTTTGAGTGGGCATGTAGAGGGACTTTCGGCTAGGCGATTTTGAAGCGGATACATAAAGGCACGCCTGATCTGCGTGCTGCCGTTCCTAATTTAACTATGCGCGCTGGGGCGCGTAAAAGCGCGCCTTGTTTTAGCGCTATATTTTAAAATTTTTTAGAATTTCGTGAGCGACATGGCGGCGAAATTTTGAAATTTTAAAGCGAGCAAAATTTTGAAATTTTTCGGCGCGAAATTTTAAAATTTACGACTTGTGGAATTTAAAATTTCGCCTCTTTGCCACTCTGTGCGAAATTTGGTAGCGGTAAAATTTGCAGATAAAATTCCGCGTCAAAAGGCCGACGAGGGTGCGACAAGATTATGGCAAGATTATAATTAAAAGGCAAAATTTGAAAACCGAACTAGAAAATCCCGCGCAAGAAACTTTGGCTCAAAAGCGAGAAGATCCTGGCAAAAATCGCTTCAGCACGCGCAGTCTGTGGCTGATATTTGCCGCGATTTTTAGCGCGATTGCCGCGACGTTTTGTTGCCTGCCCGCGCTTTTGTTTTTGATTTTCGGCGCGAGCTTTTCCATTTTTTCAGGCGCGGAGGCGCTGGAAGGTTACCGCGCGCCACTCTCTGTGCTAGCGCTTTTTTGCTTCGCGCTCTCGGCGTTTTTCTTTTTCAAAAAGCCGCGCGCATGCTCGCTGCAAAGCAGGCGCAAAAAATGGATTCTGATCTACGCGCTCTTAGGAGCCTTGCTTGCTTTTATGCTTACATATCCTGAAATTTTAGGAGGGCTTTATGCGTAAAATTTTGTTTTTGATGCTTGGATTTACGGCGCTTTTTGCCGACAAAGAGGTTAAAATTTACGTGGAAAAAATCCACTGTCCGCTCTGCACCGCGATCGTGCGAAAGGCGCTTTTGCAAACGCCAGGAGTGATAAGCGCAAAGGTTTCGCAGCAGAGCAAAACCGCGACCGTCGTAGCAAAGGATGATACAAACGCGACCGCGATGCTTGAGGCAATCGCTAAAACGGGCTATGAAGGCGTAATCGTAAAATAAAAATCCCCGGCAAAATTCTGACTAAATTTTAAATAAAATTCTTGCTAAATTTCGGTAAAATTCATGCGACTTTGCATAAAATTTCATTTTGCGCGGCTTGCCTGCAGCGTAAGCTAGCACGATTGAAATTCTGCGCGTATTTTGCGGAAGCGCTATGTCGGCGCGGTCGCGTTTAAATTTAGCAGAATTTCGCAAGCGCTTAAGCGAGTGCGGTTGCTTTTAAATTCAACGGGCGTGTCGCAATAACGCCGGATATAATAAATTCTAAAGGAGCAAACATGCAAAAAAACGAGGTTATGAATGATTTTAAGAGGCTGTGCGAGATACCTCACTGTAGCTACGAAACGGAGCAGATGAGGGAGTTTTTGGCGGATTTTGCGCGCTGCCAGGGCTTTAGCGTGAACGTCGATCAGGCGGGCAATATCCACGCCGTAAAAGGCGAGCCTAAAATCTGCTTGCAAAGCCACTACGACATGGTCTGCGTGGGTGCGGCGCCGAATTTGCAGCTCATCGAAGAAAACGGCATCCTAAGGGCGAAAAACTCGACTCTGGGCGCTGATGATGGCATCGGCGTGGCGATGATGATGGGCGCGATGCGGGAGTTTGCAAATTTAGAGTGCCTATTTACCAACGACGAAGAGGTCGGACTCGTGGGCGCAAACGCCTTTAAGGGTAAAATTTTATCGCCAAATTTGCTAAATTTAGACAGCGAAGAGGACGACCGCGTGACGCTAGGATGCGCGGGCGGCATAAACGTAAGCGCAAAAATCGGCGCCGTGAGCGTCAAAAAGAGTGGTAAAATTTACGAGATCGGCGTCACCGGGCTTAGCGGTGGGCACTCGGGCAACGAGATACACAAAAATATCCCAAACGCGACGAAGCTGCTAGCGAAATTTCTCGCCGAGGAGGGCTGTGAGCTAATCAGCCTTGATTTTGGCGAGAGGAGCAACTCGATCCCCGCAAATGCCGTGTGCAAGGCACTCTGTGCGCATGAGCCGGCGCAGCGCGGTCTGGCGTGGGTAAAGAGCCTCGGCGAGGGCGAAGCGGACGTGCTGGTAAACAGCGGCAAAATTTTGGCGCTAATTAACTCATTTGCCCAAGGCGTGCGCAGCTACGACACGCAGCTTGGCATGGTAAACGAAAGCATAAACCTCTCGACCGTCAAGCAAAAGGGCGAAGTGATCGAGTTTGACTTTTTCGGACGCGCGATGAAGCGCGAAGGGCTCGAAAATCTGGGCTTTGAGACTAGCACCATGGCTAGTGCGCTAGGCTTTGAGGTCAAGGTAGCCGACCGTTCGGCGAACTGGGCACCGCACGTCAGCGACTTTGCGCATCTGGTGCTTGAGGAACTGCAAAAACAAAAACCTCAGGCCAAATTTGCCGCCGTACACGCAGGCCTTGAGTGCGGCGTACTGGTCGCAAAACAGCCCGAGCTGCAAGCCTGCTCCATAGGCCCAAATATCCACTCGCCTCACTCGGTGAACGAGCACTGTGAGATAGCGTCGGTGGAGATGATGGCGGAGGTTGTAAGAAATATAATCGCTAGATTGCAATAAATTTAGCGGCTTGTCTTTTGAGCGCTTTTTGCGGATTTCGTTAAAATTTGACTCGATAGGCTATATGCCTTATCTTCGTCAAATTTTAACTTCAAAACCCCAAAAATCATCTCAAAATACTTCGCCTTTAAATTTTTGCGGCGACTCATATTTTGAGCATCTTTACAGAAACTCCGCCTGCGGCGTCGCTACGTTGGTTTTGAAAGAGATTTTTGCTTTGTTGCACTCGCAACTGCAAGCAGAACGCAAATTTTCGCTCCGCAGGCTATATGACGGAACCGCTTGCCGAAATAGCAATTTAAAAGGATATAAAAATGGAAAACCAGATCAAAAATTTTCTACAAAATTGCGAGCAGATTATTAAATCACAGGTAAAGCGATACGAAAACCGCAGCCCTTTCGCAACCAAAATTCCGCCCGTTTTTATACTGCCTTATGATGAATTTGAGCAAAAATTCGGCTCAAATTTACATTTGGATAGTAGTTTTGACGTGCTAGTGTTTGACGGCGATCTTAGTCTGTCGGGAGGCACGATAAATTCCGCTTGGCTTAAGGATAAATTTAACGAAGCGGGCGGCAAAAATAACGCACGAGCGATGTTTGTTAACGGAAATTTATTTATCAGCGGCGATATCATCGATGATAATTATCTGTTTTTACAGGTCGCCAAAAATACGGCGTGCAATTATCTGCATTCACAGGACGGCGTTATAGCAATCGGCGGCAATCTAACGGCGATTTGGGGCATAAGCGGCGAATACAACGACGGAATGTTGCAGGTTTTTGGAAAAACTCAAGCGCCGTATATCGTCTCAAATGACCACGCAATGCCTGATCATAGCGCTAGCGAGTGCGTCTATGTCCTAGACGGACGAATCGGTCGAAGCTACCTGGGCGCGCTTGAGGGTTGGGAATTTTTCGAAAATAGCGAGCTGATGTTTAAGGACGGAATTTGCGAAGATGAGCATCAGATCAATATTTCCGCCTTTTTTGAATTTGTAAAAAAGGGCGTTAATCCGCTGGTGGATTTTAAAACTTTTGAAGCTAGAAAAGCTGCCATGGATGAAGAGAATGAAGAGTAGGAGCCTGGATATGCAAGCGATCTGCCCGAAAATTCCGAAACCATTGCCGAGACGATATATTTAGAAAATTTCAGCGGCAGCGATGAGGAGCTATACGAGTATATGGTGAGCGAATTCGAGGCTATAGAAAAAATCGGCGACGAAAGCGAAAAATATGCTTATGGCGGCAGAGCTTTCAAACTGTCTATCGTCGCGGCGAGAATGGCAGAAAATTGGCGGCTGATTACCCAGCGTTACTCTGCGCGGCAGATAGATGACCTACGCAAAATCATCATTAAGAGCGCGACTAATTTGGCTGATTATTTTTTAAAAATCGGCGATAAAAAACAGCTTGCATTCATCTATGAATTTTTAAACGATGATGCGGTGAGCATCGAAAAGGACGAGCCGTTTTTATATGAAACGCTGGTGCGCGCGGGCTTGGAGTTGCAAGATTACGATAACGTTTACGCGCTAGTGTCCGTCATCGACAAAAAGTCCGAATTTTTGCCGCAGGAGGTGGCAAAAAGTGTGAGGGGGTATAGAAAATGAGAGTGGGAAATTTTTGCGCTTATTTTTGAAAGTTCCTAAGATAGGCGATTTAAAAAGCTTCACTCTCAGTTGTAATGCAAGAATTTTGCGGCGGTAAAAATCCCAACGATCCCAAAATGCCAATTTCATCCCAAAATAAGCGAAATTTTAAACGCTTTTATAAGAGATCAAGCCCAATTAACGAATATTTAAATACATTCTGAAATCATAGAAAATTTAGCTCAAATATATCATAAATCATTTTAGGCTGTATTTTGTTTTAGCGAGAATTTATATGATTAAGACACATAAAAATCAAAAATATGTGTCTTAATAAAGCTTAAAGTGTCTTAATCATCATCAAAATACCTCATTCTAAGCTTTACGATTAAGACACATACAAAAAAACAACACAAAGACAACCGCAAACTTAAAAATTCGTTTCTTGATTAAGACACATATTAAGGTTATTTTTATATTTTAAAATATTTTTACATTGATATTAAATTTGCACTGAACCTTGCCCACTATTTTTAGCTGATCTATTTCTGCCCCCTTTAAAACAATGTCTTGATAAAAGCTATTTAACGATGTTAGTTTTATTTCTTTGTGTATATTATCTCTTAAAAATTTTTTCATATATGCATCTCCGCCGATATTTGCTATGACGATATCGCCATTTTTTACCTCTGCGTCCAAATCAACCACTACAGCGTCGCCATCTTGGGCGAATGGCTCCATACTATCTCCATAAACTTTGATTACATCGTAATTTTTAAGAGGTATTTTTAACACTTGCTCCATGAAATCTCTACCGATAGGGATTATAGAGTAATTTTGCGTGTCGTTGTTTGAGCCATAACCAGCACTCGCCGTTACATCTTCGAAATATCTTAAATAGGCGTGGTCGTTATATGGTTTATTAACCTTGTTGGCGCTCAAATTAGCAAATTTTAATTTTGCCGTTGAGGTTATTCCTTTTGAGCGCCATGTAGCAGCCGTATTCCTAGAGTATCCGAGCCTTTCCGCCACATCTTCGAGGCTGTCAACTTTAAAAAATTTTTTCATATTTTCAAATATGATTTTATCCCTTTGAGTGCCCATTTCCGCCCCTTCGATTAAAAATTTTATTTTATAAGGTATTTTAACCTTGACAATAAGGTAAAAATACTATATAATACTTTCAAATCTTTGAAAAAGAATTATACCCCATTCGGGATTAAAACTTTCAAAGGTTTGTAAAAAAAGTTTTAGATTTCTATTTTTAACAATGAAAATCTAGATGGAAGGAGTTGCTAGGTGATAAGGGATTATTTTAAAAATAACTGCATAAGCATTAGGCAGTGGGCGAAAAAGCATAATCTAAGCGAGCGTACTACCTATATGGTAATCAACGGCGAAGTGCTCGGAAATAAGAATTTTAAGACGTCGAAAAAGGTATTCGAAGCGCTTTTGAGCGAGGGCATAATCAAACAGATGCCTGCAGGATTTATCAAAAAACAAGACGAAGAAGCGGATAAAAAGGCTAGTTGATGTTGTATGTCGAGACTACGGCGGCAGCTAAGATTTTTAGCGTCTCTTCGAGCGCATTAAAGGAAGCTTCGCGTCGCCACTCCCTCAAATACCCATTCATCCGCCTTCAAAACGTCGGCGCTAGAAGCCGCGGCGGGGTAAAGCTGCTTTTTGAGGTCGGCATCGCAGATATTGACGCTGCTATCAAGCGCGAAAAAATCGACAAAAATATAAACGTATGGCTAAGCGATACCGCTTCTGAAAACGGAGTAAAACAGATGAAATTTAGCGACATAAAAAGCAATCACGGCGCACAAGATGTAAGAGAGCAAAAAAGCGGAACGGACGAGCCGGGCGGTTCAAGCTATGCGATGCTAAGCCCTGCAGATAAAAGCAAGGCAAGCGAGAAGATTAAAATTCTCAAAGAGTGGGAAGAGGCGAAGAAGAGCAACGTGCCCTCTAAAAAGTTTTGCGAAAGCTTCGGTGTGAGCGAAGCAAACCTTTTTAGATGGCAAAGAGCGTATAAGGCAGGCGGCGCGGTCGCTTTGGTAGATAATCGCGGTAAACACAGAAAGAGCGAAAGCAAGCTTGAGCCGTGGATGAGCGAGTTCGTGCTTGATAAATTTCGCGCTTACGGCGCGGGCGGTCTAAATGTCGCTCAGCTTTGGCGAGATCTACATAAAGAATATTTTAGCCGTCGCGGTGAGCCGCAAAATTATCCTAAATTTTTATGCGGTACCATAAAGCCGCTCTTTGATGCGGGCGTCGTAAAAAGGTATTTGGATAATTATTACGCCGACCCCGCCAATCGGCTCGAATACGTGATGATAACCAAGGGCGAAGATAAGGCAAAAAGCTATATGCAGCCTGCCATGGGAGATCAAGGCGAGATCATCACGCGCAGAAATCAATGCTGGCAGATAGATAGCTCGCCGCTTGACGTGATGGTGCGCGACGGCGAAAAAGGCGAAGCAATACGTGCAAACGTGCTAAGTATAGTCGATGTTTATAGCGGTCGCTGCGTAGCGAGTATCGAGCGAAAATCAAACGCTTTAGGGCTAATTCGGTTGATGTGGAAAGCTCTAAGCAAATTTGGAAAGCCGGACTTTATCAAGGGTGATAACGGCAAGGATTATCTAAGCGATCAATTTCAGCACCTATTAAACGGGCTAGGGATCGATTACGACAGAGCTATCGCATACAGCGGCGACGAGAAGGGATTTGTGGAAAGACATTTCGGCACGCTCCAGCACGGCGGGATTTCACAAACGCCGGGCTATATCGGATTTAATCTCGCAATGCGCGAGGCGGTAGAGCAGCGTACGCCTAAAAAAGAAAGGCACGCCAAAGATGAAAACGGACTACCTAAAAAGACGAATTTAAAATACCTGCTAACCCTGCAGCAGGTGCGGGATAGATTTGAAACCGAGGTGCTGACCTGGGATCTAATGAGCGTAGGAAGAAAGAGAAACAGCCCGATAAATAGATGGAATGCCGACGATACGCCGTTAAAGGGAGTAAGGCTAGATGAATTTATGCTTCATGCGGGAGGCTTAGAGCGAAGAGTGGTCGGCAAGAAAGGTATCAATTATGAGGCGATGCAATTTGTCAGCCAATTTTTGCCGAGCGTAGGCACGGAGGTATTCATAAGCGAGAATATCGATGACGTAAGCAGCGTATTTGTATTTGATAAGGATGGAAATTTCATCTGCGAAGCAAGAGATAAAAATATTTGCCCGATGAGCGCCGAGATGTATAAGATGGTCAAAAAGGTCTTTAAAGACGAGATGAAGGCTATTCGATCTGTCATTAAGCGCGCAGAATTCAGCGAGTTTACGAGACTGAATGTCGATTATGACCTCGAGGTAATGCTTGCGGCGCATAAAGAAGCCCTAAAGCCTGAAAATTTTGTTTATGAGGATAACGATCGGGTAAAAGCCGTAAAGGAAACGATTAAAACTCAAAAAGAGATAAACGAAATCAGCGCCAAAGCGTTTAATTATGAGAGTTTGGAGGTGAGTGTAGCGAAACAGAGGGCTAAATTTAGCCTCGATGACGCCATAGAGATGGCAAGCGGCGAATAAGCTTTTCAAAAAGCATTTTAAAAGTGCTTTTTAAAGGGCTTTAAACGGATTTTAAAGGCTCTAAATTTAAGAGAAAGGATAAAAAATGAAGCTGGCAAACGACATAGTGCGGTTCATCAAAGAAAACGAAAAAAGCGGTATGAGCCAAAACAAATTCGCAAAGCTTTTGGGGATTAATCCCGCGTATATTTCGGGATATATTAAGGAGGGATCCTCCTACAAATATGCACACAAAGTAGAAGGACCCGCAAAAAACTACATTGACAATTTTATCAAAAAAGTCGATGTTTTGCAAGACGAGCTGCCTTTCATCAAAACCCGCGATGCAAAAAGCATCCATGCAGTCATAAGCTGGGCGGTAAAAGATCGCGATATGGCAATGATTAGCGGAGCGGCGGGTAGCGGTAAGACGAGAGCTATTAGGGAATACGTCCGTACGCACCCCGATAGTATCCTGATTGAAGCTACGATCAATACGTCGGCAAAGAGCCTTTTTAAAATTTTAGCCGGCGAGCTTGGGATAGAGAGCAAGGGGTGCATCGATGATCTGATCCGTCGTAGTGCGGCCGAGCTTAAAAAGCTCAGTAAAACGATCATCATAGACGAGGCTGAGCACCTTCCGTATCGTGCACTGGAGAGCCTAAGAAGGATGCACGATTTTAGCCGTGCGCCGCTAGTGCTTGTCGGCACAAACAAATTGCAGCTAAATTTGACCTCTTCGCGAAGCGGCGACGCTTTAGAGCAGCTCAGCTCACGCGTCGGTAACAAATGGATATTGGGCGGCTTGAGCTATCTGAACGACGATAATCAGATCATATCAGATGATCTGAAAGAGGTTTGCAAAAGCTTCGGCGTAGAAGATAGGGACTGTGTAGGGCTGATACAAAGGCTTGCAAAGGGAAATTTCAGAAAAACCGAAAAGCTTTTAAGGCGCTCGAAGATGCTTTGCGAATACGGCGGCGGCACGATAAACGAAGACGTAGTAAAAGAAGCTACGAAGATGCTTTTGTTGTAATAGTTGTAATGGTTGTAAGGAGTAAAAAATGAAAATTTCAAAAGATACAAATATGAAAATGAGCGATCTAAAAGCTTGCAAAGACGAGATCATCATCGCGCACTCATTCATTCTATTTCACACCCCGCGAGGTTGGATCTCAAAGAGGAGACGACGTGAGAGCATAGCGGTGCCGGTGCCGCACTTCCGCCGCGGATTCGGAACAATCTGGAGCTAAGACTTTGATTTTAAATGGCGCCCCGTGCGGGCGTCTTATAAAGTCAAATTTAAAGGATGAAGTATGAAATTTCCAAAAGAGCTTGAAGCAAAACGCACCAAGTGCATCGTCTATACTCGCGTGATGGGCTACCTGCGCCCGGTCGAGAGCTTCAATATTGGTAAAGTGGGCGAGCACAAGCAGCGCGTACTCTTTGAAGAGAAGAAAGATGGTAGCCGCACTAAGTAGGCGCGAAAGCGCGAGAGAGCTAAGAGATGATGCCGAGACGAGCTATAAAGAGCTTGCGGCGATATTCGGCATCAGCGTAGAGCGCGTAGCTGCCATAGAGCGGGCGGCACTTGCGAAACTCAAGCACCCTAGAAATCGTGGGAAGTGGATGGCGATATTTGAGACGATCGCAGAGATAGAAAAATGCAGAGCTCAAAGGCTCGGCAGCGGTTGGACGTTAAAGGGGACAAAAAGTTGAAGCTAAAGGATCTAATCAATCTAAGCGTCGAAAACTACAGCGCGAGCTCACTTCGCGAACTACATGCAAAGATGAGCGCCGCCGTGCCTGCTATGGTAAGCGTAGGTCTGCGCTCGGTGCGTCGCGATGAAATAAAGGGCGGGCAGCTTGTAAAGGGCTGGGCATTTTACGTGAGCTTCTGTTATGGCTCTAAAAAGCCCTGCGCGGAAATTGCGAGCTTCGGTAGGCTTCACATCTGCGCCGATGAGACGATGGCGGCAGATCCTTATATTGAGAAAATTTTAAGATATCTAAGAGAGGCGTAGCTTTTATCGGGCTCTTTTTGCAAGAGCCTATATAAGCGCTAAAGCTTAAATTTTAAAACAAAGGAGCAAAAGATAATGGACAAACGAACGGCAAGGCTTTGTTTCGTAAGCTCGCCGTATGCAAGTATCAAATGCAAGCATGATCGAGACCGCGACTACTACGCGCGCAAGCTTGCCGAGCAGGCCTGCGCCATCGTGCGCGCCAACGGCTACGAGCCCATCTCGCCCGTGCTTGCATGGATGGGGGTGTATAGCGAGCTGGAGCGAGATCGTATAATGAAAAACTGCGAGGAGCTCCTCTCGGTATGCAGCTACTACTACTTTTTTGCCTGCGAAGGCAGCGAAAATAGCAAGGGCATGGCATACGAGCGAGAGCTTGCAAAAAAGCTCGGCGTAAGGGAGCTGAAATTTAGTCTTTTCGATGAGTGAAAGGCATGCGGTGCGGATCGTAAAGAAGAATAAAAATAACCTTCCGATCTGCCTACGATACGGCTACGTCATAAAATACGGACTAGCCAAAAGATTTAAAATTTTTAGAAAGGAAAAGATATGGAAGCAACAAAAAAGCTTATATGGCGCATGATAAATGAAGCAGAACTCAGCCACGGCTACGCTAGCGCTAGAGTAGAGCCGCCATACGATGATGATCCTGTGCTTGCAGTAGCACAGGCGGCAGCAGATGCCACCATAGAGACGGCCGGTAAAATCCTAAATAGTCTCAAAGCAGAGGAAGAAGAGACGATTGGTGAACTTGAAAAATTCGTGAAAGGCGAGATAGCGGAAATCGAGGCGGACGAGCGATATCATTACGAGCCCGCGGATGTCTTTTCGAATGCTCCGTTAGCATTCATTCAAATGCGAATAGCACTCATTCAAATGCGAATGGACGGTTCAATACATGCCTATAAAAGCATGCTTGAAAAAATCAAAAATTTAAAAGAAGGAGAAAAAGATGCAGATAAATAATTTTGCAGATGTCGATAACGCGCTAAAGCGAGTATGTGAGCTTGAGGTGGCATTAGCTGATATTAATGGCGAAATAACGCTAAAGTGCAACGAGATCAAGGACGCGCAAAAAGCCCGGGTCGAGAAGCTGGACAGCGAAAAGAAATATATCGAAGCTCAAATCACCGCATTTTGTGAGAGTAATAAAGCAGAATTCGCCGAAAAGCGCAGTAGGGATTTCACCTTCGGTAAGATAGGCTATAAGCTCAGTAAAAGCGTAAGCTTGCCGCGCATCAAAGAAAAGGTCGAGAAGCTCATCAAAGCGTTAAAGAGCTATAAGCTTGATGATTGCATATCCTACGAAGAGACTATAAACAAAGACGCGATCTGCGAGCTTGATGACGCAAGCCTCGTTAAACTAGGTCTAAAGCGCACGGTAAAAGATAACTTCCGCATAGAGACTAAGATAGAGAATTTGCAAAGCGCAAATGTCTAAAAAGGATAGCAGATGAAAAACGACTCGCTAACTTCAAAAGAGAGCATGTTTCAAATATACTGGAGCAAATTTAAAGGCTCAAGAGATAATAAAAATAGGCTTTTGCCTAGATACGTAAGAAGAGCAAAGCTCCAAAACTTTGTTAAAGGGCGTTAAGCCCTTTATAAAAATGTCTAATGGGAGAATATAAAATGACGAGGACAGAAATGATCGAGATTATGCAAGCCTACGAGAGAGGTGAGGAGATAGAAATAAAGGAAAACGAAAAAGAGGACTGGAAGGAAATAAAATATCCATTTTGGGTTTGGGAAAATTTTAAGCTTCGTATCAAGCCAAAAGAAAAACAGCCGAAATTCAAAATAGGTGACGTGCTCGTTAGGCTAGAGTATGGATGCAAACCTCTTGGAAGATGCGATATCCACCAAATAATTAAAATAACCGATAAATTCACGCTCGAAATCGAAAGCGGTATAAAAGTTTGCTTTGATGAAGAATACCTCAATAGCAATTTCATCAAGTCAGATGACGTCCTTTGGTTTTGGGAGTACCAAGAATCTGATGGCAAGTGGAACACAACGCCTCGCAGATATACGAAAGAAGCGCTAAAAGAATATCTTAAAGATCCTTCGACTGCTACTCCTCTTTACGCGCTTGGGTTTAGGCTGGCAAATAAATAATTTTAAAGGGCTTTAAGCCCTTTAACAAGTCTTTAAAGCTGGTTAAAAGGCTTGTTAAAGAGTTTAAATTTAAAGGAAAAGGATGACCCATATCGCAACGCTTTCGGGCGGCAAGGATAGTACGGCGATGCTAGATTTGTTACTGCGCGACAAAAAGCCGCTCGATCATATCGTTTTTTATGATACTTTGCACGAATTTGCGGCTATGTATGAATACATCGCCAAGCTCGGCGAGTATTTCAAGGCGCGCTACGGCAAGGAGATCACGATACTAAGACCTGCGATGAGCTTTGAGGAGTGCGTTTTTGGACGCATAAGCAGAGGCGAAAATAAAGGTGCTATTAGGGGTCTGCCGGCTCCGCAGACGCAGGGCTTTTGTGCGTGGCGGAGAGAGGCGAAAGTTGCGCCATTCGAGCGTTGGCTCAAGGCCCAGAGCTTTGACGAGTATAAGATCTATATCGGCTACACCACAGACGAAACCCGTCGCAGAATGGACGGCAATGAGTTTTTGTATCCGCTCATCGACGACTACAATATGAGCGAAGCAGACTGCACGGCGTATCTGAAAGAGCGTGAGATGGAAAACCCGCTATATCGATACTTCAGCTGCACGGGCTGCTATTTTTGTCCTGCACAGTCAAAGCGTGCCTTCTATCAAGTATGGAAAAATTTCAAGCCCGAATGGGAGTATATGAAGCGGATCGAAGCTGAGCTTTTGGCTATGCAAGATAGCGGCGAGCACGTGCTTAATACATCGTGGTTTGCAGGGAATTTAACCTGCGCGGATATGGAGGCAGAATTTAGCCGCATAGATAAGCAAGGCTCTTTGGCGTTTGGCGATGAGCCTCTGAAAGATTGCTTCTGTAAAATTTAGAGGATAGGCGATGAGAGAGATTAAATTTAAGGTATTTTTGCGTTGCAGTCAGAGACTGGCAAACGGAATAACGCTTGGATATGAGAAAATTCCAAAAGGAATATATGAAGTAATGGATCTAAATTTCGCGAATGAAATAGCTACGCTTTGGAGCGAAAAAGAGCAAACCTGCTTCGAGGTTTCTTTCCGTAAAATCGAGCTAATGCAATATACAGGTGTAAATGACAAAAACGGCATGGAAATTTATACGGGCTTCTTCGTTAGATGGGGATTGCGCACTTATAAAATTTGCTTTGATTGCGGATTTTATATGCACGACTTAAGCAAAATAAACCCGGATTATCCAATTACTAAGGAATTCAAAAACGCTTCAGATGAGTTTGAGATTGTCGGGAACATCTACGAGAACCCAAATTTGGAGATTAAATAATGCAGCTCTTTTTGATATTTGAGAGCACGATATTTATCACACTTAGCATCACGGCGATAGTAGCGCTAATAATACTGAAAGATTAAGAAAGACGGACACCGATATGAACGAAAACGATATATTCGACTTTTTACAAAGCTCGAGTCTAAAAAGTGAAAGCTTTAACGAGAAAATCGAATTTTTGATAGAGGATTTTTTGGTTAAGCGACTTATTACGTTGATTTATGCTGACGGCGGCACAGGCAAAAGCTACATGGCATTCGCGCTAGCTAAAAGGCTCTGCGAGGAAAGCCAGAGAGTGTTTTTCATTGATTACGATAATCCCGTCGGAGTACTAAAGCAGCGCGGAGTAGACCGACTCCTCATAAATCGCTTTCCAAATCTCAGCTACATTCAGCGCTCAAGTATCGAAATGGACGGCTTCGAGCTCGTGATGAAGCTGGAACAAAACGCGATCGGCAAAGCGTATGAGGGCTGCGTTTTCATACTTGATAGCCTGCGCGATTTCGTGGATATAAATAACGATAACCGCGTAAATAGGCTATTTGCAGCACTTAAAAATTTGCGCGAAGCCGGCGCTACGATCTTGATTCTGCATCACTCAAATAAGGATGGGCGCAACTACCAAGGCAGCAACCATATCAGAAATTCGCTCGATGTAATGTATCATCTCATCAAGCGCCCCAGCCAGCAAAACGAGCTAAATTTTTTATGCGAAGTAGCAAAAGAGCGCGCGGGGGTAAAAGACGGCGGCTTTTGCGTGGATCTAGCAAGTTTGCAGCTAAAAGAGCTTGATCTGCAGCTTGCGAGGATGAGCGAATACGAGCTCGGCTTTACCGCTGAGATCAGGCGCGCGCTGGAGCTTGGGGAGCTAAATAAAACCGAGCTTCTCGGTAGCGCCGGCTATGCAAAGGACGATAAAACCGCCCGCGATTGCTTGGATAAATTTGACGGCAAATTGTGGTATAGCCGCAAGGCTGGCAAGAGCGTAATATATAGTTGCAGGCCACCGGCTACAACCGATACAACTATTACAACTAAGGCTAATAGGGGGCTTTTCGATGAAGATAAATAAGAAAGACGAGCTAAAAAAATACTACATCAAAATGATCCACACGCTCAAGCATAACTATTTCGTGGATGATGAGTGCCGCAAAGTGTATCTACGGGCCGAATTCGGCAAAGATAGCCTGAAAGATCTCAATATCGATGAGCTCAGAAAGGTTTTGGAAGTAGTCGGTTATAAAAGCAAATTTGAGCCCAAATTCAGGCGAAACGGCGCTAAAGATACCACCGCGCAAACGGGCGGAGTGCCAAGGGAAATCGCTAAGAAAGACCCCCTAAAGGCTACGCAAAAACAGCTTGATACTATCGTGGGTATTTGGAATAGGATCGCAAGAGTGAAAACGGGGCTTGCGTTGCGACTTTTTATCGAGAGAATAACCGGTAGGCTGGTATTTTGCCTATGGTATCTCAGCCGCCAGGAAGCCACGGACGTGATTATCGCTCTGCGAAAGATGCAAGGAGCGTACTTTGATAATAAATAATTTCGATCTATTCGTTGAATTTTATAATTGCGTCAAAGAGAGCGAAAGTATGGCCGACGTGCTCAAAGAATACGGCGGAGCCAATATTTACGTTCCAAGCTATAAAAGCACATTCCGTAATCGCGACATCATCAAGGAGTATGAAGAGGGAGTGGCCGCAGGAAAGCAAAGCGCCGTAATAATCCGAGAGATCGCCGCTAAATATGGGCTAAGCTACAATGGTGTCTGTAGCATAATAAGAGAAGCAGCAATACGCGAAATTTGACGCCGAACTTCAAACAGTATATAATCTACGGGAAAAATTTAAGGATTGCCCGTGGACAAATACGAGGAAAATAAATTAAAAAGTAAATTTGATGCGAAACAGAGAAAAGCGAGCACTCTTGCTCAATCCTTTATGTATGCAATAGATGATGATATCGGTTTTGACGAGTGGATAAAGAAGGAGATTGCTCTACTTTCGTTTCTTGGTTTCGTAAAAGATATAAAAATAATGCAAAAGAATGGGAAATCCAAACAAAAACTTATTTTTCAAGACGGACTAGAAATATTATTTAATTTCGCCAATAGATTATATTATGCGAAAAGACGCTATGATAGCCAAATGAAAAGTCTCGGAAAATATTTTCGATACGTAGCCGTTATAGATAATTTAACAAATCAAGCGCATGCAAGTATCCATAACATTATTTTACCTAAAATGGATCCATTTTGGGATAGATTTTATCCGCCGAACGGGTTAAAATGCAGATGCCAAGTTCAGGTTTTAACGGATACCGAGGTAGCCGCAAAAGGATACACCATCACTACAGATAGTTCAAATTTAAATACCGACGAGATACTTGAAAGCGAATTTTTTGCAGAAAATTTTGGTAAGCTCGGATTGAAAGTGGATCTGATAGAGCCTTTTATACAAATTTGTGAGCTTGATTATATTCCCTTAAAATAGGCCTAACTCCTTGTTTCGTACTCTCCGTTAAATTTTTTTGATGAAATTTATCATCTGCGTTTTGATGATTTTTTGTATATCGCTTTGAAGCTTGCCGCCCTTACTGACGGGCAAAAACGGGCGAGCCGGTATAAAAATGTTTTTGCTGCGCCCCGCTTTATGGGTGCCGAATTGATGCACCAGCCCATAAGCAAAACCTTTGTGCTTTGAGTTGTTTGATACGATCACTCTTTTGCTAGTTGCGTCCACTACCCATTTATCCGCCAAATATCCGTCACGACGTAGAATTTTATCGGACTTGCCTTTTCGCTTCTTTTGCGCGACGGTACTCGGTTTAAGTGCAGCCCATTTTTGCCCGAACGGACTTTTTTCATCCTCGAAGCTATCCTCGATAGAATTTGCGATGATATTGCCGATCGTGTGCATCAAAGGCTCGGTATTGTGCCCCAATTCGGACAATCCCTTTAACTTCCTTTGCACCGCCTCTAAGCCCGTAATCTCTATCATTTGACTTTGCCTTTAAAATTTATTATAATACCCGTAAAAGTAGCCTCGATGGCGTCAGTGTGCGTAGACGGACGTTATGCGTTGGCATAGCGGTTATCGCGGGTTCGACTCCCGCCGAGCTACTTTATCTTTTTGATTTCACCCTTTTCAATTAGATCCTCAATCGTTTTTTTATCATTTTTATCAAGCGTTATTACGTAGTTGCTTTGCTTGAATTTCTTAATTATTTTACTTATTTCGATGGGGATTAAATTTATCTTTGAGCCGTCTTTTTTGTCCTCAAAAATAAACAGAATATTTTTGTGCTTTTTGCGTAGATCCGTATAAGCGTTGTTTTCGTTATCCAGCACCGAAACTATCTCGCGCATCTCCTCTATCCTAAGGGCATGATCGTAGCCCTCTTTACGCTTCGGGGCTGCGTGGGACAGATGCTTTTTTGTGATGATTATGCCGCCGCTTTGCACATCTGCGCCTAAAATTTCGCTTGCTTTCTTTGCTAAAAAAGCATTCAAAAAGCCCACCTGCACCATATTGATCGGCGTTTTTGGATTGTCTTTTACGATGATCTCATCTATCGCATCCTCAAGCCCGCTTCTCCATACATGCAGATCTCTTTCGTGTCCAAAGCCCGCTAAACGCTCTTTTAACTTTTGTCGCGCAGTCTCCGCAGTAACGGCGCCTAGCGCCTCTTGTTTCTTTTCGATAAAAATTTCATCCAAATGATCCATTTTGCCTGGGTTGTAAGCAAAATCATCCTGCGCTACGCTTGGCAAAAACGAGCCGTCTGCAAGCGGCGTAATGCCGCGCGCTCGTACTTCGGCTTCCGTAAGGACTTGCACTTTGCAGCGACAATTCCAGCCGTTTGGCGGGTAGTTCGTATCCCAAAATTTATCATTTTTTGGAAGCGTGGTACCGTGCAGCTTTCGGTGCGCAGGCCTTGTTTTGCTATCAAGAACCGCCGTGTAGCGAAAATACTCCCCCGAGCTTTTCATTTGGCTTTCATAGCGGGCTTTTGCGTATGCGGTCCTCATATTAGTATCGTAGATAGTTTTTAGTCTGCGGTTGCCCACATAAATTTCTTTTTCCTCGCCGCTTTTAGGATCTTTGACCTTGATCCTACCGAGCCAGCCCTTTTTGGCTAGTATAGGCTTTACGCTTTGCTTCCACTCCTCAAACGAGATTCCATTTTTAAAAGCTTGAGCGAGCGAGTTTTGCATATCTTTTAGAAGATCTAAATCGGTCATCTTTGCGATCGTAAACGTTTTTTTATGCGCATCGTGCATGATCTCATCATAATCAAAATGGATCTCAGCGTTTTTGCCTTGCAGATACTCATATACCGCCGTAGGCTCTTTTTGAAAGCTAAAGCCGCTATTCATCCGCATATCCGATCATTTCTGCGTTTGCAATAGCTCGAAACATATATTTTTCAAGCTCATCAAAAGGCAGATCGTAAAGCTCATAAAGCCTATCAAACGCCTGCTCGTAGGTTTCGCTTTGCGCGATCAATTCGTTTAATGCAGCCTCTATCTCGCCGTCATCGATTTTTAATTCGCTAGTAGCCTTTTCGAAGCGATCTATCGGCTTATTTGCGTTCTTTAAAACCCGTTTATTCACCTTTAAATCACTGCTTAAACGCTCTTTAATAGCCTTTTCGTCCAGCTCTATATTATAAATTTTGCTGATGTATTTTGCGGTCGGCACAAAGCCCATATCAAATAGCGTCTTATCTCTGCTTGCGCGCTCCGCATTCGGGGCGTCCTCGTCGTAAATTTTCGCTTCGATTTCGCCTTTATAGTTATTGATCTCCTTAAAAAAGTCGATCGTCTTATTCATCACGAACTCTAAAATTTTGCCGTCATTTGCGGCTAGATCCTCTCTGATTTCGTTGTGCGTTTTAGCGGCGGCGTAGCTACCCTCTTTGATGTCGCTCGTCAAATTTGCCCCTAAAATCGCCTTGCTGATTTGATTGTCTAGGTACGTCGGAAGCCTCGTAAAATCTACATTCGTACTTGGCTGAATAAGCGTCAATTCTTCCTCGGTATCGATGACTGCGCTGTCGCCGCTAAGCATAGCCTGTACTTCGTTTGCCAGCTCGTCCGGATCGAAGCTTGTTTTTGCAACCGCCCATGGTGAGCCGAAACGCTCCAAAAACCTAAACCAAAATTTTAAGCTCGCATTTTTCATCTTAACGGGGAAATAGAGCTTTTTAATAAGCCCATCACCGTAAGTTTTTCTAAAATTTGCGCGATTTAGAGCATAAACGACTTTAAACGGCGGGATCTCTTGTTCGCTTCCGCTGGCTACGAATACAAACTCACCCGCATCGTTAAATTTAAACTGCCGAAAATCCCTCTGCACGAGACGTGGGTAAATTAATCCGTCCTTTTCTTTGTAGTTGACCTCAAAAACATTGAGCCCGTAAAGATAGGTCTCTAAAATTTGGCTAACGATATCCGGGTTAAAAATGGTTTTGAAATTTTTGGCAATCTCCTCATCATCGCAAATGATTTGGATCTCTTTTTTCTCGGTGACGGATTTACGACTGACGTCGCACTGCGTAACCGTAAGATCTGTTAGGATCATATCCATATCGCTATCGCTTATGCTGGAAACGCCGGTGTTGATTATCAGATCGATCAGCGTGCTGTTTTGGGCCACAACTGCCGTTTTTTTACGCTGCGGTTGCTCGGTTTTATTCTTAAAAAGTTTCTCAAATATCATCTACTGCGCCTTTTTATCTTTCTTTTGAGTTTTGTAAGCTCGTATGCTCCCGCCAAAGAGTCGGGTGCGTCGTCGTGCTTGCCTTCCGGGTATTCGCAAAGCTGCTCTATAAGCAAGCTTTGGCTTTGATGGAATACTATCTCTCCGTCATCGATCGGCACCTCGAGTTCCTCTATCCTCTGCCCCTTAGCGGCCGTATTATTCACTCCCTTTAGCGACAGCTTCGCACCCACCTCAAAGGCCTTCTCTCTGATCCATTGCCTAAAAAACTCCTGCCCGCCGTTGCTTTCGATCGCGCACATTCTTGGACGATATATCCCGTTTAGGCGAAGGATCTCTTTGATCGTTTTCTTGCTCTTCATGACCTCTACAATGCTTTCGGCTACGTAAATTTTAGCTTCTATCTTGCTGACGCCCAGCACCGTAATAGCCGTATAGTCGCTCTTTTTCTTTTCGCCCGCAGGATCAATATACATAACGAAATAATCGCATCTCGGAAGCTCGCGATAAAAATGCATAGCCTCTTTTGTGAATATTTGAGCTTCGTTTCGCGGATCGTTTTGCTGCTCTTTGTTGAATGATTTTAGGTTCTCAGCGCGCTTTTGCATAAGCTTTAAAATCGGTAGCGCATCGGGCCAGAGCACCAGTGAGCCCTCATCCATTTGTTTTTTATGCCGCATATAAAACTCGTCGCTGGAGTCCTTTGAGATATTGCGATACAGCTCGCTCCATTGCTCCCATAGATCCATTCGCCTTGGGAAATTTATCACGGACTGATATTTTTTGGCGTTCCAGAATTTAAGCTTTAACTTTCGCGCCAGCACGCTATCTGCATGCAAGATGGTACCGATGTAAAGTACATCTAAGCTTCCGTCTACGCTGCCTAAATTTAGCACCGCCTCATCGAGCCACTCCTCGAGCTTATCGCGCTGATCTTTGCTGCGCACGTTGGTGTCGTTTTCCAAATCATCAAGGACGACTAGGTCGGGGCGGTACACGCCGAATTTCACGCCGCGTAGCCTCTTTCCGGAGCCGAATGCTTTAAGCTTCACACCGTTTTTGGATATAAACTCGCCTATCTTCCAATTCTTGCTTGCGCCGCAGACATGCGGGAAATCCATTTTTAGATTGGCATTGTCCTCAAGCTCTGCCTTGATCGCTTCAAGGCAGCCCTCCACTAATTCCACGGCATCTGAAATTTCGACTATAAAGCGCTTTTTGGCAAAGCAAATGCACCAAAGCGGAAAGAGCTGCGAGCAATACGTGGTTTTTGCATGCCCGCGCGGCGCGGCTCGAACATATTTGTCGCCGCTTGCGTTTTGCGTCATAGCTTCAAAAATTTGTGCTAGATCCTCGTGAAGCGCACAAGAGCTATCGATGCTAAAATAGTGCGGAAAATAGGTTTTTGCGAAATATAGAAAATCGTGCTCGGCGCGCTTTAGTCTAGCGGCTCTATCTTTGGGGGATAGTGGGCTATTTAGATGAATCTGCTCTTTTAGCTCGCCGCTAAGCTCCTCCAGCCAGTCGTAGAAGTCTTTGCGCGTCAGCTTGCCAAGCTCGGGTTCTACGGCGCCGGCTTGTTTGTGCGCTTCTCTGCTGTCTTCCAAAAAGCTATCTAGCTCATCTCTTGAAAAAAGCATACATCATCCTAAACGTCAAGCTCTTCTATGGCTTTGACAAATTTCTCGCTCTCGATGAGCTCGACGAGTTTTTTGATACACTCTTTGTTCTCGTCGTCTTTAAATTTATCTACTACTAGCATAATGACCTTTTTAGCGATGCTTAGGCGGTATGCCGCCGGATTTTCGTAGCTTGCTACTTTGGTCATCTTGACGAAACTGTCGCCTATTTTTGAAAGCGCCTCGGCCTTTTTGCCCGCGGGCAGTTCGCTCTCTCTGATATCTTTGACCGCCAGGCGCATCTCTTCGATGAAATTTTGATAGATATTTTGTTTCTCTTCGCCGCCGCGGTTCAGATAGCTCGCGGTTTTGAGCTCATCCCAATTACTGCCGGCTTTGTAGTTCTTAATCGTCTTTACGTTTTTATTTAAAATTTCAGCTATTCGCTCAACGCTAAAGCCCTTCAGATATAACTCTCGTGCTAAATCTTTGATATTTGGTTTCTCAGCCATTTAGGTCCTTTAGATCCATTCGTTTTTCGTAGTGTCTGAATGCCCTTGAAGCAAGCCTCGGCGTATCATCTTTCTTCTCATCGGTCGGAATTTTACCCGCAGCCATTTTCAAAAGCAGCCCCTCGATCTTTTCGATCTGCTCGGCTAGAGTGTCTTTCGGAAAGTTGTTGCGCTTTTTTAACTCGATTATCGTGAGATCGACGCAGATATCTTTTAGAAGCTTGGTGGGATTGGCCGGGATCCTTATAAACGATGCGATGAATGCTAGCGCATCGTTTAGGCTATCGTCTATGATGCTTTGATTTATGCTGCCGCTTCCCTCAAAATCGCTAAGCTCCAGCAGCTCTTTGTGCGAAACTTCTTCAAGTAGATCATCGTTTGTTATCATTGGGCTTTATCCTTAAATCTTTTAAGCCTTTTAACGCGCATTAAAAGCATGTTAAAACGTTTAAAACATTTTTTACGTGTGTTCGGTCGTTTTTAATTTAAAAGGGCTTAGAGCCCTTTTAAATTGATTTTTATGCAAATTCAAGCTCAACGATCGCATCAAGCCTATTACAAACTGGAATCGGCCTGCTCTCGCTCACGATGCCCCAGCCTGAACCTTTGTCGAGCACCTCCGGAGCCGCCGCAAAGAATTTGGTCGGAGCCTTGCCGATAGCCGCGGTATGATTAGCCCTCGTATAAATCACTTCGAACATATTGTCGTCAAGCGGTACGACTACCCCTTTTTTGCCGCTCATATAACGCGTAGGCTTGCCCTTGGTATTGTCATAGGTCGCATCGTAAGGCATAAAGGTTTTGCCGAAAAGCTCAAGTGTCAATACGTTGTTTTTATCGGTAATTTTTGCCGAATTTGACTTGAGAAGCTCCTCTTTTTCTACAAGGGCAAGCAGTTCCGCATAAAGCTCTCTGGTTACCAATGCTATATACGGCTTCGCGGCCCCCAATACGTCGACTTGAGCGGCCTCTATGTCGTTGAGCAGCGTCATTAGCTTCGTAGTGCTTCCGATCGTGATCTTTTTGCGGTTTGCGGTCAAAGAAAGAAGCACGTTACCTTTGCCGTCCATTACCTTGCCGAATATGGCTCCTGCCGCCATATACTCAAGCGTATTGGTAACGTTGCTTTTTTGCTTCGCAAGCTTTTTACCGATAGCCGCCGAAAGGGACTTCAATTGCTCTTTTTGGGTATTGAGCGTTTTCAGCAAATTCATCTCGCTTGCCGGAAGCGTATCGTATTGCGGAAAGCGAGGAAGCGGCACGGATACTATCGTTTGATCCGGGTTTTTCGTCACCAAATGCTCGCCGTTTTCGCTGACGCTCTCAAGGATTACGCCCGCACCTTTTTCGATGATGATATTGTGCGAATTTGAAAGCGTCGGCGTCCATGTTTTAAAAAATGTGTCCATAATAAAGCTTTGGTCCGCTTTGACCTGATTGACGATCTCAGTCATCACATCAACTGTGAAGTATTTTAAAAGTTCGTCCATTGTCTTCTCTCCTTATCTCACTACTATTTTTTGCTTAAATAGCGCGGTTTTTAGCTCTGCGGCTACATCCGCAAGCTTAACTTCGCCGAGTACCAGCACGTCGGCATTCCCGGTAGCTTCTACGCCATCGCAGAGCACGCCGAATACCGCAGCGGCATTTGCGATAGTAGCGGTTTGGTTGTCGCTTGTTACCGCAGCGAAGCTTTCGCCGCCATTAATGCTAAATAGTACGGCTCCGCACTCCAAAGCTTTGGTGGTCTCCACTTTCGCGTTGACGCCGAGTATTTTGTTTACGACTATGTCTCCGATGGTATTTGGTTTCTTTCCTTCGTTTGGCATTTCATTCTCCTAATGCAAATTTTACGACGTCGATGTCGTTTTGGGGTTGGTTTTTATTGGCAAACAGATCGTTCTTCGGCAAGTCTGTTTTTTGAGGCGGCGTAACGCCCTTTAAAAACTCTTTAAAGCCGTTTAAATCGGTCTTTGCATAGCTTAGCGCCCACTGCTTTTGTCCCTCGGGAAGCTTATTTGCAATGATGGCACCCTCTACCGCACTCTCCGCAAGCTGCTCGCTTAGCGCTGCAACCTCGCTCCTGCTTGTCTCAAGCTCCGCTTTTAAAGCAGTGATTTGCGCGTCGTATTGCGCTTTTAGCGCAGCGACATCCGCACCATTTTTTTCGTTTTCAGGCATATTTTTCTCCTTTGCCATAAAATTTTTATTTGCTCTTATCTCTTCAAGCTCATCAAGAAACGGCGTATTTGTTAACGCGACGCTTTCGATCTCGCAGCCTATCCACGCTCCCGTCTTTTTGTCGACCGCTTCAAAATTGAATACCGGGCTTAGATATCTGTATTCGCCGTTTTTGATGTATTCTTTCGCTTTTGCGGTCCAACTCGCCATTCCATAAAGCTTGCCGTCTCTTATATGCATCTCTTTGATCCAGCCCGCCGCAGGCGCTTCACAACCCATAAGGGTTTGATGCTCGTAGTCAATTACGAGATCTATCTTGCGAGCATCAAAATTAAGCTTCATCTTTTCTAAATCTGCGCTATCGATACGAAATACTCCGCTATAATGCCCTTTCCATTCACCCGGAACCGCTAGTAGCAACTCTACAAGATCATCGCCCGTGTTCTCGCTCTTAAGCGATATTAAATTTGCTTGAAATCTCATCTATTCCTCTTTCGATACAATCGTTACAACCTTACAACCTAGCCCTCTTTGAGCCATTCGCTTTTTTCAAGAAACTCAGTCTGAATTTCTCGCGTCAAAACATACATATACCCGTAATCGGTTATGCTATTATGTGTCACTTTCAAGGTTTTCGGCTCAATTCGAAATTCATTATTGAGCTCAGACGTCCTGAGCTTTTTGTCGATTTTTTCACAAAGATCGATGGCCCTATATATATTTTCTTGCCTATAGCTTTGCTGCTTGCTAGACGTTGTGCTTAAAATGTGAATGTTGAAGGTGCCTATTTTGCTCACCACGTTTTCATATCTCTCGCTTAGAAACTCTACGAACACAAAGCTATCTCCGCCTTTTATAAGCAGCTCCATTTCGTCCTTATTCTCAAGCTCACCGAGATAGGGCGAAGTATTTTTACAAACCTCTTTGATGGTTTCGATCAACTCTTTTTCAAACTCTACAAGCATTCCATCTCCTGCTCTCGCCATTTTTCGCAACTATAGCGCGAAAGAGATCTCAAAATCTATCAAAATTCTTTGACACAATTCTTTGTCACAGTTTTTTGACAAAATTCTTTGACAAAATCCTTTGATAGATTTTGAGCGAAAAAATCCGTATGATTGCCGCAAAAAAACGAGGAGCGAATATGAGCCTAATCGCAAACATCAAAGAAAACGAAGGCTTTTGCGGTGAAATTTATGAAGACACAAGAGGTTACAAAACTATCGGCTACGGCTTTTTAGTTTCGGCGCTAAGCAAAGACGAGCTAGCACTAAACGGCGGAAAGATAGAGCCGATGGGCCGCGCGGCGGCGGATCAAATTTTAGAGCTGAAATTAAAAAAGTTAAAGCCTAGGGTATTTGAAGCCTTTGCCTGGCTTCAAGACAAACCGCAAAACGTGCAGGATGTAGTGATAGAGATGTGCTATCAGATGGACGTTAACAAGGTTAAAAAATTCGTTACGACGCTTCATTATATCCGCACGGGCGAATATGAAAAGGCTATCGCAAACGGGCTTCGTAGCCTTTGGGCGCAGCAAACTCCAAATCGTGCAAAGAAGGTGTTAAATGGGCTTCTTAAACATTAAGCTTATCGGCATCGCCTTTGCGGCGACGCTGGCTGCGTGCGGGGTCTATATAGCGCTGCTAAAAAGCGATATTTCGCAGCTAAGCACCGAAAATGCAAAGCTCAAGATACAGTTGCAGCAATGCGAGCTAAACCTAAGCTTGCAAAACGCCGCGATCAAATCCCTTGAGGTGAATGCAAGCCGCCGCAACGAGGATAAGATCAAAAACGTTTCAAAAATTTACGTCAAAGATAAAAGTTGCGAGGCACAACTCAATGCATATAAAAAACTTCTTGATAGCGCTTTTTAGCGTACTTTGTTTATGCGGCTGCGCAGATAAAGAGCCACAAATAAAGCAAGTCTATGTGCCTGTACGCTGTAATCTTAAAATGCCGCTCAAGCCTGCGGCAAACGGCAGCTTTGAAGCGTATAAAGAGCTTGTGAGGTATTTTTTGAGATGCGAAGAGATAGCCAAAGACTGCACGAGGAGCGAGTAATGAAAACTTTGATTTATCTGCTTAGAGCTTTTGTCTTGGTGGTATTTAACCTTGAGCTTTACGTAGTCTTTGACAACTTTATACGAAGCGAAAATTTAGTGCTCCTTCTTTGGTCGCTTTGTATAGGCGTTGCGGGCGCTCTTTTTTCGCCTGCGTCGCTATATAAAACCTTTAGAGTATGAGCCATGGAGTATCTGCTCTATATATTAGCTGCAGGCTTTGCGGGCAGCGTAACGGCCTTTTTGAAGTATGGCGAGCGTGGCGCGGGCAATTTTATCAAACGAGTATTGGATGGCTGTTTTAGCGCATACATCGTTTATGAAATATCTTTCTTTTTCTGCAAAGATATGCGCCTGAGCCTTGCGATCTGCGGGATCGGTGCCTTTAAAGGCAGCGGAATTTTGGATTTGGCAGTCGGATTTATAAGAAATAAATTTGATCTAGATGATAGAAACAAGGACGAACAATATGAGCAATAACCTAAACGAGATCGGCATCGTCAGTGAAGTAGGCGGGGATCGCGCAAGGGTTGCGATCGGCGATATGGTCACCGACTTCTTGCCCGTATTCCAGCCCCTCGCCAATTCCTTCGCCGTAAGCTTTGCACCGATCCGCGTGGGCGAGCAGGTATTGGTGCTGCCGGTACGCGGCGAGCTCAATGCAGGCATGATCCTGCGCGGTATCTATCAGACCGCCCACAAAGCGAACCCGACCGATACGAAGATCCACGCAAGCTTTGAAGACGGCGTAAGGATGAGCTACGATACGGCTAACTCCAGCCTTGAAATTTCAAGCCCAAAGCAGATCAATATCGCCTGCGAAAACGCAAGCTTGACCGCAAAATCGGTGAATGTGAAAGCGGACGATACGACCGTGCAAAGCGGAAATATCAAGCTTTTGGGAAATACGGTCATTCAAGGATCAATCTCGACCGCGGGAAGCGGCGGAGGAAGCGGAAGCTTTTTTATCAACGGAGATCTCAATATCACAGGCTCGCTCAAGGCAAGCGGCGATATAGGCGATGGCAGGGGCTCGCTTTGGAGCCATACCAACGGCGGAGTAGCGAGGGATTGAGATGAAATACCTAGTAAGCGTAGAAGATAGCATAAAAGATATTCTAAGCACTCCTATCGGCTCGCGGGTAATGCTGCCCGAATATGGCAGCCGCCTTTTTGAGCTGATCGATAGGCGGGTCAATGATGAGTTTCACGCCGATTTGAGCTACTTCGTCATCGAAGCGGTGCAGCGCTGGGAAAAGCGGGTGCAGGTCGACGAAGTGAAGCTCATAAGCTTTAAAGATCACAAGCTCAGCTTTAAAATTGTGCTAACAAACGGCAAAGAGATCGGAGTAGAGATATGAGCTTTTTAAAAAATTTACCCTATCCGAACGTTATCGAGCAGTTGAGCTACGATGAAATTTTAAAAGCCGTTAAAAGTCTCTTTAAAGGCTCTTTAAATGACGATGAAATTTCGCTTCTTGAAAGCGACCGCTTTTCGGCTCTGCTTGAAACGCTCGCATATCGAGAGCTACTTTTGCGAGCCCGCATAAATAGCGCCGTAAAATCTATGCTGCTACCTTTCGCGCAGGGGGCTGATCTTGACAATATCGTTGCGATGTACGGTATAGAACGGCTAAAGGGCGAAAGACCGGTGGCGAGCGTAAAATTTAGCCTCTCTGCCGCACTTAGTTACGATGTGCTGATCCCTGCGGGATTGGTGCTCGCATCGCAGGACGGACAAACTGCGAAACTCAAAGAGAGTTTGCAAATCAAGGCGGGACAAACGAGTATAACCGGCATCAGCATATTAGATGCATTCGTAAAAGAGAGTGCGGCCAAATGCGAGCTCATCCAAACCCCGCTGCCTTTCGTATTGCAAGCAAAACAAGAAGGAAGCTTCGGCGGCGGCGCTGAAGTAGAGGACGACGAGCGGCTACGCGAGCGCGCCGTGCTAAGTCTAGAGCGATTTAGCACCGCAGGGGCAGCGAGCACATACGTCTATCACGCCCTTACAGCCAACGCAAAGGTGATAGAAGCCATAGCGCTTAACGGCGGGCCCGGCATCGTAAAAGTGTATGTCAAAAGCAGCGACGAAAGCGAAGCGGTGCTTGAGTCGGTGCGTACTGCGCTAAACGACGAAAAAGTGCGCCCGCTAACCGATACCGTCATCGTTGCAAATGCCACCAAAAAGGCGGTAAATATAAAAGCACAGCTGGAATTAACGGATCTTTTTTTGCAGGCGGAGATCCAAAACGCTATCGATGCGGTGCAAAAAAGCCTGCCTTTAGGCGAGGATTTGAACCTAAGCCGCATCTATAGCACCCTTCATCAAAACGGCGTATATCGGGTAGGCTTGAGCTCGCCCACTGCCGATATAAAAGCGGATAAGCACGAGTATATCGTGATGAGTTTTGAGCTCAGCTTTGCAAAGGCTAATCTATGAGTATCCTACCGATCGGAAAGCCTAAATTTGACAAGAAGCTTGACGATCTTTTTGGCGTGCGTTTAGACGGACTGGATATCGGCACGATCAATATCCTCGCTCATACCGCGCCCGCAAGTATCTTGCCCCATCTGGCGGCAAGCTTTGATGTAGATATAGAGGGGCTGAGCGAATATAAAGCTCGCGAGCTCATATGTAGGGCTTTTGAGATCAAACGCTTAAAGGGGACGCTCTACTCGGTAAGAACGGCCGTGCAAGCAGTCGATAGCGGCGCTGCGATCATAGAGGGAAATTTGAGCCAAAAATATGATAGCTCCTTAAAATATGACGGCGCGCGTAGGTATGGCTCAAACAACCACTGGGCAGAGTATTCAATTATATCGAGCATGAGCTTGGATGTAGCTCGTGCATCGCAAATTAGAAGGCGTACGGCCAAAGTTGCGCCCGCGCGTTGCGTGCTCGTAAGCGTCGATAGCAGAGGCGAGCTGCTATATAACGGCAACGCGACTTATAACGCCGAATTTAACTACGGAACATATTAAGGAGGGATAATGGCAAATGTAACCGAGGAAGTCAGGTGGGAAAACGGAATATATCAGATTGAAACGACCGATCCCGTAGTGGGCGGGGTGGATGGTATTTCGAACAAGCAAGCTAAGCAGCTGGCAAACCGCACGAGCTATCTTAAGAAGCAAGTCGAGGATAATAAGTCCGGCGCGGATCTCGCGCTTGCAACAAAGCGCGATGTAAGCGATAGCTATTCAAAATCAGAGATGGATAAAAAATTTACCTCTATGGGTACGACTATTGCAGGTAAGCTCGGCAAAGACGAGCAAGCCGCAGATAGCGCAAAACTCGGCGGCGTCGCTGCGGATAAATTCGCCCAAAAAACCGACATTCCGTCAGCCGCTACAGAGATAGAGGCCGGCATCGTAAAACTTAAAAATTCCATCACAGGAAGCTTGAGCGACACGGCAGTAAGCGAGAAAGCGGTATCCGATGTATTTTCTGCAGGCTTTTTAAGCTCAAAACAACAAAACGGCTACACAAAGTTGCCAAATGGTTTAATACTTCAATGGGGAGCTACAACTTCAACTAATGTTATTTTTCCTATCGCTTTTAACAAAAGGCTAAACGTTTCGTTAACCTCTGCGGAAAACGAGTGCGAATTTGCCGTAAGCGTCGTAGGCGAAGCTTTAGACCAAAATATTAGCAATACCGGCTTTGAAATAGGTGTAAGGCGCATAGCGGGGTCCCCGCCGGATTACTTTAAATTCTACTGGTTTGCGGTAGGCTACTAAAGGAGAATAGATGAAATATGTTCACTACGACAAAAAGACAAACGAAATACTGGGGTATTATGATAGCGAAATACACGAAAACATACCTGCACCTAACGTAGAGATAAGCGAGGAGCAATGGACAAAAGCTGTCAATATGGGCGCTACTCATATCAATCCAAAAACGCTTGAGACCAGCATAAAAATAGAGGAGCCTCCTATCGAGCAACTTCGCGAAGCAAAGACCACGGAGCTCGCTTCGTGGGTGAACGCAATGGGCGAGAGCTGCAAGGTTGAGATCAAAGACTTTGGAGCCGTCAACGGCGGATATAAATATCTACTGAATATCGGAAGTATGATCGATATATTTGATAGCCTCGAGGTGCGGGGCTTTAGGATGTATGACAATACGATGAAAAAGATAAACGGGCAGGAGGATCTCAAAAAGATTAAGCGCGCCATTCAGATTGCGGGGCAGAAGCTCCACGTGCTGAAATGGGGCTATGAAACCGCAATCGAGAAGGCAAAAACCGCAAAGGAGCTTGAGGCTATCAAATTTACGGACACGATTGAAGTATAGGAGAAACAAATGGGATATTTTATTCTTTTTCTGACGAGCTTTATTCTTGGGATTTTGGCTTGCCCGATAGTAATTTTCTTGCGTGCTAGAAAGTGCGATCAGTGGGATCATTCCAATATGATGAATATCTTTCGCGTGATCGCGCACCTTGCAACTCATCCCAATGATTTCATGAAATTTCGCTACGAGGACGGCTCAAAGCCTTTCTGGTATCTAGGTAGCGATGAATTCGCTGACATCGTAAAAACAAGACCAAAGGATTGATGATGTTTGCGATACTCAACAGACTACGCGGGCGATACGCCTACTTCGCCAAAGTGAACGCTTTGGTAGTGGCTCTGCTAATATTTGCATTTTTGGGAAATTTTTACCTTGCGATCATCTGCGGGCTTGGGTATTTGCTGGGCGAGGCGAAAGGCTGGGGCGTATGGGTCGGCGCGCTCGTAACCCACGGCAGTTATACCGACGAACGCGAAGTGAAATTTATCGAGTGCATCGCCGCGAAGCTTTTCGATCCGCGCGCGCATTGGCTAGGCTATTGCAGGCTTTGCCTCTTTCTGCGCGGGCTACTTTGGTGGCTGCCGGTATTCGTGCCGCTAGCCTTTGCGGGTCTTTACGCCGCGCCGCTTCTAGCCGTAGCTCTTGCGGTAGGTTTTCCGCTTGCTTGCGAGTTGGGATACTGCACGAAATTTATCTTCACTTTTAAGAAATTTGAAGTAAACACGGCATGGGCTAGGCAGGAGCTCTTTTACGGTGCAATGCAGGACTTGGCGTTTATCGCCATATATTTGATATCGAAATTTTAAACAAAGGAGAAAAGATGGCTGCAAAATTTGGAGTAAACATAACCGTTTCGGCAGAGGCGGCGCGACCGATAAGCGTAGAGAGTACTACACCCATCGGGATCGCAGGATATGAAGAGGTGCTGGAAAACGGCATACATTTCTATATGACGACCGACAAGGCGATCACCGCACTCGAGGAAATTTACGAGGCAAAAAAGAAGGCGAGCGAGCAGTTTAAAAAAGGCTCAATCTACCGCGCACTAAAAGCTATAGCTGATCAAGCGGTGCAAACGCAAATTATCTTATCGGTTTTTACCCGCACCGATAATAATGATGATAGCGACGATATCACGGCTTGCAAGGCTGCTATAGAGGCTTTCAAAAATGCAAAGTCCGCTACCGGCTATCGTCCGAATTTGCTAATCGCCCCAGAGTTTAGCGGAGAGGACGCAATCAAATCAGCACTCGAAGCTATGGCCACAAGGCTCAAAGCCACCGGTATCGTTGATCTCAAAGCTTCAAGCGCAAGCGAAGCTATCACAAAGATGGGAAGCTTCGGCACCTCTCGCCTGCTTGCCGCCTATCCTTTCGTCAAAACCTGGGATGACGAAACGAACGGCTATGTGATGAGCCCTCAATCAGCTCGTATCGCCGGAATGATCGCCTATGTAGACGGTCTTAGCGAATTCGGCTATTCCGATAGCTACTCTAACCGAGTGATGGGCGGCATCAGCGGCACGGCGATAGACGTAGACTTTGAGATGGGAGAGACCTGCACGGCAGATGAGCTTAGGGCGGCTCATATCAGCACGGTCATTCGCGAACAAGGCTTCAGGGCTTGGGGCGGAGAGACTAGCGACGTCGATAGCATTTGGCAGGATCTTGCTAGAGGGAGAATTTTTGATCGTATTTCGCAGGCTTGCCAAAAAGGGGTGTTTTTCGCGATAGATCGCAAAGCAGATCAACTCTATCACGCAAAAAGAAGCGTAGACGAGCTATTGCGGGCCCTCGTAGGAGCTAGAGTACTACTCGGATATGAGCTTAGCTGGAGCGCAAAAAATACCCTCGCGAACATCACGGCTGGTAAATTTTACTTAGACGTGCGTATGCAAAACAATCCGATTGTAAAGCAACTAACGCTAGATTTCATCTACGTAGATACATACGGAAAAGTGCTAATGGATGCACTCAGCAGATAGAGAGACGGGGAATTTTAAAACAAGGAGAAAAGTATGAAAAGAATTATCCCTCAAGCGGTGCAAGAATGCAACGTATTCATCAACGGCCAGGGCTATTTAGGCGTTACAAAAACGCTCAAACTTCCTACTATGGAGTTTGAGACGATAGAGGCCAAAGGTGCGCTGAGCGCAAATTATAGCAGCGGCATTTTGGCTGCGACCGAGGTAAGCTTCACGATCCGCATTGCAGATAGAAACACATGGCTTGCTATGGGGCTAAATGCCTTTAGCTCACGCGTGCCGTTTCTTTTCACCGCCTCGATCTATCAAGCATCAGGCGAGCCTAAGCCGTTTAGCGCAGCTTTTACCGGCGATATTACAAAGATTGAATTCGCAGATTTTGAAAGCGGCTCGGAGATGGAAGTTACGATCACGCTTCAGGCTCATTTCGTAGATATCAATATCGATAAGACGCCAATAGTGTTAAAAGATGCCGAAAATATGATCCTTTTGATCGGTGGGGTGGATTATATGGCGAAAGTAAGATCAAATTTAGGAGAGTAAAAAATGAGAAATATCAAAGTAAATTTGCCGGTCTGCGGCGAAGAGGTAGAGGTTTTTGCGCCGAGCGTAAAAACTTTTAAAGCGGTTTCGGCCGAAAAGACCGAAATCGAGCAAAGTATAAAGCTCTGCGCCGCTTGCGCCAACAAAACCCCGGCGCAGATCGAGGAGCTCGATATCGCCGACTTCAACGTTTTACAAAAGGCGGTACAGAGTTTTTTGGACGTTTAGCAGCGCCGGATAATGAAAACATTGCGCTATTAGGCTACGTGCTCCATTTCGGCTATGGTGAAATTTTAGATATGAATATGATCGATTTTAGTGAATTTGTGGCTATAAGTATTAAAATTTTAAAAGCGCAAAGTGGAGCGCTCAAAGCCTAAATAAGCGCTTAAGCGTCTTGTGAAGCGGATCTAAAAATAGCATGACTAGCGGTACTACGACAAAAACCACTAAAATGGGGTTGAACTCTAACCCGAAAATCACGCTGAAGATAAGCACGGCAGCCGTTATGAAACAGCTATAAATATCTACTAATCTTGAATAGTTCATAGCTGTATTCTAACATAAATTTTAAAATTTGCAGCAGGAAAGGAGGTAAAATGGATAATCAAACTACGCTCGGCATAAGTATAGGGCTGGTTTTGAAAGGACTTTCTAGCGTCAAATCTGCTGATAACGCAATAAAAGGGCTTGCGCGTAGTGCAAAAAACGCCGGCGTAAGCGTAAAAAGCATAAGTGAAAATTTGCGCGGACTAAAGGGCGTAAGCAAGGATATAGCTCGCTACAAACAAACAATTTCGGATGAAATAGGAAATCTTGCGGGCACTCTTGCAAAAACTGCAAGCCTTGCCGTACCGATAAAATTTGCCATAGACGATGAAGCGGCCTTTGCCGACGTGAAAAAATATGTAGACGGCACCGATGAGGAGATGGCAAAACTTAAAGGCGAACTCAGAAATCTGAGCGCAAGCTTCGGCAAAAGCTTCAGCGACGTGGCGGCTATCGCCTCGGAGGGTGGCAAAGCAAATTTAAGCGGCGAGGAGCTTATCAAATACGTCAGGCTCACCACTACCGCAATGAGTGCCTTTGCCATGAGTGCAAACGATGTCGGTAAAGCTACGAACAATATGTTTGTAGGCTTTGGTATCAAAAACACCCAAGGTATCGAGGAGCTTTTCGACACCATAAATCTACTCGACAATAAGGTAAAAAACGCTAACGCCGATCAAATTTTAGAGGCTACCTCTTTGCTTGCCGCTACGGCGAGGATGATAGATTTAGACGGCAAGACTACGGCTGCATTCGCCTCTACCCTGCTTAGCACGGGCAAAGCTACGAGCGTAGTAGGCACTTCGCTGAATGATTTTTTTACGACATTAGCAAGCGCGGAAAAACAACCGAAGAAATTCCACGAAGCCCTGAAACAGATCGGGCTGGATGCCCAAACACTCAAAGAAAATCTGAACAAAGACTCTACCGCCGCGATGGTGGATTTCTTAGAAAGGATCAAGGCTGCGCCTAAAGATGCGCAAGCTGGAATTCTCTATGACCTCGTAGGCGGCAACTATAATGATGAGATAGCATCTCTAGTGCAGAACATAGACGAGCTTAAAGCAAATATCGCTATGGCGCGTTCTGCCGAAGCCAAGGGCTCTATGGAAAAAGAGTTGCAAGTTAAGCTCAATACTACCGCCTCGGCATTAGACAGATTGCATCAAAGCTGGATCAATTTAGCTTCACAAATCGGCGAAACTTTTTTACCCGTCGTAGATAGCGCAGCGAAACTATTTGCGGCTTTCGGAAACGCACTGCGAAAATTTAACGAAAAATTTCCTACGCTCGCCAAACTTCTGACCGGTGCGGTAGGCGGCTTCATAGCTCTTGGAGTAGCGATCAGCGGCGTTAAAATAGGCTTTGCGGGCCTTATGCTTGCTTTTGCGCCGTTTAGAACGGCTTATCATATCATTGCCCTGATGGTCAAAGGGATGTGGGCGCTTACTGCCGCCACGCTTCGCACAAACATCGCACTTGTGGCGCAAAAAGCCGCCCTGATTGCTCACGCCGTAGCAAGTAAGGCTGCCGCCGCCGCTATGGCTATATTGCGAGGCGCAAGCATCGCAGCGGCTGTGGGTTTTCGCATAATGAAGCTGGCTCTAATCACTACGGGCATCGGTGCCATAGTCGTGGGGCTTGCTACGGCCGCAGTGTGGCTGTATGAGAATTGGGATCGAGTAAAAGCCTTTTTTCAAAACTTTTGGCAAAAAATCAAGCCGGAATGGGAGAACTTTAAGAGCTGGCTGGATAGCTGGGTAGAAGCTTTCAGTAGCGTATTTGATGAGACGGTAGCGTGGTGGAAGGATCTATTTGCGGACTTTTTCGGCTGGATAGGCGAAAAGATCGATTGGGTGCTTAGCAACATAAAAAGCGTAGGAGAGTTTTTCGGCTTTGGAGATAGTAGTGCGCCGGTTACGGCGCCTGCTTATGCTAATGCCGATCGAAATTTTACGCCTGCACCGAATCGTCCTATGGGCGAAGCACTCAGCACTCTTAGCTCAAGCCGCGCCGGGGGCAATACAAACGTCGTTTTTAACGGCGATTTTAAGATAGATACTCACGGGCAGAGTATCGATACGGAAGCCTTTAAGCGGCAGATTTCAAAAGACGTGCAAGAGGCTATCAGGCGAAATGAGCGAAATGCTAAAAATACCGATGTGAGGGATTAAGATATGGTGTTAAATTTGGGTGGCTTTAAATTTGAGTGGAAGCAGACAAGCGAAATAGCGGTAGAAACGGAATTCGGCATTACCTCGCAGGAGCGCATCGCAAACTTTGAAGCCCTTTTGAGTGCAAAACTCGGCAGCCAAAGCATAAATTTAAACGGGCAAACCTTACCTTTCGCACAGGACGGGCAAGAGGCGTTAAAACCGCTTTATGCTTTGGCCGAGTTGCGACAAAGCCTGCCGCTCGTTACGGGGCGGGGTAAGTATCTGGGTAAATTTGCGATAGAAAAGATCAGCGAAAACAGATCCGTATTCGCTCCAAATGGAGCGTTTTTCACGCAGACATTCAGCCTTACGCTTAGAAGGGATTACGATGCGGACGAAATTTAATCAAACAGAGGCATAAATATGATTTATAAGGCAAAAGACGGCGAGCGGTTGGACCAGATCGTTTATCAACATTATGGGCATTTAAGGTATTTTGAAAGCGTGCTGGAATTGAATCCGAAGCTAGAGGTCGTTTTAAAAGCAGGCGATAGCGTAACCCTGCCGGAATTGAGCGAAGAAAAAATCCCACAAAAGCAGGCGGCGTTATGGTGAGAAAACCGATCTTCAAACTTGAAGCAAACGGCAAAGATATTACCGAAACGCTCAGGCAAAATTTAATCTCGCTCGGCTTTGACGACAAAGAGGGCTTTAAAAGCGACGAGATCAATTTCAAGGTGCACGGCCTCTATACAAAACCCGCTTTCGGCGATAAACTCGAGCTCTGGCTGGGTTGGGCGGGCGAAGGTGAAGGAGGCGCTGATAATATGTGGCTGTGCGGTAAATTCGCCGTGCAGACCTGCGAGCGAGATTACAAAGAGCAAAGCACCGAGGTGCGTGCGACCGCCGTAGATTTTGCCGGCGAGATCAAGACTAAAAAGCGCCGCAGCTGGGAAAATACCACGCTTTTTGCCATTGCCGGCAAGATCGCGGACGAAAACGCCCTGCGCCTAAAAACAAGCGGAGAGGATATGGCGATCAGATCGCGCCTACAAGACGGGGTGAGTGATTTGGAGTTTTTATACTCGCTTAGTAAAGAGCTAGGTTATCTAGCCGCCACCAAAAACGATACTCTGATCCTAGCGCCAAAAAGCGGGGATGATGAAGCAGGCGAAGCAAAGACAGAGAGCGGACTGCCGCAAATAGAGCTAAACTTAAGCGAACTCGAGTCTTTAAATGTCACCGAAGCGAATCGCAATGCATACGGATCGGTTACTTGCGAATGGCAGGACGTAGAAAGCGGGAAACGCAAGCAGATCAAAGTAGGCAAAGGCAAACAGACCTATAAGATGCAGATCCCGGAGCCGAAAAGCGATGCCGAGGCCTATAAGCTGGCGCAAAGCAAGCTAAATGAGCTAAAAAAGGGCGGTATTAACGGGCGGTGCTCGTGTATGGGCGCCAATATCGTCGCGGGCGCACAAATTAAATTTAAAGGCGCTGCAGGGCTTGAGGATCTTAAATTTAGCGTAAAATCGGTTTCGCATACGCTAGAGCCGTCAGCCTACAATATAGAGATAGAATTTGAAGGGTAAAGGAGTAAAAATGGTCTTGGAAATTACCAGGTTCAAGGAGATTGACGATATGACGCTGGGGCGCTTCGTATTGCGCGACGGCGAAAAGGAAGTGCTAAAAGGATATACCTGCGAGCCTGCGGGCCCCGATACCACGCAGAGCGGTATGGATAGACGCATACCGCAAGGAAAGTATCAAATAGCCTGGCACGATAGTCCGAAATTTAGAGTTCGTCTGCCGCTTTTATGGAATGAGCTGGTGCCAAAAACTCGCTGCATCTTGATCCACTCCGGCAATACCGGGCGTAATACCGAGGGCTGCGTGCTACTGGGTTCATCTTTGGGCGCGCACGGAGTGAAAGACTCCCGTGCGGCTTTGAGCGCGCTGCTTACCGCCGTAAAAGGGCAAGAATTTGCAGTGCAAATATCTAATTTACAGCTTTGACTTTCGCATACCGTCAATAAATATTTATGATTTATATCTTCAGAAATTTTAGAGAACGGAGTCGGATATTTTTTGATATAATTGTATAAAAATATCGGGAGTCTAAAATGTCAAATATTGAAGAAAAATATATAAAGGATATTGACATATCAAATCCTTTTTTTTGATTCATTAAGGAGCGATTACGATGGATTTGACGCATGGATTGAGAGAAAGGCTTTATCTGGTGAAAAGGCTTATGTTCTATTTGACGATAATCGGATAGTGGCTTTTTTATACTTAAAGGTAGAAAATCCAGTAGATAACACAAATATAGATCCTAAGCTTGATACTGGCCATCCATGGCTAAAAATAGGAACTATGAAGATAGAAGCTCATGGAACTAAACTGGGCGAACGTCTCATAAAGAGAGTCTTCGATTTTGCGGTATCAAAAAATATTTACGATGTTTATGTTACCTCTTTTGCAAAACAAACCCCGTTAATAGCCTTATTAAAAAGGTACGGTTTTGTTGAATATGGTAAAAAAAATGAAGAAATTGTTCTGATTAAAAATATACCGACACGCAGACAAGATACAAGAGGCGATATATTGCTAGACTATCCGGCAGTTATAACGACGAATGCAAATAAATATATTTTGGGTATTTGGCCAAAATATCATACTGGTATGTTTTCTGATTCTATACTTAAAACAGAAAATTATGATATATTAAGAGACATGTCCGAGTCAAATAGTATACACAAGGTATATATTACGAAAATGGATGGCGTTGAACAATTAAGAAAAGGCGATTGCCTCATCGTATATAGAACCAAGGGTGAGAATGCGTCAAACGCAAATTATTCGTCGGTGGCAACCTCATTATGTGTTGTAGAGGAATATCGTGATTTATCTAGTTTCGGCAATGTAAACGAATTTGTAGAGTATTGTAAACCGCATAATATATTTACAAATTCGGAGCTAGAACGGTTCTTTGAAAAAAAGACTTATCCAAAAGTAATAAAAATGACCTATAATGTCTCCTTTAAAAAACGCGTTATTTTAGGTGTTATTAGGGAGATTTTGGGGGGAGAACCATCATATTGGGGCTTTGTTCGATTAACAGATAATAGTTTCTTCAATATATTAAGAGAGGGACTGGTCGATGACCGCATTATTATCAATTAAGCCCGAATTCGCAGAGGCCATCTTCAACGGAACAAAAAGATTCGAATTCAGAAAAGTAAATTTCAAAAAAAAAGTCAATAAGATCAAAGTTTATGCCACGAAACCAATAGGAAAGATTATTGGAGAATTTATAATCGATGATATTTTAGAGGATACTCCGGAAAAATTATGGGATAAAACGCAAACGTATGCAGGCATAGATAAAAATAGGTACTTAAGGTATTTTACCGGCAGAGATGTAGGGTTTGCTATTAAAATCAAATCGACAAAAAGATACCAAAGGCCTATCTGTCCTTACTCGGAGTATCCGAATTTCGTTGCACCGCAATCGTTTATGTATATTTAGAAAACGAAGAAATTAAACCCTCAATCTATGCGATCTATACCATATTAATGATGTTTTTAAAAGCTATTTAAAGGTGTATATTGCATTTAGAATGATAGTGGTTTCGGTCTCACTCTCATTTTAAATGCAGGATACTATCGTTTTAAATGCGCGGTAACAAAAAGTATCGCGGACGTGATTAAAAGCGAAGGCTACCGGTCTTGGCTGGCAAAGCAGTAGGCTCCGAAAACAAAATTTTAAATTTTGCTAAAAGATAAAAATCAAAAGAGGCATTTATAAAATTTCAATCTAAATTTTTTGCGCCATAAAGCCGAACATCTGTCGTAAAGCGGCTTTAAGCAAGGCGTCAAAATTTTAAAATTCCGTCAAATTTAAGTGCGTAAATTTAAACCCGCATTTGCAGGCTAAAATTTTACGGAAAATTCTTATCCTTGCTGCTGCACAGCTCGTTTAAAAAGCACTCTTTGCAGTTTGGCTTTATCGCTTTACAGGTGTAGCGGCCGAAAAGCACCATGCCTTGGTGCAGCTTGCCGAGGTCCGTCTTAAAAGCTTCGCTAAGATCGCGCTCCGTAAGCTCAGGCGTCTTTGCACGGCTCAGCCCCAAGCGATGCGCAACGCGAAATACGTGCGTATCCACCGCCATCACGTTTGCGCCCGCGCCCTCCAAAAGCACGACGTGAGCGGTCTTTTGCCCCACGCCCGCAAGAGATTTTAGCCCCGCTTCATCAAGCGGCACGACGCCGTCAAAGTCGCGAACCACCGCTTGCGCCATTTTGATTAAATTTACCGCTTTGTTGTTGTAGAAATTGCACGAGCTAATTAGCAGTTTAACGCTTGCCAGATTGGCTTTTGCAAGCTCTGCAACGCTAGGGAATTCCGCAAAAAAGCGCGGCGTGATCAAATTTACACGCTTGTCGGTACACTGCGCGCTTAGCATCACGCAGACCAAAAGCTGATAGGTGTCTTTAAATTTCAGCTCGCTGCGCTCTTCTGCGAAGTTTTGCAAAATTCTCTTTTTTATCTCTAAAATATCTTTTTTACTTCTCATTTGTATTTCCTCAAGGCGGAATTCTACCCTAAAATTCTAAAAGTACAGTTTGATTGTTAACAACTTTGAGTTATAATCGCCGTTAAAATTTTTTTAAGGAATTGTGATGAAAAAAGTTTTATTTACAGCACTTAGTTTGGCTGCCGCTATCAGCCTTAACGCTACCGTTTATGCTACCGTAAATGGCAAAGACGTAACCGAAAAAGAGCTTGCTCCGCTACTTCAAGGCATAGGCAATGTAGATATCGCTGCTCTTAACGCGGATCAAAAGAAGGAGCTTATCGATAAAGGTATCGATCTGATGCTGCTAACGGATGAGGCTAAAAAATCGGGCGTTATGGACGAAGACGTTTATAAAAAAGAGCTTGAAATCGTAAAAGATAACTTAGCACTTCGTGTATGGCAGGCTAAAGAAGCCAGCAAAATAAATATCGACGATAAAGAAATAGGCGATTTTTATAACAAAAACAAAGCGCGCTTTACCGAGCCTGCGAGAATCAAAGCGGCTCAGATCGTCGTTAAAACCGAAGCTGAGGCAAACGATATTATTAAGCAGTTAAAAGGGCTTAGCGACAGTGCACTATTTACTAAATTTGCAGAGCTTGCCAAAGCTAAATCTATCGATCCGCAGGCTAAACAAACCGGCGGCGAGCTAGGCTGGATGCCTAGCGATCAGGTCAAGCCTTTTGCCGATGCGATCTCTAAGATAAAAGATGGTCAAATCACTACTAAAGCGATTAGAAGCAGGGTTGGATATCACGTCGTGTTAAAAGAGGAGTCTCAAGCTAAAAAGCAGCTAAGCCAAAGCGAGGCAAAGCCTTTTATTGAGCGCGTGCTTAGACAGCAAAAAGCGGCGAAAGTAGTCGAGCAAAAAGCGGCAGATCTTCACAAAAACGCTAAAATCGAGTATAAATAATATAGGAGCTAAAGATGGGCGTTTTAGATATAGTAAAACCGGGCGTTTTAAGTGGCGATGACGTAAGTAAGGTCTATGCGTATGCGAAGCAGCAAGGCTTTGCGATCCCTGCGGTAAACGTAGTGGGATCAAATTCCATAAACGCCGTCTTGGAAAGCGCTAAAATCGCAAATTCGCCCGTAATAATTCAGTTTAGCAACGGCGGCGCGGCGTTTTATGCGGGCGCTACTTGCCCTAATGCCGCAGTTTTAGGCGCTATTGCAGGCGCACATCAAGTGCATGCTTTGGCGGCTCATTATGGCGTTGCGGTGATTTTACATACCGATCATGCCGCAAGGAAGCTGCTCCCGTGGATTGACGAGCTTATCAAAGCTAATATCACTCATAAAAAAGCTCACGGCGTGCCGCTGTTTAGCTCGCACATGCTTGATCTTAGCGAGGATGATTTGGAGTTAAATTTAGCGACCTGCGAGAAGTATTTGGAAATTTTAAGCGATCTTGGAATTTCGCTTGAGATCGAGCTTGGCGTCACAGGCGGCGAAGAGGACGGCGTCGATAATACGAGCGTCGATAACGCGCGGCTTTACACCCAGCCCGCAGATGTCGCGCTCGCCTACGAGCGGCTAAGCAAAATCAGCGATAGATTCAGCATAGCAGCAAGCTTCGGTAACGTCCACGGCGTGTATAAGCCGGGCAATGTTGTGCTGAGACCTGAAATTTTGAAAAATTCGCAAAAATTCGTGCGCGAGAAATTTAATCTGCAATCTGAAAAACCCGTAAATTTCGTCTTTCACGGTGGCAGTGGAAGCGAGACCTCCGACATCAAGGCAGCCGTAAGCTACGGTGTAGTTAAGATGAATATCGACACCGACACGCAGTGGGCATTTTGGGACGGCGTGCGCGCTTATGAGGCCAAAAATCGCGGCTATTTGCAAGCTCAAATCGGCAATCCGGAAGGCGAGGACAAGCCAAATAAAAAATTCTACGATCCTCGCAAATGGCTGAGAGCAGGCGAGCAGAGTATGGTGGCGCGCTTGCAGGTCGCATTTGACAATCTAAATTGCCTAAATAGGAACTAATATGGATCGCCCAAATAACGAAGTGCTCGATATTACGCTACCTGAGGCGAAGGAGCGCTCGCTAGCGGGCGTTTTTTTTAAGATCGCAGCTCTGCCGATCGCGGTTTTTGTGGTGTTTTTGCTGGGCTATTTGGGGCTTATCGGGCTGAAGGTAGAGACGCACTCGATCCTGATGCTTGCGGTTTTGCTCATTATTGCACTAATTTTAGCTCGTCATAATGCAGAATATGGCTGCTTAAATTTTCAAAATAATATCGATGATTTCAAGCGCGAGCTAAAGAATTACATCGTCGCCAATCTCTTAAGTATCGGCGGCAAGAAAAAATCCGATGCCAGCTTTGATCTTTTTGTGGACGAATACGGCTACTCGCTGCGTAATCAAAACTACGCTTCCGTCGCGTCGGCAGTCTTTCCGATGCTTGGAATTTTAGGAACTTTCATCTCGATTGCGATTTCGATGCCGCACTTTTCCTCAAGCAATATCGATGGGCTCGAAACCGAGATCGCGCAGCTTCTAGGCGGCGTGGGCACAGCGTTTTACGTCTCGATCTATGGAATTTTCTTAGCGCTTTGGTGGATATATTTTGAGAAAAAAGGCATTAGCAAATATGAGCGTCTGCTCATCAAATACAAAAATTCCACTAAAAATTTTTTCTGGAACAAAGACGAAATAACACAGGGCTATCTGAGTGAAATTTTAAACGCTAATTCTGAAATTTCGCGCTCATTTGCGATGATGAGCTCTACGAATTTTACCGAAAGACTAAACCGCCTAATCGATGAAAAAATCGGCGCTTTTGAAAGCGTGATGGAAGCCGAGAAGCGAAGTATGGCGATTACACAAGAAGAGCTTGAAAAAGCAGGAGAGATGATCCAAAGGACAAATCTCGCTCACGGCGAGTTAGATAAGAGCTTCGCTCAAATTTTATCTGCGCTCAAGTCCGTGTCTGCAAGCCTAATCGAAATTCAAAACGGAATTTCCGCGCAGTATCTAAGCCAGTCTAAGACTTTAACGGACGGGCAAGGCGAGCTGGCTAACATTACGAGTGCATTAAGCGCTCAAATCAAGAGCCTAAATGCTTCCTTGGGCGGGTTTGCGGGCGAAATTTCAAGTTCGCAGAATGCTTGCGCCGCTAAAATTGACGCTAGCTTTAAGGGACTAAGCGCGGATTTGAAGGCACTTTTAGCTGGAGAGGGCGCTGCGCGGACGAGCAACGAAAGCATCATCGAAGAGCTTCGCAAAACGCTTGCGAGCATCGATGAAAAAGCACTTTTAGATGAAAACGAATAACGAAGAAAAAGAGACCTTTTGGATCGCGTACGCCGATTTGATGGCGGGACTGCTTTTTGTTTTCGTGCTTTTAGTAGGCGGCATCATCGTCAAATACTTCCTCACGCAAAGCAACCTGCAGGAGAAAGAAAGCCAAATTTCAAGCGCTCTAGCAAGCCTTCAAAGCCAGGAGAAAAAAAGCGCCGAGCTTGAAGCGCTGAATAAAATTTTTAGCGATCAGCTAGAGAAGCTAAACATCGAAAACACCGACCTTCGCAAGCAAAATTCCATCTATTTCATACAGATCGAAGATCTAACCGATATGGCCGAGAAGCTGAAAAAAGAGAATTTAGACATCAACTCGCTTCTGCAAAAAGCGCGCGACGATGCCAACGCTACGATCAGCCAAAACGAGCTTAAAATCGCCTTTTTGCTCGATCAGCTCACGCAGAAGCAGAGCGATTTTAATAAAATTTTACAGGACCTCAACGTCACGAAAAACCGCATCCGCAACCTCACCGGAATGAAGGTTAAGATCATCGCCGATCTGAAGGAGAAGCTGGGCGGCAAGATCCGCATCGACAACGAAAGCGGCGCGATGACGCTAAGCTCGTCGATCCTTTTCGACAAGGGCTCAAGCGAGCTGAAAGAGGGCGCCAAAGAGACACTCCGCTCGACGCTGCAGAGCTATTTCGCCGCGCTTTTGGATAATGATGAAATTCGCGAAAATTTAGATCAGATCATCATCGAAGGGCACACGGACAGCGACGGCGGGTATTTGTACAATCTCGAGCTCTCGCAAAATAGGGCGTTTGCTGTGATGGATTTCATCAACTCGTGGAATAAAGATGAGCGACTGCAAAAATATCTCATCGCCAGCGGTCGCAGCTACACGCAGCCCGTGATGCGCAGAGGCGTCGAGGACAAAGACGCCAGCCGCCGCATCGAGATCAAATTTACCCTTTCAAACAAAGAAGCGATGGAGGAGATCAGGAAATTTTTGCAGTTCGACGCGAACGCTACGAATTAGTGGCTCACCCTTAACGGCTCGCTCGAAATTTTAGCCCGCAAAAAAGAGGGCTTAAAATTTTAAAATTCCTAAAGAATTAACGTCTCATCTGAAATTTTAACGGTGGCGGAACGTATCCTTTTATTTTGGCGCGAATGTCGTTGTAATTTGGCGGCTCACTAAATTTTACACACCGCTTACGCAGCATCTGCCGCGGCGGGAATGGGTTTAAATTTTAAGTCCGCGCATTTTGCGCGCTTTTAGTACCGCCGCGCGGATAATATGGTTTAAATTTAGACCTTTAAATTTAAGCCACAAATTTAAACGGGCTTAACGGGCGGCTTAAAATTTAAATGGATCAAAAACCTTGCTCGTTTAGTTTTTTATAGGTGTAGCAACTGCGTTTAATCCCTAGATCGCAGGCTTTACCATAGTATTTTTTCGCCATACTCTTATCTTTTTTTACCCCTTTGCCGGATTCATATAAATATCCAAGATTATTGCACCCTTCGGCAATTTCTAAATCACAAGCCTTGGAAAATAATTTATTTGCTATTTGGTAATCTTGTTTTACACCTTTTCCTTGTTCATATAAAGCTCCTAAGTTGACACATCCTAGTCCATCTCCAAGATTGCAAGCTTTAGAATACAGGTCTTTTGCTTTTTCAAAGTCTTGTTTTACACCTTTACCAGACTCATATAGAACCCCGAGACTATTGCAACCTTCACCGACATCCAAATCGCAAGCTTTAGAATATAGCTCATTTGCTTTGTTATAGTTTTGCTCTATGACTTCCCCTTGTTCATATAAAACTCCTAGATCACTACATCCTAGCCCGTTCCCCAAATTGCAAGCTTTGGAATATAGTTCGCTCGCTTTCTTATAGTCCCGCTTTACACCTTCGCTGGAACTATACAAAACTCCTAGATTATAGCATCCTGTGTTATGCCCCAAATCGCAAGCTCTAGAATATAAATTTATTGCTTTTTCAAAGTCTTGTTCTATGCCTTCGCCTGAGGCATACCAAAACCCTAGAGCATAGCATCCTATGCTATATCCTAAATCACAAGTCCTAGAAAACAATTCATTTGCTTTCTTATAGTCCTGCTTTGTATGATTGCCTAAATAGTATGAAGCTCCAAGATTGTAACATCCTTCGGCAACTTCTAAATCGCAAGCTTTAGAATAGAATTGATCCGCTTTTTGGTAGCTTTGTTTTACGCCTTCCCCTTTTTCATATAAAATTCCAAGATTATGGCAGCTTTCGCCATGTTTTAAATCGCAAGCTTTAGAATATAGCTCGCTCGCTTTTTTATAATCCTGCTTTACGCCTTCACCCGAGGCATATAAAAGCCCGAGATTGTAGCATCCGTCACCTTCTTGCAAATCGCAAGCCTTGGAAAGCAGTTCGGTTGCTTTTTTGTAATCTTGCTTTACTCCTTTGCCTGAGTAGTATAAAACACCCAGATTGCCGCAAGCTATGCTATTTTTTAAGTCGCAGGCCTTAGAATATAGTTCGGTCGCTTTTTTATAATCTTGTTCTACGCCCTTGCCGTATTCATATGACGCCCCTAAGGTGGTGCAACCCCAGCCGTCTCCCAAATTACAGGCTTTAGAATTTAGCTCTTTTGCTTTCTCATAATCCTGCTTCACGCCATCCCCTGAATAGTATGCCATGGCGAGATTCACGCATGCTAAGGTATTGTTGCTATCGCATTCGCTTTGTAATCTGCTTATACCGGGATCTTCTTGTTCCGCCGATGGCAAAGCCGTGGCTTCTGCTAGCGATAAAGCCGCCGTGGCGATCAGCGCTAAAAATATCTTTTTCATACATCGCTCCATTTAAAATTTCGGCTATTTTATTTCATTTTCGCTTAATCTTTTGAAAATCGGCGGGCCCAAAGGGTCTTTAAATTTATACAGCCGCGAGCTTAAAGGCGAAATTTAGCAAAAAACGTTAAAATTCCAAGCATTACAAGGAGCAAAAATGAAAATTTTAAAAAGCACGAAGGCAAATTTCAAAGAGGAGTTTGCAAGGCTGGTGCGCCGCGGCGAGACGGATATGAGATCGGTAATGCCCGTCGTAAGCGGTATCATCGAAGATATCAGAGAGCGCGGCGATGAGGCGCTAGCTGAACAGATAGAGAAATTTGACAGATGGCGCGTACAGGGTGATCTGGCTATCACTCGCGAGCAGATGAGCCTCGCGTATGAAGGCTTAACCGCAGAGCTAAAAAACGCGCTACAAGTCGCATACGAGCGCATCTACGCCTATCACGAAAAGCAGCTTGAGAGAAGCTGGTTTAGCTTCGATCCAAGCGGTGCGATGCTCGGACAAAAGATCACGCCCGTGGATCGCGCGGGGCTGTATATCCCGGGGGGCAAGGCAGCGTATCCGAGCTCGCTTCTGATGAACGCGATCCCCGCAATCGTCGCGGGCGTAGAGGATATCAGCGTCTGCACCCCCGCCGTGGGCGGCGTCGTAAACGAGCTACTGCTTGCGGCGATGCATGTGCTGGGGATCAAAAAGGCCTACAAGGTGGGCGGCGCAAGCGCGATCGCGGCGATGGCATACGGCACGCGCACGATCGACAAGGTCGACGTCATCACAGGCCCCGGGAATATCTTCGTAGCGACTGCTAAAAAGCTCGTGTTCGGCGATGTGAATATCGATATGATCGCGGGCCCTAGCGAAGTGGGCATCATCGCAAACGCCGCGGCAAATCCGCGCAACATCGCCGTGGATCTACTCAGCCAAGCCGAGCACGACGAGATCGCAAGCAGCTTTTTGATAAGCGACGATGAAAAATTTGCTCTTTGCGTCGCTGAACATATAGAACGCGAGCTTCCTACGCTCGCGCGTGAGCCGATCGCTCGCGCCAGCATCCAAAACAAGGGCGCAATCATCATCGCACGCGATATGAATGAGTGCGTTGAGCTGATGAACGAGCTTGCGGTCGAGCACCTCGAGATCGCGACCGAGAACGCCTACGAGCTGCTTCCACGCATACGCCACGCAGGCGCAATATTTTTGGGCCACTATACGCCCGAGGCGATGGGCGATTATCTCGCAGGCCCTAACCACACGCTGCCGACTGGCGGAAGCGCGCGATTTTTTTCGCCTTTGGGGGTTTATAACTTCATCAAACGAAGCTCGATCATAGCGCTAAATAAGTGCGCCATAGATGAGCTCGGAGGCGCGTGCATGGCGCTAGCGGACGCAGAGGGGCTCGGCGCACACAAAAAATCGGTGCAGATCAGATTTGATGAGAAGTGATTTTACGCTGCAGCCCCAAGAGGCGGCGAGGACCGAATTTTAAAAAGCACCGGCGGCAGTTGCGAAACCAAGAGCCAAAATTTTAAAATTTAAAGATGAGTTAAATTTTAAAAAATGTAAGCGTCGCGGCGAGAGTGAAATTTTAAAATTTCAAAAGCGCTATAAATTTAAAAAAACAGCCGTATTTGATTAAAATTTAAGGCAAATTTACTAAGCGAAATGATATACTTTCGCTGATTTTTTACAAGGAGAGAAAAATGAAAAAATCACTTTTAGTTTTGGCTAGTTTTGGCTTTGCGCTAAGTCTTAGCGCCGCAGATCTTTCAGATAGCTGCAAGGAGTACTTCGCAGATCTTGATAAGATGGTTGATACCTACAAACAAGCGGGTCAAGAGCAGCAGGTCAAGATGTATGAGGATCAAAAAAAGCAGTCTATGGATCAGATCAGCGCACTTCCTAAAGAGCAGCAAGAGGCCACTTGCAAACAAGCTAAAGAGATATTTAAGCAGATGATGGATCAGATGAAACAACAAGGCGCTATGAAATAAATACCTTCGCGGGCACGATGATGCCCTCTTCAGTCGCGGCGATGCGATATCGTCGCGATTAATTCTCTTTAATCTCACATTTTTTTAAAAATTTTTAAATTTTAAAATTTGGATGTTTTATCCTCGCTGCTTTCGGGGCTTGTTAAGAATTTCAGATTTGATATTTAGCTTATTGCAGGAAGTCAAAACCAATAAAGCGCTCGCGTCGTTAAAATGCTCCGTAAGGCGATGCATCTTAGTGGGACGCTGCGGTGCACCAAAGATTTACGAGCCGTTTTGGCGCGGCTCGAAACAGCGCCTCATCAATATGATGAATTCGAGGCTCGGTCTAAGCGTTATTTTATCGCGATTTGAAATAGCTGGGCTCATAGATAGAGCAAATTCGCGTCTCAGTTTGCGGCTATGCTTATGAAATTTACGGCTTTACGGCCAAAAACATCTCGCAAGATCGCCTTGGATTTTAATCCTTAGTAACGATCGCGCCGTTTTGTATTTCGTGCACGCAGACATTTCTGTGCAGCTCTTTATCGCTATCTAAAGTATAGTAGTGCGTTGTTACTGTGCAGCGTAAATCGGCGTCGATGACGAACTCCTGCTTGGCGCGCATCGGCGGCTTGCTTTTACCGCAGTGCACGTAATCGGCGTAAATTTCGCGACAATCACTTATACGAAATGCGTCGTTTAAAAGGCACATAAAAACATATTCGTGCCCGTGCTTGCTATCTTGGAAATCCCCCAGATAAAGCCTTAGCAGAATTGTTTTGGCGCTCTTTTTTGGCAAACGACAAGCCCTTATGTCTTTGATCCTCTCCCAATACGCGCTTAGATTGTCGATTAAAAAATTCTCCTTTGCGAACGAAAACAGCTCATTTTTATCAAGTAAATTTTTATCGATAGCTGCTAAGGGCGAAATTTCTCCCGGATAGCGAATCGGCAGTTGCGCGATCGGTAGATCGTCGTAAATATCTTTCATACTCTGATAAATCTCTGGCTGCGGCGCATCGTCTTCCTTGACCGCGGCATTTTCCATGCCGCATAGCGCAAGTAGGCACAGCAAAAATATCCACACCTGCTTCATAACATTTCCCCCTCGTTTCGGTCACGATCTCTTTGCTCCTGATCATACTGCAAATTTTAAAGCCTTAATATGAAGAAAAAAGATCAAAAATCAAAGCACCCTTTTTACAACCACTCTCGCGCTGTCTTTTTCTGCCCTTGCTTTTGGGTTAATTTAATCCGAATCTTCCTCTTGTGTGAAACGGACGATGCGCTGCTATTCGTCTTCCGTAGCCTTTTCAGTGAAGCTAACGATGCGGGGAGCTGCGATGCGCGCGTAATCCTGCACGTTTAGGATGATCGAGTGATCGAGCAAGCCCGCGTTGAAAGCGATCTCATCAAAGCGTCTGAACAGCGACGGATCGGCGATTAGCAGCAATTTGTCGTGGAAGCTAAACGGCGGTACCGAGCCGATGACGCAGTCCGTGAGATCGCCCACTTCATCGGGGCTTACGAGCGATGCTTTAGTGCCGCCGAGCCCCTCTGCCAAGCGCTTGAGATCGGTTTTGTGATCGGCTGCAAAGACCGCTAGGACGTAGATCCTGCCGTTTCTGCCCGCGGGTTTGTCGCTAGGAAGCTTCAGCTGCTGCGGCACGTTTGCGCAAATTTGATCGGCGGTTAAAGTTAAATTTCCCGCGCAGGCGCCGTTTTCGCAGCCTTGAGCGCTCGCAATGGCGGAGACGTCGAGATTTTGTGCGTCATCGGCGCTTACTAAATTTAAATTTTGCGCGAAAGAAATTTGCCCGTCCTTAAAGCCCTTGATCGTGCAAACCAGCGCCTTTGCGCCTTGCCCTAGCTGCGTGCCGCGGATTTTGGCGACCTCGGCGGATGTGCCCGCGCTTTCGTGAGCTACGACGCGGAAGCGCGCCCCCTGCTGCGTCAAAAGCTCTTTTAGACTTTCAAAAATTCTCTCTGACATGCTCTCTCCTTGTTTTTGCGAAATTATACTGAAATTTTAACCAAACGACCCATCGATACCGAAATTCCATTCTTCGCCGTAGAATTTATCTCGCCTGCGCGCAAACCCATCGCGCGATGAAAGATCTATTGCGCGGCGGAAATTCGGTCACGCAGAAGCTCGGTTCATCGCGCTTTTTTGCGAAATTATTTCATCTTGCGGATTTTAGGCTCTTTGCTCTCTACGAGCTCGTAAATTTTAAGCTCGATCTTAACGTCTTTGGGCGCTAAAATTCTAATTTCACCGCCGTCGTAGGCGAATGGATGCGTGAGCTCGTAATAGATCCGCTTCTTTTGCTTCTTGCCGTCGCATAGCATCAGCGTTTGAGCAAGCTCATCGCCGCCGCTAAACTCGTAATAAAGCCCGTCCGAGCCCTCTTTTTGCTCTATTTTGCCGCCGATCAGATACGCGTCGTTGCAATCGGCTTTGATCTCTTTCGAAAAGATCGCTTCGACTTTAAATTGCTGCGGCGGCATCTTTGACGGCGTTAGCTCAAAGACGTTTAGCTGCTTCTGCGCCTCGCCGCCAAACAAAAACAGCGGCAATAGGAAAAATAAAACGCTTTTTCTCATTTTTTACTCCTTGAAAAGATATTTTTATTTAAAATTTTAGCAAAATTTTCACTCATTAAACTGAAATTTCAATCGACTTCGTTTTTATCTGTAGCAGATAATATTTTTTAGCGCCTCCGTCTCCGTTTTTAACGCCTCGCTATCGGTTTTTTGCGCGACGTTCTTTTTGTTAGCTAAATTTTTGTTAGAGCTTTGCAGCGAGGACTTTTCCCGCGCGTTTAAAGCTTTGACGGCATCGCGCGATATTTCGCCCTGCGTCTGCACGGTGGAAATTTCGCCGCTAGCCCCGTCTGCCTTATTTGCATGGCGGCTTAGCACGCTTTTGATGCTTATCTTTTCGCCTGCGTAAAACGCCTCGCAAAGCCCGCCTTGCGCCTCATAGTCCGTTACTTTGACGCTGCCTTCTTGAAATTTGTAAAATTTCACCCGTTTTGCTCCTCGTAGCTCCCGAGCTCCGTGCCATACGTCGCTCTGCGCGTCAAGATCCGCGAGCGCAAATGCGCCGTCTGCCGCCTTATACATATTGCCGAGCCTTATCGGTATGCGTTCGCCGCTCTTTTTGGTAAGCACGAAGCCGATCTTTTCGCCGTCTTTTGGGTGCGGGCGGAACTGCTTGGAGAAAAACGCCGTGAAAAATGCGACCTCTTTGATCTCGCCGTCGGTACCTAGGTATCTCGTCCAGCCATCTTCGGGCACGTCGATCTCAGCGACGTCTCGCCCGTCCTTTGCGCCGCATTTTAAGCCCGCGCAGCCGCTAAGCGCTAATGCCGCAAGCGCGACTAGAAATAGGTTTTTCATATTTTCCCTTCAAATAAATTTTGGCTCAGAGTAAGGCGCCCGCTGCGCCTCTGTGCGTAAATTTGCGCGAAATAGGGCGCGCTAGCTCACTCTGCGGGCTTGATTGCGCTACCGCATCTAAACACACATAAATCGCGCGAGATAAGCGGTAGCGCGGAATTTTAACGTCGCTAGGCATCTTTTGCAAGCGCTTTGCAGCAAATCCGCCCGAAACCTCGGACGCGCAAAGCCAGTAAATTTACGGCTAAATTTATCAAGCCGATGTCGCCCAGACGCGTAAAAATCGCTGCCCGCTCGCCTCAAACGAGCACTCCTGCCAGTCCCAGTCGTTCTCGCCGCCCATTGCGAAATTTTGAGGCTCGTCCGATAGAGCCGCCGCGCTCAAAGCTGCCGTTATTCGCTCTTTCATAAAATCATCTAGCTCGCAGGACTTGAATTTTTCAAATTTTATCTCGTAAAGGGAGGCGAGCCCAAAGTCCGCGCGCACGAGCTTGCCGCACTCTCTCGCGAACTCCGCCGCGCTACATTCGTGCTTTGGGGCGTAGTACCAAACTTCCAGCTCCTCGATGCTTTCGCCCTCAAATTTTATGGATTTTATCATTTTGACCCCATTCCACTAGTCGCAGCATTTTTAAATTCGTCGCTTAAATTTCACTTGCCCCATACGGCGCAGGTCTTACGCGCAAAATCAAACTCTCGCTATCTGGCATGAGTGCGCTGCGCGGTCAAATTTAAATTTAATCCGTCGCGCTTCAAATTCAGACGCCGAAGTCTGCCCGCATCCCCTCTTTGCCCCTCGGCGTAAAATAGCAAACGACGTAGCAGAGCATTCGGTCTTTGCAATCGTATTTGGCTTCCAAAGCCTCGATAATGCGCGCAAACTCCTGCGGCGGCTTGTCCGCAAAGGCGCCTCGCAGCTCCTCTGCGGCGATATGTCGCGGGCTAAGAAGCAGATACGCTGCGCCGCCGTCCTCATCCTCGCTGATGGCGCGTAAAATTTCATCGCTCGCGCGAACTCGCCAATGCTCTTTGCCGTCCCATTCGCGCAGGCTCAAAAACGTCGTGCCGCCGTCAGCGTCCAAAGCCTTTTCGTTTGAAATTTGAGCGCGCAAGGTGCCTTCATTTAAGCTCTCCTCGCTCGCGACCTCGATAAAAACGTCCGTGCCGAGCAGATAGCTGGTCCGCTCAAACTCGCTTTCGTACTCCCGGCCGTCAAATTTAGCGACAAATTCGCGCACCCGCTCGTCCGCTTCGCAGCCGAACATCATCGCGTCGCTATCTGAAATTTTAACGATATAAGGCTCGTTCATGAGGCTTTTCTAAATTTTATTGCGGCTCGCATTTGCCGTAAATCCACTCGCGAGTTTCGTTTAGCTTAAACTCGCCGTCCTTTAGAAAATACTGCTTGCTGCTTTTGATCGCGTTTTTGCCCGCGGCTATGTAGTCGCCGATGAAGCCGCGATCCAGGACGTCGTGCGCTAAAATTTCAGGCTCAAAGACGTTTTGCGTCCTTTGCGTCTCGTGCCATTTGCCGCTCTCATCAGGCTCGCGCAGGATGATCGAGATGTTGTTGCCCGCTTCGTCGTAGCCGTAAATATACTCGTACTGCTTGCCATCGGAAGCCGCGCGATTTTTTATCACGTTGCCGCGCGCGTCGTAGCTAAACTCGTTTTCAAACACGACCTCCCAGCGTTGCGATTCCTCGCGCCAAAGCACGGTTCGCTCGCGTAGAGGCCTACTCTCCTCGGTCTCCTCGTGCACGTTTTTGTAGTATTCCCTCCACTCGTTTTTTGCGGCGTCCCAGCGCGATCTTAGCTCGCTAAAGCGCCTATACTTAGGCTCGATCTTGCGCAAGATCTTTTCATCGCGCTGCCATGTGTCGTCCTTCCATATAAAATTTATCTCGCTGCGCGTCCCGTCCGCGGCCGTAAAGACCGTGTGTTTTGTAAGCGGCACCCATTTGCCGCGCCACGCGTAGCCTTCTGAGCCCGCGTAAGCGTCGCCGTTGTAGTGGTATATCGATTTTTCGTAGGGCATCCATTTTTTCGCTTTGGCGTTCCATTCATAGGTCGCTACGAAATTGTTTCTGTCGTTTTCGTCGATAATTCTTTTAGTAAGGTGCGTCGGCGTCCATCTGCCCTTTTTTAGCGTGAAATTTTGTAAAATTTCTGTTTTGCCCTCGCGCTTTTCGACGGCTTTTTCACCCTCGTATGGCTTGCCGTCCTTTTGCAGACTAAAATAAATTTTCGAGCCGTCCTTTGCGATCTCCTGCTTGCTTATCGCCGTTTCGCGAAATTTATTTGCATCTGCGTCCCAGTCGTATTCGATATTTTCGATCTCGCGCTCGCCGCTTTCGTCAAATTTGCTAAAGCTTTTCGATACGGACACCCCCTCTTCGCCGCTCTTTTTGTAGATTTTTTCTAGACGGTGGGTTTTAGCGTCGTAGTTTTGGCTCACTTCATATTCGTAGCGCGGCACGGCGCCGCCCTCTGTTTTATAACTCGTCTTTTGTAGGCAAATTTTATCAGGTGCCGCATGTTTCGTTGCTGTCGCACTCGCCTCGGTCGCGCCCGCAGGCATCGCAAGCGTTAATGTCGCCGCTAAAATAGAGCCTGCTAAAACTGCCGATCGCACTCGAAGCTTGTCTGCCAAAACTGCCGTCTGCTCCCCAAAAGCGCCCGCCGAAATAATCGCTCGCGCCTTTAAATTTAGCGCCGCAAAATTTGCCGCATCCTCCTCGGGCGAAATTTTAAAAATACCTCTCATGACCGCTCCTTTATCTGAATTTTAAATCGCGTCTACCGCTTTATATCCTTGCTCGAAAAAGCTCTCTCGCCTTCGTAAATTTTCTCATAGCGGCTTAGCTTGCCCTCTTTGAAATAGCCGATGAAATAGGCCGCCGATCTTTCGGGCCTGCTCTTGCGAAATTTCATCGTAGAGGCGGGCGGGCTCCTTTGATTTTTGTTTATGCAGGCACGAACAGCTGCGAAAATAGTGCCTTTTGATTTTAAAATTTTGCGCCTCGTCGCCTTGCTCGTCTGCGTGCTTTGTTGCGCTTATTTCGCTACTTTGCTTGCCTGCGGGCGTCCGATCATCTCTCCCGCCGCCCCCTATCGTCTGTTTTTGTCCGCTTGCCGCGCCGCGATCTTGCGCTTCTACGGCGGTAAAACAGATACTCGCCGAAATTAAAGCCGAAATAGCCGTTCTTATCACTCTGATTAAAACCGTTTTTCAACCTTTTCTTTTGCTGTCGCTGCGTACGGACTTGCCGCGGCGTAGGATTTAAATTTTAAAATTTACGCGGCGCACGAATATCTCTGCGCTAGCTAAATTTAACCGCATAGCTCGCGGGTCGCCGCGCCTGTTAAATTTAAACGCCACGCCGATAAAATTTAACCGCAGTACGCGTACAACGCCGCGCAGGTAAAATTTAGCCGCGAAATTTTACCGACGCATCTTCAAACGCTACTTTATCTTTTTATATTTCCACGTCTGCTCCGTTATGAGCTCGGACTTGCCGTCTTTAAGCTTAAATTCCTTAAAGCTCGTTATCGCGTAAATGCTAGGCATCTCAAACATCATCAGCGCGGCTCCGTATCCCACGCTATCAGCCGGGATTGCGGTATCGTAAGTGGCCTCCGAGCGCCCGGTTTGCACCCATTTGCCGCTCGCGTCAAGCTTGTAGATATCCATCGCCGTATTGCTGCCGTGCTCGTCGTAGCTATAGACGTATTTGCCGCTACTGGAATTTGATTCGTGGCTTTGCACGAGCGGGCGCTCGCCCGATTTGTCGTAAATTTCGCCGTTTGAGTAGCTTTTGACCCAATCTTTAAGCCGCTCGTCCCACAGATACGAGGTCATATTAAGATCCGCCCCCTTCTTGATAACGGTTTGTTTGCTCATATTATCCCACGCGCCCTTCTCGTCGTTCCAGATGAAGCTCGTAACGATCCCCTCGCCTTTCGCGGCATCAAGCTCGTGCTTACTCATCGTCGCGTTTTGCCACGCGCCGCCCCTAAAAGTGCTGCGGATCTGCTCGTAGCTGCCGTTTCGATCGCCGTTAAGCATCTCTCGCTCGCTGTTTTGCCACGCGCCGTTTACAAACTCGTAGCTCACGTATCCGCTCATCTCTCCTGAGGCGTCGTAGAAAATTTCGATCTTATCTTTGGGCTGCCAGCTCTTGCCGTCCCATTTGAAGCTTATCGTAAGCTCCTCCTTATCCCACGCGTTTTTTACGGATCTGTTCATGCTCTCTTTCTGCCATTTGCCCTTTACAAACTTATATCTCACGTCCTGCGTCGCGTTACCGTCGTAGCTGGAGACGGTTTTGCTCGCATTGCGCGTGCCGTCATCCACTATCGAATTGCTCTCGCGCGTCGTGACGTTACCCTTTACGCTTTCCGTGTAGTCTTCTATTTTTTTCCACTTGCCGCTTTTAAGATCGAGGTTAAATACTTCAAATTTGACCATATCCCCCTTTTCGTCAAAGTAGCTGATCTCTTTGTAGCTAGAGCCTAGGCCGTCGGAGGAGTTCGTATCTCTTATCTGCTCCAGCTTGCGCGCCGCCGCGTCGTAGCTTAGATGCGTGCTCTCCTTGCGCCCTCCGAGTGAGCCGTAGCTCATACTTTGCACCATATACTCATACTCCTTGGCAAACGCTGCCGCACAGAGCAGAGCAAGTATCGTAGCGAGCTTTTTCATCCTCTCTCCTTGGAAAAAATTTTGATAATTATATAATGTTCGTATATAAAAACGGATAAAATTTCGCCGCGCGGCTAAATTTAAAAAACTTCGATTTTTAGGCGGTAGCGGTGAAATTTTACGTCGCCAAACTGCTGGAATTTTAGTAATATTTTGATCTGATTTTGTGTTAGTTGTTGATAGAATTTATGCGAAATAGAATTGCGTGCGAGCTTCTGCTAAATTTTAAACAGATCTAGTCTGATTTATATCAAAGCTTCACTGCGTGCCGTTAGTGATAAAATTCTACGTAATAAAATTTTAAATTCACGCGCAGATCTACTTGAAAAGATGAAAATGTGGTACTAAATTTTTGATAGCTCAAAATTTCAAATAATGCCGATTTTTCAAAAGTGCCGCTGGTTAAGCGACACTAATCGCAGAAGCGCTCATCTGCGTTATTTGCTTTGCGCTTGGCTAGAAAGTCCGCCTTTTTAGCGGGGTCTGCGAAAAACTCGTCCTGCCTAAGCAGCGCGGCGTCCATTTTGTCCTCGGCTGCCTTGAGCGCAGCGGCGCGATCTACGAAGTGCGATGGAAATTTCTCATCAAATATCGCTTTATACGGGTGCGCCTTGACCCAGTCCCTGGCGCGTGCCGCCGCATCGCGCTGTTTAGCGAGATCGCAGAATGCGTATGGATTTACCACGTTGCCGACGAGCTGTAAAAACGCCGCGTTCGCGGACTCGGTCTCATGAAACATCTCGTCCTTGATGTCGATGACGCGAGCGAAGGTTAGGAATCGATTTTTGCCCGCGTAGAACCAAAATACCGCGTCGTCCTTAAGCCCCAGATCATAAGCGCGCGCCGCGATCGTCATCAGCGTGGTCGGAGCGACCATATCCGGGGCGTCTTCGATGATTTTGATCGCCTTTTTTAGGCTCGCCACGTCGTTTTTCATCAACAGATCGTCGATCGGCTCGTAAACATGCACGTATTCGGGCTTACCCTCTTTAGCCGAATAAAACGGCGAAACATAGATGTCGATCGAAGTGATTTTTTCCACTTTATCCTCACCCTGGGCGCTCAAAGTCGCAGCCGCCGCCGCACAGAGCAGCAGTGAGCGAAATTTTTTCATGGTCTCTCCTTCGGTTAAATTTTATAAATTCTCTTCGTAATTATACCCTTAAATTTTAAGAGCACGAGCTTGATTTTTAACGAATATATTTTTGCGGAATTTTAATTTTTGAGGCGCGGCTCTATTTTCTTTTTATTCGGCTTTATCGCGACGCTTTACGCAGCTAAATTTAATGCCATTAGTCGCAAAATTTAGCTCATAATTTAGATCGCATGAAATCGCTCAAAGCGCTTACTAAAATTTTAAAATTTCGCCCTTTTAAGCATCGTATGCTAGTCATTTATACTTCCAGTACTTAGAGTACCTGTAGTTCCTCCTGCTTTTAAGCATCGTATGCTAGTCATTTATCGCTGAATGCGGCTATAAACTGGCCGTGGCGCGCCGTGCGGTATCGAACAAGAAAATTTGCCAGTCCGCGGTGAGCCATGAAATCAAAGGCATAAATGTTCGCGTGCCGGTTCTTAATCCGCGCGAAATAAAAGTCGCCGCCTTAATAGAGTAATATATCACAGTCGCCTAAATATTCATTGAGCAGCAATTGCAGACAAATACACACTCATACTCGTAGGACTTTTGATTTGCTTTGTAATAGACTGCACAAAAAACTTCTTATAATATGAATTTTATAAAAGCTTATTTACCTCTATCGCTTTTGCTATAAAGCACATAGTGATTTGTAGAAATGCACAACTAATCGCTAGTAACTTAGTTAGTTATAATGCCAGCTTCAATTCTTTTACTCTCTTTTCAGCATATTCTTTTAATATAAGCGATAATGCTATAAGATTTTTATGCTTAACATACCCTGGAGGTAGAGTATTGTTAAAGCAATTTTCGTATAATAACTTATCTAGCTCTTTTATGTCTGCAATGGCTTGAAATGTTTTTTCTCTATGGTTTATTACTACTATTCGTCTTTTTGAGAATTTTATATAATCATTAATAAATTTTTTATCTCCGCTTAGGAAAAATCCAACACCAAAATCAGCTTTTTCGTTTTTAAACAGTTCAATATACTGAATCCCATAAAAACAAAATATATCCCAAG